>Ga0256839_1001964_pt1 | contig 23861 bp, 12 predicted proteins | sample 354166metaG_FD_185968 | JGI IMG/M metagenome (GOLD analysis project Ga0256839, IMG submission 185968) | Hydrothermal vent microbial communities from Mid Atlantic Ridge, Atlantic Ocean - 354-166 | ecosystem: Environmental > Aquatic > Marine > Hydrothermal vents | place: Atlantic Ocean: Mid... | reverse complement strand
GAACGCCCGGGGGGTTGCATCCCGCGAGCGCCGTGGCGGCCTGCACGGCGCGGGCTCTCGCCACCGAGCGGGGGGCGGCGATGCTCGGGATCTGTCCGGGCCTGTCGGACGCCTGGGATCCGGCGATGGAGCGGGCCGCCGGGCGTTTCGGCTGCGATCGCCTGCTGTTCGCCGGCCCCTCCGATGTCCTGGAACTCGTCCGCCGACTGCGGCCGGTGCACATGCTCGTGCCCTGGACGAGTGAGGGGCTTTCGGTCGCGCAGGGACTCGGACTCGGGGACCCGGTGCCGCGGATCGTCGTCGGGCCGCCCCCCGGCCACGCCCCGCTCGACGCCGTCACGGCGGTGGCGGCGGGCGGTCTGCCCTGGCTGGATCTACCGGCCGCCCTCGATGCCGAGTATACCGCCGACGCGGGCATGGTGCCGCTGCCGGCGTGGATCGAGGCGCCGCCCCCGACGCCGCCGCCGGACTTCACTCCCCTTTCCGGACCGCCGTTTCGGGCGGTGGTCCACGGCGCCGCCACGGCCCCTGTCGAGGCCGCCCTCGCGGCCCTCGGCGCCGCCGTGATCCCGGCCGCACAGGTAGGCCCCTTCGAGGCCGGGACCCTGCTGTGGATCGAGCAGGCCCCGGCGGTCTTGCCGGCGAGCCTCGACGACCGCGCCGCGAGCACGACGGTGGTGGTCCTGTCCCAGGCCCTCGGCGACCACGGGCGCGACGACCTGCGGTTTGCCGACTGGGTCTTCCGAGGTGACCCGGCGGCACGTCTTCGATCCTTCGCCGGTCCGCCATGGACGAGCCCGAGCCACGAACGGCCCTGAGCGAGGCTCTCGCGGCGCTGGCGGACGGGCGCGAGGGATCGGTGGTCGTCGCCGCCTCGGTGGACACCGGGGCCCTCGACTGGGACGGCTCGCGGGTGCCCGACGCGGAACTGCCCGCGCGTCTTTCGGGCCCCGTGCCCCCGGCCGTCCTGGTGGTCTCGGGTGTGGGTGCGCGCCTAACCCGTGCCCTGCGCCGGTGCGCCCCCGCGCTGGTGGTCGTCACGGGCCCCGCCGCTCCGGCCTTGCCCCCGTCGATCCACGTGCTCGGGCCGAGCGCACGGGTTCGGCGCGGGCCCGGCCGGGTCCTGTTGGCCTGTCTTTCCGAGGAGGAACTCGCCGGTTACACGCGGGCACTCGGAGACGACCTCGCCCTGGGGCTGGCCCCGTCGCCGGGATGGCTCCCCGCTGCGCTGGGCCTGCTCGACGCGCGGGGCTGGGCGCTGTGGGCGCAGATCGACGTGGGCGCCCTGCCGTCCGGCGACCCCGACACGCGCGCCGCCTGGGCGGCCACGGCCCACGCGGCCGCCGCTCGTCCCGACGCCTGGTGGGTGCCCGCCGGCGTGTCGCCCTCCGCTCCCCCGGGGGACGATCCGGCGCGCTGGTGGCCGGTCTGCCTTGCCGGCGCTCTCGAACGACGTACGGGGCCGATCTTCCCGTCTCCCCGGGTGGCGGCCCTGCTGCTGGCCGGTGCCCGCCCCGGGCGCCGAGCGCCTGCCCCATGGCAGACCGCGTTGTACGCCCAGGCGGCGCGCGCCCTGCCGGAGCTATCGCGCGCGCTCGCTCCGAATCAACCCCCAGCCTTCCCCCTCGATGCCCCCGGTCCGGCCCTGTTGGCCGAGGTGGTCGCGCGGCGAGCGGCGCGGGGGGCCACCCTTGCCGAGCTGCCACAGCCCTCCCCCCCCCGGGGGCGTGACGACGGCCGTGCCGACGAGGTCCTGGCCGGCGCCGGCATGGCCCTTTCCGAGCACGAGAGCAAGGTCGTTCTGCGCGCGGCGGGTCTTTGCGTGACGCGGCAGGCGGTCGCGACCAGCGCGTCGGCCGCCGCCGCCTTTGCGGAGCGGATCGGCTTCCCGGTTGCCCTGAAGGTGGCGAGCCCCGATCTGCGCCGCAAGGAGGACATCGGCGCCGTGGCCCTCGCCCTCCCGAACGCCTCCGCCGTACGCCGCGCCTACGGGACCGTGTTGCGCGCGGTGGAGACGGCGGCCCCGACGGCCCGCGTCGATGGGGTCATCGTGGCCGAGATGGTCGCGCCCGGCCTGGACCTTCGTGTGCGCGTCCGGCGGCTGTTCGAGGGGACCCTGGGGGTGCGGGTGGACCTCGTATCGGGGCCAGTCTCGTCCGCGCCCGTCTTCGACCTCTTGCCGCTCGACTGGCAGGGTGCCCTCTTGCTGGCCGAACGGGTGCTCACCGGAACCGAGGGGCGCACCCGCCGCGCCGGAGATCCCGCCCCGGAACGCCTGGCCCCCGTCTTCGTGGCTCTGTTCGAACTGTGGCGGCGCACGGGGGACCGGCTCGTGGAGATCGAACTCGACCCGGTTCGCATGGTCCCGGACCGCCCCGAGCCCGTGGTTCTCGACGCCAGGATCCGCCAGCGCGCCCACCTCGAAGGCATGTGATCGCAACGGAGACGGGCGTCATGGATCCGCGCCGCCACAGCAGGCCCGCGCGTGGTCCAACAGGCGCGCGCGGTCGTTGCGGCTCGGGTCTTCGAGGACCCAGTCGAGAAGCGCCGCGAGGCATCGGCCCATGGCCGGGCCCGGGGGCACGATCCCGGCCTGTGCCAGGTCCCGCCCGCCGACCCGCAGTTCCCGCACCGACAGCGCCGCCCCCTCGAGAGCCCGTTCGACGCGCCGCCGCACGGGGCCCGCGGCGTCGAACAGGTCGAGGGCGTCGCGCACGGCCGCGTGACCGAGGGCCGCCGCGGCTCGGCGAATCACGGCGGGGTCGTCTTCGGTCACGAGGAGGCGCGCGCGCGGATCGAGGACCGCGCGGACCCGCTCCGTGTCGCGCCGGCTCGCGCGCAAGCGCCGTAGGACGTCGGCGACCTCGCGGTCGGAGCGCTCCGCCAGCAGCGCGGCGAGGCGAAGGACCGGGTCGCACGGCAGGCGGTCCACCCGGGTCAGGAGGTCGTCCAGCGGGGCCGACGCGGGCGGCGGCAGCGTCCGCGCCCACAGCCCGGTGCGGTGCATGGGGGCGAGCCCCAGGGAGGGGCGCGGGGCCGCCAGGAGCTTCCACAGTTCGTCGTGGATCCGCTCGGCCGCGACCTTCGAGAACACGTCGAGGGTCCGGGGGATCGCTGCCTCGGTGTCCGGGTCCAGCGTAAAGGACAGGGTTGCACAAAATCGGACGGCCCGCATGGGGCGCAGGCCGTCCTCGCGAAAGCGCTGCTCGGCCGAGCCGATGGCCCGCAGGCGCCGGTGCGCCAGGTCGCCCAGGCCATCGAAGTCGTCCACGAAGGTTCCGTGCAGCGGGTGGTAGGCGAAGGCGTTGACCGTAAAGTCCCGCCGCGCAAGATCCGCGTGCAGGTCGCCGTGAAAGGTCACGCGCTCGGGGCGGCGGCCGTCGCGGTAGTCGGCCTCGCCGCGGTAGGTGGTCACCTCGACGGTCGTGCGGCCACGGTCGAGCAGGACGGTGACGGTGCCGTGCTCGATCCCGGTGGGGATCGTGCGGCGAAACAGGGCCTGCACCCGCTCGGGCGGGGCCGAGGTGGCCACGTCGAAGTCGGACAGGGGCCGGCCGAGCAGCACGTCGCGCACGCACCCGCCGACCAGGTACGCCTCGAAGCCCGCCGCCTCGATGCGCTCGACGAGGTGCTCCAGCGAGGTCGGAAACGGGGCCGTCGCGAGCAGGCTCCGAGCCTGGCGCGGATCTCGGGGAGGGGGCGCTGCCACCGGACGGGCGAAGCTAGCAGAGCCGGCGCCGGGGTGGGGTCCGGTTGGGGGCCACGGTCCCCACGTTCAACAACGTCTCGCCTTGGGGTAGGCTGGGCGCCGTGCCCCGCGCACCTGCGCCCGCCCAGCTCCCCCGGTCCGTCCGAGGGCGCGCGACGCGGTCCTGGCCGTTGCTCGCGCTCGTGGGCGTCGCGACCGCCTGCGAGGTCGTCGATCCCGGGCCGGAGGTGGGCGTCGCCGGGCGTTGCGTGACCGACAGCGCCTACTTCGTCGAGCGCGTGGTGCCCGACTACCTGGAGAAGTACGACTGTCGCAACGCGAGCGACGGCGGCTGTCACGACATCGGCAACGGTGCGAGCATCTTCCGCCTGCGCGACACCAGCTCGGTCCTGCCGCCCTCCCCGCTCGACCCGGAATCTTCCTGGCCCGAGCCCTGGCAGCGCAACCTCGAGGCGACGGCTGCGCAGATCACGGACTGCGACAACGCGGCCCTATCGCCGCTGTACTCGGAGCCGGCCGGCGGCGACACCCGGACCCACGCAGGGGGGGACCTCTTTCCGCCCGGCGGCCCGGAGCTCGACCTCTTGCAAGGATGGCTGGACGCCGCGCCATGACGTGCCGCAGTCGGACCGGCGGGCGAGGTGGGGCCCGGGTCGCTGCGACCGTACTCGCCGCCCTCGTGGCGGCGCCGGCGGCCCAGGCCCGCTCGGGGCGTGGCGCCCGGGTCCGCGCGCACGCGCGCGTCCTGGTCGAGCGGGCCCCGCTCTACTCGGGGCCGGGCTTCGGCTACCGCGTCATCGCCACGGTCGAGCGCGACGACGTGGTGGCCATGGTCGAGCGCGGGCGTCGCGGCGGGTGGACGCGCGTGCGCCTGCCCAGCGGGATCGACGGCTGGATCCTCACGGAGCACGTCCACGTGTTCCTCCGCAAGGACGATCGCCCGCCCTCGCGTTTGCGGCGCTTCGGGCGTGCCCTGCGTCGCACGATCCTGGGCCCCCCGAACCTCTCGACGGACCGTTTCACCGGCGCCCTGTCGGCGGGCGCCCTGGGCCGGGAGGGCCTGTTCCTCGTGCGGCCGGGCGTCCTGGTGGCCCCCCACCTGGGCCTCGAAGCCTACCTCGGCCCGACCTCCGGCCGGGAGGCCTCGCGCGGGATCTTCGGCCTCGCCGCCAACGTCTTCGTGACCCCGCACCTGCCGGCCACGATCTTCGTTTCGGTGGGGACGGGCGCGGTCTACACGAAGGGCAAGGTGGATACCCTGGAGACGGCCTCCTGGTCCTACCTGCTCAGCCCCGGCGGCGGGTTCTGGGTGATCTTCAAGCACAACGTCGGCCTGCGGTTCGACGTGCGCAACCACATCCTGTTCCGTGCGGACACAGCAACCTCCATGCAGGAGTATTCCGGTGCCCTCGCCTTTTCGTTCTGAACCTCGTCCGGCGCCCGGACGCCGCCTTTCGCCCTGGCTCCTCCTCGCCGCCGCGGGCGGCCTTTGCGGCTGCGCACGGGCCGTGCTGCCCAGCGAGAAAGCCTACCTGGCCGATCCGATCATGCAGTTCGACGAGGACGCCCTGGAGACGGCCGCGGACGAGCACGTGGCCTCGAACCGTGAAGGAGCCTTCGGGGGTCAAGGCGCGGGCGGAGGAGGCTGCGGATGCAACTGAGCCGAAGGCGCCGCCGTTCGACCGGCGTCCTCGGCGCCTGCGCCCTGTCCGCGGCCGTCTGCGCGCCGCAGCCCGCGGCCGGCAGCGGTGAGAACCGGGTCCGGGGCGGGGTCACCTACTTCTACGAGCCGGCCCGCAACACCCCCCTTTCGGTGGTGCACCCGCAGGTCGCGTACAGCCAGGACTACACGCCCCACTTCGGCCTTTCCCTCGGCTACGACGCCGACATCGTCTCGGGCGCCACCCCCCAGATCTTCGGGGTGGACGTGACCTCCTCGGCCACGAAGTTCAAGGACGTGCGCCACAACGGTACGGTGGGCCTGCGGTTCATGTCGGACAAGGCCGCCTTTCGCGCCGGGGGGGGCTTTGCGGGGGAGCGTGACTATCGCTCGGGCACGATCCAACTCGGCGCCACCGCCGACCTGTTCAACCGCAACACCCAGGTGGCCCTCGACTACGTGCACAACATCGACCGCGTGTGCGACGCCGCCAACGCGGCCACGCAAGAGCTTCTCCAGCTTCGCGCCCTCGACAGCTCGGACCAGTGCTTTCGGGACTCCGCGGAGACGGCGACCCGCAAGCTCTCGATCGACACGGTCAGCCTCGCCGTCACCCAGGTCCTCACACCGTGGCTCGTCGGGCAGGTCGGGGTTTCGGGCCAGCACCTGCGGGGCTTCCAGTCGAACCCCTACCGGCAGGTGTTCCTGGGGCGCCGGGCGGTGCAGGAGCACCTGCCCGACATCCGCAACCGCCTGGCCCTGTATGCGCGCCTGAAGTTTGCGCTGCGGCCGGTGCGGGGCAGCGTGGAGCTGTTGGGCCGCTTCTACACCGACTCCTGGGCCGTCGATGCCGTCACCGTGCAGGCCGCCTGGGATCAGTACCTCGCGCGCCCCCTGCTGCTTCGGTTGCGCGGCCGCGTGCACATCCAGGACTCGGCGCTGTTCTACCGGGACGGCAGCGAGTACGCCAGCTCGGGCGCGGCAGGCAGCTACTGGACCGGGGACCGCGAGCTTTCGGCCCTGATGAACACGACCCTGGGCGCGAAGCTCACCTACCTCGCCCGCGTACGCGCAGGATCGAAGATCCGGCGCATCGAGTCGTTTCGCGTGTCGGCGAAGGCGGACCTCCTGTTCTACCGATCGCGCACGAAGAACCCGGCGTTTTCGCCCAACGCGGAGCGGACGAAGGGCCTGCTCGACGCCCTCGTGATCCAGGCGCAGGCGGGCTTCGACTTCTGAGCGGCCGGCCGGTCCCGGCGTGGTCAGGGGGCGGGCCGCGGACGGCCCCGGGCGCCGGCGGGGACCTGATCGCGGACCCGACCGGTGCGCAGTTCTTCGATGCGGGCACGGATCCTCCGGTCCCGGGCGGGATCCTGCCCCTTCGTGGCCGCGAGGAAGGCCTCGAAGGCGGCGATGGCCTCGTCGTTGCGGCCGAGCTGGGCCAAGATCACCGCCAACTCGTGCCGGACGTCCGGCGCGGGATCGAGGGCAAGGGCCTTTTCGTAGGCCTCGACCGCCTCGCCGAGGCGCCCCCGATCGGCCGACAGGGCCCGGGCCAGCGCGGTCCAGTCCGCCGCCGTCGCGCCGGGTGCGGCCGCCACCCGCCCGAGGGCCTCGGCGGCCAGCCCCGCGTTCCCCCGCGCCATCGCGGCTTCGGCCAGCGCCCGGTCCAGGTCCACCGGGTGCTCGCCCTCGCCGCGGATCGCCTCCGCCAGGTAGTACTCGGCCTCGGCCTTGTAGGCGCGCTGCGGCAACAACACCAGGGCCAGGCGCCCCTCGCACACGATGGAGGGGGGCACCTTGTTGGCGCACCGTCGAAGCAGCACGCTCGCTCGGATCGTGTCGCCGGCCTGCCGGGCGGCTTCCGCCTTTGCGAGGACGTCGGCCAGGGCCTCGGGCGGAAGCTGCGGCTCGCTGCGCGGCGGGGGGGGATCCGTGCTCGGCGTGCGGAAGGGCCCGGTCCGCTCCGGGCGCTTCGGGGGGGCGAGGACCGGCTGGTCGGTCACGTTCTTCGGGGGCGGCGGGTCGTTCTTGCACGCGGCGGCGAGTAGACCCGCCAGGGCGGCGGCAAGCGGCGAAACGGAGCCCTTCGGCATGGCCTGCATGCTAGCAGCGCCCCGCCGTGGGCGCGGCCGAGGGGGCGGGGCCGGCGCGCCGGGGCGCGATGGGCCCATGGACCGAGCCACGGCGGCGAGGCGGGCGGGCCCGCGATGGGAGGGCTAACCCTTGCACGCGGCCCAGGTCCGTCCCGTCCCCACGTGGATTTCGATCGGCACGCGCAACTCCACGGCGGTCGCCATGATCGGGCGCACCTTCGCCACGATGTCCTCCACGGCGTCTTCGCGGCACTCGAAGATGAGTTCGTCGTGGATCGTCAGCAGCATGCGGGCGCGGTCGTCGTGCGTGAGGGCGCGCTCGACCCGGATCATCGCCACCTTGAGGGCGTCGGCCGCACTGCCCTGCAACGGGGTGTTGCGCGCAATCCGCTCGCCGTGGGCCCGGGCCGCCCCGCGACGCGCAAGCTCCGGGATCCGCCGGCGGCGCCCGAGGATCGTCTCCGCGTACCCCAGACGGCGGGCGCGGGCCACGATGTCCTCCATGTAGGCGGCCACCCCGGGGATCTTTTCGAAGTACTTGCGGATGTAGAGGCTCGCCACCCCGCGCGGGATCTGGAGCTGACGGGCGAGCCCGTAGGGCGTCTGGCCGTAGATGACGCCGTAGTTGACCGCCTTGGCGATCGCCCGCTGCTCGTCGGTGACCTCGTCGTCGGGAACCTCGAAGATCTCGGCGGCGGTGCGCCGGTGGACGTCCTTGCCCTCGCAAAACGCCCGCACCAGGTTCTCGTCCCCCGAAAGGTGCGCGAGGATCCGAAGCTCGATCTGGGAGTAGTCCATCGAAAGCAGGACGTGCCCCTCGGGGGCGTGGAACGCCTCGCGGATCCGGCGGCCGTAGCGCGTGCGCACGGGGATGTTCTGCAGGTTCGGCTCGATGCTCGAAAGACGCCCCGTCTGCGCCACCGCCTGCCGATAGCGCGTGTGCAGGCGCCCGGTCCTGGGGTTTACGAGCTTCGGCAGGGTGTCCAGATAGGTGCTCTTGAGCTTCGAGAGCGTGCGATACTCCAAGATCATCCCGATGATGGGGTCGAGGGGCGCCAGCTCCTCCAGCACGCGCGCGTCCGTGCTGTACCCGGTCTTGGTCTTGCGCACCGGCGGCAACCCGCGTTCCTCGAACAGCAAGGCGCGTAGCTGGATCGGCGAGTCGAGGTTCACCGGGTGGCCGGCCTCGGCGTCCACGCGCGCCTGGAGGGCTTCGATGGCCTGGGCCAGCTCGTCGCGCTGCCGGCCCAGCACCTCCGGATCGAGGAGGATCCCGCGCCGTTCCATGGCGCGCAGCACGCCCGCAAGCGGCATCTCCAGCTCACGGAACAGGCGGACCACGGCGGGCCCCGAGGCATCGAGCCAGCCGGAAAGATGGGGCTCGACCGCCAGGATCGCCTCGGCACGGGCCAGCACGTAACGGGCCGCCTGTTCGGGCGGTGCCTCGACCCACGGGCGGGCCTTCTTGCCGCGCCCGAGGACCGCCGCCGCCTCGGGCAGGCTCGCACCGAACATGTCCCGGGCCAGGGCCGCGATGCCGTGGTCGGCCCGGGCCGGATCCACCGTGTACGATGCGAGCGCCGCGTCGAACGGCGGAACGGGCAACGTCCCGTCGTTCTCCTCCCAGCACTCGTAGGGGGCCTTGTGTTCGGCGGTCGCGACATGGACCGGTCCGGCGGGCGCCAGCGCGGCCCGGGCGGCGTCGAGGCGCGCCTGCACGGGCGGCGGCAACGGGGCGCATGGATCGTCACAGGTGGCGCGGTCCACCCCGAACCAAAGGAGCGTCGGCGGCGGCGCCCCCTCCCCCACGGCGGCGAGCCCCAGGGCGAGGGGGCGCGCGCGCATGGCGTCGTCTCCCGAGGGCAGCACGACCGCGGCGTAGCGATTGCACGACGTGAAGCGCTCCACGACGGCCGCCACGGCGTCGGGGGAAGGCGCCGCCAGCACCTCGTAGCGCTCGAACGCCGGCGTGAAGGAAGCCCCCACCGGCCCGATCTCCACGGGGTCGGCCGGGGATGCAGGCACGCCGCCGTCGCCGGGCGCCTGCCGGGCCATCGCCTGCACGTCGCGCAGCATCGATCGAAAGCCGTACTTCTCGAAGAACGGCCGCGCCTTGGCGGCGTCCATGCCGGGATCGCGCAGGGACTCGATGGGCGGGGCGTGGGCATCGCGCACGAGGGTCACCAGGCGCTTCGACAGGCGGGCATCGCCGGCGTGCTCGACGAGGCGCTCCCGGCGCTTCTTCTGGCGCAGGGTCGGGGCCGCCGCAAGGACCCCTTCGAGGTCGCCGAACTCGGACAACAGCGCTGCGGCCGTCTTCGGCCCGATCCCACGGATCCCGGGCACGTTGTCCGAGGTGTCGCCGGTCAGCGCCAGGAAGTCCGCAACCTTCTCGGGTGGGACCCCGAGCTTCGTCTCCACCGCCGCCGGATCGTAGACCACCTGTTTCATGGTGTCGTACAGGTAGATCGGCGGCGGACCGTCCGTCACGAGCTGCATGAGGTCCTTGTCGCTCGAGACGATGACCACCGGTCGTCCCTCCGCGTGCGCTTTCGCGGCGATCGTCGCGATGATGTCGTCGGCTTCGTACCCCTCCTGCTCGATGCGCGGCACGTCCAGGGCGTCGAGGGCCTCACGCACCACCGCAAACTGCGGCACGAGGTCCTCCGGTGGTTCCGGACGGTTCGCCTTGTACGCCGGGTACAGCTCGTTGCGAAACGTCTCCTTGCCGGCGTCGAAGACCACCGCCAGATACGGCGGCCGGGCGTCCCGGCGCAGCGCGTGCAACATCGACACGACCCCCCGAACGGCGTTCGTCGGCGTCCCGTCCGGCGCCGTGAGCATCGGCAGGGCGTGGTAGGCTCGAAAGAGGAAGTTGTAGCCGTCCACCAGATAGACGGCCCCGTCGTCGCGCGGCAACAAATCAGGCAGGCTCATCCCGTCCCTCCCCGGCCCGCTCCGTGACGCGGGCCCGCAAGAACAAGAACACCGTCTGCACCATGCTCGCCACCGGAACGGCCAGCAGCGCGCCCACCAGACCGTAGACGTGCTCGCCCGCCAGCAATGCGAAGATCACCACCACCGGGTGGATGTGCGCCGAGTCGCCGATGATCTTCGGGTTGAGCACGTTCGCTTCGAGCAGGTGGATCCCCGCGATCCAGGCCAGGATCCCCGCCGCCGGCCCGAGCGACGGCCCTTGCTCCCCCGAGACGACGGCGAGCAGCGCAATCGGCAGCGACGAGATGATCGTGCCGAAGATCGGGATGAGGCTCATCACGCCGGCGAAGACGGCCAGCAGCGGGGCGTACTTGATCCCAAAGATGAGGAGGCCGACGTAGGTCAACAGGCCGTTGACCAGGCAGATGACGAGCTGGCCGCGCACCACCCCCGCAAGCCCCTTGTCGAGGCCCACCAGGAGCTCATCGAAGGCGGCGCGGTGCTCGGCTGGAATCAGCGAGCGCACGAAGCGATTGACCCGCTCCAGGTCCACGAGGATGAACGCGGCCAACATGAAGGTCAGCAGCAGTTTGGTCACGAAGCCGACGGTGCCCGTGACCACCCGTTGCACGATGGGGCCGAGGGCCGCGGTGACCTCCGCCCCCTTGGCGGCCAGCAGGTGGCGCAGCGCGGTCGCCACGTCCCGGTCTTCCTCGGGGCGGGGGGCCCGAACCAGATAGCGCCCTTCCCCGGTCGCGGTGATTGAAAGTCGGGTGCCCGAAAGGTCCACCCGGTAGGCGCCGTCGGGCAGCGGCTCGATGCGAAGCTGTGCGGTTTCGGCATGTCCGTGCGGGGCCTCGACGAGGGGCGAGAGATTGCGCTCGACCCACGACGAAACCTGCGGGATCCAGCGCTGGGAGATCGTGGCCTGAATCTGCGGCGCGGCCGCCCGCAGGCGGGCGACGTCCTCGACCACGGCGGGCAGCAACAGACCGAGGAACAGGGCGAAGGCGCCCACGATCCCGGCGTAGAGCACCAGCACGCTGCCCACTCGCGTAAGGCGATCTTCGAGGCGCCGCACGAACGGCGCCGACAGGTACGCGACCAGCAGCGCGAAGACGAACGGCAGGATGATGCTGCGAAACAGCACCACCACGAACACCAAAAAGAGCAAGAAACCCCAAAGGCGCGAGAAGCGGCGCACCGTCGTCCACAGGGACTCCCGGCGGCCGTCGGTCGAGGGGCGTTCGGGGGCGGGCATCACAGCGTCCTCGAAAGCGCCGGGGGGGCGTCATCGTCCGTGCGGACCGCGATGCCCTCGGTCACGGCGCTGTCCCAGGCGCCGCAGTGGTCACAGCGGTACCGAAAACGCTCCATCCGGCGCCCGCACAGGCGGCAGGAGATCGCCGGGGAGGCCACCTTCGCCATGGCCGCCTTGCGCGCCTCCTCGCGGTGCCCCCGCCCCAGGTGAAGGCGCACGAGGGACAGCCGCGCCAGCGCGCTGCGCGTACCGACCCGTTCGAGAGCGTCGGCCGCCTGGTCCGGGTGGCGGCGTGCGACCCGCTCGGCCAGGGCCACCACGAGCTCCGGGTCCGTCGCCGATCGAAGGGTCGCGAGCATCCGCTCGACCATCTCGGCCAGCAACCCCTGCTCGCTGGCCCACGCCCAGGCCTCCGGGACCAGTTCGTGCGCGCCCGCCGGCGCCAGCTCCCAGGCCCGCTGCCACGCCTCCAGGGCCATTTTCGGGTTGCCCACCGTCGCCTCCACGCGGGCGCGCGCCGTCCATACGTGCCCGCTGTCGGGTGCGAGCTCGGTCGCCCGCTCGGCGAGCTTGCGAGCCTTGCGGTCGTCTCCCTCCACCATGGCGACCAGCGCCTGACCGGCCAGCGCGTGCCCACGTCCGACCCGACTTTCACGCCGTCGCCGCCCCTCGACGAGCTTCTCGTGCCGTTCCCAGGCCGCGGCTGCCCGCTCCCAGGCCCCGGCGGCCTCGAGCGCCCGCGCGAGCGACTCCAAGGTGGCGACCGAGCGCGGTGCGAGACTGATCGCGCGCACGAGGGCGCCCACCGCCGCCCGCTCGTTGCCCTGGGCGAGCAAGTCTCGCCCAAGCCCCACGAGAGCGGCCACGCGCTGCTCCTGCGGCAGGTTCGCCGACGCCAGGACCGTACGGTGGATCGCCTTGGCCCGCTCCGTGCGGCCCCGCGTGCGATCCAGGGCGGCCAGGGCCAGAAAACAAGTGGTGTCCTCGGGCTCGGACTCGGCGATCTGTTCCAACTCGAAGGCGACGTTCTCCTTGTCTCCCTCGGCCAACTCGTACAGCACGCGGGATCGGCGGCGAAGGCGCTCGTCGAGCGTGCGAGAACTGGGCGCGTAACGCTGCCCCACGTACACCCCCCCGGCGAACGCCGCCAGCAGCAACAGGATCCAGACGCTCACACGACCTCCCCTCCCGGCGAACGGACGGCACCGTGCGTACCACTGTCACCGGCCTTGCGCGCGCGGTCGAGGCGGATCTTCTCCGTCATGACCTTGCGCGTCGAACTGGTGTCGAGGTGGGCCTCGGCCGCGAGGATCTCGTCTTCTTCGTGCTGTCGCAGGGGCAACGTGCGAAGCTCGAGCACCTCCCGTTCGAGTTCGCGGATCCGTCGCTGGGTGCGGGCGGCGGCGCGGACGCGAAACGGCAGGCGCACGGCCAATACGAGCCATGTCGCCGCTGCGACCGTCCAGCCGGCCATGAGCGTCGAGACCTTCGTCTCGTATCGCACCCGTCGCAGCGGCTCCACCAGATCGAATTGGGGGACCCAGACCAAGATCTCCACCCACGTCTCGTTCTCGTTCAAGGTGATCGCCGTCAGGGCGATCCCGCCGAACAAGAGCACGAGGCTGGCGCCGAGGTAGGTCTTGCCGACGAGGGACACGGGGTGCCGCGACGATAGCAAGCGGTGTACCATCCCGCCATGGACGCGAAACGGCATCTTGCACGGTCCCACGGGCTTCGCAACGGATCCGCCTTCCTCGGCCCGCTCGCCGCAGTGGCCCTCGGCGGTGTCCTGGCCGCCTGCGCGACGAGCGACCAGGTGCTCGAAGCCCAAAAGGAGCTCGAGATCGTCGAGCAGGAGAAGCGAGCACCCGCCGAGTGCAAGCCGGGGATCGAAGAGCCTTGCTACGGGGGCCCGAAGAACACCGCCGGCCGGGGCATTTGCGTGGAGGGGACCCGTCGCTGTGGCGAGGATGCCCGCTGGGGGGCATGCAAGGGGGAGGTCCTGCCCACACGGGAGATCTGCGACGGCAAGGACAACGACTGCGACGGCATCGTGGACAACGGGTTCGAGCGCCATGGCGCCCTGTGCTGGCGCGGCCAGGGGGCCTGTCGCAGCCAGGGCACCTGGCGCTGTGCGCCAGACGGATCGAAGTCCGAGTGTGATGCCCCGATCATCAAGCCCACGAACGAGATCTGCGACGGCGTGGACAACGACTGCGACGGAACGCCCGACGACGGCGACGTGGAGGGCACCGGCGAGGCGTGCAGCACCGGCAAGGCAGGCGTGTGCAACGCGGGCACGAAAAAATGCGTCGCGGGCGCGATCCGCTGCGTCCAGAACCAAACGCCGAGCGTCGAGATCTGCAACAACCTCGACGATGACTGCGACAACACCGTGGACGAGGACTGCATCTCGGCCGAGGAGGCCGCCAAGCAGCTCAAGAACAAGTAAGCACCCGCCGCCGGCTCGTCCATGCGGGCGGGGGGGGCCTCGCCCGTTCCGGTCCTCGCGCCCCCCACTTGCGCCCGCCCCGCCGCCTCCAGGTGCCTGGGCAGGATCGTGCGGCGGTCCCGATGCGTCGGCTCGACGGTGTCGTTCGGAGCGAGCGATCGGATCCTCCAAGCCCCGGGCCACGGTACGCCGGGTCAGCCGACCCGTGTGGGCCCGCGACCGATGCGGTGTGCCCCGTCGCTACAACCCGAGCTCGGATGCCAGGGTCGTAAGCCCCTCGTGACCGCTGGCCTCGTCGAGCCCGCGCCGAACCATGGCCTGGGCCTTTTGCGGCTCGTTCATCGCCCGGTGGGCTCGCGCGAGGTTGTAATAGAGGTCACCGCGATCGACGAGGCCCGTGCGGTCCGCGTTCTGCAGGAGCATCGTCCGGTAGACTCGCAGGGCCGTGTCCCAGTCCCCTGCGGCCTCGGCCGCGCGCCCGAGGTGGACGAGGGTCTCCGTGTGCGTCGGATCGACCTTGTACGCCCGCTCCAGGAGCGCGCGGGCCTCGTCCGTGGCGCCCGCCTGCTGTGCGATCTGGGAAAGGCGCGCCAGGTCGTGCGCCATCGTCTTGGGTGGGCGGCCCGAGCCGCCTTCGGCCACGGCCACGAGCCACTCGTACATCCCTTTCGCCTCGTCGAAGCGCCCAGCCGCGAACAGGGCGTCGGCGATCCGGCGGTTGAGCTCCACGTCGTCCTGGACTCGCTCGTACTCCGGTGCGAGCGCCCGCAAGGCGGCCTCCGGATCCTGCAGCGGGCCGGCCAGGAGGTCCACCCGTTCGAACAACAGCGCCCGCCGCCTGGCCGAGTCACGCTCCCGTGCGCCGAGGACCTCGAGGAGGTAGGCGACCTTGGCCCAATCCTTGGCCTCGCGCGAAAGGGACAGCAAGGCCGATGCGGCAGCCGGGTTCCCGGGATCGAGCGAGAGGGCGCGCTCGAGGTGCTCGCGCCGGGTGGCGTCGTCGCCGGCGAGCTCTGCCAGCCGCACGTACAGTCGTGCGCCCTCCTCCCCCTGGGGGTCGAGCCCCGCGGCCCGCTGCAGGGACAGGCGCATCGCGCCCGTGTCACCCCGCACCTCGTAGACCGTCGCCAGGGCCACGATGGCCGAGACATCGTCCGGGCGCTCGTCCAACAGCGCCTGCAACAGGTCCGCGGCCGCGTCGGGATCGTCCAGGTGCCTCGCCAGGATCTCCGCACGCCGTGTGACGAGGCGTGCTGCGGCCGCCTCGTCCCCCGCCGCTCGGGCGGCGTCCGTACGCCGCAAGAGCTCGTCGGCCAGGTCGGCCCAGCGCCCCTCGTTCACCAGCAGGCGGTCGAGCCAGGCGTCCGTCTCGGGCGTGGCACCCCCTTCGGCGGACAGACGCTGCAGGTATCCGATCGCCGCGTCCGGATCCTGCCGGCGCTCGGCCGCGATCCGGGCGAGTTCGCGCAGGGTCTTGGCGCGTTCGGCCGGGTCGTCGAGCACATCGAGACGCCGCTCCAACAGGTCCGAAAGGTCGGCGTGACGCTCGGCCTTGCGCAAGAGCAACTCGAGGGCCGCCGAGGCCTCCTGGTCCGTCGGATCGTCGGCCAGCATGTCCTCGTACACCCCGATGGCGTCCTCCATCCGGTCCAGCTTGTCCTGGTAGAGGTGGGCCAGCTTGCGGCGAAGCTCCCGCCGGCGCTGCGGATCCATGGCGCGCTCGATCCGGCCCACGAGGGCTTCGGCATAGGCCGCCGCATCCCCCGTCTTCGCCAGGGACGCCAGATAGGCGTCTTGGGCCGGCTCGTCGTCGGGTTCGATCTCCAACAACCGGCGCCAAAGGTCTGCCGCAGTCGCCGCGTCGGCCAGCACGTCCGCAGCCAAATTGGCCGCCTTGCGCAGGATCTCCGCCCGTTCGACATCGTCGTCGAGGACTTCGGCGAGATCCCCGAGCGCCGATACGGTGGTCTGGGCATCCTGGGTTCGTTCGGCCAAGGCGGCCTTGCGCCGCAGAACCCGCTCGTCCCGCGGCTCGGCCTCTTCGACCACCCGCAAGACCTCTCCCGCCCCGGCCGGATCCGACAGGCGATCGGCGATGATGTCCACCGCAGCGAGACCGGCCGGCACGGGGCTGTGCCCGTCTTTGCGCGCCTTCCCCACGGCGTAGACCAAAAGCTCCGCCGCCCGGGGCGCCACCGCAGAGTCTTCGGCGACCTGGGACAGACGCTCCACGGCTCCCTCGTCGAGGGGATCGGCGGCAAGCAGCGCCCCGTAGACCTCGACCCGCTCCGACGCCGGTGCGTTCGACGCCTCGAGCACCCCCACGAGCCGGCGCAGCAGGTCGATCCGCTCGTACTCGTCCGCTGCCTGCAGGCGGTGGCGCAGCACCCGGGCGATGCCAGCGGGGTCGTCGGCCGCGGCATAGATCGCCTCCAGCAGGTCGAGCAACCGGTCCGGTGGCGCCGCCGCCTCGTACGCGGCCAACAGGCGCTCGGCCCCTTCGCGCACGCGGGGATCGCTGGCTGCCAGGTCGTGGGCGGCCCACAGGTGGTCGAGGGCCTCGGCCGTCTCCCCCGCCCCCAGCCGCCGCTCGAACGACCGAAGATGCGCCCCGGCCCGAAGCGCCGGGTCGTCGGCCTCTTCGGCGATGCGCCGCTGGGCGGCGGCCAGCACCGCCTCGTCCGCCTGGACGGAGGCGAGGCGCTCGGCCCAGGCGAGGACCTCCACGTCCACCGGCGCGCCGGGATCGAGAACCACGGGCCCCAGAAACGAAAGGGCCCGAGCCGGGTCCGCAGCCGTCTCCTCGGCCAGGCGCGCCGAGAAGGTGGCGATCTCGATCCCGAGGGGCGAGGTCCGTCCAACCCCCTCGGCCGCCTGCTCGAGACGGGCGAGGAGGTCGCCGAGGCTCCCGGTCCGCATCGCCAGTGCCGCGATGCGCTCGAGGACCCCCTGCCGGTCCTGCTCCTCGACGAGGGCCAGCACCCGCAGGTAGCTGTCGAGTGCACCCTCGAAGTCCTCGGAGCGCTCCGCCAGCAGGTCTGCAAGGGCCATCCGCGCCGCCACCTCCGTCGTCGGGTCTTCCGCCGCGTCCGCCTGGGCACGAAGCAGCGAGGCCAGATCGGACAGTCGGCCCGCGGCCTCGAGGGGGCCCCGTAGACGCTCCACCGCATCGGGCAGGATCTCCGGGTGCGCCAGGGCGAAGGCCACGAAGGCGTCCAGGGTGGGGGGATGATCGGGTGCCACCGCCAACGCCTCGGCGTAGCGTTCGAAGGCTCCGAAGGCGTCGTCGATTTTGTCGGACAGCAAGCCCGCCGCGTCCAGCAGGAACGATGCCCTGCGGGCGGGTTCCTCGGCGAGGCCCGCGCGCTCGACGAGGGTCTCCACCGCCTCCTGGTCGCGCTCGGTGGCGATCAGCGCCCGCGCGAGAGCCTCGAGGGCCTCGGTGTCGGTCGGGGCGTCGAGCACCATCTCGCGCAGGACGTCCACCTCGGCGCCGCGGTCCTTGATCGCCTCGCGCAACAGGCCAGCCAGCTGCCACCGTAGGTCCCGACGCGTGGCCGGATCGGCGGCGGCCTCGATCCGCCGGCGCAGGACCTCGGCGAGTTCCTGGCTCGAACCACTGCGCTCGTAGGCCCTTCCGAGGCGGGCCAGCGCCTCCTCGTCCGCCACGTCGATCTCCACGACGGCGCGCCACACCTTGGCCGCAGCCTCCGGTTGCACGAGCACGTCTTCGAGCAGGCGGCCGAGGCGCCGCAACAACTCGACGCGCTCCATGTCGTCGAGGGACAGGTCGATGCGACGCTCGAGGACTTCCCGCAGCCGCTCGTGATGTCCGAGGCGTTCGAGGGCCTTGTCGAGCGCGGCCAGAACTTCGGCGTCGTCGGGGACGAGGGCCAGTGCCTCCTCCAGGGCCCCGGCGGCCCGGGCCGCGTCGTCTTGTTCCCCGAGCGTGCGCGCGGCCGCGAGCAGCAGGTCTCGACGCCGGCTCGTGTCGCCTTCCAGGGCATCGTTGCGACTGGCTGCCACCCGGGCCTCGGCCAGCGCCCCCGCGCGCCCGAGTTCGTCGGCCAGACGCTCGACCTCGGCGTCGAGGGCCTCGTAGGAGGCAGGCTCCCCCGGCTCGGCCAGAGCGCGGCACAGCGTGCGAAACGCCGCGTCGGCGCCCCCGGGCCCGCGCAGCTCGAGGGCCGCGATCTCGCGCAGGATCTCGTGGCGCGCGGTTGCGTCCTCGGCTGCAGCGAGCCGCCAGTTCGCCAATTCCACGAGCCGATCGTAGCGGCCGGCCTCCTCGTAGTAGGGAGCGAGCCGGTCGGCCACGGAAAGGCGGATCGCCGGCCGCTCGCGTGCCAGGGCTTCGAGGGCGTCGATGGCCTCGTGGTCGTCGGGGCGCTCGGCGAGCCAGGCCGAAAGGGCCTCCAGGGCGCCCTCGGCATCCCCGAGGGCCCGGTCGAGCACCGTGGCGAGGCGGGCATAGAGCGCGGCCCGCAGGGCAGGGTCCGTCGTGCGATCGAGTTCGTCACGCAACAGGTCCGCCCGCTCGCGGTGACGCCCGGCCCGCTCATACAACGCCTCGATCCGCCGGCGCACGCGATCGTCCTCGGGCGTGGCGACGAGCACCCGCTCGAGCGCCCCGATGGCCCCGTCCACGTCCTCCAGAACGTCGAGGCTCACCCGGGCGGCGCGGTCCAGCATGGCCGCCTCCCGCGCAGGATCGAGCGCGCCGTCGGCCGCTTCGAGATACAGCGATCGCAGCGCCTCCCAGCGCTCGGTGCGGGTCAGGACCCGTTCGAGGGCCGAAAACGCCGCCTCGTCCTCCGGCTGCGCCCGCAGGATGCGTGCGTACAGGTCCGCCGCGCGGCCCAGATCGGCGCCGGTGCGCTCGATCATCTCGGCCGTCTCCCGTGCGAGAGCCAGGATCTCCGGGCGGTCGTCGTCCGCAGCGTCGCCCTCCAGGACCTCCAGGAAGACGTCCACCAGCCTGCCGATCTCTCCGAGTACGCCGCCGAGACGGCGCAGGTGATCGCGCACGGCGATGTCCGTGGGCTCCTCCTTGAACAGGCGGATGTAGGTCGAGAACGCGCGGTCGAGGTCCTCGATCTGCTCCTCCTCCATGCGGGCGATGCGAAGGAGCAGGGCCCGCCGCGCCGCCGGCTCGGTCGCTTCGGCCAGGCGGACTTCGTAGACCTTGAGCAGACGCGGCCAGTCCTGGATCGACATGAAAACCGGCTCGAGCATCTCCGCCACGCGCAACCGCATGTTCGGGTCTTCGAGGTAGCGGTCGATGTCCTCGGCGGCCACCGCGCGCGCGGGGTCCAGCCGCAGCGCGGCCGCCAGGTGGCGCACCCCTTCCTCGGGGTCGCCCAGGCGCTGGCCGTGCAGCCGGCCCAGGCGGATATGGATGTCCACCGCGTCCGCCCCCTGGACCCGCCCGAGTTTCGCCGCCAGGTGTGCGGCCAGGTCCCGGTAGCGCTCGGTCTGCTCGTACAGCGCCGAAAGGCGCGCCTCCACGGACGGGTCCATGCGTGTCTCGTCGCCCAGCGACTCCAGCAGGGCGATCGCGTCCTCGGGGCGATCGAGGCGCTCGCGCAGGAGGTCGGCCGCCCGGACCAGGAGTTCGTCGCGGCGGGCGGAATCCGGCTCGTGCTCGGCGCGCGTGCGCAAGACCTCGGCCAGGGCGGCGGGGTCGTCGAGACGCTCCAGGATCTCCAGCAGAGCTTCGAACGCCGCGTCGTCGCCGGGGTCCCCCTCAAAGACACGGGCAAAGGCCGCGCGCGCCTCGTCGAGGCGGCCGAGGCGTTCGAGGGCCACCTGCCCCATCGCACGCAGCACCCGCCGTTGCAGCGTGGTGTCGAGGATGTGATCGACGGTCTCTCCGTAGGCGGCCAGCAGGGCTTCGGCGCGATCCGCCTCTGCGCCGAGCCGCTCCACCTCCGCCAGCACCTCGGGCAGTTCCGGCTGGTCGGCCGCCTCCCGCATGGCCGCACAGAGCACGGCAAACGCGCGCTGTGGATCGTGCAGTCGCTCCTCGTGCGTACGCGCTACCTTCAACAGGGCCGCGAGGCGCCGCCGCCCCGAGGGCTGGCGTTTGGCCTGCAGCTCCTCGATGGCCAGCAGCGCCGGCCAGTTCTGCTCGGCCTCGTACAACGGGGTCAGGATCCGCATGGCCCGCTCGCCGAGCTCGTCGTCCTCCAGGAAGGAGGACACCATCCCACGCGCTCGAGCCTCCGTCGGCGCGAGGTCGAGGACGCGCTTGAGCAGGTCGAGGGCGTCGCCCCGGCGGCCGAGGTGCCGCACGAGCACCTGAGCGGTGCGCAGGGAGTACTCGATGCGGGTGGCATCGTCCCCCGACAGGTTGATGAGCCGCCGAAGGGCATCCTCCACGTCGGCCCAGCGCTCTTGCGACTCGAACAGCGACACGAGGTGCTCGAGGGCCTCTACGGTGCGCTCCCGCCTGGCGCGCATGTCCAGGATCGACTGATAGGCCGCGATCGCCCCCGGCACGTCCTGCAGGCGCTCGCGCCGCAAGTCGCCCAGGCGCTTCCAAAGGTCTGCAGTCACGCGCGGAAGGTTGCTGACGCTGATCCGATGCTGCAGCACCTCGTCGAGTCGCTGCCACTCCTCCTCCTCTTCGAACAGCCCCTCGAGGGCGGAAAGCGCCGCCTCGTTCGCCGGCTCCAGGTCGAGGACCTCGGCGTAGGACAGCGCCGCCCCCACCCGGTCGCGCAGCCTCTCGAGCTGGGCGCCCGCGATCTCCAACAGGTGTGCCGCTTTCTGCGCCGGGTCATCCACGAAGCACAGCAAATCGCGCTTGGCCTCCACCCAGGCGATGAAGTCCCCCGCCTCGGCGTGTAGACGGCACAGGGCCTCGACCGCCTGGGCCGCCACCCGCAGGTCGGCGGGCTCGAGGGCGAGCAACTCCGCGTAGGCGCGACGGGCCGCCTCGGCGTCGCCGAGCTGCATGTCGAGCACCTGAGCCAGGCGCATGAGCCGGTCCGTCCGCAGCGCCCGGTCGGAAAGACGCGAGCCCTCGAGGGCCTCGCGCCATGCCTGCACCAGGTCCCGCACCCGTCCGAGCTCGAAGCCCAGGCGTTCGAGCCGGTCGAAGGTGTCCTGGCGCGTGGGATCGAGCAGGTAGGCCGCCCGCGCGTCCGCAAAGGCCGCGTCGAAGTCGGCCAGATCGCGCTCTTCGATCTCCGAGATCGCCAGCAGCCGCGCCACGGCCTCGTCCAGATCCCCACGCCCCTCCGCCTGGGCCTTCTTCACACGCAGGAGCCGGATCCGGCCGCGGGCATCGTTGGCCTGCTCGTAGATGGGTTCGAGCAGGGCCGCCACGGACATCTGTACCTCCGGCACCTCGAGCAGCGCTTCGAGCAACGCTCGGGCCTTCTCGTTGGACGGGTCGTCGGCGAGCACCTGGCCGAGCAGGTCCACGGCCCCGAACACGTCTGCGAGGTGCTCCATGCGCAACGATGCCCGCCGGATCTGTAGATCGCGGCGAAACGCCGGATCGTCCGCAAGCTCCGCCCAGCGCCCGAGCAACTCCTCGAGCTCGTAGCGATCGGCCTCGTCCCCCGCGGCCTCCAGAAGTTCCACCAGCCCCGCGATGGCCCCCACGTCGTCGGGCGCGAGGTCCACCAGTTCCTGCGCCGTTGCGATGGCGCGGGGAAGATCCCCGAGCGGGCCCCGGGCCAGCGCGATCATGGCCTCGAGCAGCGCCCGCTGCTCGCCGGGGTGGAAGATGACGTCGGCCCGCCGGCGCAGGAGATCGAACAGCTCCGCGTGGGCCTCGCGCGCCTCGTAGAGCGATCGGAGGGCCTCGTAGGCCCCCTGATGGGCCTCCTCGATGTCGAGGACCGCCCGGTAGACGGCCTCCGCGTCCGTGGCGCGAGCCAGATCCTGGCGCAGGATCCCGGCGTACTCGAGCAGCAGATCCCGGCGGATCACCTCCTGCTCGCGCGGTACGGGCTTGCCCTCCATCTCGAGGTCGTTTCGAGCCTGGGCCATGCGCTCGGTCACCCGATCGTAGGCGCCGATGACGTCCTCGACCCGGCCCAGTTCACGCCCGAGGCGCAAAAGCGCCTGGCGATTGTCCCAGTCCGCGGGACGAGCCTCGAAGCGTTCGAGGCGGATGCGAAAGGCATCCGGCCGGCGCGGCGCCAGTCCCTCGAGGATTCGCGCCAGTTCCCCGAGGCGATCGAGGCGGGCCTGCGGGTCTTCTTCGGCCTCCACGAGCACCGAAAGGGCCGCCGCTTCCTTTTCGCTGGCGCCCGTCCGGCGGTAGACCGGCAGCAACCCCTTCGCCACCGGCAGCGCCACCTCCGGGCGGGCCTCCCGCAGTGCTTCGAGGCGGGCCACCGCCCCGGGGTGTGCCGGCACCAGGTCCAAGATTTCCAGATAGGACGAAAGGGCTCGATCCGGGTCCTCCAGGCGGTTGCTGTACAGATCACCGAGCTCCAGCAGGATCTCGATGCGAGCGTCGCGGGCATCCGTGCGGTCGAGCAAAACCGAAAGGGCCTCGGCCAGGTCCGCCCACCGCCCCAGGCGGCGCAACAGGTCGGCGTGCTCGCGCACGATGGCCGCGTCGTCCGGGACGAGTGCGCGCAACTCCGCGTAGGTGGTGGCCGCCGCCTCCACGTCCCCGAGGCGGTCGCGCTCGAGCCGGGCCAGCTCCCGCAACAGATCGATCCGCTCGGCCTCCCCGCGGGTCTGCGCAAGGCGCATCCGCCGGATCTCGGCGAGGTCCTCGAAACGCCGCGTACTGCGATAGATCTCCTCGAGGGCGGCCATCGCCTCCTGGTCCTCGGGCCTGTGGTCGAGGATCTTGCGGTAGTAGCGCTGGGCGTCGTCCGGCTTGAACAGGCGGTGCAGGGCGATTTCGGCCAGCTTGCGCAACAGCGCCACGCGCTCCTCCTCCCCCGCCGTCTCGGACTCGTAGCGCGCCTCGAAGCGCCGGGTCAGCTCGTCCCAACCGTCCGCGGCCTCGGCGGCCCGTTCCAGGTCGGCGCGGATCTCCGGATCGTCGGGTCGAAGCTCGTAGGCTGCTGCGGCGTAGGACAGGGTCAGCGAGGCCGAGCCGACCTTGTCGGCGGCCACCGCTTGCATCGACCGGTAGATCGAGACCCGCGCATCGTCGTCCTCGGCCCCCGCAAGCAGGGTCTCGTAGGTGGACAGGACCCGGGCCCAGTTTCCCTGGGCCTCGTAGATGGGCAGCAGCTCCCGCGCCACGTCCAGGGCGTTGGGGGCAATGGCGAGGATCCGTTCGAGGGCCCGCTGGCCGCGCTCGGGCTGACCGAGCTGCTCGCGCGAGATCGCGGCCACGCGCCGATACAGTGCGACACGTCGATCGATGTCGGCGATGCGGTCGGCGGCGCTGCCGAGGATGTCCACCACGTCGGCGAGGCGCCCCTGACGCTCGTACAGGTCCACGAGGTCGTCCCAGCGCTCCTCGGCCACGAAGGCGTCCCGCAAGGAACGCAGGGCGCGGTCGTGCCCGGGCGACAGCCGCAACAGTTCGCGGTAGACCTCGATGGCGCGGGGCCGATCGTGGAGGCGGTCGGCGTACACACTCGCGAGCTGCTCCAGTTTCCCGACGGACTCCGCGGCGTCTTCGACGTTCGCCAGCCGGCGGCGCAGTATCTCGGCCAGGCCCACCCAGCGGCCTTCCCGCTCGTACAGGCGGGCCAGGGCGTCGAGAGCCTCCGGTACATCCCCGTGGTGGGCGAGCACGTCGTTCCAGGCCGCGATGG
>Ga0256839_1001963_pt1 | contig 23861 bp, 24 predicted proteins | sample 354166metaG_FD_185968 | JGI IMG/M metagenome (GOLD analysis project Ga0256839, IMG submission 185968) | Hydrothermal vent microbial communities from Mid Atlantic Ridge, Atlantic Ocean - 354-166 | ecosystem: Environmental > Aquatic > Marine > Hydrothermal vents | place: Atlantic Ocean: Mid... | reverse complement strand
TCCGCATCTACATCCGCAAGGCGGAGCCGGTATCCAGCGGCGAGCTGGCCAGGTTCTTTGACTTCTCCAGCGCCACCATCAGAAACGAGCTGCGCCACCTGGAAGAGCTGGGCTACCTCCACCAGCCCCACTCCTCGGCCGGCCGGGTGCCCACCGACCGGGCCTACCGCTGGCTGGTGGACCGGATCCTGAGAAACCTCCGGGCAGATCGGCGGCGCCAGCAGGAGATTGAACGGGCCTACCGGCGGGTGGAACATGAGCTGGGCGAGCTCATCAACCAGACCCTGGAGATCCTCTCCTCCATGTCGGGCTACCTCGCCTGGGCGGTCCACCCCGATATTGGCGAGTTTGTCATCTCTCGCCTGGAGCTGGCCCCGGTGGCGGAGCGCAGCCTGATGCTCATCCTGGTCACCCGCCGGGGGGTGATCAAGAGCCGTCTCATCCAGCTTCCCCTGGAGCCCAGCGAGCTTGACCTGGACCTTCTCCGGGAGCGGCTCAACAACTATCTCTCCAACCGCAGCCTGCAGAGCATTGACTACCGCCAGCTCCGCCAGATCTTCACCGATGTGGTGAGCTTCCCCCAGAAGCTGATGACCGAGCTGTTTGTGGCCCTGACCGACCTCACCAAGATCGCCAACCGGCTGGAGGTGAAGGGGGAGGAGCAGCTGCTCCGCCTGCCCGAGTTCCAGCAGGCGGCCAAGGTGGCCGAGGTGCTGGATGCGGTCCACAGCCTGGACGAGGTGATTGACCTGGAGGAGGGGCAGACCTCCCTCACCGTGACCATCGGCAGTGAGAACCAAAAGCCGGAGCTTCGCCCCTGCAGCCTGATCCACGTCCCCTACCAGATCCGGGGCAAGCCCAGCGGAGTGGTCGGGGTGCTCGGCCCCACCCGCCTAAGCTATAGGGAGACCATCCCCCTGGTAGAGACCATTGGCCGGGCGCTGAGCAAGATCCTCACCGAGCATCCCACCCAGGCCTAGCCTGAGGGAGAGCTATGCGTAACACCGAGCTCTACGACCTCCTCGGCGTCTCCCCCGATGCCACCCAGGAGGAGATCAAGCGGGCCTACCGGCGCAAGGCCCGCGAGTGTCACCCCGATGTGAACCCGGGCGACCCGGAAGCGGAGGAGCGCTTCAAGCGCATCACCAAGGCCTACGAGATCCTCTCCGACCCCCAGAAGCGCGCCCTCTACGACCAGTTCGGGGTGGAGGACGGCAGGGTCCCCAGTGGGGCGGGCTTCGGTCCCGCCGACCCCTTCTCCACCCTTGACTCCATCTTTGAGTTCTTCTTCGGCTCCGACCCCTTTGAGCAAGCTAGCACCCGCACCCGCCGCCGGGAGGCTCGGGCCGAGCCGGGTGAGGACCTCCACGCCTCCATCTCCCTCACCCTGGAGGAGGTGCTTAGGGGAACCACCCGTAAGGTTGAGGTAAGAAGGCTTTCGGTGTGCGACCACTGCGGGGGCAGCGGCATCCGTCCCGGGGCGGCGCCAGTAAGCTGCTCCCAGTGCGGCGGTCGGGGCCAGGTGGCCAGCGTCCGCCACACCATCCTGGGCACGATCCAGACCATCACCACCTGCCCCCGCTGCCGGGGGACCGGCCAGGTGATTGAGGACCCCTGCCCTGAGTGCTCCGGCCAGGGCAGGGTGGAGCGGGTGGAGGAGGTGGAGATCCGCGTACCCCCCGGGGTGGAGAGCGGCGACGTGCTCCGCCTTCGCGGCCACGGCAACGCCGGCATCCGGGGCGGGGCGGCGGGCGATCTTCTGGTGGAGGTGGAGGTCTTGCCCCATCCCCTCTTTCATCGTGAGGGGGCAGATCTCCTCCTTGACCTCTACGTTGACTTTGCCGAGCTGGTGAGGGGCGCCACCCTCACCGTCCCCACCCTGGAGGGGGAGAAGAAGATAAAGATCCCCCCCGGCACCGACTCCCACACCGAGTTCACCCTGCGGGGCCAGGGCCTCCCCCATCTTCGCGGGGGGGGACGCGGCGACCTCAGGGTGAGGGTCAAGGTGAAGGTGCCAAAGTGGACCACAGCCAAGCTTAAGCGCCTGCTCAGCCAGCTTGAGGAGGAGACCGAGCGGCTGGAGACGGAATCCGAGGAGCCTGCCTCCATGGGCTGGCGCAGGCTCCTTGAGTGGTGGCGGAGGGAGCGGAACAGGGGCAAGGGAAAGAAGAGCTAGCCCCACCCTCCGCCAGCTCTACAATGGGGCCAGATGAGCGGGGCAGGTAGGCTCAGGGTGCTGGGGATTGACCCCGGCTTCGGGCGGCTGGGCTGGGCGGTGCTGGAGGAGGACAGAGCTGGCTCCCCCAAACTCCTGGCCAGCGGCACGCTGGAGACCTCGGGCAAGCTCCCCCTGGCTGAGCGCCTGCTTGAGGTGGGCCAGTTCCTGCGCCGGACCATCCAGGACTACGGGGTGGACGCTGTGGCGGTGGAGGAGGTCTTCCTGGCCAAGAACGCCAAGACAGCCATGCAGGTGGCCATGGCCAGGGGAGTGGTCTTCTTCGCCGCCGCCGAGGCGGGCCTTCGGGTGGAGCAGTTTTCCCCCACCGCGGTAAAGCTTGCCCTCACCGGCAACGGCCGGGCCAGCAAGGAGCAGGTTACCTACATGGTGAAAAAGCTGGTCAGCCTCTCCCCCACGCTCATTGAACAGAGCGACCAGCTGGAGATGAAGATTGACGACGAGGCGGATGCGGTGGCCATCGCCCTCACCTTCCTCCACCACCAGGCCGCCGCCGCTCGGGGCTACTCCAAGGACTAGCCCACTTCAGAGCTCGTAGGCTAGCTCAACCTCGGCAAAACCCCGCGCCAGCTCGCCGATTCCCTCTCCCAGCCTGCCTTCCAGAACCAGACAGGCAAACCGGCCGGTCAGGCTAACCCCGATGTGAAGCTGCTCAGCCGGGGCGAGCTCGGCCGGCCCGTCCCTAAGCATGGGGTTCTCCCAGCCGCTGAAGAAGGTGTGGTTGGCCCCCCTTACCACCGCCAGCGCCTTGGGCGGCGGCAGCACCTCCATGAGCCGCCTCACCCCGTCCAGGGGGGTGATGGGGTCGCGGTCGCCGGTAATGAGCAGGACGGGCGGCTTTATCCTGCCGAAGCGCTCAATCAGGTAGTCCCGGTAGTCGGGCCGGTGGCCGAAGAGGGCGGGTGGGGAGAGCCCCACCACCCCGGCCGGCTCAAGCTCGTAGCGGGCGGCGAGGCGGCAGGCCTCCAGGGAGGCGGCCGACCCCTTGGAGTGGCCGGCCAGGACCAGGCGGTCAAACTCCACCTCCGCCTCCCCCTCCATCCTCTCCCCAAACTCCTCCGGGGGCAGGTCCCTGAGCTGGGCGACGCTTGAGAGGATGTCTTCCGCCACCGTGGCCACGGGGACCGGCTGGGCGAAGTTGTCCGGATAGTCCAGCAGGAAGACGTGGACCCCCTCCAGGCTGATCCTGCCGTAGGCCCGGTAGAGCTCCGTCTTGGTGATGAAGCCGTGGCAGAAGACCAGCAGAGGGGCAGAGCCCTCCACCCCCCGGGCGGGAAAGAAGAGGTTCTTGCGAAACTTCCTCCCCCGGCCGGGCTGGTCCAGGCAGAAGGTAAAGCCGTGGCTGAGCAGCTCCTCGTCGCGCATGGAGAAGGGGAGAGTTTAGTCTCCGGCCCCGCTTGCTCTAACTCTGGCTGGAGGTGCCGTCTCCCCCTCCCTCCTGCCCCACCGCCTTGAACAGCTCGCGGATGGTGCCCAGGGAGCCCAGGATGCCGGTGGCCTCGTAGGGGAGGAAGATGGTCTGCTTGCCGTCCCCCTGGGCAAAGTTGGTCATCATCTCCAGGTACTTCACCCCCAGCAGATAGCCCACCGGATCGCCACCGCTGAGTTTTATCGCCTCGGTCACATAGCGGATGGCATCGGCCTCCGCCTTGGCCACCATGCGGCGGGCCTCGGCCTTGCCCTCCGCCTCCAGGATGAGGGCCTGCCGCTTGCCCTCAGCGGTGGCGATCTGGGCCTGGCGCACCCCCTCCGCCTTGAGAATCTCACTCTGCTTGAGGCCCTCCGCCTCCAGGATCATCGCCCGCCGGTCACGCTCCGCCCGCATCTGCTTCTCCATCGCCTCCTGCACGTCGGCGGGCGGGATGATGTCCTGCAGCTCCACCCGGTTCACCTTCACCCCCCACTTGTTGGTGGCATCGTCCAGGATCTGGCGGAGCTTGGTGTTGATCACCTCCCGCCCGGAGAGCACTTCGTCCAGGTCCATCTCCCCCACCACATTGCGCAGGGTGGTCTGGGTTAGCTTCTCAATGGCATCGGGCAGGTTGGCTATCTCGTAGGCCACCTTGACCGGGTCAGTGACCTGAAAATAGATCAGGGCGTTTATCTCCACCACCACGTTGTCCTTGGTGATCACCCGCTGCTTGGGGAAGTCGTAGACCGTCTCCCTCAGGTCAATGCGGCTTACCCGCTGGGTCTCGGTGCGCACCGCCCCCGTCGGGTCAATGCGCACGTAACGCCAGCTGATCTCCCGCGGGCGGTCAATGAAGGGGACGATGAGGTGGAGCCCCGGCCCCAGCACCCGGTCAAAGCGGCCCAGCCGCTCAATCACCATGTTCTCTGCCTGGCGCACCAGGATGATGGAGCGCACCACCAGGCTGATGGCCAGAAAGATGAGCACCAGAAGAACGATCAGGGTGAAGTTCATCCTCCCACCTCCTCACTGCCCCGAGCAGGGGTGTCCTTGGTCTCCCCCGCCGCCCGCACATAGAGGGTGATCCCCTCAATCCGCTCAATCACCACCTCGCCGCCCGGCTCAAAGCTCTCCCCGCTGAGGCTTCTTGCCGGCCAGATGTCTCCATATAGCTTTACCGCTCCTCGGTCGCGTTCAATGCGCTCCCACACCCTAGCCCGCTTGCCGATCATCGCCTCCACGTTGGTGCCCTGGGGACGGCGCCCGCGAAAGAGCACCTTCTGCATCCTCGGCCGGAGGAGAAAGAGGCTCACCACCGTAAGCAGGGCAAAGGCCAGCAGGTTCACATAGACCTGGGAGGAGAAGACCGAGACGAGGCCGGTAAGCAGAGCTCCCACCCCCACCGAGAAGAAGGTGAAGTCCAGGGTGAAGATCTCAATCACGAAGGCAACCATCCCGATCACCACCCAGAACTGCCAGTAGGTAAGGAGCTCCACTTCCATCACCCCCGCTTTCTGTGGGGCTATTCTACTATCCAGCTAAGGCCACCCCAAGGGCCCACCAGAGGTGAAATCGATGAGCCCCAAAGGCGACTACCCTGAGCCCTCCTTCCCCGAGCTGGTCCAGGCGGCAAGCTTTGAGATGCCCTCGGCCGAGTACGCCCGCCGGGCCATCGCCGACACGGGGGCCGGCTACACCTACTTCCGCTACGGCAACCCCACCGTCCGCCGGCTGGAGGAGAAGCTCGCCCAGCTTGAAGGGGGCGAGGATGCGGTCTGCCTTAGCTCCGGCATGGCGGCCATCGGCGCCCTGCTCATCTCCGCCCACCTGGAAGGAAGCCGGCTCATCCTGGCCTCCCGCCTCTACGGCGGCACCACCTCCCTAGTAAGGGAGCTCATCGTTCCACTGGGAGCCACTGTCCACACCTTTGACCCCACCTCACCCGACAGCCTGGCGGGTCTGCTTGCCAAGGAGAGCAGGCCGGCCCTGGTTTTGGTGGAGAGCCCGGCCAACCCCACCCTGGAGCTGGCCGACATCGCCGCCCTGGCCAACCTCTGTCACCAGCGCGGCGCCACCCTGGCGGTGGACTCCACCTTCGCCACCCCCGTCCTCCAGCAGCCCCTGGGGCTGGGGGCAGACTATGTGGTCCACTCCCTGACCAAGTTCATCTCCGGCCACGGCCAGGTGGGAGGCGGCGCCATCGTGGCCCGCCGCCGGCTCACTGACCCCATCCGCCGCCGCTTCGTGGAGGTCTTTGGCGCCACCCTGGACCCCTTCGCCGCCTGGCTCACCCTGTCCGGGCTGATCACCCTGCCCCTGCGGATGGAGCGGGCCTGCGGGACGGCTAAGGAGGTGGCGAGCTTCCTTGCCGGCCACCCCAGGGTGAACAAAGTTAACTACCCCTTCCTCCCCGACCACCCCCAGCACGAGCTGGCCCGCCGGCAGATGAGGTGGGGCGGGGCGCTGATTGCCTTTGAGGTAAAGGGTGGCAAAGAGGCGGCCGAGCAGGTGGTGGAGGGGCTTCGGCTTATCCGCCACCGGCTCACCCTGGGCGATGCGGAAAGCTCCATCCTCCACCCCGCCTCAACCAGCCACTACGCCCTGAGCCCCGAGGAGCGCCAGGCCCTGGGCATCAGCGAGGGGCTGCTTAGGCTCTCGGTGGGGGTGGAACCGGCCGGGGAGCTCATAAGCGACCTGGACCAGGCCCTGAGCCGCCTAGACTGAGTGAAGCTACCACCCCCGCTTGGCCAGCCGCTCAACTTCGGGAATCTCCTCCAGCGCCAGGCCGCTCATGGGGTTCCCCACCCCCCGGCTGATCTCGGCCAGCTTCTTCGGGTCGTCGTAGTGGAGCACCGCATCAACGATGGCCCGGGCCATCCTCTCCGGGTCCTCCGACTTGAAGATGCCCGAGCCCACAAAGACGCTCTCTGCCCCCAGCCGCATCATCAGGGCGGCGTCCGCCGGGGTGGCCACCCCACCGGCGGCAAAAAGGGGAACCGGCAGCCGGCCGTGCTCCGCCACCCAGCGCACCAGCTCATAGGGGGCGCGCATCTCCTTGGCCGCCGCCATCAGCTCGTCCTCCCTGAGGGTGGTTAGGCGGCGGATCTCCTTCCACACCGCCCGAAGGTGCCTTACCGCCTCCACGATGTTTCCCGTCCCCGCCTCCCCCTTGCTCCTGATCATGGCTGCCCCCTCGGCGATCCTGCGCAGGGCCTCACCCAGATTGCGGCAGCCACAGACGAAGGGGGCGCGGAAGGGGTGCTTGTCAATGTGGTTCTCCTCGTCGGCCGGGGTGAGGACCTCGCTCTCGTCAATGAAGTCCACCCCCAGGGCGTCCAGGATCTCCGCCTCCACAAAGTGGCCGATGCGGCACTTGGCCATCACCGGGATGGAGACCGCCTCCATGATGGAAAGAATCACCTCCGGGTCGGCCATGCGGGCCACCCCGCCCTGGGCGCGGATGTCGGCCGGCACTCGCTCCAGCGCCATCACGCTCACCGCCCCCGCTGCCTCGGCGATCTTGGCCTGCTCGGGGGTGGTGACGTCCATGATCACCCCGCCCTTGAGCATCTCGGCCAAGCCCACCTTGGCCAGCCAGGTGGCCTTGCGGGGCTGGTCGTCGGAGCCGTTTGCCTTGCTCATCTCCTTACCCATGGCAACCACCACCGAGCGGATGGGTCAGCTGAAACCCCCTCGCAGGGCTAATATAGCACCGAGTTCTTACCGAGGAGGTAGGTGAGATGGAAGCTGGAATGGGTTCATCTCAGAGTGGTCCCTACTCAGGAAACCTCACCATGGCCCAGCAGGTGACCGACTTTAACAACACCTCCGGACTTGGTTGGCAGGCCCAGATCCCACCCGAGATCCGCGGCCTCTCCTGGGGCGGCCTGCTCATGGGGTGGAAGTGGGCCTTCGCCCACAACCTCTGGGCCCTGGGCGTGATCACCTTCTTCCTCCCCCTGATCGGCAACCTGATCCTCTTCTTCATCGGCATCCCCGAGGCCTGGAAGGCCCGCTCCTTCCGCTCGGTGAGGGAGTTCTGGGACGTCCAGCGGGCCTGGACCATCATCGGACTGGTCTACTGGGGGATGATCGCCGGAATCTTTATGCTCTACCTCTTCATCCTGGCCCTGGCCCTCACCCTCAGCGGGCTGACCAGTCCCAACCCATGACTCTCTACCTGGTCGCCACCCCCATCGGCAACCTGGCCGACCTCACCAGGCGGGCCGAAGAGGTCCTCTGCCGGGTGGAGGTGGTGGCCTGCGAGGACACCCGGGTAAGCCAGAAGCTCCTCTCCCACCTGGGGATAGGCCCCCGCCTCATCTCCCTCCACGAGCACTCCCCCCCTTCCCGCTACCTGGAGGTGGCCGAGCTTGCCTTGAGCTCTGAAGTGGCCTACCTCACCGACGCCGGCACCCCGGGCATAAGCGACCCCGGCGCCAGGCTGGTGGAGCTGGCCCTTATTAGGGGGGTGAGCCTGGTGCCCATCCCCGGCCCCAGCGCCCTCACCGCCGCCCTCTCCCTCTCCCCCTTCCCCTCCCGGCGCTTCACCTTCATGGGCTACCCCCCGGAGGGGAAGGGTGAGCGGGAAGCCTTCATCAGGGAGCTCGCCAGCCTGCCCCACCCGGCGGTGATCTTCGCCGCCCCCCACGATGTGGAGAAGCTGGTGGCGCTCCTTACCGAAAACCTATCCCCCCGTCGCCGCCTGCTAGTCTGCCGGGAGCTGACCAAGCTCCACGAGGAGATACGGCTTATAAGCCTGGCCGAAGCAAAGGAGAAGGGTCTGGGCGTGCCCGACCGGGGTGAGTTTGTCCTCGTGCTGGAGGGAGAGCAGGAGCCCGAGCAGGAATATCGCCTGGGCCGCGAGCAGGTGATGGAGCTTGCCCGGCGACTGGTGGAGGAGGGGCTCAGCCAAAGAAGCGCCGTTGAGCTGGTGGGCAAGCTCTTTCCGGAGCTTAGGGGAGAGGTGAGACGAGAACTTTATAATCGCTAGGTAGTCTCTCTCTGGATGATGAAGGAGCCCGAAAACAGCCCGGCATCCTCCCCGCCCGCCGACGCCGCTGCCCCGGCTCCAGCACCGGCAGGCGAGGAGCAGCCGGACAACCGGCCCTACCTCTGGCCGCGGGCGCTCACCCTCATCGTGGTGATGGCCCTGCTGGTAGGGTCTGCCTCCATCGGACTCAAGCCCCTGCCCGACAAGGGGGTGAGGGTCTGGCTGCTCAACCACACCCCCGACCAGGTCCAGGTGATTGACCCCCAGGTGTGGGCCCAGGTGGCCAAGTTCGGGGTGGCCGACGGCTTGCGCAAGATCGCCTTCTCGGCCGACGGAAGGCGGGCCTACATCGCCTCGGTGGTGGACGTGACCAACCGCATCTCCATCGTTGACACCCAGACCTTTGTAAAGATTGACGACATCGTCACCACCGGCGTCCCCCAGGGGGTGGCGGTGATGCCGGCCAACCCCCGGCGCCGGGAGCTGGTGGTCCCCGACCCCCAGAACCCGGGGCGGGAGCTCACCCTTTCCGTCCCCCCCTATCCGGCCGACCGCTACCTGGCCTACATCCCCGGCAGCCGGACCAAGTTTGAGGCGGTAGGGTTTGACGTGCTTGACCTCTACAAGCGAAACCCCACCGACCCCGACCGCTTCCGGGTGGCCTGCCGCATCCGGGACAACCGCATTGACCTCCTGGACGACATCCAGGCCAGCCCCGACGGGCGCTACATCTATACGGTGGCAGCGAAAAGCTCCAAGATCTTCGTCTGGGACTTCTGGAAGTGCCTCCTCCGCCTCCCCCAGGAGCCTGCGGTGGTGGACATAGGACAGGCCATCATGGGCCTCTACATCCCCCCAAACGGCCCCTACTACTACGCCGCCGCCATCAAGAGCAAGATGATCTACGTGATTGACCGTGAGACCAACCAGATCGTCCGCTACCTGCGCCACCCGGACGACTTCTTCGGCCGCTTCCGCAACCTTGTCACCGACAGGAGCGGAACCATTATTTACGCAACCGTTCTTGAGCGAAAGGAGCTCCTGGTGATTGATGCCAATACTGGTGAAGTACTTAACAGTGTCCTCTTGCCTGAGCGAATTGACCTGATTGAAATAAGCCCCTACTACGATGAGTTGTACGTAGTATCAGTTGATAATGGGCACTTCTTCCGAATCAAACTTGATGGCTTCAAAGTTAGTAAGCCCCTAAAAACGAGGGGAGAGTTCCGTGACATCGCCGTCCAGCCCATTCCCCCCTCTCGCATGCTCACCGAGGGCCAGCTCAGGCTGGTGAGGGAGCGGGAGTAGTGGAGCCCCTCTGGCCCGCCCTGATTATGCTTGCGCTGGAGCTGGTGGTGGTGGCCATCCTGGTCCCCCAGGAGCGAAGGTTTCTGAGCCAGCTCACTGCCGGTGAGCGCACCGCCCAGATCGTCATCAACTTCTTTCTCATCATGATACCTGCCGCCCTGCTCTTCATGGCCTTCATTCGCCTCCACGAGCAGAGCCCCCAGGCCCTGACCCTCATGGTGGGAGCATTTCTCGTCTGGCTGGTGGTACTTTCGGCAAACCTGATCTACCGCCTGAACTTCATGGCTAGGCTGTTCAGCCAAGAGCGGGAGGAGCTGGAGGAGCTGAGGAAGCGCCTGCTTGCCGACCTTGAGCGGGAGCGAGGCGAATCCTCCGGTGCTGACGAAGAAAGAATGGGGAGGGATGGATGATGCTGGTTGTCGCCTTCCTCCAGGGACTTCCCCCCACCACCGGCTCCGCCCTCTCCACTCCCCGCATGCTCTTTATGCTTCTGGTGCTTGCCCTGATGACCTCGGTGATCATCGTGGGCCTCTACTTCGTCCTCGCCTACCTGAGAAAACTTCGCACCAAGAGTGTGTCGGTGGAGATCCAGGAGCTGGTGGAGCGCCAGAAGGACGAGCTTCTTAGGCTTGCCGAACTGAAGAAGAAGGAGCGGGAGCTTAGGGAGAAGCAGGCGGAGGAGGAGCGCAAGCGACGGGAGGAGGACGAGCGCATCATCGCCTCCATCAACCTGGAGAAGTTCTACGGCCACCTCTGCCCCATCACCGGGGTGGAGCTAACCGAGGAGGACCGCATCGTGGTCTGGGTGGAGGAGGACCAGGCCTACGCCTATCCGGCGGTGGAGGAGCTGAAGCGGATGACCCCGGTGGGCAAGGGGATGACCCTGGTCTACTTCCCCGAGGGGAGGGTGGAGCGCTTCGTCCAGCGGGGAAAGCCCTAGCCACCGGCCCCGCCTATGATTAGCCCCCATGTACCGCTACCGCTACCGGGGCAAGGACCTTTCCGGCCAGCGGCGGCGTGGCGAGGTGGTGGCTGCTAGCGAGCAGGAGGCGGTAAGGATCCTCGCCGAACAGGGCATCTTCCCCACCCAGCTGGTGGTGGCGGAGGAGATCTTGCCGGCCGGATACGGCGGCCCTCCCTACCAGGGCAGCGGCTACCCGCCCCCTGAGCGGCCGGTCATCCGTCGCCCCGGCCCCCTGGCCGCTTTCCTCTCTCCCCCCACTCCTATCATCCAGCTTGCTGCCATGAGCCGAGAGCTGGCCTTCCTGCTGGAGGCAGGAGTGGAGCTCTCCTCTGCTCTCTTCACCCTGGCCGAGCAGGCCCCCTCTGCCCGATTGGCGCGGATCTTCAGCCAGCTTGGCAGCCGGGTGGCGATGGGCGAGCCCCTCTCCTCGGCCCTGCGGAGCTTCCAGGGTTACTTCTCCCCCCTCTACATCTCCCTGGTGGAGGCGGGGGAGCGGGGCGGCTTCCTCCCTCGGGTGCTGAGGCAGCTTGCCGGCATGCTGGAGGAGGAGGTGGAGCTCAAGCGCCAGCTTTCCCGCCAGCTCATCTACCCCGCTCTGGTGCTGGTGGTGGCCTGGGTGGCCGCCTTCATCTTCACCTATCTCTTAGGGTTGGCGGTGTTTCGCATCTTCGTGGTGGGGATCCCGCTGCTCTTTGCCGGCGCCCTGCTGCTTAATCTCCTTGCCCGCTCAAAGACGGTGGCCTACCCCCTGCGGGAGCTTCTGGGCTCTCTTCCCTTGGTAGGATCGCTCATCCACCGCTACGCCCTAGCCCGATCGGTGATGGTCCTTTCCTACCTGTGGGAGGCGGGCCTCCCCCTGCCCGAGGCGCTGGAGGTGACCGCCAGGACCAGCTGGCTCATGCGCCTCTCCCGCGCCTGGCATAGGGTCAGGGAGGCGGTGCTTGAAGGCCTTCCCCTCCACGTGGGAATGGAGCGCGCCGGCGGCTTTCCCCGCGACCTCATCTCGGTTACCGCCGTATCCGAGACCAGCGCCTCGGTGGGCGAGGGGCTCAGGAGAGTGGCCGGCTACATAAAGGCCGATGCCGACCTCAAGGCCGCCACCCTGGCCAAGCTGGTGGGGCCGGTGCTTACTGTGCTGATGGGGATTCTGGTGCTCTTCTTCCTCATCGCCTTCTGGCAGAGCTACTTCACCCAGCTCCTAAACCTCCCCTGAGAGCTGGGGCCAACTCTGGTAAAAATAGACCCAGGGGGGAGCATGGAAACAGCACTGACTCTCGTTGTGGCGGGCCTCTCTCTTCCCCTGCTCTTTGTCCGCCGCTACCTGGGCTACCTGGTGGCAGGCATTGCGGCAAGCCTCCTCTTCCACCTGGGACTTGCCCTCTACTCTCCCGGCCCCCCCGGCGGCATCTCCTACAGCCCCAGCCTCCCCTTGCCCCTCTGGGGGACTCCCCTGGCCATCCTGCTCCTCTGGGGACTGGTCTTCTCCCTCACCCTGGCCATCTCCCAGGACACCCGGCTAAACCCCATGGGCAAGGGCTTTTGGGGGGGACTGTTTAGCCTGCTCATGGCGATGATCCTGCTTGCCGGGCTTCGGGGGATGGAGCTCATCCTCTACTGGACCCCCCACGACGCCCAGTTCTTCGGCGTCCCCTACTCCCTACTGGGCAGCTACCTGCTGGCCGGCTTTGGCCTCTGCTTCCTGGCCGCCTTCACCCGCAACACCGGCTGGGGAAGTCGCCTTTGGCTCCCCCTGGGGGTGGTGCTGGGCATCCCCTTGGGGGTGGGGCTGATGGCGGTGCTCTTTCGTGGATCGGAAAGCGACCTCTTCCCCCTCGGGGTGATTACCATTCTCGCCCTGGCCAGCTCCCTCCTGCCAGTCCACTGCCTGGGTGAGCCCCACGCCGGTCCCCAGGACCTTATCTGGAAGTTGGCCCTTGCCCTGGTGGGCATCGGGGTGGTGCTTGAGGCGACCGCCTTTGCCCTGGGCAAGGTTGACTGGCAGGGGATGACCGCCTTCCTCGTCTCTCTCTTCTTCTACACCCTCTACTTTGTGCGCCACAACGAGCGCGCCCTGTTTGCCAGCTCCTACCGCGCCTCCCTCCGCTGAGCCCTACCAGGAGGGGTCGGCCGCAAGCCTCACCACCACCCCCATATCGCGGGTAGCCTCCTCCAGCTCCATCAGCAGCCGTCCCGCCACAAGGTCAGGGGGCAGAAAGATGTTCAGGAAGAGGTGGGGGCTCTTGAAGCGGGTGGTGATGCGGGAGCGGCCGGCTGGCATCCCCCCCAGCTCCTTCACCACCCGGCGGATAAGCTTGCGGGAGGCCTTAAGCCTGCCACGCTCCCCGATGGCCGCAACCCTAACCCTGAGCGCCCAGGGTGGCCCGCCAAGCTCAGCAGAAACCTCGGCCTCTCCGCGGATAAACTCCACCAGCCGCCCTCCTCCCTCCGCCCAGGCCAGGGCGGCCGGGTGCCCGCCCGACTGGGTGACGATGACCACCTCCTCCAGGGGAGCGGCGAAGCGGCGGGTGAGCCTGATGAGGGGGTCCAGCCGGTGGGCAAGGCTCTGCTCGGGTGAAAGCAGCGCCCCGTCAAAGCTGGTGATGATAAGCCGCTCGGGGACCGGCATTCGCCAGCAGGGCTGGTAGATGAGAGCCTGGCCAGCCAGCACCAGACAACTTTCCGGCGGGAAGGAGAGATCCGGCTGGTGCCCCGCGTCCACCCTGATGATGGGCAGGCTAAGCCGCCTGCTCAGCTCCCGCTCCAGGTCGGTGAGGGTAAAGCCCGCCCGGGCCAGCTCCTCGCTACCACACTGCTGGCACTGGACCAGCTCGGGGTGGGTGCCGTGCCCCTCCGGGCACCAGGCCCGCCCCCCCTCCAGCAGCCTGAGGGGAGTGGAACAGACCGGACAGCGCTGGTAGGCAAGACACCTCATGCAGACGAGCCACCTGCCCCGGATGGAGCGGTGGTGGAAGACCACCGTCACCCCCTCCGAGGCCACCTCCCGGGCCACCGCCTCGGCCAGCATCTCTGCCTCGGTGAGCTGGCCGGGGGGAAGCTCAACTCCCCGCGGGTCAACCAGCCTGGCGCGGGGGATGGCCTCGCCCCGCTCCTCGCCGAGGAAGCAGAGCGCCTCACTTAGCCCCGGGTGGCCCACCCAGACCTGCCTGGCGGGGGAGAGCAAGGGGGCGGCAAGATCTGCCCACAGGTGGGCCTCCTGCTCAATGTAGAAGGTGTCCAGCCCCCCGTCCAGCACCACCAGGTCTCGCTCAGGGTGGGCCAGGGCCACCATCTCCAGCCCCTGGGGAGTAATCGCCAGCGGCGCACCGTCCGGCCGGGCAAGCTCCTCCGCCAGGCGGCGACGCTCGCCGGCGGGCAGAACCTCATCCCATGACAGAAGACCACCTACCCGCCGGGCAAGCTCCTCCCTGAGGCTCAGGGTGGGGACAAGAAATATCCCGTTTGGGGCCCGCTCCACCGCCTCCTCCACCGCCCGGGGAAGATGGGGAGAAAGGAGCTCCACCTCCCTCTCCGCCCACACCCGCTCCAGGGCGGAAGATAAAGCACCCCCCGAGACAGTTGCATTGGATAGGTAAACCGTTTTCCCACCAGAAGTATCTGGCGGCTCCTCCCTCCCTGCAAGGTCAAGGTAGAAGACCACCGCCCCCGCCTCGGAAAGGCCAAGCATAAGCTCCACCAGCCGGGAGAAGCGGAAATCCTCGCCGGGGAAGGCGCGCTCGTGGAGTTTTATTAGCTGGGCCAGGGATAGGCGGCGGGGGCGGGCGAGGAAACTCCTTAGCCACACCAGCTCATCCGGACTGAGCCTCCCCTCCCGGTCAATCAGTCCCAGCGCCCACTCGGGCTTGGGGCAAAAAAAAACTCCCTGATGATGGGCCTTCCTCCCCCCAGTCCCACCACCTGGGCACCCTCCAGGGGGTGAAGCCCCAGCCGCTCAAAGAGCAGGTGAAGCCTTCTGCCCAGGCTGGCAAGGCCCGACCTAAGCTCAAGCCTTGCCACCACCCGCTCCAGCCGGCGAGGGATGCGCTCCCTGCCCTTTCCCGGCGAGGGAGCCTGCCTTTCCGCCACCACCAGGGCAGGAAACAGCCCCAGTTCACGGAAGGGCACCACCACCAGCTCGCCCGACCGGGGCTCGCCCAGGAAGGGGGGATAGAGGTAGTCCCAAATCCCCCGACCGCAGCGGCGGCTGAGGGGGGCGCAGCTTGCCACCCACCCCTCCATCTCAGTTGACCAGCCCGGTGCGGGCGTCTATGTAGAAGTCCCGGTCCACCCCCACCATCCTAAAGTGCCAGCTTATGTTGGGCCTATCCAGGTCAGGATGAGTGGGCACCTTGAGCACCGGGTCATAGTCGGGGTAGTGGCCCATCAGCATCACCCACTCAAGCTCCACGTTGGTGGGCCGGTGGAAGTAGCTTTCCCCAAAGCGGATCATGTAGCGCCGGGCGGTCTTCTCATCAAGCAGGATTCTGAACCCCTCGGGGATGGGCAGGGGCTCCACCTTGACCTCGTAGAGCTTGGCCGAGAGGGGAGCAAAGAGCATGAAGACCTTGAGGTCACATACCTCAAACCCCTGCACCTCTCTCATGCGACAGAACCAGAGCCGCTGCTGGTCCTTCTCCTTACCCAGGCCCCGAGAGTAGACCAGCTTTAGATCCTTTCCCTCAAAGCCAAAGCTTTTGGCCAGGCTTCCAATCAGCCGCTCAGCCGCATGGCGGGTCTCGCTACCATCGCCAAACCCGCCTACAAAGTCACCCAGCAGCTCTCCCATCAGCTGGCCGGCTGTGAAGCGGAAAAAGCGGTCCTCATCCCGATAGAAGCTGAAGCGTGCGGGGCTGAAAAGCTGGCCCGGGTCCTGGGGATGCTTGGGCGTCACCAGCAGGTTCTCCCAGTCGCGGGCCGGCGGTACCCGCCATTCCTCCACCCTGACCGTATAGCTGTCCCGCTCAAGCTCGGCCAGCCCCATCTCCCTCAGCTGATCCTGGAGCTGGTTCCAGCGCACCTCGGCCCGCTCGGCTAGGAAGCGGTCATAGCGCTCCAGCTCCCGCTCGGGAAACATCACATAGGCATTGCCCAGCTCCATGATCAGGGCGCGGTAGTCGGGATGCCAGTAGATGGGGGCATAGGTGATGAGGTGGGGAAAGTCCCTCTCCCGGTAGCTTCCTCCCCGCCAGACAAGCTCTATCAACCCCCGCTCAGCCGAGGGATAGAAGATGCGCGACAGGTCCTTCTGATATGCCAAGGTAGATACGCTAGGAGAGGGAAGCTCAGCCATCTCCCGCAACCCCTCTCCATCGTCATAACGCATGATCCTCACCTTGGGACTGGAGATTGACTCTCTTTCTTCCCCCCTTCCTCCTAGGCTCTGATGAGTGGATATTGCTTCCTCTCCCGAAGTGATCAGCAGGGCACTCTCGGTGGTCTCCCCCGCAAGCAGCAGAGCGGGGCTCTCCTCGCTTTCGGCAAGGATCTCCAGGTTTCCCTCCAGGTCCAGCCGGGCAAGCACCGTCCCCTTGACCTGGTAGTTCTGGGCCTCCTCCCGGTAGAAGGCCAACACCACCCCGTCCTTAGCCGCACTGGCCTGGGCCAAAAGCCCCAGTCCCGCCTCGGGAGGAAGGTCTATCTCAACCGAGCGAAGCTCCTCAAGGCTCAGCCCGCCCTCCTGATCACGGTTGATCCTGACCACCTTGTAGAGCAACCTGAAACGGTCGGGTATGTATGTGCCCACCGTCTGGCCGCCCTTCTCCGGTGCCCCTTCGGGCTGGGCTGGGGGGGTCTCCCCATTTTCCCCCTGGCTGGATGACTGGGCAGGCGGGTCCTGGTCCGTGTCTGGTGGACTCACCCTGCCACTTTTTTCTTCCCCTTCCTCTGCCGACACTTCCTCACCGGCCTGCTCACCTGAACTGGGCGGACCATCCAGGGGGATGGAGGAGAGGGCAAAGAGGTATTCCCCCCCGTAGGAGATGAGGTAGTGCTGGCCCATGGTGTAGTCGGGAACCATGAACTCCCTAAGGGAGATGCTCGGCTCGCCGAAGCCGGTCATGGGCAGGAGGATAAGCTCGTAGGAACCCTGCTTACCCCCGCGCTCCATGAAGAGGGCATAGTCCAGGGCATAGCCGTTTTTGGCGTACTGGTCGCCCCCGTTGGTGGGTGCGACCTTGATGTCCCGCTCTCCCAGGGTTGGCCTGGCCGGCTCCTCCCCTATTACGGCGGTATAGATCTCAAACAGCTTTACAGCCGGCTTAGCAATCAGGCTGATCCTTTTCGGGGTTAGCCCCATCAGCACCGGCAGTCGCTCGGGCTGGAAGCTCAGGATCTCATAGCCCGGCAGGCGGAGCTCCTCACTTTGGGAAAGCTTCACCACCCGCCGCTCCCCGGGGACCCGGCCAGCCCTCTGGGGGCAGGAGCTAAACACCACTCCCGCCGAAAGAAGTGCCAACACCACCAGAGCGGGCACAGCCCTGGCCCTGCTCTTCCACTTGCCTCCCACCATAGCGAGCACCGCTAAGTATAGGGCCGGCCGGGAACGGCGGGAGGCAACATATAATCGCCCTGTGCAACTCCCCCTCACCTCGCGCATGCGCATCATCCTCCTCTACATCCTGCTCACTTCCCTGCTCATTACCCTGCTGGTGGCGGGGGCCAACCTGCGCTTCACCCTGGAGCTGCGCCGGGCCAGTCAGTTCATCGCCCAGCACCCCAGCCTGATCGTGGTAAACGCCTTCACCGAACCCTCCCCCGCCAAGCGGTCGGTTGACCGCACCTATCTCATTGACCCGGCCAGTGGGGCGGTGTTCACCTTCCGGGGGAGGGGGATAAACGCCTTCACCTACGTCCCCGACCACCCCGACGACTACCTGATCTTCTCCACCATGCCCGACCCCGACGCCGGCTTCGGAGCGCTGGGCCGGTGGATGGAGAGCATCCCCCTGCTCAGCGACACCGGCACCACCCTGCGCAGGTGGCAGCGCTCCCTCGCCCAGGGAAGTAGCCTGCTCGTCCTCCTCTCCACCCGGGAAAACCCCCACCTCTCGGTGCTCATGGCCGAGGCGGATGAGGCGGCCGGCGGGCTGGTGACGGTCTTCGTCCGCCTGGCTCCGCAGGGGGGCAGGCCCCGCTTTGCCACCATGCTCTTTAACCTGCCCAACCAGCTAAACCTCTATCCCTCCAGCTACACCATTGCGGAGGGAAAGCTCATCCGCACCGGTCAGATCGCCTACAAGGGGAGGATCGGCCTGGCCGACATGCTCTACACCGCCTGGGACCTGGCCCTGGTTGACGAGCACGAGACCACCTTCTCCCCCACCCGCAGCAACCTGGCCTCCCCCCGCCTTAAGCTCTACTCCATGGAGAGCGGTCGCCCCCTCCCCCTGATGCTGGACTCCTCCCTGGCCGACCGCATCGGCTGGCTAATACCGCTGGACCCGGAGGGAAGGAGGGTGCTCGCCACCTCGGTGGACTCGGGGTCCAACCGGCTTGAGCTCTACCTCTTCCAGCTCTCCGGTGAGAGGGAGCCCACCCCCCTGATAAGCAGTTCCTCAATAGGCTACGGAAGCGAGCTTGAGCCGGTCATGGTGAGGGGAATCCCCTGGGTGGGAGGAAGCGGCCGCGCCTTCCTGCTGGTTAGTCTGAGAGAGGAGCTGGGTACCGGCCAAACCTGGGAACTGGTTGAAGTGGAGGTAACTGGGGAGGGCAAGGTGGAGGTGGTCCGCCGGCGTCGGATCAGCCCCGAGCAGGGCTGCGCCCGCTTCATCCCCTACCTCAGCCCTGACGCCTACTTTGACCCCCAAAGGGGAGACCTCTATGTCTTTGCCAGCTGCGAGGGAAAGGACGCCGCCCTGCTGCGCTATCCCTACCCCTGGGACCAGCCGCCCCAGAGCCTGGTCACCTTTCCCGGCGTACCCGACCGGGCCATCGTCTACCGGGTCACTCCCCCTAGCGGGCAATGAGGGCCATCTCCAGGTGGATGCTCTCCCCCTCTCCCAGCTCCACCGTGAGCCTTCCCGCCACCCCCGCCATCAGCGGTCCGGGGTTCATGAAGTAGCGGTCGCCCACCCGCTCAATCCCGGTCGCCTCGTGGACATGGCCGGAGAGGACCAGGGGGGGCCTGAGCTCCCGCCATGCCGCCAGGTATTCCGGGTTGCCCAGGTGAGCTCCCTTGAGGGAGAGGTCGCGGTGGCCCCTGACCGGTTCATGCAGCACCCAGATATCGTCCGGCTGGGCGAGGGAGAGGAGAAGCTCGGCCTGCTTGCCCTGGTCGGTGTGCTCAAAGGGAAAGGTCACCGCCCCGGGGATGGGGCCGCTTCCCCCCTTGCCCACCAGCCCCACCGGACCCATCAGGTCAACCCTGGTGTGGTGCAGGCAGACCACCCCGATCTCCTCGGCATAGATGAGGGACTCGCGCATGTCGTTGTTGCCGGGGACAAAGAAGACCCGCTCGGCCAGGGTAGTGAGGTCCCTTAGCACCTCCTTCAGGTAGGCGTGCTGGCGGCGGGGCATGGGCATCATTCCCCTAAAGCTCACCAGGTCGCCCAGGCAGATGATCCCATCGGGCTTCTCCCCCTCGCAGAGGGAGTAGAACCAGCGCCGCTCCTCCTCCCGCTCGTGAAGATCGGTCATCAAGAGAAGCTTCATACTCCCGATTATCCCCCAGCCGGCAGCAGGAATGGGAAGCGGTGGGGAATATAAACCGGAGCGGGAGGGGTAGGATACTCCATCAGGGTATATTCCCTCAGGAGGAAGTTAGCATGAGACTAACCATTAGACCTATAATTGTCCTCGTGCTGGTAGTTTCGGGCATCATGGCGGGCTTGGGAGCCCAGCAGGCGCTGAGTGGCCAGGACCAGAGCGAGGTCAAGTCGGTAAGCCCCCAGGAGGCCTGGCAGCTTTATCAGGAGCTGGACGGAGCGGTGATCCTTGACGTGCGCACCCGGGCCGAGTTTGTCTTTGTGGGTCACCCCAAGGGGGCGGTAAACATCCCCCTGCTCTACTGGGACGAGATGAAGGGGCAGATGGTACCCAACCCGGACTTTATGAGCATGGTGGAGGCCCGCTTCTCCAAGGACACCCCCCTGATCGTCATCTGCCGCTCCGGCGGCCGCAGCCTCAGGGCGGCCATGATGCTCAAGGGGGCCGGCTACAAAACGGTGATCAACGTGGCCGAGGGCTTTGAGGGGAAGAAGGACAAGCAGGGCAAGCGCACCATCGGCGGCTGGAAGAACGCTGATCTTCCCTGGGAGTACTGAGCCTCCCTACCAGCGGTAGATGGCCCCCACCGCGTGTTCGTTTAGGGGAAAGCCCTCCTTGGGCAACACCCAGACGTCACCTCCCTTGATCAGGGTGACTTCGGCCACCTCGTCCAGCAGGTCGGCGTCCACCGGGTTGGGCTCCTCTTCGCCGATGAAGACCTTGCCGGTGGTGCGGTCCAGCACTCCCCAGATGCGCTGGCCGTCCCTGAGTAGCAGATCGCTGACCCTTCCCTCCACCGCCGCCCGGGCCACCTCCTTGAGGCCCTGACCAGCAAGGCCGGTGCCCAGCTTGGAGCTGAATTCCTCTATCAGCCTTGCCCTTCTCTTCTGGAAGAGGGGCTCAACGATCTGCCACACCTTGCGGTGGAGCTCCTCCTCGCCCATGTGGTCGGGGTTGCCCTTGACGTAGCCCCCCTCCACCAGCCAGGGATACTCACTGCTTTTGCGATAAAGCCCATAGAGCTCCTCCACGCAGGCCAGCACCAGGGGGATGCGGTCCCCCGCCAGACGCTTGGTGAGCTCCCGGTCAATCGCCTTGATGTACTCCACCTTGTAGGCCTCCCACAGCTTGGAGAGGTCAGAGGCCTGGGGCATCATGCCGGTGGCAGTAAAGGAACCCCAGCGGAAGGGCTCCTGCTCCCAAAGTCCCACCGCCTGCTGGAGGCTAGAGGGGATCTCCTCTGCTCGCCTCTCGGTCAGCCCCTCACTGTCCCCCTCAAAGAGGCGGGCCCGCTTCTCGCTTAGGGCGAGGAGCAGGAAGCGCCGGTTCATCTGCAGGATCTTGATCAGCGGCTTGGTGTGGAAGTTGTCTGCCACCACATGAAGGCTGGGAACCTTCTGGCCCAGCTTGAAGTAGCGCAGAAAGCCTGGGCTGGCAAATACCGCCAGTCCCCTGCGCTGGTAGTTCCAGAAGGCTTCATAGCTGAGCCGCTCAAGCTCCGCAAAGACCGGCCCAATCTCCCGGTCGGTGTAGAGCTTGTGGAGGTTGTCGCGCACCTCCCTGAGCAGGTTTTTGTAGCGGATCCTCGCCTGCTCCGCCTCCGGGTGGGTGGGGCCGGTGGGCAGGTAGATGGAAACGGCGGGCTCCGCCTGGTGATCAATGAGCTCCCTCAGATCTTCCTTGGTGAGCATGTCAGAAGCTGATCCTCCTCCCAGCTTGTGGATTCATCTGCCACCTGGGCAAGTTGAGCGGGCAAATTCTAGCTACCCCGAGCCGGAGCGCCAACTTTTCCCCAACCGGCCCGGCCCGCTACCCCGCTCAGATAAGCCGTTCAAGCTCCCGGTCCAGCATCTCCACCTGGCTCACCTTGCGCCAGCGGGTAAGCTGGGTGGAGCCGGTGATGCGCTCGTCAATGAGCTCAAAGGGACCGATCTGGACCTCCGGCCCGTCCACCCCAGCATGGGATACCTTCCTGCCCCCGCCGAGGAAGAGGTACTCCTCGTCCATGTGGGCCACCCGCGGGGTCTCCAGGAAAAGCTCACCCCCGTCCCGCATGAGATCGGCCAGCCCCACCACCTTCTTCATCCAGAAGCGGGGGCTGACCTCCGGGTCGTAGGGGGGGTCAAAGAAGACGAAGTCAAAAAACTCAATCAGCCGGCGATCCCGGCCCATCAGCTCAATGGCCTTCTCAAAGGTGGTATTGAGCACCGTCGCCCGATCCTCCACCCCCAGGCGCTGGATGTTCTTGCGCAGGTAGTTGCAGGTGCGGTGATCCACCTCCACGAAGTAGGCCCGGCTGGCCCCGCGGCTCAGGGCCTCAAAGCCCATGGCGCCGCTTCCCGCGCAGAGGTCCAGGAAGTTGGCCCGGTCAATCCGCCAGGGCCCGATGATGTCAAACACCCGGCTGCGCAGAAACCCCGAGGTGGGCCGGTAGGGCTTCTCTGCCGGCAGCTGAAGCCGCCTGCCCCTGAGCTTTCCCGCAATGATCCTCATCGCCATCCGGGGCCCATCCTGGCCCCATCCCTTGACATCTATCGGTTTGCGAGTATACTACCCGCCCCTCCGCTCCCCTTGACCTAACTGGGCCGAAGCGGGGGTATAAAGGGAGCAAGGCTATGGCTAGGAAGTGCCAGATAACCGGCAAGCGCCCCATGAGTGGCCACAACGTGAGCCACTCCCAGCGCCACACCAAGCGCAAGTTCAAGCCCAACCTGGTCACCGTCCGCCTGGTGGACGAGAAGGGGCGCAAGGTAAAGATGCGCATCTCGGCCAAGGCCCTGCGCACGCTGGAGAAGTACAACTTCAACCTGGCCAAGGTGCGCAAGGCAACCATCAAGTAGCTAGCCCTCCCATCCAGCCTCTCCCCTTCGCTAAGCTTTCGGCGTGCGCATCCTCGCCATACGCCTCAGCGCCTACGGAGACATTGCGGTCTCCTTTCCCGCCCTGGTCGCCCTGAGAAAGTTTTTTCCCCAAGCCCGGATAGACTTCCTCCTTGCCCGCCGCTACCGGGCCATCGCCCCCCTCATTCCCGAGGTCAGCCGGGTCCACCTCTGGGATTACCCAGCCGGCCGGCGCGGCCCGGTAACCTTCTTCGGCTCCCTGCCCCAGACCATGGGGCTCATCCCCCGCCTGCTTTGCCGCTACCTGCTGGTGGTAGATCTCCAGAACAACGCCCGCAGCCGCCTCCTCTCTGCCCTGATCCTCCCCCGCCGGGTGGTGAGGGCGAGCCGCGACCCCAGAACCAATGCCATCCGGCGCTATCTTTCTGCCCTGGACGAGCTGGGGGGAAACTTCCCCCTGGGGGAACTTATCCCCGTCTCTCCCCCACCGGAGCCGCTGGCAGAGGCCCGCGAGCTACTTGAGGGGGCGGGGCTTGCGGGGCGGGGCCCCCTGGTGGGACTGAATCCTGCCTGCAAGGTGGCAAGCAAGCTCTGGCCCCTTGACCGCTTCGGGGAGCTTGCCCGCAGAATCATAGGGGAGCTTGACGCCCGCATCGTCCTCACCGGCGACCGCGAGGAGCGGCCCCGGGCCGAGGAGATCGCCCGCCACCTTCCCCCCGATAGGGTGCTCATCACCAGCGGCGAACTTCCCCTGCCGGTGAGCGCCGCCCTCATCTCCCTGCTTGACCTCTTCGTCACCCTGGACAGCGGCCTCATGCACCTAGCCTGGGTCTATGGCGTCCCCACGGTGGGCATCTTCGGGCCCACCGACCCCCGCTGGTGCGGCATCCCGAAGGAGGTGCGCGGTGTCAACCTGGGCGGTCCCTCGCAGGCGTGCGAGGGATGCCGCCTGCGGCTCACCCCCCACGGGGAGCACACCTGCATCCGGGAAGTCTCGGTGGAGGAGGTCTTCTCAGCCTGCCTCAGCCTTGCCCAGCACCGCTAGGTAGCACTCCACGCAGGCGTCGGCCGCCCGCCTCAGGTTGTAGCGGGAGGTAAGCTCCTCCCTCACCCGGGCCATCTCGCTGGCCCCCATCTCCCCCTCCAGCAGGCCGGCCAGCCTCTGGCTTGCCCCCTCCACGTCGTCGGGAGCGACCAGGGGGAGCAGCCCCCCGTAGGCCTCCCGGTGGGGCGGGATGTCGCTTACCACCGAGGGGACCCCGAAGGCGGCAAGCTCCAGGGGGATGAGGCCAAACCCCTCCGCCCGCGAAAGGGAGATCCCCGCCGCCGCCCGGGCGATGAGCATGGCCAGCCGGTCTCCCTCCACATAGCCGGGGAAGTCCACCTGCCCCTCCACCCCCAGCCGCCGG
>Ga0256839_1001962_pt1 | contig 23868 bp, 13 predicted proteins | sample 354166metaG_FD_185968 | JGI IMG/M metagenome (GOLD analysis project Ga0256839, IMG submission 185968) | Hydrothermal vent microbial communities from Mid Atlantic Ridge, Atlantic Ocean - 354-166 | ecosystem: Environmental > Aquatic > Marine > Hydrothermal vents | place: Atlantic Ocean: Mid... | reverse complement strand
CCTATGACGCCGTGATCTTCGATGAAGCTCACACGATCGAAAGCGTGGCGGCCGAGTACTTCGGCATCCACGTCGGATCGGGCCAGGTCGGCTATCAGCTCAATCGCCTGTTCAATCCTCGTAGCAAAAAAGGGCAGCTTGCACAGCGTCGCTACCGCGAACTCCAAGACGCCGTTGTCGACTGCGGCCAGATCGTGCGGCAGTGGTTTGAACGGTTGCAACGGGGACTCGAATCGAATCGGGAAATGCGTCGAGGTACGGCAGGGGCGGCGACTCTGCAGCGGGTTCGTAAACCGTCGGTGGATGCGGAGGAAGTGACTCGGGCGTTGACCCTGCTGTCCGGCAAGCTGGAAGAGCGAGCCGAGAAACTCGACCGGGCCGACGAGGAGCAGGAGTTGTTGTCGGCGGCCGAGCGGCTTGCCGCGATGGCCGAGGCGATTCGGATCTGGGCGGAACAGGAAGACCGGTCACTGGTCTACTGGGCGGAAACTCAGACTCATCGTCGCGGTGGCCCCCGAGTCCGTTTGGCCGCAGCGCCGGCCGATGTCGGCGAGGCGCTGCGACATCACCTGTTCGAGTCGGTTCCTCGCGTCATTTTGGCGAGCGCCACATTGACGACGGGAAACCGGCAGGGGTTCGAGTTCTTCCAACGCCGGATCGGGCTGGAGCGGCCGCGCACGTTGCGAGTCGGCAGCCCGTTCGACTATGATCGGCAGATGAAGCTGGTGATGGTGCGAGGGCTGCCCGACCCGAGCACACAGCGGGAAGCATTCGAACGGGCATGTGTCCGCTTGCTCCCGCACTACATCGAACAAACCAAGGGCCGAGCTTTTTGTCTGTTCACCAGCTATTCACTGCTTCGCCGTGCCGCGTCGTTCCTGGAACCGTGGTCGGCCGAGACGGGGATCGAGCTGTTGACTCAAGGAGGCGGCACGCCTCGCCACCAGTTGCTGGAGCGATTCAAGCGGCACTCCTCGGCGGTGCTTCTGGGAACAGCCAGCTTCTGGCAGGGAGTGGATGTTCCCGGTGACGCGCTGCAGAACGTGATCATCCCCAAGCTGCCTTTTTCGGTTCCCGATCATCCCCTGACCGAAGCGCGACTCGAATCGATCCGGGCCCGAGGCGGCAACCCGTTTTTGGACTACCTGGTTCCGGAGGCCGTCATCAAACTCAAACAGGGCTTCGGACGGCTGATCCGCAGTTCCGACGATCGCGGCATGGTGGTCATTCTCGATCCGCGCCTGCTGACGAAACCCTACGGCCGGATGTTCCTCGAGGCGCTCCCCGAATGTCCCCGCTACGTCGATGAGTGTCTTGCGGACGGAACGCCGGCAGGCCCGGTTTCATCGTCGGATTCGTCGATCGTTTCCGATTAGACCCGCACGAAGAACCGGTTGACATACATCCACAATGCGATCAGCCAAAACACGATGAAGGCCGACGTCGGATCGAGCACACGACCCAGCCAGTCGTCCGCGAACACCGGCTTGCCGGCCATCTCTTCCAGCAGCCCCGCGAAATGCGTGTGGATTTGTCGGACTGTCCACGGCCGCATCATCTGGCCCATCAGGTACATGGCGATCGAATTCATGCCGACGATGGTCAGCGGAAACGCCAGGTAACGTAACGGAAGCACGTCGAACAGGAAATAGAACCCGGCCAGCATCCACAGTACGTAGGCGCCGCTGAACAACACCCAACTGGGCGTCCAGATCCTCTTGACGATCGGGCAGACGTAAAGATCGGCGGCGATGGCCAGGCCCATGCAGACGGCACCCGCGATCACGAGCACCCCCAGTTTCCGCCAAGCCGAACCGTCACGGCGGAGCCACTGCCCCGCCATCAGCCCAAGCAGCATGGTTCCGATCGACGGAATGAAATTCAGCGTGACGTATCCTCCCCGATTGAAATCGAACTTGCCCTGTGGCTGGGGAAACAGATTCAACAACCATACGTCGAACCGGTGGCCGGCGTTGGCGTTCTTCGACCACGGCGAGAACCGTCCTTCGAACACGGTTTCCGGTGTGGCTCCCACCGCCGCATAGTCGTAGTCTTGAGGAGGTCGATACGACGCGAAGTAGCCCCAGTACCCTACGAGAATCAAGGCCAGGACCGCCAGTTGGGCGGCCGGCCGTCGGTTGATGAGCGGATAGAGGAAGATATAGCCCAGGCCGATCTGACTCAGTACGTTCACGAAACTCCAGTTGGTTGTCCGCGTCGACAGCGACTGCAGAAAGACGCCCATCAACACCAACACCATCGCTCGCCAGGCTGCATGGAGGTAGATGCGCCATTTGGAGTGTCCGAGTTTGACTCGGCGCGCATAAGAGTACGGCAGTGCCACTCCGACCATGAACATGAACGCGGGCTGAATCAAATCCCAAAACGATACGCCCATCGTCCCGAAACGACTCCGCCATGGCGGATGGCCGAAATGAAACGCCAGTTCCTGCCACGCCGCGTAGTCCACCTCTTTCCAGACCGGAGCCGTCTCGGGAAGCTGGGCCAGACGGGCGATGCCGAACCCGGACGCTGCCAGCATGATCATGATGAAGCCTCGGTAGGCATCGAGCGACACCAGCCGGGGAGGCTTCGCGGCAAAGCTGCCCGGTGCTCGCATCTCGACCAGTTTCTCGGCAACCGTGCGGGCCGTGCTCGCGGAAGCCCCGCTCGCGGATGGGTGTAGCTTGTTCATGCGGAAGTCTCGCTGTCGGGTCAGGAAGTGCTACTTGTTTTGCCGAGCCGGATTGGGCTCTGGCAGTGGCGCGTCCACACGCTGCCGCCAAGCCGCCAGCGATTCTCTCAGGCGGCGAGTTTCGGCGGGGAACTTCCCTGCCACGTCGGTCGATTCTCCAGGGTCGGACTCCAAGTCGTAGAGTTCAACCGTTGCCGTCTCGAAGTACTCCAGCAGTTTCCAGCGACCGTCTCGCACGGCGCTGACCGGAGTTGTCGTCGGATAATAGTGAGGATAATGGAAAAAGAGCTGCCGAGGGGGAATCCGGCTTTGCGGATCACGAAACAGCGTCGAAATGTCCTGACCATCCAGTGTCAGAGATGTTCCTTCCACCCCCAGGCCCGTGAGTGCCAGGAACGTGGGCAGCAGATCGCATGAGGTGACCGGCACGGTACAGGTGCGTCCGCCGGTGCTCGTTTGCGGAAGTCGGACAATCAAGGGAACGCGAATCCCACCCTCGTACAGCGATCCTTTGCCCGACCGTAACGGGAGATTGCTCGTCACGGCCAGCCCGGGTTGGAGCCTCGAATTGTTGATGAAACCGCCGTTGTCCGAAAAGAAGATCACGATCGTGTTTTCCGCGATTTCCAATTCGTCGATCGCGTCGAGTACGCGTCCCACGTTGGCGTCGAGTGTCTCCACCATGGCCGCGTAGGCGGGGTTGCGGTGTCGGCGATGAGCGCCGTCCTCGAGCTTCTTCGCGTATTTCTTCACCAACTCCGGCTTGCCCTCGATCGGGGGGTGAACCGCGTGATACCACAAATTGAGAAAGAACGGCCGGTCGTGCACACGCCGCATGATCTCGATGGCCCGATCGGTCAGCCGGTCGGTCAGGTAGTCCCCCTCCTTGCTCGGCTCGAGATCGGGGACGTAACGCCAGTCGCGATAATACTGGTCGCCCCGGAACGGATAAAAGAAGCTCTGCGGCGCCCCCCACAGCGTCCCGCCGACGTTGATGTCGAAGCCGTGAGCCTGAGGGTACGATTCGGCTCGGCCGAGGTGCCATTTGCCGATGTGAGCCGTATAGTAGCCGTGATCCTTGAGTATCTCGGCCAGCGTTCGTTCGCTCAAGGGAAGCGAATCCCGCACGACCGGTTCCAGCAAGCGGCGGTTCCCTCGGCTACCCGCCGCTTCCCGCCAAATCGTCATCTTCAGCCGGGCAGGATGCCGACCTGTGAGGATCGAAGCACGCGTCGGTGTGCAGACCGGCGATGCCGCGTAGGCCTCGGTGAAACGAACTCCCTGACTGGCCAAGGCGTCGATCCGCGGTGTTTCGTGCAAATCGCTCCCGTAACAACTCAGATCGGACCAGCCGAGATCGTCGGCCACGATCAGCACGATATTGGGCCGGTCCGCCCCGGTTGCCTCTCGAGGAAAGACCGCCTTCGCCATCCCCAGAATCAGAAACACCAACAGCACTCGGCGAGCGGGTGGCAGCCGAGTCACAAACGGATCGGTCATGGAGGAGATCACGATCAGACCTCGTGCAGCACGCGGCGAAATATCGTAGGAACCTATTGGGATGTTGCCGCCGGAGTTGGTGTGCCCGGTGATTCTGCCCGGCAGGAGAGTAGGAATCGAACGACATCCGCCAATTGGTTGGCAGAAAGTTCTTTTTCGAGTCCGGCCGGCATGATCGACACGGTGCTCATCTGCAAGGCATCGATTTCGTCGCGACCGATCGTGACCGGGTCTCCCGTTTGCGGTTGGAGTACGATCGCATCCCGAGTTTCTCTCGTGATCAGACCATTGAGCACCCGCCCGTCCAACAGTCGTACGACGTACGGCTCGTATTGCCGCACGATGGTCGCCGAAGGAAATAGGATCGACTCGATCAGATCCTGGGCACTGCGGTTGGAACCGATGGTCGTCAAGTCGGGCCCGATCTGCTTCCCTTCTTTCCCCACGCGGTGGCAGGTGGAACATTTGGCCTTTTCGCTGAAAAACACTTTCCGCCCGGCGTCGACGTCCGCCTTTTCCAATAGAGCCACGAAACGGCTGACCGAATCGGCCTTTTGTTGTTGCAAGCCCCGCAGGCGGTCGAGCAATTGGTTGGCCCTCGGCAGGAGGCTCTTGGGATAGCGGATAATCACCGGTGAAAGCTCGTTCTCCGAGAGACTGTCCAAGGCTCGTGCAGACTCGAGCGATTCCAGGAATGCCGTGCCGACTTGAGGACTGCGGGTCCGCTGGTACGGGCGAATCAGCTCGCGAAGCTCAAGCGGTCCGGCTTCCTCCAGCGGTCCCGTGAGTTCCAGCAACTGATCGTCGGTAAGGGACGCGCGTCCCAATACCTGCACCAGCCTCAGACGCAACGCCGGCACGGAGCCCTCTTCCAGAAACCCCAGAATCCATTCGAATGCTGCGTCGCTCAGCCGAGCCGCTCCTGAAGCCAGGGCTTCCACGGCCGCGACCCGCAGTTCGGCCAGTTCATCCTCGTCAAGCGCCAGTCGCTCCAATCGGCGCCGAAGGTCGGCCTGGCGCACTCCCATCAGGGCTCGCACGGCGCCGGCTCGTACCGCCGGATCGTCGCTCTGCAGCAGGGTCGACAGCGGTTTGGTGAGAGTCGGCGCCAGTGGGGTCGTGCGCCGTTGGGCCATCGCCGACAACAACAGCTCACGCTGCTCGGGCGACGTAGCCGAGTCGCTCAGTCGCCGGCCCACCCAATCGGCGATCTGAGCATCGGACAGCCACGTTGCCAAGAACTGCTTGAGCAGTTCGTCGGGCGGATGCCGGCCCGTCTTTTGAGAAAGCCACTCCTGCAGTCTGGCAACAACCGCTCGGGTGTCGAAGTTGCTGCGCCGGCGATTGAGAATATCGAGAGCGGCCGCCGCCAATGACGGATCACCGGACTCCATGCTCGAAAGCAACCGTGGAAGCGTCAATAGTTTTTCAGCTTGAGGATGCGTCTGCTGGTCCAAAGCGATCAGCGCGGCGCGGCGAGTGCGCGGAGAGGGCGACTTCAGCCCGGAACTGGTCGCCAGTGGATCATTGATCTCCAACAATGCATAGATGGCTGCATGCTCTTCGGCACGGTCGACCGAATGACGGACCGCCGACAGCAACGCAGCGACCGCTCGCGGCTCTCCGATCCGCCCGATCGCTACCGCCGCCGCTCGCCGCACGGCCGGCGACCCATCGTGCAATAGCGCCAACAACGACTCCAGTGACGCGGCTCGAGGATGCAACGCGAACACATGGAGTGCGGCCAGTCGCACGTCGAGGTCTCGGTCACCCAGGGCCGGCGCAAGAGCATCCAACACTTTTCCCGTGGTCGGCGCATCGCCGGCTCGGTCGTTGGCGATACGGCAGAGGGCCCACACGGAGCCGAGCCGCCACGGCCGGTCGCGAGTCAAGAGTGCTCGGGAGAGCGCAGGGATGGCTGCGGGGCCGTGACCGGCCACCGCCTCGATGGCGCGGTTGCGGACACGGTGGCGCGTGTCTCCCAGTAAGGAGATGGCCTGTGCGACGGTCAATTCATTCCATTCGATCCGGCGTCCGTAGGGGTCGATCTGCCGAGGAACTCCGCGGCGGCGGACACGATAGATGGCTCCCTTGATGTCCGGCTTGGCCAGTTGCGAGGTGGGGCAGCCGCGATAAAACCAGCCGCCCGTGTCGACGACCAGCAAACTGCCGTCTCCATCTTCCAAAACGTCCGTGGGATGGAAATCGCGGCTGGAGCTGGACAGAAACTCGAACTGCTCGCCCACAAACGTGGAACCGGACCGGGCTACGTCGAGCCGCACCACTTGACCGCTATTGAAAAAGGTGACGAAGAAATCGTCGCGCCAGTGGCGATCGAGCAGGCCGCTGCGGTATCGAGTCGTTCCGGAAACGGCCACATGACCGAATCGGTACATCGGACCCAGAAAATCACCCGTCACTTGCCTTTCCGCCAGGACGCGCTCGCGGTGCGGGTACGTACCGCCGTGAAGCCAGTGGACCATGCAGTCGACTCGAGGCCGGGTGTAGAGGATGTTGACGGTCCCCAGCATTTCACCGCCGGGCAGGAAGTCGACTTCCACGGGATTGTCCATGCCGCCACCGCAATGGATGCGCACCTCCGACCCGTCCGGCAGACAGGAAAAGAGATACGACCCTTCGCGCGTCACCTTGGTCTTGCCGTCGTTCTTGTCGAACTCATGGCCGTGATAGCCGTCGCACCAGTAGAGCCGGCCGTCCGGGCCGAGAAAACAGCCGTGAATGCTGGCGGCATTACCGGTGTAGCCGAATTTCCGTACCAGGATGGTACGCCGATCGGCCACGCCGTCGTCGTCGGTGTCCTCGAGCTTCCAGATGTACGGGGGGGAAGCGACATACAAAGCGCCCCGATACCAGACGGCGCCCATCGGAAACGTCATCTTATCGGCGAAAACCGTCATCGAATCGTAACGTCCGTCGCCGTCTTGATCGGTCAACAGGCGAATCGAGTTGGGGAGCTGCTTCTCCAGCTCTTGGGCACTCAGATTGACGCCGGCGTTTTCGCACACGAACAACCGCCCCCGATCGTCGACCGTCGCCATCGTCGGATGCTGCACGAGAGGCGGGCCGGCCGCCAACTCCACCTCAAAGCCTTCGGGAACGCGAATCTCCGGCCGCACAAAATCCTTGGGCAACGGAGGCGGCGTTGCCGTGGCGGAAGTGGCGGAACCGGCGGCTGCCGAGTCGATGCCACCGAGTAGTCGCGTTTGGGATCCGCCGCCGTGCCACAGGTCGTAACGAGCTACCGAGTATTCGCCGAAGAACTGATCCAGCCGGTCTGCCAGTTTGCCGCGAACGTCGGCGGCCAGAGGCGCTTCGATCAAGTTGTTTTCTTCGTCAGGATCCCGTTTCAGGTCGTACAATTCATCCGGGCCTTCGGGAAACCGCCGGACCAGCTTCCATCGATCGGTGCGAATACAACGGAGCGATTCGAATTCGAAAAAGACCTCGGACTGCCACCGACTCACCGACTCCCCACGAAGCACCGGCGAAAAGTCGCGGCCGGGAGAACGCGGCGACTCGGGAATCTTGGACTTCAGTCCCAAATGCGACAACAAGGTGGGCATCACGTCGACATTCGATACCATCAGGTCGTGTCGTTGAGCGTGGATCCGGCCCGGCTGCCACCAAATCATGGGAATGCGCATCATGCCGTCCCGAGCCGTGAAGGGGCGCGTGTGGTCTCCCATGCCAAAAAAGCCGCCATGGCCGCCCACCCACCCCTGGTCGGCCAGAAAGATGATCAGGGTGTTGTCGGCGGCTCCGGTTTGTTTCAGAGTTTCCAGAACTTTCCCCACTCCGTCGTCGATGCCGCTGACTTCGGTCGCCACACGCCGGATGGATACCGGGTTGTTGATGTAGTCCCGATTGTTGTACTGCCACGGGTGGATCGGTTCGCGAGGAAACGAATGGAGCGGCGAGTCGGCGTAGTACTCGACGTGACGGTTCTTTCCCGGTTGGAGCAACAGGCGGCCCAGGGCGTAAGGACCGTTGTAAGCAAGGAAGAGGAAGAACGGCCGGCGTTCACGACTCCGCCGGCGAATGAAACGGCAGGCATGCTCGGTCCAGAAGTCGGTCAGATAGGTCGGCTCGCGTCGGATCTTTCCGTTTTCAATGATCGGGGCATTGTAAAAGGTGGAGGTTGCGCCGTGAGGCATCGTGATCCAATAGTCGTCGAAACCTTCTTGAGGCTCCATGTTGCCCCCGAGATGCCATTTGCCGACCAGGCCGCAGGAATAACCGGCATCACGCAGGATTTCGGGAAGAGATTGGAACTCGTCGAGTGTGCAGCGAGCCTCCGGGCCGGTCTGGAGCCGTCCGGAAAACAGAAAGCAGTGGACGCCGTGTTGCGACGGCATCAACCCCGTCAGCAGGCTTGCGCGGGTCGGCGAGCAGACCGGATTGTTCGCGAAGGCCCGTGTAAACAATGTCCCCTGCCGCGCCAGCCGATCGATGTGCGGCGTGCGTATGTCCGGATTGCCGTAACAACCAAGTGTCCAGGCACCGTGGTTGTCGGTCAGGATGATCACGACGTTGGGGCGCGAGGCATCGGCGGAGTTGCCTTCGGCATGTGTTCGAGAGACCGCCGAAGCGGCCGGAATGAGAACGCTGATACCAACGAGGACGATCGTGAAATGCTTGCTGATCATGACGGAATGCCTCTGGCAGGCCGAAGGGTGGGAGGTTCCAGTATAGTCGAATGGGCGGCCGCTACCTACGTCCGGCCTCTCGCAAATACGGCAACAACACCTCCCCGCAAAATCGCTCGAGATCGCCGGGCTCGACGACCGAGGGAATCAGTTCGCACGACTGGGGAATCGAAACAGCCGCCGAGTCTCCGAGGCGCTGCGCCGCTTGACGCACTCGCTCGCTCAACACGCCGGGAAGCAGCAGATGGACCTGAATGACGGTCGGCCACCGCAGTGCCTCGGCCAAACGGTTCTTCCAGTTCGCATCGGTGAGCAGCAACACGGCGGTCGGCTCCGCCCAGCGGACGGAGAAGTCGGCCGACCGGTAGAGTTCCCTCAGATAGTGCTTGAGACCGTCCGTGGCACCTCCCCTGCCGAGAACCAGATGGTGGCACGGTTGGGAAGTGCCCAGTCTCGCGGCCAGTCTTTCATGAGCGGCTTCGGCTTGCCGTCGGCACCAGTCTCGCAGCGAGGTCGCTTGGCCGAGGGAGGGTAGTCGGCGAACAGTGGCTTGCCCCAGTTGCTGACAGACGATCTGTTCGACGCGAGGTATGTCGCGTTGGAGGTGGTTGCTGGGAAGGAGCAGCAGCGGGGCGATGTCGATGGTGGCGGCCGAAGCGAAAGCGACCGACTGAAGGGCTTCACCGACGGCGGGAGAATCATGTCCGAGAAACGCCACCGCGTGGCGGGAATCGGCATCGGTCTGGTCGAGAACCTCCATCAGCCGCCGGGCCAACTCTGTCGAACGAGCATCGCGGGACCCGTGAGCGATCCACAAAGTAACGTGCGAAGTTGCAGCCTCAGGTGCCATGCCCCGAGTGTAAAAGAGACGCCAATGAGAGGGAAGAAGGATAGAAAGCTCGGGGCGCCGCAAAACGGCTGGAACTCATTGCCGAGTTCCAGCCGTGGTGATGATTTCACGGTGATGGGATGGCGAGTCGCTACGCGGCTTCGGCAGTAGTTGCCAGAGCCTCGTGCGGTTCCAGTTCGTCCCGGAGGACGAGCATATCTTTGGGGGCTTCGATTCCCAGCCGGACCTTGTCGCCGGCCAGGCGGATCACGGTGACCACAATCGAGTCACCCAGCCGAATGCGTTCGGTTTCTCGTCGCGATAATACCAGCATCGTTGCAGTACCTCCCTGTCGCATCTAAGTGGCAGTAGCGGTCATGGCGCGTCAGGCCTGATCATGGGTGCGGCTCAAGCGGCAGCCTGTCGCAAGGACGGGCAACCTTGCAAGCGGTAACGCCCCACCCGCTCGCCGGTCGAGCCGTACACCAGCACGGTGTTCTGGTCGGTTTCCCAGATCGCCACGAATTTTACGCTTCGCGGCCCGTGCAAACAAAAATACATGCCGCATGGGCGGCCTTGTCGGATGAGCAGGCGTTCGGTCATGCGGAACGCCCGCGGTTCAAGCTGATGAAGCTTGCAAATCATCTGTTCTACATAATTCCTCAAATCCTGCAGACTGCAAACACGAGCAGACTCTGGCATGGATGCTGAACTCCTGTAGCTGAAAGTAGGCATATTCAGAAACCGCGCCCCAGGTGGAAGACAGTGGGATTGAAGAGAATGGGCAGCGGTGGAAGCCTGTCGGCACAAGTTACTATCGGCAAGCTGAAGCGACTTTTTTACCCGCTTCGATAAGGAGATTGACAAGATTGCCGATCACGCTTAAAAGCGTGACGATTGTATTGTCGACCGATTGGATGTGATTCTTCAGGCGGCTCGACTTGAGTGAAATCGCTGCGCCGGACGCGACCCGAAAAGTCGACGCGGTCACCGGATTCGGGCTACGCGCCCAACGTCCGGCGCAGACACCGTTGCCAGTTTTCGTAGAAGATGGCCCGGCGGTCGTCGTCACTGTATCCCCGCTGCTCAAGCAGTTCATCCAATCGCTGCAGGTCGGCAATCGAACTCAAGTCGCAGGGGGCTTGCTCGCGTCCGAATCCGCCGTCCAGATCTGAGCCGATGGCCGAGTGACGCACGGTTCCCAACAGTTGACAGACCGCGTCGATGTGGTCCGCCACATGGCGGAGGGCGACCCCACGTTCCTCCGGGCGAGTGACGCCCCGCTCCCAGTTGGGAACCAGCATCCACGCATCGAGCACGGCACCGATCACGGCGTCCCGCTCGGCCAGAGCCCGGATCTGGTCGTCGCTGAGTTGCCGCTGCTCGGGCACCAAACTCCGCACATTGTTGTGGCTGGCCCACACATTGCCGGAGAAGAGGTCGAGCGATTCCCAGAAGGCTTCGTCGGTCAGGTGCGTCACATCGAGAGTCACGTTCAGACGCTCCATCGCCTTGAGCAACTCGCGACCTCGCGGAGTCAACCCGCCCTCGCTCCCCGTCCCCGGCGCGTAGACGCCGGGACCGTAGTGCGCCGGCCCGATCGCTCGCAGCCCTTCGTCGACAACTTGTTCCAAGTGCCTCCAGGAGAGAATCGAGTCGGCGCCTTCCAGCGAAAGCACGATGCCGATGCGGTTGGACACTTCCGACTCGCGACCTTCCCGCCACGCAGCGCAGTATTGGTCCAGCTCGGCGCGAGTCTTGATGATCCGTAGTTGATTCCGCTCTTCCATCGATTCGTACCACGCTCGCTGGGCTCGCGTGATCGACCAGGCGATCTCCGGACTGCTCCAGCCGGGTTGCGGGTGTCCCGGGAACGAGTAGCGGGCGATGAAGGTGGCGATGCACACACCGATGCGACCTCGCCGCATCTCTTCCAGAGACACCACGCCGTTTCCTCGATCGGGTCGGTCGGACATTCCGGCTTCCCGTTCCCGGATTTCCTCGAGCGGCCGAGTCAAGTCGCGATTCCATTCAATGGCATTCATCGACAAATCGAGGTGGCCGTCAATCAGCAGTGGTATCATGCGAAGGGACCTCTTGTCAGCGATGGACCGGTTTCATGAAGAATCGATTCACCAGTTCCGGATCGGGGCGGGGCGTTGCGCGAGAGATGCACCAGACCGCCAGGAAGGAGACGACGAGGCCCACGACGACCGGATCCAGTCCCCACAACTTGTAAGGGCGATAGAACGAGCCGTTGATGATCCAGCCGGTGAGATACATCGACAGGTGAGCCAGAAAGCCGCCCAGCATTCCGCTTAGTGCACCGGCTCGGGTGGTTCGCGGCGAGTAAAGGGCGAAGACCATCGGCGCGAGAAAGCAGGCAGCCAAGCCGCTGCCCGTGTAGACGATGATGTCTTGTAGAAACCGGGGTGGATTGAGTGCACCGAGTGTCGCGGCCAAACCGACGACCAGCGTGCAAGCGTACGATAACCGCTTGACCGTTCGGTCCCGGACGTTCGGATTGATGCTCCGCTGGTAGATGTCGCGCACCAGCCCCGACGAGATGACCAGCAGGAAACTGTCGACCGTCGACATGACTGCGGCGAACGGCGCGGCGATCAGCAGCCCGGCGAGCCAGGCGTGCCCGGCAGCTCCCGTTACCGTTACCGCCATCTGCGGCATGATGCGGTCCGATTCGAGTTCCATCCCCGGCAGCAGCAGTCGCGCGCAAACGAAGATGATCACCAAAGGGAAGTAGATCAGCGCATAGTAGACCGAGACCACGACAATGCCGCGTCGCAGGGCCGACGTCTTCTTGAAGGCCATCAGCCGCACCATGTATCCCGGTTGCCCCGTTCCCGATATGGCCCACATGAAGAAGAAGGAAAAGGCCAATCCCAGCGGCAGAAAACCGTCGCCGACCGGCTGCCGCCGCAAGCGGTCGGGCCAGTCTCCTTGTTGCCACCGGCTCTTTTGAGAGACGTCCCACGACCAAACTTGAGCAGGTCGCAGTTCGACGGGTTTGCCGGCCCACCGACCGTCGGGCGGAGCGACTTCCACTTGATAACGGACTGGAGCACCCGTGGCGTCGGCCGCCTCCACGGCGAAACGTTGCCGGTCTCGAAGCGTCTTCCGTTCGGCAATCACGGCGCCGCTCGCGTCCACCACGCGCACCAGCCACCCCGGTTGCAATCCGATGACGTCGATCGTGGCGGGCCGCGACGGTAGCACGGGCGGCGTCGGTCCCGGTCCCGAGGCATACACTCCCTTCTCGCCGCTGCCGTAGCCATATTCCAACGTGCGCGTCACCACCACTCGACACGACGGCCCCAAGGAGTGACGCAACGTTGGCTCCATCCACACGGCCCGCCCGGTTCTCCGAGAATCCTCGAGCTGCCGGAAAAGCTCGTCCACCGCATCGCCGCTCACCAGTCGATCGAGCTGCGCGCTCATGCGTTCTTGCGTGGTCAACTCCACCGCGGGAAGATGCCGCACGATCCGGACTCCCGCCGGTATCGTCCAATCGCGTCCCATGCGCACCAGTCGAGGCCCTTTCGAATCGGGCAATAGCAGCCAAGCGGCCGGCGCTCGCAACGGCCGATCCAACGGTTGATCGAGCTCGAGATCCAATAGCAAGAATCGCGGGGGCGTCATTTCCGCCAACTGCCGGCCGGCTCGCTGCAGTCCGCCGACCTGCCAGATGGTCAGCGGCAGCAGGATCATCACGCCGATTACCATCACGATGCCCTGCATCACGTCGGTCCAGACCACGGCGTGAAATCCGCCGTAGGTCGTGTAGGCGATCACCGAGACGGCGAAGACCAACAGGCAAAGCGCATAGTCGCTGGAGACGCCCTCCAACCCGGCAATTCCCGCCATGAACTGGCCCAACTGTGCGGACGCCGCATGAAACAGGGGAATGTCTCGCAACAGCGTGCGCAGGATTTCACTTCCCGATTTGAATTGAGCCACCAGATTGAATGCCATGAAAAAGACAATCAATCCCACGGCGGTCCATCCCAGCTCACGGCAGCGGAACCGCTCACGCAGTACGTCCGGAATCGTGATGGCCCCGGAGATCCTCGCGACTTGATTGAGCCGCTTTCCCAGAAAGCCCATGGTGCAAATCGGATAAACCAGATAGCTGGCGATCCACAGTCCCAGGATCCAGCCGTGAACGTAGATCTTGGACGGAAAACCGGTGAAGCTACCGCCCGACGCTCCCGTGGCGGCGAAGGTGAGGGCGAATGCCCACAAGCCCAGACTGCGGCTGCCGAGAAAATACTCGGAGAGGAACGATCGCTTTTGCAGCAGCCGGTTGGCCAGACCGGCGAGGACGAATACGGCGATGATGTAAACGACGAACGTGGTCAGCGCGGCGCTCGAGGCGGCCACGGCGGGAACGGCCGTCATGAGTCCGCCTCCCGTGATGCGTCCACTGCGCCGCCCTCGTTCGACGGAGGCTCGACCTCGGCATCCAAACGGTCGTCCTTCATCACGCGAAAGCAGAACCAGGCCGAGGCCACGATCGAGACGCCCCAGGGGACGACGACGCCCCAGAACAGCCATGTCGGGATGCCGCCTACCGTCGAGTGCGGCAAGGGCCGGCCGGGGCGAGCGTATCCCAGGTAATAGCAGACCGGCACGCACCACAACAGGGCGACTCCCCAGAACGCCAGGATCCCCCACGCTTCGCGGCGCGCGTGAAGGAAGACCTCGTCCCATTCCCAGCGTGGGGCGCCGTCGCGGGAGTCGTTCGATGGGGACATCGCCGGTTTGCTCCGTCACTGCTGGACTCGACCGTGCCGGTAATCGTCGGCGAACCGCAACAGCCGCTCATTTCCTTGGCGGTGGCAGAAGTCACCGAACGTTTCTCCCTCTTCCCGTTCCAGTTTGAAGAAGATGAACAGCGGTACCAGCGACGAGACGATTTCATCCCGCGGTACCATTTCCTTGTGGATGAAGTTGAGCCGCTTGCCCAGCCGCTGGCCACCCACCAAGAGCGTGTATTTGTCTCGGGCCTTTCCTACGATACCGATGTCCGAGTTGTACGGCCGGGCGCAGCCGTTGGGGCATCCGGTCATGCGGATCGTAAACGCCTCGCTGCTCAGTCCGAGTTTGGCAAGTTCCACCTCGAGTTCGTCGATCAGGCCCGGCAGCGCCCGTTCACTCTCGGTAATCGCCAATCCGCAGGTCGGCCAGGCGACGCAGGCCATCGACCACCGCCGAGCGTTCGAGATCGATTCGGACAGCGGGACGTAGTGCGATTTCAGAATCGAGGTCAGACGCTGGCACTGCTCATCATCCAGATCGGTGAACAGGATGCTCTGATGCGAGGTCAAGCGGATGCCCGGAGCCAACTCGCGACAGATCTGCGTCAGTGCCGACTTGAGCCGCACGGGATCGCGGTCGGCAATCCGCCCGTTTTCGATATTGAGGCCATAGAACCAGCGGCCGTTTCCCTGAGCGTGCCAGCCGAGATGGTCGTCGAAACCGAACACGTCATCATCCCACGGCCCCCACAATCGCCGCCCCAACCTTTTTTCCACTTCGGAGCGAAAGGCGTCCAGTCCCCAGCGGTGGATCAGGTACTTCAACCTTGCCAGCTTGCGGTCTTCGCGGTTGCCGTGATCTCGCTGCACCGACACCACCGCTTCGGCGACTTCGACCGCTTCTTCCGACGTTACGAACGCCATCCGTTTTCCCAGAGCGGGGAATGTCTCTTTCTTGCTGGGCGTCACTCCCTGCCCGCCACCGACCACGACGTTGTAGCCTACGACCGACTCGTCGCGCACCACCGCCAGGAACCCCAGATCGTGCGTGTAGAGGTCGACGCAGTTGTCGTGGCAAAAGCCCGCGGCGATCTTGAATTTGCGAGGCAGATAGGTGGAGCCGTAGATCGGTTCGACGTCCGCTTCGCCGCCGGAAACGAGTTCTTTTTCGCCCGTCGTTGCGTCTTGCAGCCAGATCTCGCGATAGGCCGGCGTGCGCGGTTTGAAATGTTCGGCGAGTCGCTGACAGAGCTCGCCGACTTGACCGTGCAGCGGGCTTTCGAACGGAGCCGGACAGGCCATCACGTTGCGCACCACGTCGCCGCAGGCGGCCAGTGTGGTCAGACCGGCCTGATGGATCCGCCGAATCAACTCGCGGAGGTTCCCTTTGGGGACGCCATGATGCTGGATCGACTGCCGCGTGGTCAGACGGATCGTCCCTTCTCCCAGCAGGTCGGCCAGTTCCAGTTCGGCCAGGAACTGCTCCGCCGTCATCACGCCGCCGGGGACGCGGGTCCGCACCATCATGATGAACTTCTTGCCGGGCCGCCCTTCGGCTCGAGCCGCCTGGCGGGCATCGCGATCGTCCTGCTGATACGTCCCGTGGTGTTTGAGCAGTTGGACGGAGTCTTTGGAAAAGGAGTCCGTGTCCTCGGCCAACTCCCGCGCGATCTCGCCTCGCAGGAATCGGCTCGATCCCTTCAGTACTTCCAGTGGGCTCTGCCCTGGGGCCATCCAACGCCTCCTGTCTTCAAGAGGTGGGGAACATGATGCATCGAGGTGCCAAGCGGGGCTCTTCCCCCGGGTCGTCCTATGGTAGCAGAACGCGAGTGGAGGGGGTATCGATGAACCCGGTGGCCGGTCCGAATGATCCGGACGGAATACGAGTCCGTGCATTGGCGAACGACAAGAATCCGATTCTCAACAGCCGCTCCCGCTACGCGCCGTCATGCCCTTCGCCGTGCTTCGTGGTGGGGTCGGTCTGCGAATGGATCGGAAACACTCCGAAGATCGCCCTGGACCACTACGTTCAAGTGACCGATGAGGATTTCGCCCTTGCGGTATCTGGTGACACAACCTTGACTCTCGGCGCATCACAAAGCGCATCACTCATGGGTTGCAATAGCCTGCAAGGCGAAAAGCCGAAGTGCGAAAAACTCTATAAGGCCAGGTTTTTGCAATCTGGTGCCATCCCCTGCAAGGAGGTAGGAATGGGCGACACTGGATTCGAACCAGTGACCTCCGCCGTGTGAAGACGGCGCTCTAACCAACTGAGCTAGTCGCCCGCGCGATTGCTTTAGAGCCTGCAACAAAACCCGCCGCGCTGCTTTCCGGCCTCGGGTGTGTTGCTTGCGGCACGGAGTTTTGTGACAGCCTCTTAGGTTGAAAGCCCCACGGTGCCCCACCATCGGGCTGCCGGGACAATCGTGCTACCCGTTCAGATGCTACCGATTCTCGTCCTGCTGTCAACTGGGGACGGCCAGCCCCGAACCAGTGGCCGGGACCCATACGATCTGGGAGCCAACGGGTCATCTGGGTCCGTCGCCGAGGCTGGTGGGAGAATCGGTGCATCCAACTATAATAAGATGACTGCACGTGGGCCGCAGTCGCGCGCCGGTCCCCTATTGTTCTCGCTCCCCCGCTCCTTCGAGAATCCCCCATGACATGCTCTCGGTTTCCCACTCCCCTGCGGGGAGGCTGCCCGGCAGTCGCCACACTCTGGCTAGCCGCTTTCGTCCTGCCCAGCACGGTCTCGGCGGGAGAGCCGGTGTTCGGTTTCCGCGGGGACGCGCAGCGGCGAGGCGTCGTGGCCCGGCCGCTCAAGCTGCCGCTGGCCAAGAAGTGGGAAGTCGAGACGGCGGCTCCGCAGCCGGCTTGGCCCGAGCGGTCCCCCAAACTCAGTTTCGATTGGCTGCCCGTACCGGTAACCGACGGAAAACGAGTCTACCTCTCCTCGTCGGCTCGCTCGGCCCTCGACGCCTTCGAACTCACCACGGGACACCGCCAGTGGACATTCTATGCCGACGGTCCGATCCGGTTTGCACCGCTGATCGTGGGCGATCGAATCTATCTCGTGTCGGATGACGGGTACCTCTATTGTCTGAACGCGTCTACGGGCAAGCCGATCTGGCGGGTTCCCGGTGCTCCCAGTCACCGCATCGTGCTGGGGAACGAACACTACATCAGCGCCTATCCGGCTCGCGGTGCCCCCGTCTTCCACGAGGGTGTCATCTATTTCAGCGCCGGTATCTGGCCCTGGATGGGCATCTTTCTGCATGCGGTCGATGCCGAGTCCGGGGCTACCATTTGGACCAACAGCGGAGAGGGCGAAAAGTACATCCGGCAGCAGCACAACAGTCCTGCTTTCGCCGGCATTGCCCCTCAAGGCTACCTCGCCACCGATGGTCGAACGCTGATCGTTCCCGGCGGACTCTCCGTCCCCGGCTTGTACGACGCTCAGACGGGAGAGTCGATCTTCTTCGACCCGTCGTCGCGCACGCTCGGCAAGTCGGCCGGCGGGTACGACGTGATGATGGGTACCGATTACTACGTCAATCGTGACGGGCTCTATGAGCTGTCCACCGGACGTCCCGTTACCCGGATCCACTGCGACGTGGTGACCGAGGACGCCGCCTACGGGATCGACGACGGGGAGTTGGTGTGCCTTGATCCTCGACTCCAACAAGTGAAGCGGGAAGTGCGCGACCGCCGCGGGAACAAGAAAACCGACACGACGACCACGCTGCCGCAGCGCTGGCGGGCGGCACTGGGAGGCAAAGAGCCTCGCATCCTGGGAATCGCCGGCCGGCTCCTCATCGTGGCTCGAGACAACACTGTGGAACTCCTCGAGTACGCCAACGGGAGGTTGCACCCACGCTGGAAGGCCGACCTGGGGGAAGGAGCCGGCTGGGCCGACTGCCGCGACGGCTGGCTGGTCGTGTCGACCCGCGGCGGCCGGTTGATCGGTTTCGCCGAGGCGGGCGTCGCTTCCTCGTCGACACCATCGGCAGCCACCCCATCCACGGACGATCCAGTGGCGCCGGCTCCACCATCTCCGCCGACCATCACGGCGGCCGATGTTGCCGGCCATGGCATCGTCCTGGGTGAGATCGCTCCCGAGTGGATCGGAGGGTTGCTCGAGCGTACCAAGCTGCGTTGGACGGTTTTCACCGCCGATCGGCGGTCGGCGTCGCAGTTGGCCCGCCGACTCGATCGGTTCGGCTTGCTGGGAGTTCGCTGTTCGGTCCGCAGTTGGGATTCCTCGGCCTCCCTGCCCCCGTATACGGCTCGTGCCGTAATCGTCGTTTCCCCGGAGCTTGTCGGTAATGACACTCGAGCGTCACAAGTCGTTCAGGCGGTGCGTCCCTACGGTGGCGAGTTGTGGATCCTGGGTGACTCGCAAACGTCACTCATGGAGCAGGCGATTGGCCGACTGGAGGGCGAAGCGTGGCCGGATCGGCGGACAAGCGCTTGGCGCAAGTGGACGCGTCCCGGGCCGCTGCCGGGAGCCGGTCGCTGGACGCACCAGACGGGCAATGCGGCCAACACGCTGGTATCGCCGGAAACTCGAGTCCGACTGCCGTTGGGCATCTTGTGGTACGGCGGGCCTTCCAATCGGGAAGTGTTGCCTCGGCACGGTCACGGCCCGACGCCGCAAGTGTTGGGCGGTCGGATCGTCATTGAAGGCCCGGACATGTTGCGAGCCATCGATGTCTACAGCGGCGTGTTGCTGTGGCAGGTGTCGTTCCCCGGAATCGGCGAGTTCTACGACACGACGTCGCATCATCCGGGAGCCGGAGCGATCGGGGGCAACTACGTGATGGCTCCCGATGCCATTTACGTGATCTACCGCCGGGCCTGCCATGTACTCGATCCGGAAACCGGCAAGGAGAAGGCTCGGTGGCAGCTTCCGCGAGGTCGTGGCGGCAAACCGCCTCACTGGGGCTGGTTGTCCTGGGTGGACGACGTGCTGCTGGCGACAGCCCAGCCGATCGTACCCCTCACCGGCCGGTCATCGCGCGATCCGAGTTCGCTCGATGAGGAGGTTCCCTATGCCGAAGGGAGTCGTTTTCTGTACGCGCTCGATCGACACTCGGGCCGCGTGTTGTGGAAACGAGAGGCGGTGTGGAATTTCCGCCACAATGCGATTGCCGCGGGAGGTGGTAAGGTATTTTGCATCGACGGGATGACGGCCGCCCGCAGGCGCTATCTGGCTCGGAGAGGACTCCCCAGCGACGCGGCTCCGACGCTGTACGCTTTGGAACTCAAGACGGGGCGTCCCATCTGGTCGCGCAGCGAGGGAGTATTCGGAACGTGGTTGGCGTATGACGAACGGGGCAACGTGTTGTTGGAGGCGGGGAGCCACAACCGGGATCGAGCGAAAGACGAGGCGGGGCGCGGCATGGCCCTGTACGACGCCGACACCGGTTCGCCTCTTTGGCGGCACGACCAGGCGTACGCAGGCCCTCCGCTACTGTATTCCGACCGCATCGTGGCTCAAGGCACGGCATTCGACATCGAGACCGGCCGGAGCTGGCAGCGGCGTCATCCGTTGACCGGTGAATCGGTCGACTGGTTCTTCCGCAAGAACTACGGATGTGACACGGCGATCGGTTGCCCGACGCTGCTGACGTTCCGCAGTGCGGCGGCCGGGTTCTTCGATTTGGCGGCGGACGGCGGAACCGGGAATTTCGGTGGCTTTCGCACGAGTTGCACGGCCACCTTGATTCCGGCGGACGGCGTCATCGCCTCGCCCGACTACACCCGGACCTGTCTGTGCAGTTACCAGCAGCGCACTTCGCTGGCGCTGGTGCCGGTCCCCGAACTTCCGTACTGGACGTTTCTGGGTGCGAAGAAATGGAGCGGTAAGCGGATCGAACGGCTGGGTGTGAACTTCGGGGCCCCGGGAGACCGGCGTGAGCCGGACGGGACGCTGTGGCTGGAATATCCCGTGGTCGGTGGAGATTCCCCCGATGTCCCCATTCGCGTGGATGGTGACTTGTTGCGTGTGGTGAGACATCACCCTTTGCGTGTCGACGGATCGGATAACTGGATCGCTTCATCCGGCATGGAAGGAGTCCGACAGGTATCGATTCCACTGGTGGGCGGGGGCCGCGAGTCGAGCGGACCGGTCGCCTACCGTGTCGAATTGTGGTTTGCCGAACTGGGAGAGGCGGAGAGGGGCGAGCGGGTGTTTCGGCTGCGCGTGGGCAAGAAGCTGTTGCGAGTGGCACTCGACGTGCGCGCGGCGGCCGGCGGCGCAATGAGGTCGCTGAAGGTGGATGCGGGAATCCATCGGCTTGAACGAGAGTTGAAGATCGAGCTGCAATCGAGCGACGATGCCATCTATGAGCCCGTTCTGTGCGGTGTCAAACTCACGCGGGTGGTGGACGATGGTGGCGGAGAGCCCGGTCGTTGACGCGGTGGCGTGGCGGCGGCTACAGTAGACGAGGCTAACGGGAGGAATCTACACATGGGTATGGGTTGGGGCGTCAAGCCAAAGCTGCAGCATCGTCGAGGGCGGGTTTCGTGGATGGCCTTGACCGGTGCCGGCTCTGTAGTGCTGGTGGCGGTCCTGTCGATCGTTTTGTGGCGACTTGGGCAGCCCAACCGTTCCGGAGAATCCGGTCCGACGGCGTCGGCCACGAGTGGAAAACCCTCGGGGGCCCTGTTCGTCTATTGCGCGGCCGGCATGCAATATCCGATGGAGGACATCGTACAGCGCTACCAGCGCGAGTTCGGTGTATCGATCGAGTTGCAATACGGCGGATCGAACACGCTGCTCAATCAACTCGAGGTTAGCAAGCAGGGCGACCTTTATCTGGCTGCCGACGAATCGTACATCCGGATGGCTCGCAGCAAGAAGCTGCTGGCCGAGTCGATACCGTTGGCGAAGATGCGGCCGGTCATCGCCGTTCCCGCCGGGAATCCTCATCAGATTCGCTCGATTGACGACTTGATCGAGAAGAAGCTTCGTTTGGGGATGGGCGAGCCGACGGCGGCCGCGGTGGGGAAGAAGGTCCGCAAGCTGTTGCAAGCCGCGGGCAAGTGGGGGGCGATCGAGCAACTGGCGCGCGAGCGGGGCGTCTTCAAGCCGACCGTGAATGAAGTGGCGAACGCGGTGAAGATCGGCAGCATCGACGCCGGTTTGATCTGGGACAGCACAGTGGCTCAGTATCCGGAGTTGGAGCAGGTGGCGGTGCCGGAGTTGGACGCGGGCGAGTCGGAGGTGGCGATCGGCGTTCTGGACTCCTCGCGGCGGCCTGCGGCGGCTCTGCACTTCGCTCGCTATGTGGCCGCCCACGATCGGGGACTCGAGGCGTTTCGCGCCAAGGGTTTTCGCGTGGTGGAGGGGGACGTGTGGGACGATCATCCCAAGATCGTGTTCTTCGCCGGTTCGGTCAACCAAAGGGCGCTCCGGCCGATCATCCGCGAGTTCGAACAGCGCGAGGGTGTTTCGGTCGAGACGGTCTACAATGGCTGCGGGATCTTAACGGCCCAAATGCAAGCGCTCAAACAGAACGGGGGTACCGGTTTTCCCGACGCCTATATGGCTTGCGATGTTTACTACTTGGACACCGTTCGCGATCTGTTCCAGGAAGATGCCATTGTTTCGGAAACGGACATTGTGATCGTCGTGCAAAAAGGGAATCCCAAGCAGATTGCTTCTCTGAGTGATTTGGTGCGGCCGGGTGTGCGCGTGGCGATCGGTCAGCCGGAGCAGTGTACGATCGGCGTGCTGTCACGGAGGCTGCTCGAGCATGCCGGCATCTACCAGCAGTGCGTCGAAAACAACGTCGTCACGCAAACGGCCACCTCGGCATTGTTGGTACCGACGGTGGCCACCGGTTCGGCCGACGCGGCACTGGCCTATCGTACCGACACGCTGTCCGAACGAGGGCGAATCGGTGTGGTACCGATCGACTCGCAGAGTGCCAAAGCGGTGCAGCCCTTCGCCATTGCCCGCATGAGTCCGCACAAGCAATTGGTTCGCCGACTGTTCTCGCATATCGCTCGTTCCCGGGAGGTCTTCGAGCAGGCTGGGTTTGCCTGGCGGCTGCGGGCGCAAGAGCGGTCGTCCGCGGGGACGAGGGGGAGCGGTCCATCGTGAAGTCGGCGGCGTCGGCTGGCGACGGATCGCGGCGAGTCTGGTCGGATCCACTGTTCTTTGCGTTAATGGCGGCGATCGGCGCTACCTACGTGGTGTTGATCGTGGCGATGCTGGCGGCCGACGCTTTGTATCTGCTGACCGGGACTCCCGACATTCCGGTGGCCATCGACTTCGAGACCGACGCGTCGGGAAAGGTCCTGACCGGTTCGACGCCTCTGTCCGCAGCCTACCAGGCATACGGGCTGTCGATCACGTTGGTCGACGGAGAAGGCGAACTGCGAGTGATCGACAGTGGTCGCGTCCCCTGGTCGCTGCGCCGCTGGGGAACGCCTCACGTCGACTTCGGCGGTCCCGGCGTGGGTGCTGGAGGATCCCGCGGGCAGCCGACTCGCAACGACCGCCCGCAGGGCAAGATCCTCGTGGTGGCAGAAACGTCGTCTGCTCGGCCGCGGCACGAGTGCCGGTTCGACTTTCCCGGTGAAACGGTGGTTCGCCGCATCGTCTTTCCGCAGCCGATCGGCCGGCCCGTCGAAGTGACAGCGGTCGACGCCCAGGGTGAGGAGAAGTCCTTCCGGATTTCCGCGGGAACGAGTCGATGGCAGTGGCCCGGCGGTCCGGCACGGCGCGTGATCGTCGGGGCACCGTGGGACTTCGGGCGAGTCGAGATCGAATATGAGAACCGGGGAACGGCTCGAGCCGACACGGGAAGGGGTGGTGACACCGATGCGTCTGCGTTGAGAGTGATGGTGGCGGATCCGGAAGCGGGACGCGTGCAGCCGGCCGGCGGTCCCGCGGTCGTGCGACTGGAATGGGTCGATCCGGTGGCTCTCGACCAGGTGGTCCTGCTCAATACGCGCGACACGGCCGTGCTCACATTGCACGACGCTTCGGGAGCCGTCATCAGGCGGCGCCGTATTCCGGCCAGTGGAGCCGACGGAGTGCGCAGCGTGGTGTTGGAGCAGCGGGAGGTGACGGCGCTGACGGTTTCGCTTCCGTCCGAAGCGGCGTTGGCGGAAATCCGATTTCGATGGCGGGGGCGCGTTCCCAGTGAATGGGAACGCCGGCATCCGCGCCTCTCCCGTTGGACGCATAATCCGCTGGTGACGGCGCTTCAGAAAAGAGAAATCCGGTACTCGATCAAATTGACATTGCTGGCGTGCACCCTCACGACCATCTTGTCACTATGGGTGGCGGTGCCGGTCGGCTATCTGTTGTCGCGCCACCGGTTTCCGTTTCACAATCTGATCGACGCGATTTTGGACATACCGATTGTACTGCCGCCCTTGGTGGTC
>Ga0256839_1001961_pt1 | contig 23880 bp, 17 predicted proteins | sample 354166metaG_FD_185968 | JGI IMG/M metagenome (GOLD analysis project Ga0256839, IMG submission 185968) | Hydrothermal vent microbial communities from Mid Atlantic Ridge, Atlantic Ocean - 354-166 | ecosystem: Environmental > Aquatic > Marine > Hydrothermal vents | place: Atlantic Ocean: Mid... | reverse complement strand
AATTGGAAAAGGTTTTAGTTCAATTAACGTGGCACTGCGTCGCCATTTTAAATTGTATGCCAATATTCGTCCTGCCATTACTTTTCCAGGAACAAAGTCAAAATTTGATGACATTGACATTATAACAGTAAGGGAAAATACCGAAGGAGCCTATCGCCAAGAAGGTCAATTTATCAATGAAGATAGAACGGTGGCAAAAGCAGAAATCGTCATAACACGTGAAGCCTGTGAAAATATAATTCGTTATGCATTTGATATAGCGGTTAAAGCTAATCGCAAAAAGGTCACTGCTGTTCATAAAGCCAATATAATGAAAACGGTATCGGGTTTATTTTTGGAAGTGGCAGAAGAAGTGGCAAAGGACTATCCTCAAATTGAATTTAACACACTTATTGTTGATAACACGTGCATGCAGTTGGTGATGAACCCTCAACAGTTTGATATTATTGTCACAACAAACCTGTTTGGAGATATTATTTCTGACTTGTGTGCTGGACTCATTGGTGGATTAGGAATGGCACCTGGAGCCAATATTGGCACAGACTCGGCTATATTTGAAGCGGTACATGGTTCAGCTCCCGATATTGCAGGTAAGAAAATTGCAAATCCTACCGCATTGATACTGGCAGCAACTTTGATGTTGGAGCATATGGGCATGCACGACAAGGCTATCAATATTCGCCAAGCTATTCGTGGTGTGCTAAATGACAAAGACCGTTTAACTGGAGATTTAGGTGGTTCTGCAAAAACCTCTGAATTTACAGATGCAATTATTGAAAGACTATAAGGTATGTGCATATGCCTCTATAAATTTTATAAAGCAAAACTCACGGATGAGTAATGCTCTCTTTGCTCTTCAGATTGGTAAAAAGGCAGGTTGTTATTTTGGCAAAGTGCTTAAACCCAATTAGTTCTCAAAATTAAGAGAGCCTTGATTTTTATTAATGCCAACAGAGTGAATGATTTTTGTTTTATACTCTCGCGATTCAACATTGGATACAGTTATAAAGTCGGCATGGGCACTTTTATGATTGATTTCTAAGCGGATGAAGCCGCGGTGTCTGCCATCAGTCCACATTATTTCTTTATTTTGTGAAGTATTTAGTTCATCATAGCGTTGCATAATATCTGTGCCTAATTCCTCCATTATTGAACGCGGTGAACTTATTCCTGTCGTACCCAATTCCACGCCCATTGATTTGTTGGCATCGTCATAAAGCATATTAGTCCAAAAACTGTGGCTGTCGCCAGAGACAACCAGTAAATCACTCGCTCCAGCTTTGTTGGCAATTTGATAAAATCTCTCTCTTGCAGCAGGGTAACCATCCCACATGTCTAAATCTTCAGGGAGTCCGAGTTCACCCAATAGGGCTAACTTATCAATCTTACTTTTGCGTTTTCCTGTGAGATTTTCTCTAAGCTTATCTAATATTGGGTCTTTTAATCGAGGCGAAACAGTTTTTGCCATAACCGATGGACTGCCAATTATACGCCAGCTTCGTTCTGCATCAACTGATTCCTTTAGCTCTTTGCTTAAAAATGCTTCCATATTTTTTGATAACATGTTTCGATTTTGTGCACCCACAATATCTTTTAGAAAATCATGAGCTTGTTGTTTGTTGTGTATGTTGGGTAAAACTTCACTCAAACTTATTTGCTTGCTGCGACCTGTGTGGCGAGTTTCAAGAGTAATAAGGCTAACCAAGTCTCCGAATTTATAATGACGCCAGTTATTTTTCCGATCCATATCATGAGCTGGATCGCGTATCGGTAGCCACTCATAATAAGCCTGCAAAGAAGCTCTTCTCCTGTTTTGCCAATCACCTTCATCTTCTTGGTGGTTTGAGGCACCTCTCATCCACGGATTGTTGGTTGTTTCATGATCGTCCCACATTATTATTAATGGGTGGCGTGCGTGCATGGCTAATGAGCCAAGGTCGGTTTTATATTGAGCATGGCGTTGACGGTAATCATCTAAAGTAAGAGTTTCATGACTGGGAAAGTGATTTCGTCCGATGCGCTTGCCCGCATTACCACCAAAACCATTAATACCATATTCGTAAATGTAATCACCCATATGAACGACCAAATCAATGCTGTCATCTTTAGCAATGGCATCATAGGCATTAAAATAACCAAAAGGATAATTGGCACAAGTTGCCAAGGCAAGAACTAAGTTGTCAATATGTTCCTTTGGAAGGGTTAGGGTTTGACCAATTACAGAACTTATGCCATTGACCTCAAATTTATAGAAAAACTCTTCGCCTGAGGGTAAGTTATCCACCAATACTTTAACAGTATAATCACGGTTACTGGTGGTTTTAAAACTCCCTTTTTTGAGAATGTTGTTAAAACTATCGTCTGTGGCCAATTGCCAATTATGGCCTATCAACTTCACTAACCCGAGTCCAAATCACCACGCTATTGTGGTTTGGATCTCCACTAGCCACACCGTGATGAAAGTATTTATTATAGATTGGTTTGTCTTTGTTGTTAGTTAGATGACTGCAAGCAACGGGGAGTAAAATAACGCTTGATGCGGTAAGTTTTAATACTTGTCTTCGAGTAATCTTTTTTTTCATTGTTTTTTTCAAATATATATCGGGATTAGGGTGTTATTTTCACTGAATTAATATAATTGAGACCTTTGCATAACTCATGGCACGTGTTAACTTATGGTACGTGTTAAAAAGTTGCAAAAAACACCACTCCGCGTTAAAAAATTCGCAAAATAGCGAGCTATTTGACTCATTTTTTTCCTTGATTGGTGCTTTTTTCATTCTTTTGTCCACCATCCCAGAGTTTTGCATGGGTCTCTAATTTAACTGAATTCAGGTCATTACACTATAGTTAAATTACATTTTAACAAGAAAAGTTTAAAAGGAATGCCGCATTAAAAAAAGTTATTATTAGCAAAAATTAAATTGATGCTTGACATGAGTGTTAAGACTGTTATATTAGCCGATACGAATGATATAATGTTCGTAAAAATATATAACTTAACTAAAAAATTAATACAAGTCTGGGAGACTATAAAAATGAAAACAAAATTTAACAAACGAACGGCTTTATTTTTAAGCATGTTTGCCCCGTTAACGATTGGTTTTTCATCACAAACTTTTGCTCAAGATGGATCGGATGATGTTGAAGAAGTGGTAGTATTGGGTTCACGCCGTGCTGCTCGTTCTGCAACTGATTCTGCTGTTCCAGTTGATGTAATCAGTGGTGATGATTTTGTAAACCAAGGTGTAACGGATCTTAGTACCTTATTGAAGAATGTCGTGCCTTCATATAACGTAGGGACTCAACCTATTAGTGATGCAGCAACTTTGGTTCGCCCTGCAAACTTACGAGGACTTGCCCCAGACCATACATTAGTGTTGGTTAATGGCAAACGCCGTCACCGCTCAGCCGTTATCTCTTGGCTAGGTAATGGTGTAGCTGATGGTGCTCAAGGTCCAGATATTTCGCAAATCCCTGCGATTGCACTAAAACAAGTCGCAATTTTACGTGATGGTGCAGCAGCACAGTATGGTTCAGATGCTATTGCTGGTGTGATGAACTTTGTATTAAAAGATGCTTCGGATGGTGCTTCTTTCGAAGCACGTTATGGGCAATATTATGAAGGAGATGGTGCTACTTACAACTTAGCTGGAAATATTGGTTTACCATTTACAGACAATGGCTTTGTAAACTTGTCATTTGAATACGGCGAATCTGATGATACCGATCGTTCAGTTCAACGTCGTGATGCACGTGGCATTATCGCTGGATATCAGGCGGCAGGATTAACGCCTCCTCCAATTGCAGACCCAGCACAAATTTGGGGTCAGCCAATTATTAATGATGACATTAAGTTGACTTATAATATGGGTGTTGATTTAGGTGGAGATAAAGAATTCTATGCCTTTGGTAATTATGGCTCTAAAGAAGTCGATGGCGGTTTCTTCTTCCGTAACCCAAATACCCGTGGTGGTGTTTTTAGTGGAGATGGTGGAGCAACACTGTTAATTGGTGATGTTTTAGATGCACAAGATGGTATTTTAGATGGTTCTGCTGGTTGTCCAGTAGTGACTATTACAAACGGTGTTCCTGATCAAGCTGCGTTAGCTCAAGTTTTTGCCGATCCTAACTGTTTTTCATTCCAAGAAATGTTTCCAGGTGGATTTACTCCGAGATTCGGTGGTACGGTTGAAGATTTTGCTACAACTGTTGGTTTAAGAGGTGAAATGGATAATGGCTGGGCATACGATGTCAGTGGTTCTTTCGGTCGCAGCTTTGTTGACTTTACTATACGCAACACAGTAAATGCATCTCTAGGTCCAGATACGCCAACAACGTTTGACCCAGGTGCTTACGAGCAGGTAGAGAAAAACTTCAATCTTGATTTATCTAAAGAGTTTGAAGTGGCTAGTTTTTATTCAGGTTTAAATGTTGCTGTTGGTGCTGAATGGCGACAAGAGGCATTTACTGTTAAAGTGGGTGATCCAACCTCATTTGAGATTGGTCCATATGCAGCACAAGGTTTTAGTTCTGCTTCAAATGGTTTCCCTGGCTTTTCAAACTTAGCAGGTGGAACATTTAAACGCTCAAACTATGCGGCTTATGTTGATTTAGAAGCAGATGTTACCGAGAGTTTGTTAGTAGGAGTTGCCCTAAGATTTGAAGATTTCCAAGATTTTGGTACGACAACTAACGGAAAAATTGTTTCTCGTTATGAATTTACCGATGATTTTGCAATACGTGGTGCATTCAGCACAGGCTTTAGAGCACCAACTCCAGGTCAATCCAATACATTTAATGTCTCGACACAGTTTAGTGCAACTGGTGAGTTAGTTAATAACGGAACCATTCCAGCAACTAATCCAGTGGCTGTTTCCCGTGGTGGTAAGCCACTAGATGCAGAAAAGTCTCAAAACTTCACTTTTGGTGTTGTTACAAATATTGGTCCAGTTGAATTAACAGTAGACTACTTTGCAATTAATCTAGATGACCGCATTACATTATCCCAAGATAATGCACTGTCTCAAGCTGAAATTGACGTATTGTTAGCAGAAGGAATCACCAGTGCAACAAACTTAAGAAACTTCCGTTTCTTTACCAATGGTTTTGATACTGAAACTCGCGGACTTGATGTTGTTGCAACTTATTCAACAGAAATTGGCAATGGAAATACAGACTTTGTTTTATCATTTAATCGCACTGAAACAGATGTAGTTAGAGTTGATTCTTTTACTCTACCTGATGGTACCACGGGTACATTACTTGGTGGCGAAAGAATAACTGAGCAAGAAAGAGGTCTTCCTCAGACTCGTTGGAACTTCTCAGCTAACCATGTAGTTGGCGATTGGAGATTCTTAGGTCGTTTAAATCATAACAGTGGTTACTACGGAACAGATAATAATATTTTTGTTGGTGACAACTTAAGTTTGGATCTTGAAGCGGCATACTCGATTAATGATAACATGACTGTTATTCTTGGAGCACAAAATGTAACGGATGAGTATCCAGATGAAATATTTGGTACTTTGAACGGTCGACCTGACTTGGGCAGTGGTTCTGGTAGCAGATATGACCAAAACTCCCCATTAGGCTTTGGTGGTGGATTCTATTACCTCAGATTCCGTTACGACCTATAAGTTATTTGTTAATGTTTAAAGACATGATTATATAACGAAAAGACAAAATACCCACTGTAACTATGTTTATAGTGGGTATTTTTTATGAAGAAATTTAAAAAAGAGAATTAAACAAAATGGGCACAAAAATGATTAAATCAAAAAAATATCTGGCTTTAGTGCTAGCTATTAGTGCAACAGCAAGCTTTGCACAATTAAATGAGATTGTGAAAACAGGAGCTGCTAAAGTAAAAGATGCACAAAAATCACAAGCACGAGTAGACAAAATTGTCGATTCATCACAAGCACGATTGGTAGAATACCGCAGTCTGCTTAAGCAAGTTGACGGATTGAAAGTCTATAACAATCAATTGGATACTCAAATCAAAAGTCAGTTGGCTTTGATTGAGAAGTTTGAACATTCAACCGCACAAGTGGCACTAATTGAACGTCAAATGTTACCACTTATTATTAAGATGGTTGGTAGTTTAAGAGATTTTGTTGATTTAGATCTACCCTTTCATGAACAAGAACGTGCAGAACGTATATTGTTCCTTGAAGAAAATATTGAAAAACCAGAAGTGGATATTTCTGAAAAGTTCAGACAAGTTCTTGAGGTTTATCAAATAGAAAATGAATACGGAAGAAAAATGGATTCCTATTCTGCTATTATAACGGTTAATGGTCAAGAGCAAGATGTTAACGTACTTCGTGTTGGTCGCATTGCCTTAGTTGCTCAAACGAAGGATACAAAATTAAGTGCTGTTTATGATAAAGCAACCAAGTCATGGGTTGAATTAGATAACGCGACTTATAGAAATTCAATTAAAAATGGTATTAAAATGGCAAACAAACAAGCATCAATTGGTGTAATGAAGTTGCCAATTCCAGCACCAGTAGGAGTTAAATAATGAAATCTTTAAATGTTAAAACACTCCTTATACTATTGGCTCTTATATTTTCTGTAAGTAATGTATATGCAGCTGATTTATCCATGAATGATTTGTTGCGTAAAGTTAAGGCTGGGCGTGCTGCGGATAGTGCAGATAATGCAAGACGTCTTCAAGAATTTAAAAAACAAAAGCAACAACAAGAACAAAAAATTCGTGATGTAAAAGCTCAAATTGCTGATTTGGAAAATAAAGCCGCTCAAATGGAAACCCAATTTAACGAAAACGAGTTAATAGTTGAAGAAAAAAGAAAACAACGTGATGAAAGATTGGGTTCGTTAAAAGAACTGTTCGGTCACTTGACTTCAGCTGCTGCTGATTTACGTGTTAACTTTGAAAACTCAATTACCAGCACACAATTTCCAAACCGAACTGAATTTTTAGTTGAGTTGATTAAAAAGATGAACTCATCAACAGACTTGCCTTCAATGGAAGATATTGAACGTGTGTGGTTTGAAATGCATCGTGAGATTACTGAATCTGGAAGTGTTGTAAAATATCAAGCAAAAGTTGGTATAGAAGGCCAACAAGAAGTGGTTCGTATTGGTGTGTTTAATATGGTTTCAAATGGAAATTACCTTGAATACAAGCCTGATACAGGTGCTTTAAGCATACTTGCAAGACAGCCATCTGACTATCAAGCAGGTGCACAAGAATTACAAAATGCAACCTCTGGATTTACACCGGTTGGAATTGACCCAACAGGTCCTGCGGGAGGCAGTTACTTAACCGCTTTAATCAATACACCGACTTTGATTGAAAAATGGCACGAAGGAAAACTAGTAGGGTATATTATTTCTGCTGTTGCAGTTTTCGGTATTTTATTATCACTTTGGAGATTTATCGTACTTAGTGGTGTCTCTGCAAAAGTGAAAAAACAGATTAAGTCTGATGAATTGTCAGATAAAAATCCGCTTGGTCGAGTTTTGTTAGCGGCAGAAGCTAATGGCAATGCAGATGTTGAAACTTTGGAATTGCGTCTTGGTGAAGCAATATTAAAGGAAAGAACGGCAATCAACAAATCACTGCCTTTGTTGAAAATTATATCCATGGTCGCTCCATTATTAGGGTTGTTGGGTACAGTAACAGGTATGATTTTGGTGTTTCAAGCCATCACTATATTTGGTGCAGGTGATCCTAAACGTATGGCAGGAGGTATCTCAGGTGCACTTGTGACGACGGTATTAGGTTTGATTGCAGCAATCCCAATATTATTATTGCATACATTCTTAAGTGGCAAAGCAAAAGGCATAATGCATGTCCTTGAAGAACAAAGTGCAGGCATCCTTGCAGAACGTGCAGAACGTAAATAAGGAGAGCACACAATGCTAATATTTTTATTAGATTTATTTGAAGATATTGATAATTTTTTCAATAAAGGTGGGCCTGTACTGTATATCATTGCAGGAACAACTTTTATTATGTGGGCAATGATTTTAGATAAGTATTTGTACCTAAAGTTTAGCTTTAAACATGACTTTGCTAAAGCACAAAAAGTGTGGAGTTCGCGTAGTGAGCATAAATCATGGAATGCTCATGCAATTAGAGAAAAATTGATTTCTGAAGTGCAAGAAAAAATTAACCATAATATCCCTGTCATCAAAACACTAATAGCCTTGTTGCCATTATTAGGTTTATTAGGAACAGTGACAGGAATGATTGAGGTTTTTTCTACACTAGCTGCCACTGGTGGTGGTGATGCGAAATCTATGGCAAGTGGTGTATCCAAGTCAACGATTCCAACAATGGCTGGGATGGTGGTAGCACTTTCGGGTGTATTTGCGAACACATTTGTCACTCAATTAGCCGACAAAGAGAACAGTGAGACAGAGGAGCGTTTAACTTTTGAAGACTAACTGTTAAATAGATTGCTCCATGGGATTGCCATTTCCACAGTTTAAAAAGTCATTGACTAGCGTCAAGTATTTTTTTAAACTTGAAGTAACAAACCCATGGAGCAATTAGAATTATCAATCGTTTTAAAAAAAGTTAAAGTTCACTATATAAACAAACAAATAAAAGAGAAAAACTATGCGTAGAAGTTTTCTATCAGAATCAGCAGGTGAAGAAGAAGGAGCCATTGATTTGACTCCAATGTTAGACGTGGTGTTTATCATGTTAATTTTCTTTATTGTCACTGCTACATTTATTAAAGAAACAGGAGTGGAAGTCAATCGCCCTCCAGCTAGTACATCAAACAAAAAAGATGACACGACAGTATTAATTGCAATTAGTCCAGATAACTCCATTTGGATGGATAAACGTCGAATTGATGTGCGATCCGTTAAAGCGAATATTCAACGGTTGCACGCTGAAAACCCAGAAGGCGGGGTCGTTATCCAAGCGGATGAATTAGCTTCTATAAAGACATTTACTGCGGTATTAGATGCAGCCAGAGAGGTTGTTGATCCTGGTAAAATATCTTTATCAACAAGCCAATAAGGAGTAAATAATATGGTTATTAAACGAGCCATCATTACTGTGCCTTTGGCATTTGTAGTAACAGCAGCATTGTTAATGTTAATGGTTGCGCTAATTGAAATGGGGGATTTAAAATTAGATAAATCAAAAAGCATAAAGATGCCAAATATTTTTATGCCAGAAGTTGAGTCAATGGCAAATAGAGAAGTGCAAAAACCTGAGAAACCAGTGGTTGATGAACAGCCACCTCCTGAGATTCCTCAGCAAGATTTTGATCAAATTGATGCAGACTCTAATATAGGAGCAATTAATGCACCTGATAGCATGACGGCAGATTTAGATTTGAGTATTGGAACAGGCTTATCTGCTTCAGATGGCGAGTTTTTACCTATCGTAAAAGTTGCGCCACAATATCCATCAAGGGCATCATCTAGAGGCATTGAAGGTTATGTAATTTTATCCTATACCGTCACAAAGCAAGGAACGGTATTAAACCCAGTAGTGATAGAAGCACAACCAGAAAATATTTTTAATAAAGCCGCGATAAAATCGGCACTTCGTTATAAATATAAGCCTCGAGTAATCGATGGTGTGCCCCAAGATGTTCCAAATGTTAGAACAAGAATTACCTTTAAGTTGGCGGACTAGAATGATGAAGAATTTAAAATTATTAATTATAATCGTGAGTTTAGTGGTCAGCATGCTTGCTCAAGCAGGTCGTCACGATAAGAAAGAACAAGCCACAGGTGCAATTGATGCTAAAACCTTTGAAAAATTAATGAAAGCACAAGAACTTACTGAGGCAGGCAATCATGAAGCGGCATTAGCAGAACTGGATGCTTTAAAAGCAAAAGGTAAGGTTAGTGGCTATGGTAAATCACAAATGTATAATTTTTATGCCTTTATTTATGCATCAAAAGAAGATTATCAAAAAGCCATTAACGCCTATTTAGAAGTGATTAAAATTCCAGAAACAACGCCAGCTCTTGCTTTGCAAGCAAAATACACGGTTGCTCAGTTGTACTTTCAGCTAGAAAAGTTTCCACTTTGTATTAAGTATATGAATGAATGGTTAAGTGAGGTTGAGAAACCAACGCCAACATCGCATATTATGCTTGCCCAAGCTTATTATCAATTGGAAAAGTACGATCAGGCCTTGAAAAACGTAGATAAAGCCGTTGCCTTAGAAACTAAAGCAGGAAGAAAAGTAAAAGAAAATTGGTTAAGGTTGAAGTCTGCCTTGTATTACGATAAAGGGGATTATAAAAAAACAGCACAAACATACGAGCAGTTGGTGAAATTATATCCTAAGTCTACTTACCTTAAGCAATTAGCAGGTATGTATGGAGAGCTTGGTCAAGACATGAAGCGCTTAACTTTATTTGATTCTCTCTACTTAAATGGAGATATCAAAAAGGGTAAAGACATTTTGAATCTAGCCTACATGTATTTAGGGCAAGATGTCCCCTATAAAGCGGCTAAGTTAATTGAGAAAGGCATGAAAAGTGGTGCCATTGAAAAAAGTCAAAAAAACATAGAAACTTTAGGCAATACATGGGCACAAGCGAATCAGCATGATAAAGCAATTCCAGTTTTAGAGCAGGCGGCAAAATTATCTGATAAGGGCGTGTTATTTGCACGATTGGCTGGTGTTTATTTTGATGCAGGTGACTATAAAAAGGCCGCTACAGCAACTAAGAAGGCTGCTGAGAAGGGAGGGTTAAAAAACCCTGGAAACAATTATTTATTGATGGGTATGGCTTATTCAAACTTGAAACAATATAATAGTGCTTTACAAGCTTTTAGACAGGCAAAGAAAACTAAAAAAGTGTTAAAGGATGCTAGGGCGTGGGAAAAGCACACGTTAAAAGAAATTAAACTAATTGAGGATTTGAAAAAGGGACAATTGGAGTTAGAAGAAAAAACCAAGAAAACACTTGAGTCTGAAGAAAACAATAAAGAAGTTTAAGCCTTAAGGTTTCTAATGCATTATAAGCCCTATTTATTAGGGCTTTTTTATTGGTAAAATCTAAATTTGCAATTGACGGGTAACTGCGATAATTGCGAAATTGCTAGATTTGTAAGTTGTAAGATTCGAGCATACCCTCCAGTGGTTTGTGCATCTCGCATAAGAACAATAACTTTACCTGAAGGGGTCAATTGCACTGTGCCTGGCTGCACAGAAGATGTGATTATTTCATCTGTGCCAGCGGGCAATTCTTGATTAAAGAGAAAAGCCATTCTATTGGATTGAGAAGAAAGGCTAAAGCTTTGTGAAAATAGTTTTGTTTTTGTTTGCTTGCTTAAAAGAGAAAACTCAGGTCCTTTGAGTGTGGGTATTAAATAAGAATCAAAAAGCTGTTTGTTTAATTGCACAGAAGCACGATTTCTAATTACGCGGTTGCAATGACTCGAGGGAATAATTTGATTTTTTTGTAATTGACTAAAACGGGTTATGCCCTTGTATTGGGATTGACTGTTTAAGATTTTTTCATGATTAAATCCACCAAGAATGGAAAGGTAGTTTCGACAACCTAAGCTTGTTTTACCAACCTCCAAGATATCCCCTTTTTTAATACTTAAAACCGTATTAATGGAAACACAGTGCGAATTAAGTAATAACTGACATTGTGCACCTGTAACAGCAACGTAAGTACTGGCAAGAAACTGTATACGCGGTCCAATAAATGTGCTTTCAATAACAGAACAATTGGGTGAATTATTGAGTAACGCGTTAGCTAAATTATAACTGGTTAAATCCATACAACCACTTACAGGCACACCAAGGTGGCGGAACCCAAAACGACCCGCATCTTGAATAGAAGAATGAAAACCAGAAGAAAGAATCTTAATCATTAGCACAAATAGAATGGTATTGTGAGAGTGAAATTGGTATAAATTTTAAGGTATCCATCGGCGACAATAAGCAAGGGTTGGGTTTTCGGGAATCAAATAAATCAATTGGAGTGTTGCCAATAAGGTTCCAACCAGCAGGGGATTCAAGCGGATAAATACCAGTTTGATTACTACCAATGCCAATACTGCCTTTTTTGACGCGAACTCGAGGAGAAGAAAGGCGTGGGGCATGAAGCTTCTTATTTAAACCGCTTAAATAAGGAAATCCAGGTAAAAATCCAATAAAGTCGACAGTATAAATAGGGGTGCTATGTAAAGAAATAATTTTTTCAACAGAAAAATTTAGCCCTCTTGAGAGGGAAATTAAATCAAGCCCTAACGATGGATGGTAACACACAGGAATCTCCCAATGAGAGGATTTAATTTTAGTGTAAAAATCGGTGTTTTCATACAATTCTAATAGCTCGTCAATAAATAGTTGAGCTGCAATACCATGATTCACATAGAGTGTAAGACTGCAATAAGCAGGAACAGAATCAATAATGAGGTCAGGGAATAATTTAAGGATTGCTTTGTTAAAATGATAAATTTCACGGCTTGTGTTGGGGTTTATTTCATTTTTCCATGTAATGAGAAAACTAGATTGTTCAATTTGTTGGATGTTTATTGGCATTTTCTGTATAAATACTGAGCAATTTGTAGAGCTTTAGGGTTATCGGAATGCAAACAAAAAGTATCGGCCTTAATGGCAACTTTATTGCCATCAATGGTTGTAACAAGGCCTTTATTAATAATTGATTTGATTTGACTACAGGCATTTTCGGGTTTTGTAATAATAGCCCTTTTTAGTGAGCGATTAACGAGGCTAAGGTCTTGGTTATATCGCCTATCGACAAAGGCTTCATAAATCACTTCAAATTTACCTTTTGCCAGTTGAGCTAGGGCAGATTTATAGGGTGCAAATAGTTTAACGGAAATATTTAATTGAAGATAAACATCTAAAACCAGTTGAGCGAGACGAGAATCAAAACAGGTTAAATTATACAAGGCTCCGTGGAGTTTAATGTGATTCATTTTAACATTGAGCTGCGAACACAGCACATTGAAGTTGGAAATTTGATCGTAAAGAGATTCTGATAAATCATCGGCAGAAAGTGAAATAATCTTTCGCCCGAAATTCTCTTTATCGGGAAATGAAGGGTGTGCACCCACCAAAACATTGTGCTTAATGGCTAACTTTAAAGTCGAACAAATACTCTGAGTATCGCCAAAATGGCCACCACAAGCAATATTGCATTCGTGAATATAAGGCATTAGTTTGGCATCATTGCTGATGCCCTCACCCAAATCGCAGTTAATATTAAATTTCATTGAGCAATTATATCGATAATATTGGTAAAGACCAAGACAGGCAAAACAAATTATACCAGCAACCTTAACAAAATTTTAACTTTATGTTAATATACAGTGATTGGATGAAACATAGGGGACAAAACAGCAACAACTTAACTTAAAGCTGCCTATATTTTTATTGCCAAGAAGAAATACTTAAAATTAACAATGAGTAAATGACTCAGTGGGAGAAATTATGAAATTTAGAAAATCGGTACTAACCGTTTGTATTAAAGCAGCAATGGCATCAGCGATAATAGCACCATCAATATTGTTGGCACAAGAGGATACAAATGATGATTCACCAGTATTAGAAGAAGTTATTGTCACCGCACAACAACGCGAACAGTCCTTAGCAGATGTGCCAATTTCTGTTGCAGTAATAGATGGTGAACTTTTAAAAGAACAAGCCATCGAAAAAATGGCTGATTTGCAGTTTTCAGTGCCAAACTTTACCATGGCAGAAAGTGGAATAGGTACTAATGTATTTATTCGTGGCATTGGGTCAGGAAACAATCAAGGTTTTGAACAATCTGTTGGTGTCTATGTGGATGGTATTCATCGAGGTCGTGCTCAACAAGCACGTGCACCCTTTTTTGACTTACAAAGAGTTGAAGTATTACGTGGACCACAATCCATTCTATTTGGTAAAAACTCTATAGCTGGAGCATTGAACATGACAACGGCACGACCGACTAATGAGTTCGAAGGAGAGTTGATATTAAATCATGGCTTTACCTTTGGTGATACAGAAGCATCGTTAGTTTTATCTGGTCCAGTTAATGACCGCTTCCGATATCGTATAGCAGGTCGTTACCATGAACTTGATGGATATGTGGAAAATCTAACCCTAAATCGAGAAGAACCTCAGCAGTCGGACTATACACTAAGAACAACTTTTGAGTTCGATTTTACTGATACAATGATGGGAACATTAAAAATTGAATCATCTAAATTTAATGTGATTGGAAGAAACATAGAGACCATAGGGGAACAACCTGCAGCTGGAGGCCCTTTTGAGGGTTTTACCTATTCTGAAATATTAGCAGGGGTTTTTGGTCAGGATTTATCAGTACTAAATAACACCTTAGATGGAAAACGCCACGCCAATGGAGATTTTAGTAATAACGATCAATTTGAAGCAGTATTGATACTGGATTGGGATTTAGATAACCATTCTTTGCGTTCAACAACAGGAATATCCAACTTTGAATTTGACGATAATTGCGATTGTGATTTTACAGGTGCTAATATTTTTACTTTACCGCTGTCAGAAAAATTTGACCAAGTCTCACAAGAAATTCGCTTAACATCAAACCTAGATGGTCCATTGAATTATATTATTGGAGCCTACTATCAAGATAGTGATCATAGGTTTCGAGATCAATTAAGTGTTCCAGGAAGTTCAATTCTGGTGCCATTGTTAAATAGCAACCCAGCATTCCCTCCAGGGGCCAATATTGGTGATTTATTTGCTAATACGGCAGCTCCTCGTGAGGCATTGGTTAATAGTTCGGTGGCTTCGGTTTTCGGTCAAGTTGATTGGGATTTTAACGACAGCATGACATTGCAGTTAGGAGGGAGATTAACTCATGAGACTAAAAATGGTACAAAAAACTTAACAATAACCCAAATAGATGGCAGCCCTTTGTCACCACAACAAGCTATTGCTGCTGACTTTTATGGTTTGGTGTTTGATATAGGCTCGTCAAATCTCCTAAACGTAGTAGACCCAACTTTATCTTCAAGATTAGGAACTCACCCTGTTGCAGGACGCATATCTGATACGGCATTCACTCCAGATATAAAGCTGTATTGGGATGTATCTGATGATACGATGCTCTATGTTAGTGCGGTTCAAGGCAACAAATCAGGTGGTTTTGACTTTAGAGGCAATAACAAAGGTGCATCAGCGACATCAGAGGAAGCTTTTGAGTTTGCCAGTGAAAGAGCAACGAGCTTTGAGTTTGGTGGGAAAATGAGCTTGTTAGATGGTGCAGCAGAACTAAATTTTGCCGCTTACTACACAAAGTATAAAGACTTGCAAGTTTCGATTTTTGATGGAACACTGGGGTTTAATGTGGGTAACGCGGCTAAAGCAGATGTTAAAGGTTTAGAATTAGATGGGCGTTGGCAAGCAACAAATAATTTAACTTTAACAGGTTCACTTGCCTTTACTGATTTTGAATTTATAGATTACACCAATGGGCGTTGTAACTTTGGTCAAGCACCCAATGGACCGCAAGCGGATGATGGTTTCTGTGATTATTCAGGTCAGACCAACCAACTGGCATCAGATTATCAAGGAACCTTTAGTGCACACCACAACAAAGAACTATCTGGTGGAATGGAGTTAGATACCACATTGAATGTTTTCTTTACCGATAAATACCATGCGTCAGCAAGTTTGGATCCTGCTTTAATACAGCCAGCATACCAAACTTTAAATTTGCGTGTTGGCTTATCAAATCCAACCAATGGATGGAGTGTGGCAATTTTAGGTGAAAACTTAACAGATGAAGATATTATTCTTTTTGGTGGCGATGCTCCCTTGTCAGGTTCTACTTTTGGTGCAATTTCAAAGTACGTTTTTGTAAATCAGGGCAGAAGAGTAGCGGTACAATTTACTAAACAGTTTTAAATAGGCAAAGGTCTCTAATAAAGGAGAGAGAGGAGGAAATCCCCACGCAAGGTGGGGATTTTTTTAGAAAAAGTTTAATGCTTTCCCAAGGGATTTTATCGCCAGTCCAAGGGTGATGAAAAGAATCAGAATGCCGAGGCTATTTTGCATTTTTGAATTAACATGCGAACCAAGTAGGGGTTTATTATTCATAATCCAAATTAAGAAAAGTGCGATTAATGGCAATAATAATCCATTGGCAATTTGAGCAAATTTAATCACCTCGATAGATTTGAAACCAATTGATGAAAAAACAACGCCTAAAATTAAAATAACAATCCATGTTATTCGGAAATTACAAGATTTGAGATTTTTCTGCCAATTAAAACAGCCCGATGCAACATAGGCAGCTGCCAAAGGTGCAGTAATGGCAGAGGTGATTCCTGCGGCAAACAAGCCAATGGCGAGTAGGTATTTAGCATAATGACCAAATAAAGGCTCTAGACCCAAAGCGAGATCACTGGCATTATGAATGTCGCCACCCTTAATGGCTGCAGCACAAATCATAATTGCTATAGAAACGATACCACCACCGATTATTGAGATGAATGTATCACGCTTTGCAGCATCTAAATCTGTTTTTGTTGACCACTTTTCCTGCACCAATGAAGCATGCAGAAATAAATTATAAGGCACCACAGTGGTGCCGATTAAACCAATTATAATCAGTGAACTGCCTTGGGGAAAAGAAGGAACGAGCAAACCCTTAACAACAGCTACCAAATTTGGAGAAGTCAGAATTGCCGTGATAACAAAAGCCAAAGACATCAAAAGAACTAATGACACCAGTGCGTTTTCGATAAATTTATAATTGCCAATCCACAAAACAGTAAAAGCGACTAAACCGATAAGTAAACTAAAAATATTGACAGGTGTGTTTTCGAGTTGAAAAGAAGAACTTTCAAATAGGGTTTCCAATCCCAAAACGCCGCCACTAATATTGCCCGCTTCATAAGCGGCATTTCCAACTAAGATTGCCGATACCATTAATAAGATGGCGAGCCATTTAAATAATGGGTTAGGAATTTCGTTTCGCACGGCTTGAGCCAAACCTTTGCGTGCAACCAACCCAAGTCGTGCCGACATTTCTTGCAACATAATTGTTGCAAAAGTCGAAAACACCATTGCCCAAAGCAAAACAAACTGGTACTTAGCACCTGCAATAGTGCAAATGGTCACCGTTCCTGGGCCAATAAATGCGGCAGCAACAAGCACGCCTGGACCTAAGTTTTTAAATGGATTTTTCATTAAATTTCTTTTTTATTTTGACTTTGGTTTAAAGTATAGATGGCAAAACTACCAAGCCAGTGCCCACCTTCATAACTGTCTGAGACAAGATTAGGCAAAGAGTAGCGCACGTGCTTATCGGCAAGCTTTCGTAAATGAGCATAGCGAGGGTATTGGTTCGCTAAACCATACAACACCCAAGCACGACTAAAATTCAACCCATCTAAATGCACTAACTTGCCATCGGTTCTATCTGAGACGACTCCCACATTCAAATCAAATTTCTTTTTTCGCATTTTGGGTAAGAAATGCCTTAACCACGCATGAAATTCTTTTTCAGGCAAAACCCGGCGCATGATGTCAACTTCTTCTAAACAGGGCGATAAAAAATCAAAACCACCAGGTTCCCACTCAAGGGGACAGTTTTTATCTTTGAGGTAAAAATGCCGAGCTCTTTGGGCGATGGTATTAAGGAGCTTGTTATCCCCAACTGCCTGAGCATAATCAAAAGCAAAAACCATACCAAAGGCGGTGTTGGGGTGTTCACCCACGCGAATGCTGTAATAAAGTTTGGGTAAAAACTCAATAAATTTATTCGCAAATAACTTAGATAAAGGTTTCAGGTTATTTTCTAATTCGCGAGCTAGAGGATCATCCCATGTGTGTAATTCTTGTGCTAACTTCAATAACCAAGCCCAGCCATAAGTACGCTCCCATGATTGATTGTATTTGCCGTTAAAATATTCGACTTCTTTAGCAATATTATCTTTAGAAATGTGATTTTTGAGCAATGTGCGTAATTTTACGGCAGACTCAATATTGGGGTGGTTTTTCAATAATGAAATCATGGACCAATGTCCGTGGACTGCCGAATGCCAATCAAAACAGCCGTAGAATGCTGGGTGCATTTCTTTGGGCGTTTTCAAGTCTTTCTCACTGCCCAAGGTTTGCCCCAATTTATAAGGGTATTGGGTTTCAACACAATGAATCGGCAATTGAGCTAACCGTTGAGCTTGAGAAATACCTAATCTTGGCGTTTTAGGTTGTTTGATTGATTTGGTTAAGCCGTAGGTGGATACAAAGAGCAAAACAAGAGCTAAAAAGAAGTTTTTTTTCATAATTCCAAGTGTGTTATAATTATTACTAGTTTAACTTAAAATTAACAGCAATGAAGTTATAATCTCAACCAATCAAACAAAAAAAGGGAAATCTCATGAAAAACCTGCTCAATTTTATCTTCTTATCATCCGTGCTTTTACTGCCACAAAGCCATGCCATAACTTTTCAAAGCACTACGCTAAATGATGTCTCTGAACCAAATTATATAAAACTTATTTACCCTTCAAATGGCCTTGGGGTGAACTTTGAAACCATAAGTGCTGATTTTAATGGCGATGGTTTTGAGGATATCTTATCTTTAGGAGGACAAACAAGTAATTTTGGTACTGGTGGTATTACTGTTACAATACCATTAACGATGATGCTTTACGATGATGGCGAATACAAAGACCACGATATAGGAGTCAATTTTACCAGCGCTGTGGTTAATGTGGTTGATGTGGATAAAGACGGTGATCTTGATGTTGTCACCTTGTCAGGTTATATTCTTATTAATGATGGAGTCGCAAATTTTTCAGTAGAACGGTATAACAACCAGTGGTCTGCTGGCAATAATGTTTTTACATTCGATTGGGATAATGATGGTGATTTGGACATTGTCACGCAGAAAAGAATTTTCCTCAATGATGGAGCATTGAATTTTACTCAAGATTTTGCCACACTAAATTTTTTACAACAGGGGATGGTTGGTGTTTTTAATTACAGTGACATTAATCAAGATGGTCGTATAGATTTAGTTGTAGGAAATGGAACTCAATTGCAATCATGGATAAAGAATGAACAAGGCGACTTAGTATTGACCAATGAAATAAACCTTGGCAATCCTATTATTAAAATACAAGCTATGCCACCAAAGGACGGCAGTCAAAATTTCTTAGTCGTATCATCTGATGTGCAAAGCACACAAAAACTGTATCATTTGCTAAATGATGGAACAGGTGTTTTTTTGTTTGCGGAGATTAATGTTGAATTACAAGATATTGGTTCAGGTGGCATTGAATACACAAAGTTCTTTAATGTTGATTTAAACAACGATGGAAGCGATGAGTTGGTTGTTTCAGCAAATTATTTGGATTTTTTAGATTGTGATAATTCACAAAGCTTAGTGCTTATTTTAGAAAGAGGTTTAAATAATGATTGGCAAATAAAAGAAAAGCTGCATTCAGAAGCGTATAGGGATAACGGTCTATTATCAGAGTTTTCAATAGGAAGAAAGGACATACCACTCATAATTGACTTAAACGCGGATAATCTACCTGATATTATCCAACAAGGTGATAAAACCATGGTTTGGCTTAACCAATCTAGTAGTATAGATTGGTTTTCTTTCAAGCTATCTAACAAAAGCATATCCCAGTTTAACAAAGGTATTGATGTTGTTGATTATGATCATGATGGTAAAGTCGATATATTTATGGCAGCCCAGTATGAGCCTAGATGTACCAGTCCAGATTTGTTTTATACTCCTGAAAACTTTATAATTAGCAAGTTATGGATGGGTCAAGGAGGCAATGCATTCGCTCCATTCTCATCACCTTTTGGAGGAGGCAATGACTTTTTGCGGAACTATGAATACGCTATTTTTGCGGATTTAGAAGGAAACGATGAACAAAATTTAATTGTGACCACTCCAGCCAATAATAGTATCCCTCGAGCGAGTCGCTATGTTTACCCTCGTACTCATCCAGTTTTAGCTTTTGATTTACCTGAGGTCACACTCAACGCCCAAACAGCACAAATGAATGCATCGAGTAGTTCACGCCAAATTGTGATGATTGCTGATACCATCGAGGCACCCATTATTGTTAGTCAATTGGGTTCTGGTGGAATTGTTGAAGTGGCGCGGTTGAATTTTGGGGCGAGAAATGGCGAGTTTAAAATAGCCGATATGGACGGTGATGGTGACTTAGATATTGTGGCAAACACAAAGTCTCAGAGTGATTCTATTACCATTTGGTATAACGATGGGCTGATGAATTTTAGTCGCTCTGATTCTTTTGGCGTGGCAGTAAGGGCAATAGCTATTATGGATGTTAATGATGATAACAAGTTAGATATAGTTACCGCAAATGAAACACATGACATCTGGTTAAATCAGGCTCACGGGGAGTTTGATAAACTGGACTATGACGCTTCTTTTTGGCATAGACCTGTGGGGGCTGCTGATGATTTTCAAAATATTATCGCATCAAAGCTACAAGTTGTTGATATAAATAATGACGGGTTGCTGGATATTGTTGCAGGAGTAAATAGCACATATAATGTTTACTTGAATGAATCAACAAGCATAAAACCATGGTTTTACTCAGTTTATAGTATTGCTACAGGTGTGAATAGGCGGCTGACAAATGTGTTTTTCAAAGATATGAATCACGATGATAAAATGGATTTTATAAGTACGGACAATAATGCTGTAATAATTAGCACCCAAGGAAAAGAAAATTTAATTACGGGATTGTTTTACAACCCATCAAACAATGGTCACGGTTATTCAGTTGATGAAATTGGCTATGGTAATCTATACTACAGCATATTTTATAGTTACGATGATAATGGTAGCCCAGAATGGTATGCAACACTAAATCGCTATAACAAACATTATGCAGGTGAAGTTGATTTTGAGTTTATCAGTCTTTATAGCGAAAACGTACAAACCCCAATTCGTTATAAGTATGACTATGCTAACCGTAAATCCATGGTTGATGACAGGCTTGAATATAAGGGCTGGATAAATTTTCAACAGCAAGCACATGCAGACAGGCTAAATAGAGTGCATTTTAAAGTAGGGGAGGGCAGTGACTCTTGGCATCTTGAGTCAATACTTTCAGAGGATAAGCGTCCAGAAAGTGATTTATCCGGTCACTGGTGGGCTGGAGAGAATGATTCTGGCTGGGGAATCTCACTTAACTTTCAAGAGACAGAAGGTGTGCAATTGGTGGTAGCAACTCTGTACTTTTATGATGAGGAAGGACAACCTGTTTGGGTGATTGGCACACAAGAAGGTTTTGAATTGAATCAAGATATTACTATCAATATGGAGAAAGTTAATGGTTATGGGCGCTTACAAAATTTTTTGGAATTGACCCGTGTACCTGCTGGTACAATAACGATTAATTTAAACCAAGCATCACAAGATTTAAACCAAGCTGGTCTTTTGTCTATGAATATTCATTATCCTGATGATAGTTCAAATGATAACTGGGTTCGAGAGGCTATACCATTTGGTCTTTTATCTAAACCGCGAATGCCATAAAAATAGACTTCAAATTGTAAAAAAATCTTAATGACTCTTAAAAACTTCAATTCTCATGGTTTAATGCCTTGAAATAACTTAAAATAGTCAGTCCGAAAATCGTGAGTTATAAATGCTCACTACTTACTCAAAGGGGACAACGATGAGTTTAAGAGAAGACATTAAAAAAGCAGCCTTGGAATACCACCATGATTTTCCGCCAGGGAAAATCAAAATGGTGGCAACCAAGGCACTAACCACTGCTAAAGATTTGGCATTAGCCTATTCACCAGGGGTGGCAGCACCTTGTGAAGAAATTCAAAAAGACCCATCAACAGCTTCATTGTATACCGCTCGTGGAAATATGGTGGCGGTCATCACCAATGGCACAGCGGTCTTAGGACTCGGTGATATTGGACCATTGGCAGCCAAACCAGTGATGGAAGGCAAAGCGGTCTTGTTTAAGAAATTTGCAGGGGTTGATGTTTTTGATATTGAAATAGATGAAAAAGATCCCGACAAACTTATTGATATAATCGCGTCGTTAGAACCAACATTTGGTGGAATAAACTTAGAGGACATAAAATCACCCGAGTGTTTTTATGTAGAAGAAAAACTCGAAAATCGATTAAAAATTCCCGTTTTCCATGACGATCAACACGGCACAGCGATTATTACTGGTGCAGCCGTTATTAATGCCTTGAAAATAATTGAAAAAGACATAACAACAGCTAAGCTTGTTACCTCTGGAGCTGGAGCGGCAGGTATGGCGTGTTTAGACTTGTTGGTTGATTTGGGTGTTAAAAAAGAAAATATCATTGTTTCAGACTCCAAAGGGGTCTTGTATGAAGAGCGCCAAGATATTGCCAGCAGTCCTTCGCAGCGTAGACGCTCCTATGCTAAAGGCGTTAAACAACAAACTCTCAGTGAAGCATTAGTGGGTGCAGATATTTTTCTTGGAGTATCAGCTGGAGGAATTTTAAAACCAGAAATGATTCTGCCGATGGCAAAAGACCCAATTATTTTGGCTTTAGCTAACCCTATTCCTGAAATCATGCCGGATATAGCACTCAAAGCTCGTCCTGATGCCATCTTAGCTACGGGTCGATCGGATTTCCCAAACCAAGTTAATAATGTTTTGTGTTTTCCTTATATTTTTAGAGGCACACTTGATGTCCGTGCTCCTGTAATTAACGATGCAATGAAAAAAGCCTGTGTTTATGCTTTAGCAGAATTAGCACAAAAAGAATCCTCTGATGTAGGGGCTCAAGCTTTTGAAGGCGAGGCCAAAGGGTTTGGACGTGAATACCTTATCCCACAACCTTTTGACCCTCGTATTTTATTGTACGTCGCACCAGCGGTTGCCCAAGCAGCGATGGATTCAGGCGTTGCCACTCGCCCAATTGAAAACATGCAAGAATACAAAGATATTTTGAGTTATTTTGTGTTCAAGAGTGGTTTGATGATGAAACCTATTTTTGATAAAGCCAAGAGTAACCCCAAAACGGTGGTTTTTGCAGAGGGCGAAGACGAACGGGTTTTAAGAGCTGTACGCACCGTAATTGATGATAAGTTAGCGACACCTATTTTAATCGGTAGACCTCGAGTGGTTAAAGCCAGAATTGAAAAAATTGGCATTGATTTAAAAATTGGTCGAGATTTTGAACTGGTTAATCCGCAAAAAGATTCGCGTTTTAAAGAATATTGGATGTTGTACCATAAAATTATGCAACGCAAAGGCGTCACACCAGAAATTGCTAAAGCGGTTGTAAGGACACGTTCCTCTTTGATTGCTGCACTTATGGTTAAACGCGGTGAAGCCGATGCCATGTTGGCAGGACTAACTGGAAGATTTACGACGGTTTTGAATTATGTTCAAGAAGTTTTAGGTTGTCAAAAAGGGGTTCATAGTGCCGCCACTTTGAGCGGTATAGCTACCGAATATGGTAACTTTTTCTTTTGTGATACATACGTCAACCCGAACCCAACAGCAGAGCAAATTGCTGATTCTGCCATACTAGCGGCAGAAAAACTAAGGGATTTTGGCAAGATTCCTCGCATAGCCTTATTGTCGTATTCCAGTTTTGGTTCACGTGAAGGCGAGTCCCCTGATAAAATGCGAGAGGCGTTGCGTATTTTACAAGAAAAAGCACCAGAATTAGAAGTCGAAGGAGAGATGGAAGCAGATATTGCATTGTTGCCTGAACTTCGAGAAGAAATGTTCCCCAATTCACGACTCAAGGGTCGGGCAAATTTATTTATGATGCCAAACCTTGACTCTGCCAATATGGCAATAAATTTATTAAGAAATTTTACCAAAGGCGTGACCGTTGGTCCAATTTTATTAGGCTCCAAACAAGCCGCCCATGTATTAATTCCTACTGC
>Ga0256839_1001960_pt1 | contig 23891 bp, 19 predicted proteins | sample 354166metaG_FD_185968 | JGI IMG/M metagenome (GOLD analysis project Ga0256839, IMG submission 185968) | Hydrothermal vent microbial communities from Mid Atlantic Ridge, Atlantic Ocean - 354-166 | ecosystem: Environmental > Aquatic > Marine > Hydrothermal vents | place: Atlantic Ocean: Mid... | reverse complement strand
ACGCCAAGGGCTGGGCTGGCGGAACCAATGCGCCGGATGACGGGTTTGGCGAATGATCCATAGGGTGAGCATTGCCCACCGGAAGTCCGGAGTAAGGTCATGGTGGGCGGTGCCCACCCTACGAAGTTCTGTAGGGTGGGTATTGCCCACCGGAAGTTTGATGCAAGGTCATGGTGGGCACTGCCCACCCTACGAAAAATTGAGCTAATGACTGAAACAACTGAACTCAACTACGAAGGCGTCGAGCAACTCCCCCTGAAGGACTTCACCGAGAAGGCCTATCTCGACTATTCCATGTACGTGATCATGGATCGCGCCCTGCCGCACATCGGCGATGGCCTGAAGCCGGTGCAGCGGCGCATCGTCTATGCCATGTCCGAGCTGGGGTTGAAGGCGACGGCCAAGTACAAGAAGTCGGCGCGCACCGTGGGCGACGTGCTGGGCAAGTTTCATCCCCACGGCGACTCGGCCTGTTACGAGGCCATGGTGCTGATGGCGCAGCCGTTTTCCTATCGCTATCCGCTCATCGACGGACAGGGCAACTGGGGCGCTCCGGACGATCCCAAGTCCTTCGCGGCGATGCGTTACACGGAGTCACGGCTGGCCAGGTATTCCGAGCTGCTGTTGTCGGAAGTGGGGCAGGGCACGGTGGACTGGGTACCGAATTTCGACGCTACCCTGGAAGAGCCGTCGGTGCTGCCGGCGCGGGTGCCGAACCTGCTGCTCAACGGCACCACCGGCATCGCCGTGGGCATGGCCACCGACATTCCGCCGCACAATCTGCGCGAAGTGGTTGCCGCCTGTGTGCATCTGCTGGAATCACCGAAGGCGACACTGGAAGAGCTGTGCGAATTCGTGCAGGGGCCGGATTTTCCCACCCTGGCGGAGATCATCACCCCGCGCGCCGACCTGCTGAAGATGTACGCCAAGGGTGGCGGCTCGGTGCGCGCGCGCGCGGTGTGGGAGAAGGAGGACGGCGCGGTGGTGATCACCGCCCTGCCGCACCAGGTATCCGGATCAAAGGTGCTGGAGCAGATCGCGGCGCAGATGCAGGCCAAGAAGCTGCCCATGGTGGAGGATCTGCGCGACGAGTCAGATCACGAGAACCCCACCCGGCTGGTGATCGTGCCGCGCTCCAACCGCGTCGATCTGGAGCAGCTGATGGCGCACCTGTTCGCCACCACCGACCTCGAACGCAGCTACCGCGTCAACATGAACATCATCGGCCTCGATGGCCGGCCGCAGGTGAAGGACCTGCGCAGTCTGCTCAGCGAGTGGCTGGTGTTCCGCACCGAGACCGTGCGCCGGCGCCTGGCATACCGGCTGGGCAAGGTGGAGCAACGCCTGCACCTGCTGGACGGCCTGCTCATCGCCTTTCTCAATATCGATGAAGTGATCCGCATCATCCGCAGCGAGGACGAGCCCAAGCCGGTGCTGATGCAGCGCTTCGAACTCAGCGCGGTGCAGGCCGATTACATCCTCGACACCAAGCTGCGCCAGCTGGCGCGCCTGGAAGAGATGAAGATCCGCGCCGAGCAGGAGGAACTGGCCGCCGAGCGCGACAGACTGGAAAAGACCCTCGGCTCGAAACAGCGCCTGAAGACGCTGGTGAAGAAGGAGCTGCTGGCCGATGCCGAGGAATACGGCGACGATCGCCGTTCGCCCATCGTCGAGCGCGAGGCCGCCCAGGCGCTGGACGAGACGGCGCTGATCAGCGCCGAGCCGGTGACCATCGTGCTCTCGGAGAAGGGCTGGGTGCGCGCCGCCAAGGGCCACGAGGTGGACGCCGCGGCGCTCAATTACAAGGCCGGCGACGCCTTCCGCGCCGCCGCCCATGGGCGCACCAACCAGCTGGCGGTGTTCCTCGACAGCAGCGGCCGCTCGTACGCGATCCCGGCCCACACCCTGCCCTCGGCGCGCGGCCAGGGCGAGCCCCTCACCGGGCGGGTGAATCCGCCCGATGGCGCGCAGTTCGTCGACGTGGTGTCGGGCCGCCCGGACGACCGCTACCTGCTGGCCTCGGACGCCGGCTATGGCTTCGTCACCCGGCTGGAAAACATGTTCGCCAAGAACAAGGCCGGCAAGGCACTGCTGAAGCTGCCGCGTGGCGCGAAGGTGTTGCCGGTGTGCCCGGTCTCGGACGTGGAGAGCGACCGCATCGCTGCGGTGACCACCGAGGGCCGGCTGCTGGTGATCCCGCTGCGCGAGCTGCCGGAGATGGCCAAGGGCAAGGGCAACAAGATCATCGGCATCCCGGCGGCGCGGGTGCTGGACCGCGAGGAGTACGTGGTGGGCATCGCCGTGGTGCCGGCGGGCGAGAGCCTGACGATCCTGTCCGGCAAGCGCCACCTGACGCTGAAGGCCAAGGACCTCGAACACTATGCCGGTGAGCGCGGCCGCCGGGGCGCCAAGTTGCCACGCGGTTTTCAGCGTGTCGACGGCCTGCAGGCGGGCGAGCGCTGATTTGAAATTCGCCGCCTCAGGCCCTAATGTGGCAGGGCATGGATAACGCAGTGACGAAACAGTGATGGAAATGCCGGCGTGGCTGGACTGGCTGCCTGTGGCCGGGAAAAAGGGCGAGCCGATCGCGCCGCGGGTGCTGCCGATGCCGCTGGAATTGCCGGCGCTGCGGACCCGCAGCCGTTTTTCGCGTCAGAAGGAGAAGTTGCTGCCGCCGCCGGCGTCCTGGCGGGAACTGACCGAGTATCCCATCGAGCTGCTGCGCGAGATCGACCGCTACCTGAAACGCCTCAATACCGAGCAGCTGCCGCCCCGGCAGCGCCTGCGCTGGGTGATTTTCAGTCTGCAACACGCCTGTCCGGCGATCCGCAAGATCTATTCGGAACACCACAAGGGCGATGCCGTGCCGGAGGCCCACGATCGCCGCGAGGGGCTGACGGTGGCGATCCACGTCTGCGCCCAGCTGGCCGTTGGCTTCAAGCATATCCTGCGGCGTGACTATCAATTACCGGATGCGCGCTACAGCCGCGTGCGCGGTCGGGTGCGGGAATGTGCACAGCTGATCCTGGAGCTGATCCGCATGGAGCAGCGCCTGCGCGCATTGCGCTACCAGAAGCTCCCGGCGACCGCCTGGCTGGACTGCAATCGCATCTTTTTCGCCCTTCGCCAGTGCGAGGACGTGCACGCCCAGCGCAAGGCACTGACCTGCCTGCAGGTGCCGCTGGAGCGCAAGGATGGCGAGGCGAGCCTGGCCCGCCGCCTGTCGCAGAACATCAGCATCCATCAGCTCTACATCATGATCCAGCTCTATGGCCTGATGGATACCAACACGGTTTCCTCGCAGAAGATGCACATCGTCGATGCGCAACTGGCCAAGGTGTTGCCGCGACTGAAGGTGGTCACGGACAGCGGCGCGCCGCTAGGCGTGGGACAGGTGATCGTCTACGGCAACCAGGACCGGCCGCCGTACTTCGCGCGTCAGGACGAAAAGGCCGAGGTGGCGCTGGCGCGGCAGCGGCTGCTGGCGGCGGAGGAGCATGGCACCAGCGGCCAGCAGCAGGTGCCGGTGGCGGTGCGCATCGACCTGATGCTGCTGGAGGAATCCCTGCGCCGGGAACACGAACAGCTGTATCGCCTGTTCGACAGCAGCGATGCCGACGACCGCTCCCGCATGGCAGCGGATTCGCAGGACCTCACGCGCCTGCTGACGGTGGACGCCATGTGCGACAAGCTGCAGATGAAGCGCCGCCAGCATCCGCGCCGTTATGCCCTCGGCAAGAAGATCCTGTACGTCTACACGGGCTTCATGTCGGTCTACCAGCTGCTCATGGAGGCCGAGGTGGAGGACGAAGAGCGCGCCCAGCTGAGCGACGAGCACCAGCTGCGCGACGCGCTGGCGGAGCGCTCGGCGCTGATCGCCTCGGACCGTGATTCCAGTGCGGCGGGGCAGTGGTTCGTGATGGATATCAGCGCCGGCGGGGTGCACATCAAGACCCGCGAGTCCCAGTTCACCACCGCCCTGTTCATCGGCCAGCTGGTGGCCTTCGGCTACACGCGCGACGAGCTGCGCTCGCCAACGGTGGCCTATGTGGCGCGCTTCCTGCGCAATGGGCCGGATATCGAGGTGACCCTGCGCACCCTCTCCACCAAGGTCGAGGCCACGGCGGTGCAGAGCGACTTCCTCAGCCAGAGCGACATGGCCCTGCCGGCCATCTGGGCGCGCCTGCCCGATGGCGGCGAGGGCGTGATCCTGCACCAGAGCCACCGCCTGTCCTCGACGACGCCGATCAGCCTGGAGCGGGGCGGGGAACGCGTAGCGCGGCTGATCCAGTCCACCGGCATCCTGCAGCGGGAGTTTGTCCTGCACGTGTTGAGCACGGGGGACGCCGGCGCCGCCTCACATTGATCCAGCCCGTCCTGTGTGAGTGATGGCGCAAGGCCGGGTCAATCGCCCGGAACTCCTCCGCCGGGAAGCGCTCAAATGCCGAGGAATCCGGCCTTGAAAACGTGGCGGGCGTCGCCACATAGCCTGTTCTGAAATCATTTTCTGAATCTGGAGTCTGACCGAATGAAACGCATTGGATTGTTTCTGGCCACCAACCTGGCCATTATCGTGGTGCTCAGCATTACCATGCCGCTGTTGGTGCCCTTCTTCCAGCAGCAGGGCCTGAACATCGATGTGGCCTCCTCGCTGGCCGTCGCCCTAGTGATCGGCTTTGGCGGCTCCTTTCTCTCGCTGGCCATCTCCAAGTGGACCGCCAAACGCTTTACCGGCGCCCAGGTGATCACCGACCCGCGCACGCCGCGCGAGCGCTGGCTGGTGGAGACGGTGGCGCGTCAGGCGCAGGCCGCCGGGATTGGCATGCCCGAGGTGGCCATCTATCCCTCGCCGGAGATCAACGCCTTCGCCACCGGCATGTCGCGCAACAACGCCCTGGTGGCGGTGAGCGCCGGCCTGCTGGACAGCATGACCGCCGACGAGGCCGAGGCGGTGCTGGCCCATGAGGTCAGCCATGTGGCCAACGGTGACATGGTGACCCTGGCGCTGATCCAGGGCGTGGTGAACACCTTTGTGATCTTCCTCTCCCGCATCATCGGCCACACCGTGGACCGGGTGGTGTTCAAGAACGAGCGTGGCCATGGCCCGGCCTTCTGGATCACCACCATCATCGCCGAGCTGGTGCTGGGCATCCTCGCCAGCATCATCGTCATGTGGTTCTCGCGCAAGCGTGAGTTCCGCGCCGATGCCGGCGGCGCCCGGCTTGCCGGGCGGGAGAAGATGATCGCTGCCCTGCAGCGCCTCAAGGTCAGCGCCGGCGAGGCGGAGTTGCCGGATCAGCTGGCGGCCTTTGGCATCTCCGGCCATATCGGCCGTGGCCTGAAAGGCCTGTTCCGCTCGCACCCGCCACTGGACGAGCGTATCGAGGCGCTGCGGGCCAGCGCCTGAGCCGTCTGTCCCGCAAGCACTGAAAAAGGCGCCCGAGGGCGCCTTTTTCATGATCCTGAACCTACGGATTCAGGGTGATGTTTACAGGGGGCTTGTTTCAGTGGATGCCCTGGTCCGAAAATGACCGCCAATCATCTATTGGATTCCATTCGCGTCTATTGGGGTTCATTGGCGGATTGTTTCAACTTGCTGTGTGCTGCTTCCGCGCCTTGGCGAGAGAAGCTTTTGCGCCTGCTCAGCCACTGCCGCTGGAGAAGTCGTAGTCCATGTCGTCTTCCGGCTGTTGCAGATAATAGCCCTGGATGAAGTTCACCCCGTGCTGCCACAGTACCGCCAGGCAGGCCGGGTCCTGCACGTGCTCGGCGATGGTCTGGAAGCCCTTGGTGCGGCTCAGTTCGGCCACTTCCTGGATGATCTGCTGGCTGTCTTCATTGTTGACGTTGGCGATGTGGCTGCCATCGATCTTGAGAAAGTCCACCTGCAGGTGGTTGAGATAGGACAGGGACAGGGCCTCGCTGCCCACATGGTCCAGGGCAAACTTGCAGTGCAGCTGGCGCAGGCCATGGGCGAAATTCTTGGTCGTGGAGAGATTCTCCACCGCCGCCTGCTCGGTGACTTCGAACACCATGCTGTCGCCATGCAGGCGGGCCGCCTGCAGCAGCTTGCTGATCCAGCCCAGTGTGCCGGGGTCGTTCAGTGACGCGGAAGAGAGCTTGATGAAGAACTGCAGCTCCTTGCCCAGCTTGCGCTTGTCCAGCAGGGCGCGGGCGGCGTTCTTGATCACCCAGCGGTCGATGTCGACCAGCAGCCCGGCGCTTTCGGCGGTATGGAGAAATTCCCCCGGCATCACCAGCTGGTTGTCCGGATCCAACATGCGCAGCAGAACCTCGTAGCGCTCCCCCGGCTCGGCGTGCAGGCTGACGATGGGCTGATACTGCAGGCTGAAGCGGTTGTTCTTCAGCGCAATCTGCAGCAGGGTGATCATTTTCTTGTCGGCTTCCTGCACGGCGAGGGCATCCTCGACCGAGAAGGTGTGCACCTGGTTTGCGCCCTGCTCCTTGGCGATGCCGCAGGCCTGTTCGGCATGGCTCAAGGTCTGTTTGGCATCCGTGCTGGTTTCGTTGATGGGGGCGATGCCGATGCTGAAGGTGGTGGTGACGGACTTGCCCTCGATCTCGAAGATCTTGTCGGAAAGGGCCTGGCGGAGTGTTTCGGCCTGCTTCTCCGCCTCCGCGGTGCTGGTGTCGTTGAGAATGACGGTAAAGACCGTGCCGGCATAACGAGACAGGATGGCATCTTCCGGGCTGTTGTCCCGCAGTAGCTGGGCAATGTCGGCCAGTACCAGGTCGCTGCCGGCGATGCCCAGCGTGTCCTTGATGTTCTTGAAATTGTTGGGTTCCAGGTAAAGCAGGGCGCTGTGACTTGCGCCAGCACCGGCCTGCGCCTGGGTTTCCTTGAGCTTTTCCATGAAGTGCTGGTGGTTGAACAGGCCGGTGAGCAGGTCCTGCTGGCGCAGTTGCTGCAATTCCCTTTCCAGTTCCTTGTCATGGCTTTTCTGGTGAATCATCACCTGGGTGCAGGGCTCGCCATCCACGCTGGCCGGCGAGAACTGCATGGTGGCCTGAAATTCCTCGCCATCGGCGCGCACGAGATTGAATTCCAGGGTGCCTTCCGGTGTCTCGCCGTTGCCCAGGGTGCGCAGGACTTCCTTGAATTTCTGCTGTTCATCGGCGGCGATCATGTCCATCACCGGCACTGATTCCAGCTCTTCACGGTCGACATAACCAAAAATGTCCAGATAGCTCTGATTGACGTAGACATGCATGCCTTCGTGCACGTAGGCCACGGGGTCGCGTGAGCTGTCGAGCAGCACGCGGTTGCGTTTTTCGCTTTCCGCGTAGAGGATCTTGCACTGGCGGTGGGCGCGGCGCTCGCGCAGGTTGCCGATTTCGCGCTCGATGGCCAGCAGCAGGTGTTCCTGGGCCTCTTCGTTGATGTAGTCGACGGCGCCGGCCTTCAGCATCGCCGCGGTGCCGTCGCCGCCGCCTTGCGGGCCAAATACGATGGTGGGGATATCCTTGCCGGCCCGCTTGATGGTGGTGATGGCATCGAGGGCGCGGTAGTCGCCGACCTGTGAGGCGGCCAGCAGGATGTCCCATCCCTGCTCGTCGAGGGCGGCCTGCAGGTCTTCGTCATCCTCGATATGGCGATAGCGTACGGCGAAGCCGGCGTTGCGCAGGCTGCTGGCCAGCGCCTCGGCATCGTTGGATGATTCTTCCAGAATCAGCGGACGGATGACGTTTCCGGTGTCCAATGAATTACTCCTGCGAGGTGTTGTGTCGGGTCTGTGTTGGAAAGGTATTCAACGGCGTGAGTGACGGTGGGACATTCAGAGTATCGACCACACGTCATCAAAGCCTTCTTCCTGCGAGATGTTTTTCGTCGCCCGGCTCTTGTCCGGCGGGGTTTCTTCGTTTTCCAGCACCGTGAACTCGAACTGCGCGAAGACGCCGGTGCTTTCGAGCATCTTGTCCAGCTTGATCAAGGTCTTCTGGCCGTGGATGTTGATGATGATTTTATCACCTTCGCGTTGCCACGCGTGGGTGATGATGGTGGCGGGCTGCTTGATGCCACTGAGCTCGGGCAGGATCAGGCTGCGGTTGTATTTCTTGCTTTCCCCGTCCTTGGGAATGGCGGCGGTGGCGATGGCCTCGGCGCAGGGCGCCAGTTTCTGGATGCCCAGTTCGAGGCCGTTGTTCCAGCTCTTGATGCGGCGGATGATGCCGATGGAGAACTGTGTCGGGTCCGAGGTGTCGTCGTTGAGGCCGACCAGTTCACCGACCTGCACGCGCCGTGAGTCCTTGTCGTATTCCACCCGGCCCAGCAGGCAGTAGCCGCCGGCGCTTTCGTTGACGCCCTGGCAGTCTACGGGGGTGAACAGGGCCTCCTTGCGTCGCCGGTCGTCTTCCTCGTTGGCGGACATGCTGTAGGTGGGGTTGGCGGCGCGGTAGGTGTAGTCCGGGTCCCAGACGTCCGGGGTGTGGTCGTCGATATTGCTGATGCCGAATACCGGCGTGCTGGTGTAGAGGGCCGGCCGGTCCAGCTCCATGCTGTCATCGGGGGAGCCGAGCACGGGTTGCACGTTGAAGTTTTCGATGGTGCCGGCGCAGAGGCTGCGGACCCCCACCCGCAGCGGTCGCAGGATCTCGTCGATGTAATGATGCGTGGCGCTCAGGCCCAGGGTGATGGTGATTTCGTGATTGCTGGCGGTGCGTGAAAAGGCCCGCCGCGACTTGCCGCGCCAGATCAGCACCAGGCGCTTGAGCACTTCCTCCGGAATTCCGCTGTCATCCGAACCCTGGGGCAGGATGCCGTTGCTGATGATACGGGTCATTTCCGTCGTGTCGACGTTGCGGCAGAAGACGGGATTGGTGCCGGCATCGTCACAGAAGAAGCCGGGGGCGGCATCGCTGTTGAGGTTGATCGAGGTGCAGCCCTCGGTCTCCCGGCAGACATCGAAGGGCAGGATGCGGCTGTGGGGAGCCCAGTCGCCGAGCGCCTTGTAGACCGCCTCGGTGATGTGTTGGCGCAGGCCGTAGGGATTGGCCAGGGCCAGCAGCAGGATCCGCTTGTAATTGTCCTCGATGGTGCTGCCGAGGGTATCACCCTCTGCCACGGTGTCCTTGACCAGCTTGTCGTGCAGCTGGTTTTCCTCGGCGAACAGGTACAGGCGATTGAGTTCCAGCCAGGTGTTTTCCGGGTGATGGATGTAGATCTGGTAGGCGCACAGCAGCACGTTGCTGAGATAATGCATGGCGCGGTGAATGCTGACACCGATGCTCTTCATCTTCAGACGGGAAAAGCTTTTTGCCAGGGTGTCCTCGATCACGGACTTGTAGCCGATGGCCATCTCGGAATTGAGCTGGATGGCGAGTTCGGCGATTTTCTGGTTCTTTGGCGAGAGCGGCAGGCTTTGCCGGGTATAGTGTTTTTTCAGGGTTTCGGTGACCACGAACAGGGGCGGGCGCAGGGCTTCCAGCGACCTGAAGCGATCCTGTGGTGAAATGATCAGCCGGTTCATTTCCCGCAGGGTGGTGTAGATCTGGCGCGCGCATTCACCGATATTGGCCATCGGCAGCTCGCTCACCCATGCCTCCACCTGCTTGGGGCGGGCGGGGAATGCATTGCCGCTGGGGCGCAGTTGGTGCGGAATGGTCAGCAGTCCTTCCAGTGTATTGCCTGCCACGTTCGCTCCTGGTTTTCGGATTTATTTTGCCCTGAATCCGCAGGTTCATGACGGCGAATCGCACAACTCATTGATGCGTCTCGCTATATGAAAAATCTCGGCAATAGTCCCCGCTATTCCCTCGATTTTTCATTACGCGATACGCATCAAGCAGTTGCGCGCTCCATCCGCCCTGAACCTACGGATTCAGGTTTACGGCCGCATGTATCCGTACGTGAGTATACTTCGACATGGATAAAACGCCACACTCACCCGTCACAAGCCTGTTTCGGCAGATTTTTGTTGTGCCTTTAATGACTTGTCGGCTGACCTTGATGTCATTCCCGCCGTTTGCTCGCCGGATTCCGCCAGTTGCTTGTAGGGTGCGCCGGGCTGTTCACGCACCAGTCGCGGCACCAGATAGCCGGGCAGCTGCCGGCGCAGTTGGTCTGTCAGTTCGCGTGCGCGGGCATCGCCGACGGCGAAATGCGCGGCGCCCTGCACCCGGTCCAGCTGGTGCAGGTAATAGGGCAATACGCCGGCCGTGAACAGGCCCTCGCTCAGGTCCGCCAGCGTGGCCACGGAATCATTGACGCCCCGCAGCAGCACGGCCTGGTTGAGCAGGGTGACGCCGGCCGCCTGAATACGTCGCAGGCCCCGGGTGACGCCGGCATCGATTTCATTGCCGTGATTGGCGTGAATCACCATTACCGTGCGCCAGGGCAGTCCGCCCAGCCAGGCCAGGAATTCATCGTCGATGCGCGCAGGCAGCACCACCGGCATGCGGCTGTGAATGCGCAGGCGGCGGACGTGCGGGATGGCGCGCAGGCCCTCGGTGAGACGGCGCAGGCGCGGCGTATCCAGACTCAGCGGGTCGCCGCCGCTGAGGATCACCTCGCTGATGCTGGCATCGGCGGCGATGTGGGCGAGGGTGTCGCGCCAGTCGTCCGCGCCGGCGCGCGCCTCGTCATAGGGAAAGTGGCGGCGGAAGCAATAACGGCAGTGCACCGGACAGGCACCGGTGGTGATGATCAGGGCGCGGCCGTGATACTTCTGCAGCAGGCCGGGCTGGCGGGTGGCCGGGCCGTCGCCCACCGGGTCGAGGGCGTAGCCGGCGGCTGTCTCCCGCTCGCGCCGCAGGGCCAGCACCTGCCGCAGCAGGGGGTCGTTGGGATCGCCGTGGCGCATGCGTTCGACATAGGCGCGCGGTATGCGCAGGGGGAAGTCCGTGGCGTCGTCGATGGCCTCTGGCAGCTGGCGTGGATGCAGGCCGACGGCCCGCAGCAGTTCGCCGGGCTGGCGGATGGCCGTGGCCAGGGCCTTTTTCCAGTCCATGTCCTGACAATGGTGTGTGGTTGGCGGTATCATTGGCCTCTTTTTTTCGCGCCCGGCGGAACGGGCGGCCAATATTCCCAGAATGAGGCTGAAATGGCTAATTACTCGACCAATGAATTTCGATCCGGCCTCAAGGTCATGATCGACAACGACCCCTGCGCCATGATCGAGTGCGAATTTGTCAAGCCGGGCAAGGGCCAGGCCTTCGCCCGCGTCAAGCTGCGCAACCTGCTCACCGGTCGCGTGGTGGAACGCACCTTCAAGTCCGGTGAATCCCTGCCGGGCGCCGACGTGATGGACACGGACCTGGAGTACCTCTACAACGACGGCGAGTTCTGGTACTTCATGCACCCCGAGACCTTCGAGCAGGTGGCCGCTGACGCCAGCGCCGTGGGCGACAGCGGCAAGTGGCTGAAGGAGCAGGACTCCTGCGTCGTGACCCTGTGGAACGACCGTCCCATCGATGTGGTGCCGCCCAACTTCGTCGAGCTGCGCATCGTCGAGACCGACCCCGGGGTGCGCGGCGACACCGCCAGCGGCGGCGGCAAGCCGGCCACCCTGGAGACCGGTGCGGTGGTGCGGGTGCCCCTGTTCGTGGAAAACGGTGAAATCATCAAGGTGGACACGCGCAGCGGTGAATACGTCGGCCGCGTGAAGGAATAAGCAAGCACACGCGTGTCACGCCAAGACGCAGACTGGCGACCCGGCGCAACGCTGGATGTGCTGAGACAGCGGGCGGCCCTGATGGGCCGCCTGCGTCGTTTCTTCGCCGACAAAGGCGTGCTGGAGGTGGAGACGCCACTGCTCTCCGCCGCCGGCGCCACCGATCCACAGATCCACAGCTTCGAGACCCGCTACCAGGGCCCCGGCGCGGCGCGGGGGCGGGCCCTGTATCTCGCCAGCTCCCCCGAGTTCGCCATGAAGCGCCTGCTGGCCGCCGGCAGCGGCCCCATCTACCAGGTCTGCAAGGCCTTCCGCCAGGGCGAGAGCGGGCGTCTGCACAACCCGGAATTCACCCTGCTGGAGTGGTACCGGCCCGGTTTCGACCATTTCCGGCTGATGGACGAGGTGGAGGCGCTGGTGGTCGAGCTGGCTGCCGGGCGGCTGGCGGATACGCGCGCCGAACGGCTGACCTATGCGGAATTGTTTCACCGGCATCTCGGCCTGGATCCGCATACGGCCAGCAACGAGGATCTGGCGCGTCGAGCGGCGGATTTTCCGGCGCTGGCGGGTGTTTCCGGGCTGGCGCGCGACGGCTGGCTGGACCTGCTCATGAGCCATGTCATCCAGCCCCGGCTGGAGCGGCTCACCTTCGTCTACCACTATCCCGCCTCGCAGGCGGCCCTGGCGCGCATTATCCGGCCCTCGGCGGATGTCCCCGCCGTGGCGGAACGTTTCGAGCTATTTTATCGTGGCGTGGAGCTGGCCAACGGCTTTCACGAACTGACCGATGCCGCCGAGCAACGGGCACGCTTCGAGCGGGATCAGGCGCAACGGCAAGCGCAGGGCCTGCCGCCCATCCCCCTGGATGAACGCTTGCTCGCCGCCCTCGGCGAAGGCCTGCCGCCCTGTGCCGGCGTGGCCCTGGGGCTGGACAGGTTGTTGTTGGTATTCAGCGACCAGGAACGGTTGTCGGATACCCTTGCCTTTCCTCTTGCGCGTGCCTGAGTCAGTAAAAAACTGGGCTGTCGTCAGGCGTCGATTTATTTTACATTCTTGACCGGGAAATCGTGCGGAATTCAGCGGTTTTTTTCCGGGGATCTGCAGCGGCTTGTTTTATCAGCTGATATCGATCGTGGCGGGAACCTGGCCCGTATCTTGCTGCTTCATTCTCCGACCTGAAATCGATTATTCCGTCGATATCGTCGTTAATGATGCGAAAAAAGAAGTAACAACAATGGCTATCAGGGACGTTCGGTTTGTCAGGAGAACACAATGGAAAAACGCTGGAGTGAAAGAAAGCAGCTTTGCGTCGGTGTGGATATCTATCTGAATGGGGATCTGCTGAATTCGGGGCGTTCCTCGGATATCGGCCTGGGCGGCACCTTCCTTGACGTTGACTCCGTGGCCGGCATGGATGTGGATGCCAATGTTGAGCTGGTTTATCGCCTGGTGTCCGATGAGGCCGGGGAGGAGAGTGTCCGCCACAAGATCAGCGCCCGCGTGGTGCGCATTGTCGAAGGCGGTGTGGGGCTCAAGTTCTGCAACTTCGATACGGGCGTGTTCCGTTCGTTGCAGGAGATCATGGCCTATCAAAGCCACAGCGGGTCAGCGCCCCGCGCCATGTGAATGGCCGCGTGGCGGGGCGGCGCAGGGGCAATCCTGGTTCCCGCCCGGCACTTCGGCCAATGCCAGGATTATCCCCCTTCGGCATGGCCCTGATCCCGACAGACCCCCAGCTGCTGTCCCATCTGCACCGGCGCGCCCGCTGTGATGGCTTCCGCCCACTGCACGGCGTCGCGGCCGAACAGCACGATGACGGTGGAACCCATGTTGAAACGGCCCATCTCCTCGCCCTTGGCGAATTTCCGCGCTTCCTCGCCCTGGTAGTCCCAGTGCCGTACCCGCTTGCCCGCCGGCGGGGTGATTTCGCCCGCCCATACGGTCTCGATGCTGGCGACGAAGATGGCCCCCACCAGCACCATGGCCATGGGGCCGGCCTCGGTGTCGAAATAGGTGACGACCCGCTCGTTGCGGGCGAACAGGCCGGGGATCACGCGGGCGGTGGCGGCGTTGACGCTGAACAGGCGCCCCGGCACGTGGGTCATGGCCCGCAGTTTGGCGTCCAGCGGCATGTGGATGCGGTGGTAGTCGCGCGGTGACAGGTACAGGGTGGCGAAGCTGCCGTCGGTGAATTTCTCCGCCCACTGCCGGTCGCCGCCCAGCAGTTGCAGCAGCGAATAGTCCTGCCCCTTGGCCTGAAAGATGCGGTCGGCGTGGATCGGCCCGGCCTGGCTCACGGCGCCGTCCACCGGGCAGGCGATGGTCTTTTCGCCGCCGACGATGGGCCGTGCGTCCGGGCGCAGGGCGCGGGTGAAGAAGGCGTTGAAATTGGCGTAGCTGTCCAGGTCCGGCTCCTGGGCCAGGCGCATGTCGACGCGGTAGTGGCGGACGAACCAGCGCATGAACCAGCGCCGCATGAGGGGATTGCCGCTGCGGGTGAGGGCGTGCATGACGCGCGACAGGGCGTGGGTGGGCAGCAGGTACTGTGGCCAGGCCTTGAGGTAGTCGCTGAGGCTCGGGGACGGCTCGGAATCCTGATTCATCAGTGCTCGTGCCCGTGCTTTTTCATCTCGCCATGCGATTCCTGCCGCATCTCCATCGAATGCCCCGTCCCATGGCGGTGCTCCATGGCGCCAGCGACGCTGCGGCGCACGCCGGCGCTGACGGTCAGCGATGAACCATCTGCAAAGCGCAGGGTGAGGGCGACCTCGTCGCCGCTTTTCAATGGCGCGGCCGGGTCGATCAGCATGATGTGCAGGCTGCCCGGCTCGAAGCCGACCTTGCCGTGGGCGGGGATCATGATCTTCGTCACCCGCGCCATGCTCGCCATGCCATCCTTTTCTTCCGAGCGGTGCAGCTCGACGCGCTTGAAGGCCGGTGATTCCACGGCCACCAGGGTGCGGGCCTCGTCGCCATGGTTGTGCAGTTCCAGGTAGGCGGCCAGCACCCTGGCGGTGGGCGGCGCCTCGCGTACCCAGGGGGCGTGGACCTCGATGCCGTTCGCGGGCGAGGCCCAGGCGTTGCCGGCGAGGAGGAGCAGGGCGAGAAGGGGGATGAGAAAGGCGTGTGACGGTTTCATGATGTTCCTTTTGCTCGGGTATTCGGGCGGTTTTTTCGATCTGTTACGGGGAGGGCGGCTGGTATTGCCGGCGGATCTCGAGAAACTGCCGGCGGATGTCCTGGGCATGGTGCGGCGCCTTGATGCGCGCATGATAGCGAACCTGCGGGTCAATCAACAGAATCGCGCTGCTGTGATCCACGGCGTAGGCCTCGCCGCTGCCAAGCCGGAACTGGACGTCCAGCTGCCGGGCCAGGGCGGCGAGCTGCGTCGCCTCGCCGGTGGCGCCGATGAAGGCCGGATTGAAAAAGCCCGTGTAGGCCGCCAGCGTTTGCGGCGTATCCCGCGCCGGGTCGACGGAGACGAAGATGACCTGGGTGTCGTCCAGCACGTCGGGGTCCTGCGCCAGCAACTCGTAGGCCCGCGCCAGTTCGGCGAGGGTGGCGGGGCAGACGTCCGGGCAGTGGGCATAGCCGAAGAACAGCAGGCTCCACTTGCCGCGCAGGGTGTCGTTGTCGAGCAGGCGGCCGCCGTCGACGCTGAGGCGGAAGGGCGCCAGGGGACGGGGCTCGACCAGCCGGGCGGCCGCGCCGCTGGTCGCCGTGGGTGGGCCGGTGCGGCTGACCAGGGCGCCGGCAACGATGCCCAGCACCAGCAGCAGCAAGGCGACGGCGGTTCTCTTCAGCCACGGATTGGGGGCGTGTGTGTCCGGCATCGGCGCATTATCGCATGTCGGCTTACCGTGGGGGTGCGGCAAAATGTCCCGTCGCGGACAAAAAAAGTGGAAGAAAAATAGAGGTGCCCGCCCGTCTCGCCCGTTATACTGTGCGATCTTTTCGGTGCTCTTCGAGAACGGGATTTTACATGTCGTCAGCCAACCAGGCCCCTCGCGCCAACGGAGACAGCTTTGCCCACGAGACGCCCCTGGTCACCGGCATCCTGCTGGCCAACCTGGGCACGCCGGACGCGCCCACCCCCGAGGCCCTGCGTCGCTATCTGGGCGAATTCCTCTGGGATCCGCGCATCGTCGATCTGCCGCGCCCGCTGTGGTGGCTGATCCTGCATGGTTTCATCCTGCGCGTCCGCCCCAAGCGTTCCGCCGCCGCCTACCGCGAGATATGGACCGAGCAGGGCTCGCCGCTGATGCAGATCTCCCGCCAGCAGGCCGAGGGCCTGGGCCGCGTCCTGCGGCAGCGCTTGTCCGGGCCGGTGGTGGTGGAGCTGGGCATGCGCTACGGCAATCCGTCCATTGCCTCGGCGATGCAGCGCCTGCGTGAGGCCAATGCACGGCGGGTGCTGGTGTTGCCCCTGTACCCGCAGTATTCCTCCAGCACCACCGCCTCCACCTTCGATGCCGTGGCCGAGGCCGTGAAGTCGTGGCGCTGGGTGCCGGAGCTGCGTTTCGTCAACCAGTATCACGACGAGGCCGGTTACATCGAGGCCCTGGCCGCCAGTATCCGCGAAGCCTGGGCGGGTCGTGAGGCGCCGCAAAAACTGCTGTTCTCCTTTCACGGCACGCCCCGGCGTTTCCACACCCAGGGCGACCCCTATTTCTGCCACTGCCACAAGACCGCGCGCCTGGTGGCCGACCGCCTGGGGCTGGCCGACGACCGCTGGATGGTGACCTTCCAGTCCGTGTTCGGCCGCGAGGAGTGGCTCAAGCCCTACACCATCGACACCCTGCGCCAGCTGGGCAAGTCCGGGGTCAAGTCAGTGGACGTCATCTGCCCCGGGTTTTCCGCCGATTGTCTGGAAACCATCGAAGAGATCGGGGTCGAAAACCGCGAGGCCTTCGAGGCGGCGGGAGGCGAGCACTTCCACTACATCGCCGCCCTCAACGACCGCGACGACCACATCGAGGCCCTGGCGAGCGTGGTGCAGAGACACATGGCCGGTTGGCCAGAGGCCGAGCCGGCGTGGGATGCCGCCGGCAAGAAGGCGGAGGACGAGGCGCGGCAGATGCGGGCAAAGGCCCAGGGCGCGAACCGTTAGCGCAATGAGGACAACGAGATGAAAAAACTGGCTTTGCTGATTGGCGCAACGTCGCTACTCATCGGTGGTTGCACCCAGGAAACGCAGAACAAGTTCAGCCGCGCGGTGCAGAACTACACCGGCACCGACGGTGTGCTGGACGTCTATGCCGGCGACAAGCTGGTGAAACGCTTCATCAAGATCGACAAGCTGACCACCGCGGTGAGTACCAGCGGCAATACGCCCCGGCCCTATCGCTATGCCTATGGCGTGCTGGATGAAAACCAGAATCTGCGCGTGGACCCCGGCGAGAAGAAGGTCTACTTCGAGTTCAGCGACTATTCCACCAGCTACATCTTTTACGAAAACCCGCTGGACTGAGCGGCCTCAGCGCATTACTAAGACAAACGATAACAAAGCCACATTCAGCAGGCGTCTGGGCGGTCATTGCGCAAGGCGCGACAGCGCAGGCAGGGTGGGTCTCCTGTCAAGCCGGCGCAACGCCGCGGATGGCCGCCCAGACGCCTGCCCGGAGGGAGCGGGCCGGATGCGGCGACTCGGCGTTGCGATCCTTGAAAAGGGTTGGGCCATTCCCTGCGGATCGCGCCTTGATTCACCACATCCGGCCCACTCTGAATGAGGCTTTGTTATCGTTTGTCTTAGTAAATACAGCCTTTGTTACAGGGGCGGCCTCAGCCGCGAAGCAGGGTGCCGCGGGCTTCGCGGCTGAAGCCGCGCCTACAATTTCTCATTCCGGGACAATAGTCCCTCCAGATCCTCGAAAAACAGCGCCGGATCCACCCGCGCGTCATTCAGGCTCACACCCCAATGCAGATGCGGGCCGGTGACGCGGCCGGTCTGGCCCACGGCGCCGATGACCTCACCCTGTTTCACCGTCTGCCCCGGCGCCACGTCGATGCGGCTCATGTGGCAGTACATGGTCACCAATCCCTGGCCGTGGTCGAGGAACACCGTGTTGCCATTGAAGAAGTAATCGCCGGTATCGATCACCCGGCCCGCCGCCGGGGCGCGGATGGGCGTGCCCTCGGCGGCGGCGATGTCGATGCCGCTGTGCGGTTTGCGCGGCTGTTCGTTGAAATAGCGGCGCAGGCCGAAGGGACTGCTGAGACGGCCCTCGACGGGCAGGATGAAGCGTGTCTCCACCTCCCTTGTCTCCCGCCAGTGTTCCAGTGCGGCGTTGATGCGCCCGCGTTCGACGCGGATGCGCGTCATGTCCTGTTGGTTCGGGTTGACCTTGCGCTTGTTCTTGATGGTGAGGTGCTGGGTGGCGTAGTCCTTGGCCTGCACGGTAAATGTCAGTGGCGCGCCCTTGGCTGGAGTGAGCCGCTGGGCGCCGGGTTGGACGGAGAGGGGAATGCCCACCACGGCCTTCCAGCGGCCCTGGTCCTGCTGCACCATCACGCGCTGCTTGCGGTAATGCAGCACCGGCGCCTCGCCCCGGGCGGGGCCGAGGTCGATGATGGCGATGCCGCCGGGCACCGCCTCGCTGTGCGGCGGCAGGGCGGCCGGCAGCGTCAGCGGCAGGAGTATCAACGCAAGCAGGGCGGCGAATTTCATCATCTCAACATCTTTGAACAGTCATTGTTTTCACCACAGGGGCACGGAGAAAAACGAATACCTCTCGCCAGGAGGCGGAGGCGCAAAGAAAAAATACGCAAAAGTCTTTCCTTGCCACCTCTGCGAAAAACAGACATCTCTTCACTGTGTCTCCGTGCCTCTGTGGAGGGTTTCCCGGTCGCGCCCCGGCGTCATTTATTCTTCACGCCCTCGACCCGGCAGTCCAGCCGTCCTTCGCCGAGGCGGACGCGCAGAGGGTCACCGATGCCGACCTCGCTGGCCTTGCGCACGATGCGCCCGTCCGGCCGTTGCACGATGGCGTAGCCGCGCTCCAGGGTGGCCAGCGGGCTGACCGTGTCCAGGGCGCGGGCGAGGCCGGCGAGGCGCTGCCGTTGTTCCGCCAGCCGCTGCGGCATGGCGGCACGCAGGCGTCGTCGGTCGGCATCGAGGCGGGATTGCAGGGCCGTCAGCTGGCGCTGCGGCGACTGGCTGTGGAGGCGGGCGCGCAGGGTGTCGAGGCGCGCACGGCGGGCCTGCCATTGCGCGCGCAGGGCGCGGGTGAGACGCAGTTCCAGTTCGTCCAGCCGCTGGGCCTGCTCCTGCAGACGTTGCCCCGGGTGCTTGAGATGCCGGCTGATGGCGTGCAGATGCTGTTGTTCGCGCGCCAGGCGAGTTCGCAGGGCACGGATCAGACGGTGACGCCAGTGGCGCAGGGTGTCCAGCCATTCGTCGCGGTCCGGGCTGATCAGCTCGGCGGCGGCGGAGGGCGTGGCGGCGCGTACGTCGGCGGCGAAGTCGGCGATGGTGACGTCGATTTCATGGCCGACGGCGCTGACCACCGGGATCGGGCTGTCGGCGATGGCGCGCGCCACGGTCTCGTCGTTGAAGGCCCACAGGTCTTCCAGCGAGCCGCCGCCGCGGGTGAGCAGCAGCAGATCGCATTCGTCGCGCCTTGCTGCAGTGCGCAGGGCCGCGACGATGGCCGGCGGGGCATCGCTGCCCTGCACCGGCACCGGGTAGATGAGCAGCGGGATGGCCGGGAAGCGTCGCCGCAGTACGCTGAGCACGTCGCGGATGGCGGCGCCGCTGGGTGAGGTGATGACGCCGATGCGGTGCGGCAGCTGGGGCAGGGGGCGCTTGCGGGCGGCGTCGAACAGTCCTTCGGTGGCCAGGCGTTGCTTGAGCTGCTCGAACTGCCGCCGCAGGCGGCCGTCGCCGGCCTCTTCCAGGTGCTCGACGATGAGCTGGTAGTCGCCGCGCGCCTCGTACAGGCTGACGCGCACCCGCGCCAGCACCGCGCTGCCGTTCTGCGGCTGGAAGCCCAGCAGGCGGCGGCGCACCTTGAACATGGCGCAGCGTATCTGGGCCTGTTCGTCCTTGAGGGTGAAGTAGAGGTGGCCGGAGGCCGGGCGCGCCAGGTTGGAGATCTCGCCCTCGACCCAGATCAGCGGGAAGTTGCCTTCCAGCAGGGCGCGGGCCTCGCGGTTGAGATGGGCGATACTGTAGATTTCCCGGCGGGGCTGGCGGGGAGTGTCATGGTCGGCAGACATTGCGGCGGCTGGTGCTTCTGTTGCGGGGAGAAATGAAAAAGAGGCGGGTTGCATCGCAGCCCGCCTCTTGTGGTGGTGCTACCGGGGCAGCCCGGGCGTCAGAACAGCCAGGGGCCGGCGTCCTTCTGCTCGATGGCCTGCTGATAGCCCATCTCGCCCTGGAACTTGGCGGTGTTGGCCAGCTCGATGGCGGTCTTGTAGTCCGCCTTGTGGGCGGCCGCCTTGGCCTTCTTGAGGTAGACCTTGCGTGCGTCGCGCCATTCGCCATCGACGCTGCGGGCCTTGTTGATGGCGGCCTCGGCGGCTTCGATGGCGGCGTTGGCGGCCGCGGCGTTGGCGTCCTCGGTCTTGACCGTGGCTGCACAGCCACTCAAGGTGATGAGCAGTGCACCTGTTATAGCGATTGCCAGTTTTTTCATGACGTCCTCCTCCGATGATCTTCTGCGAGTGAAGTATTGTTTTCTCAGGGTGGTTTTATTCAATCATACGTGCCGGTCCGGGCCAAGCTACCGGTTTCGTTGTTGCAGGTCAAACTCTGTGCCCATTGCGCCGGGCCGGTTTTGCATGTCCTGATTAAACAAGCACTTATAAGGGATCGTCCGGCATAGCCCGCCGGCCGGGAAAGGGCGCCTCGAAATTTGTCGGGCGGCCGACTATAATCCGCCCCCTAAATTCTTGTATTGCTTTGGAATCCCCACTATGCGAATTGCCCAGGAAGCCCTCACTTTCGACGATGTACTGCTGGTTCCCGCCCACTCCACGGTGATGCCGAAGGAAGTGAGCCTGCAGACATCCCTGACCCGGGAGATCCGCCTCAATGTGCCGCTGGTGTCGGCGGCCATGGATACGGTCACCGAGGCGCGCCTGGCCATCAGCATGGCGCAGGAGGGCGGTATCGGCATTATTCACAAGAACATGACCGGTGCAGAGCAGGCGGGGCAGGTGCGTCTGGTGAAGAAATACGAGAGTGGCGTGATCAAGGACCCCATCACCGTGACCCCGGACACCAGCATCCGCGACGTGCTGGCCCTGACCCGGGCGCAGAACATCTCCGGCGTGCCGGTGGTGGCGGAGGGGCGTCTGGAAGGTATCGTCACCAGCCGTGACCTGCGCTTCGAGACCCGCTTCGACAACCCCGTGTCCAGCATCATGACCGGCCGCGACAAGCTGGTGACGGTCAAGGAAGGCACGGAGAACGAGGAGGTGCTGAACCTGCTGCACAAGTACCGCATCGAGAAGGTGCTGGTGGTCAATGACGACTTCGAGCTGCGTGGCCTGATCACCGTCAAGGACATGCAGAAGGCCTCCGAATATCCCAATGCCTGCAAGGACAGCCAGGGCCGCCTGCGCGTGGGCGCCGCGGTGGGCACCGGCGGTGGTACCGAGGAGCGCGTCGCGGCGCTGGTGGAGGCCGGCGTGGACGTGATCGTGGTGGATACCGCCCACGGCCACTCGCAGGGGGTGCTGGATCGCGTCGCCTGGGTGAAGAAGAACTTTCCGCAGGTGCAGGTGATCGGCGGCAACATCGCCACCGCCGAGGCCGCGCTGGCGCTGAAGGAGGCCGGCGCCGATGGCGTCAAGGTCGGCATCGGACCCGGTTCCATCTGCACCACGCGCATCGTCGCCGGCGTCGGCGTGCCGCAGGTCACGGCCATTTCCAATGTCGCCAAGGCGCTGGAGGGCAGTGGCATTCCGGTGATCGGCGACGGTGGCATCCGCTATTCCGGTGATGTCGCCAAGGCCATCGTCGCCGGCGCCTCGGCAATCATGATCGGCGGCATGTTCGCGGGCACCGAAGAGGCACCGGGCGAGGTGGAGCTGTTCCAGGGGCGTTCCTACAAATCCTATCGCGGCATGGGCTCGCTGGGCGCCATGACCGGCAGCGAGGGCTCCAGCGACCGCTACTTCCAGGAAGGCAGCAAGGCCGACAAGCTGGTGCCGGAAGGCATCGAGGGCCGCGTGCCCTTCAAGGGGCCGCTGGCGCCGGTGGTGCATCAGCTGCTCGGCGGCATCCGCTCCAGCATGGGTTACACGGGCTGCGCCAGCATCGAAGAGATGCGTACCAAGCCGGTGTTCGTGCGCGTCACCGGCGCCGGCATGCAAGAGAGCCACGTGCACGACGTGACCATCACCAAGGAAGCGCCGAACTACCGCGTCTAGCCTTGCCGGCGGCGGCCGGGATGGATCACTCCCCGGCCGCTTGAATCCTCCATTTACTGTTACAGCACCGGACATCCCGCCTTGAGCACAGACATCCATTCCCACCGCATCCTGATCCTCGACTTCGGCTCCCAGTACACCCAGCTCATCGCCCGGCGCGTGCGCGAGGCCGGCGTCTACTGCGAACTGCACGCCTGGGATCTGATGGACGACGCCGCGGTGCGTGAATTCGCTCCCAGCGGCATCATTCTCTCCGGTGGGCCCGAGTCGGTCACCGGCGAGGAGTCGCCGCGTGCCCCCCAGGCCGTGTTCGAACTGGGCGTGCCGGTGCTGGGCATCTGCTACGGCATGCAGACCATGGCCGCGCAACTCGGCGGCCGGGTGGTGAACGCCGATCACCACGAATACGGCTACGCCCAGGTGCGCGCCCACGGCCACACCGCGCTGCTGCGCGACATCGAAGACCACACCAGTCCCGAGGGCTACGGCCTGCTGGACGTGTGGATGAGCCACGGCGACCGCGTCGAGGAACTGCCGCCAAACTTCAAATTGATGGCCTCCACCGAATCCGCGCCCATCGCCGGCATGGCCGACGAGGAACGTCATTTCTACGGCATCCAGTTCCACCCGGAAGTCACCCACACCCAGCAGGGCGAGCGCATCATCAAGCGCTTCGTGCTCGACATCTGCGGCTGTGAACCATTGTGGACAGCGGGCAACATCATCGAGGAAAACATCCGCGCGGTGCGTGAGCAGGTGGGCACGGACGAGGTGATCCTCGGCCTCTCCGGCGGCGTCGATTCCTCGGTGGTGGCGGCCCTGCTGCATCGCGCCATCGGCGATCAGCTGACCTGCGTGTTCGTCGACAACGGCCTGCTGCGGCAGAACGAAGGCGACCAGGTGATGGCCACCTTCGCTCAACACATGGGCGTGAAGGTAATCCGCGTCGACGCCGAACAGCGCTTCATGGATGCGCTAGCCGGTGAGGCCGACCCGGAGAAGAAGCGCAAGATCATTGGCAATCTGTTCGTCGACATCTTCGAAGAACAGTCCGCCAGGCTGCCTAACGCGAAATGGTTGGCCCAGGGGACCATCTATCCCGACGTCATCGAGTCCGCTGGCGCCAAGTCCGGCAAGGCGCACGTCATCAAATCGCACCACAACGTCGGTGGCCTGCCCGACTACATGCGGCTCAAACTGGTGGAGCCGCTGCGCGAGCTGTTCAAGGACGAGGTGCGCAAGCTCGGCACCGAACTGGGCCTGCCCTACGACATGGTCTATCGCCATCCTTTCCCCGGCCCCGGCCTGGGGGTGCGCATCCTTGGCGAAGTGAAAAAGGAATATGCCGACATCCTGCGCCCCGCCGATGCCATCTTCATCGAAGAACTGCGCAACCACGACTGGTACCACAAAGTCAGCCAGGCCTTCGCCGTTTTCCTGCCGGTGAAATCCGTTGGCGTTACCGGCGACGGCCGCCGCTACGACTACGTCATCTCCCTGCGCGCCGTCGAGACCATAGACTTCATGACCGCCCGCTGGGCACATCTCCCTTACGACCTTCTCGAAACCGTCTCCCGCCGCATCATCAACGAAGTTCCCGGCATCTCCCGCGTCGCCTACGACATCTCAAGCAAACCGCCAGCTACCATCGAGTGGGAGTGAGCGGTATATGCAGGCAGTTTATGGTACCGGCAGGCATACACCCAATGTCATGGTGTTCAGTCAGGCAGAAAATAAGTGATGATTTTAATTCTGCACATAGAACAATCCCTACGTGTTATTGAACTATTAAGGATTAAAAGCTAGACTCTTTATCAATGAGAAAGAATCATCACAATTTGATGTTCAAATATTTTCTGGTGTTGTGCTTCAGTGTTGCGCTGC
>Ga0256839_1001959_pt1 | contig 23932 bp, 24 predicted proteins | sample 354166metaG_FD_185968 | JGI IMG/M metagenome (GOLD analysis project Ga0256839, IMG submission 185968) | Hydrothermal vent microbial communities from Mid Atlantic Ridge, Atlantic Ocean - 354-166 | ecosystem: Environmental > Aquatic > Marine > Hydrothermal vents | place: Atlantic Ocean: Mid... | reverse complement strand
ATGTCCTCAATGCCCCGCCCGGCTCTGCGATGTCAACAATGAATTGTTTGATTTCGTTAAGAGAGACTCCCTCAAGAAAATCAACACGCGAAATGCCTTTTCTCCTGAGGCGCTTCATCAGGTTGCTGCCGTGAAGGCCGACTTTTCTTATGGGCGTGCCGTTTACCACGAGATCATTATCTATCATCATTATCTCAAGCCGATCCTTCATGGCATCCTCAAGAGCTGAGAGCGCCTTGACGGCCAGGTCGTCAAATGAAGCATGCTCCTTTGAGTACAGCGAGCAGTTCGATACGGCAACCATCAGAGTCGATATGAAATTATTCAGCTTTTCCATAAGCCCCTATAATCTGCCGCACGGCGTCCGGCGGGTAATTCCTGAGTGTTCTGCGTATTTCTTCCTTCAGTTTTTCCAGAGGACCCTTGAACAGGAGGGTCTTTGATGCGAGAATATTGCGCAGGGTCTCCAGTGCCGCGGGGTCCCCTATCTGGCCAAGGGCCTTTACAATGTGAGTCTTGTCTTCAAAGTCAAAACCGGTGAGGGTCTTTTTCCTGAGCAGGTTGACCAAGTCAGGAACGGCCTTTTTCACCTTGAACGCCCCTGCAACGGCCACGGCCCTCATGACCAGGTCCCTGGATTCCGATCTCAGATAGCCCCTGAGAGATTCGATCGCGTAACCATCCCCTGTGCCGAGCAGGCATTTTATCGCCTCAAAACTCACCTTGGGATTTTCATGATTGCAGAAGGGCCTGACCTTTCTGAGGGCCTCCCTGCTGCCGCACTCATTCAGGATGAAAAGCATGTTTCTCTGGACAAACCACCTGCTGTCGTCGAGGCGTTTCACCGCCTCGGCGGCGGCCTTGTCACCGAACAGTGTCGTGAGGCTGAGGATGAATCTCCTGACCGACTGTGATTCCTCATCAATAAGGGCGTACATCAGCAGCGGTATTATTTTCTCGCCGTAATATCTGCAAAGCTGGAAGGCCTCTTCCCGTGATTCCCTCCCGATAGTCCGGAAGGAATTGACGACCTGGGAGATGAACTCCGTGGAGTGAAAATACTCCAGGGTCTCGCCGGCCAGATCCGGGAACATCTTTTTTGCCGTGTCGGATTCGAGGACACTGAATGTCTTCAGGACCTGTTTATACCTGCCCGTGTTTATGAACTGCTCTGCCTGCTCCCTCATGATCTTGACGAATACTTCATATTCATCCCTCGACATCTCTTCCGCCCTGTCGGACAAAACAACCTCCTGGACGATCTGGTTGAAGACCTCCTCTATATACTCATCCCTCCATTGCGGTTCCCATTCCTTTATCCATTCGGTATTGAATTTTTTTGCATCGGATTTCAGAATGCGCTGAATCTCTTCCTCGTATGAATCGGTTACAAACGCCTTGAAATCAGCCTCTCCCAGGAGGTTGGTGATCTCCGCTGAAAGCAGGATATCGTCCTCGATACGCGATCCCCCGAATGAGGGGCCTTCAAAGCTTCCCTGGTAGACCATGGAGAATTTATCGAGAATGTTCTTCAGCGCTTCTGGGATGACCACCATCTGCTCGTTAATGGTGCTGAGCAGGTCTATGACATTATCCACCGACATGTCACCCAGGGACTTGGAGAGCGAATCTATGTCTTTCGACACCGCGGTGACTGCCGAGGAGAGGAACTGCCGTTTCAATTCCGGCCTGAGTTCATTGATAAAGTCGAGAAGCTTTTTAAGGTCCCTGGCTGAAAACGCCCGTTCGGAAGATGACCTTACATAGGAGGTAATCACCCTGTCGTAGCTTTCTTTCTTGATTTTATGCAGGGGGGTCCTGTTTATCAGCCCGGCGAGCTTCTCGGGCGGTATGCCCTGTATCACATCAGGCGTGTCCTCGGTTTGCAGCCTTCCCTCAAGCAGTCCGTATATGTACTGCTCCCAGAGAGAGACCTCCCTGTCACCCCGTTCCTTCGTTCCTTCAACCAGGGTGAATACAGAATAGTCTATAAGAGTTATCCTGATATGGGGCAGAGAATACTCCATGAGCAGATCCTGAATGTCCTGGGGGGAGGAGTTCCTGATATTCACCGAGATAAAATCCTGAAACGAGCATAACTCCTCTTTTGTCAGTCCGCTGACAAATGTTACGGATGCAATGCTCTTGCTGCTGAGACTGACGGCGAATTCCCTGTAAACAGGGTTTTGTTTATCAAGGGCGTAGTTGTCTATAATAAGAGTGTCTTTTGCAACGGCAAGCGTTATCTCGTTTCTCAGCTCAAAGAGCTTCTGCAGGAGACCGAAGGCCTTGTTTAAGGACTTTTCCACGATGGGGTGGTTTGCCGGGTAGATGGACACATTGTGGCGTGTGATGTTCAATTCAATAACAGCTTCACTGAGCAACCGCGTATCAATGGGAAGGCTGTCTCTTGTATCAACCATTTGATATTACAATTATATTTCCGGGTGGATCAGAGGTTATTATTTTATAACAACCATGGTTCCTTCTGTATTCTCAGCAAAATTAATATAATTATAGCAGAAAATACAGCAGATAACCGAAAATTCCGACCTCCGAATTTTCAGCCGGACCCCTGTAACCTGAATGTTGCATAAGCAGGCAGGAGAGTCCGCCGTAAAACCTCCGCCGGACTCCCCTGTCCGCGGACGGTATTTTTATGCCGCCGCAAGGTAAACCTTTTTTTATTGCAGGCCGTCTAATTATACAGATGGATGAAGATGCAAGGTTAATACGGAGATATGCAGACGGCGATGATTTAGCCGTTGAGGAACTGGTGATGAAATACCAGAAAAGAATATACGCCCTTGCCTACAGGATGACAGGGAATGTCGAGGATTCAAAGGATGTGACACAGAAGGCATTCCTTCAGGCATTCAGAAACATCCGCGGCTTCAGAATGAACTCGGCCTTTTATACATGGCTTTACCGGATAGCGGTGAACACCTGCCTGAATCACATGAGAAAAAAAGACCCCGCAACAGTGGAGATCAATGAGAGTCTCTGTGCCGTCAAAGGCAGCACCCTGTCGGCGATGATAGACAGGGAGGAAAAATTCCATCTGCAGAAGGCGCTGATGCAGCTTCCCGAAAGACAGAAAACGGCCGTAATCCTGAGGGCCTACGAAGGGTTGTCCGTACGGGAAACTTCGGAGGTGATGCAGTGCACCGAAGGGGCCGTCAAGGCCCATTACCATAACGGCATGAAAAGAATCAGGACGATTCTAAGAGAGAGAGGATATGGATTTGAGTCATGATGAAATAAAAGACCGTCTTCCCGGATATCGCGGGAAAGCTTCAATGCCTGAAGATGTGAGCGAACATCTGGACACCTGCCCTGAATGCAGTGAAGAGTTCTCCCTCCTGGCGTCAATGAGAAATGACCATCCGCCCGAGCCGGACGGTATGTTCTTTGAGACGCTCCCGCAAAGGGTCAGTGCTCTGGTTCAAGAGAAAAAGAAGAAAAAGTTTTTTGGGGTTATCCCCCGCTTCGCCCTTGTTGCAATGCTTGTAGCGGCCTTAACAGCCGGGTACATTTATAATATCATGAAGATGCCGGGGGCGGATGAGTTATATGCATTCAGCGATCCTTTCTCCGACGGCGACTATGACCTCGGCGCCCTCACCCCGGATGACGTGCCGTCGATCGCCGGAGATCCGGATTTGGAAGAAGCCGGTGTGTATCCGGATGAGGACTCTTTCCTGCGGGATCTGGCATCTTTGAGCCCCGGGGAAATAGACAGGCTGTATGAGAAACTCAGAATTAAAGGTGGCAATGGAGGTGTTTTATGAGAAAATACATTTTCTGTATATCACTTGTGCTGGCCCTGACCCTCCCGGCAGGTCCGGGGTTCAGCCGGCCGCCGGAAGAGCGGCTCGAAAAGACGTGGAAGAGGATAGAGACTCTCAGGATGTGGAGGCTCACGCAGCGCCTTGATCTTGATGAAGAAACTGCATCAAGGCTTTTTCCGGTCATAAACCGGTACGACAAGCAGAGGCTGGCGCTCCGGCGGGACATGAGAAGGGACATGAGGGAACTCAGGAAGTCTGTGGAGACCGCCGGCGAAGACAAATTGCGGGGCATTATTGAAAAGCTCAGGGAGCGCCGCATGAAACTTCAGGAAATCAACGAGGAAGAGATGGAGAAACTCGCCGGGATCCTCAGCACGAGGGAACTGGCAAAGTTTATAATCTTCAGGCAGGACTTTGACCGGGAGTTGAGAAAAATCATTGCAAAGGCCAGGGGGAAGAAGGCAGAGGGGCTTAAAAAAAACGGGGGAAAGACTTCCCCCGGTGATGCCCCTGAGAAACCATGACAGAGATATGTTTGAAAATCTGAGGCAATTCCTGATAGTATGGTTTATAAAAGCGGTCCAGAAATACGGGCCGCGCAGGGTCCGCGTTCTCGGAAGGTCTTTTGAAATCTCCGAAGAGGTATTCAACCCGGCGTTTTATTTTACAAGCATGTTCATGGCAAAAAACATCAGGGTAACCAGGGATGACACGGTGCTGGATATGGGCACAGGCTCGGGCATCCAGGCGATAATCGCGGGGCAGACAGCCTCAAGGGTCATTGCCGTGGATATAAACCCCCAGGCCGTCAGGTATGCCCGCAGAAACGTATGTGCCAACGGGCTGGATGGGACCGTGTCGGTAGTGGAGGGGGACCTTTTCTCTTCACTGGACAGGCGGTGTAAGTTCGACGTCATTATTTTTACGCCTCCTTACCTGAAAGGCAGGCCCGGTAATGATTTCGAGCGCGCCCTGTTTGATTTCAACAAAAACCTTCTCAGGCGGTTTTTCAGAGATGCACGGGAATACATTGCAGCGGGTGGATATGTCCAGATGCTGTATTCATCAATTGCAGCCCCTGCGCAGGCACTGAAAATAGCGGAGGAATTTGGCTGGAGGCACGAAGTGACGGTGCGGGAGAGGACCCTGGCAGAGGAGTTTCTGATTTACAGGTTCAGCCTGAATTAGAATCATGGAACCGCAGATAAGGCTTTTCCGCCGGTGTTTTATTATGCAACTGTACGGTTGACAAGAGGGAAGGAGAATGTTGCGGTTATGAAAATAGGAATAATGTCGGATTCACACGACCACATTGAAAACATCAACAAGAGCATGGAGATATTTAAAAACAGAAAAGTAGAATGCGTGCTGCACCTCGGTGATTATGTAAACCCCAATTCGGTGAGGGCCTGCCGGGGTGTGAAAGTCATAGGGATATTCGGCAATAATGACGGTGACAAATTCAGGCTCATAAACGCGTTCAATGATGTGGGCGGTGAGATCAAGGGCGAGTTCCATGAGTTTGAGGAAGACAATCTGAAATTTGCGTGTTACCACGGCACCGAGTTGCAACTGAAGAACGCCCTGGTGGAATCGGGCAGATACGATGTCGTCGTGTACGGTCACACACACAAATGCGAAAATGTTAAAATCGGGGACACCCTGGTGCTTAATCCGGGAACGACCCACGGCTTTGAGTACGGTCCGACGATCATGATATTCGATACCAGGTCAAGGCAGGCGGAAATTATTGATTTATAAGACATACCCCCCTGAATCACGTCCGGCCCGGATTTTCATTCAACCGGAAGGCGGGGCATGACCGCAACATATCTGGAAAAAACATTTACAGAAAACTTTCAGCCGGCCTGATCGGCCGTAAAGATGTATTACTGCTTTCATTGACAAACTTCCGATGGTTTTGAAATAATAATAGTTGTACTAAAACGCAACTGTTTCAATTCCAGAAAACAAACACCGGTTAAAAAAAGATTGATAAAATTTATTGGTGCCAACAAGTCCTTTAACAATCGCCTCGTACTGAAAAACATCAACCTTGAGATTGCCAAAGGAGAGGTCATCGTCATATGCGGCCCCAGCGGCGCCGGCAAGAGCACCCTGCTGAGAACCATCAACAAGCTCGAGCCTATAGATGATGGTGAGATAATCGTTGACGGCATGTATCTGTCGGACCCGAAAACAGACCTGACCGCCCTGAGGGCGGAGATCGGGATGGTCTTCCAGCACTTCAACCTTTATCCCCACAAAACCGCAATCAAGAACATCACCCTCGCCCCCCGCAAGGTAAGGGGATTGAGCAGGAAAGAGGCGACGGAAAGGGCGGAGAAACTCCTGGAAAAGGTCGGGCTTTTACACAGGCGTGATGCCTATCCCGTGCAGTTGTCAGGCGGGGAGCAGCAGCGGGTTGCCATAGCAAGAAGCCTTGCCATGGAGCCCAAGATAATGCTCTTTGACGAGCCCACATCCGCCCTCGACCCCGAGCTTATCAACGAGGTACTTGATGTAATGGTGTCTCTTGCAAAAGAAGGCATGACAATGGTGGTCGTCACACACGAGATAGGCTTTGCCCAGAAAGTGGCCGACAGGGTGGTCTTCATGGACAACGGGGAAATCCTTGAGATAGGCACTCCTCCGGATATATTCGTGAATCCCCGCCATCCACGGACGAAAGAGTTCATGAGCAGTGTCTTTCACATTCCGATTTTCAATGTGAATCAGGAGGAGGAGCAAGATTTTTGAATTAGCGTATGATTTCGACTGGAGCATCCCGTTCAGGGAGCCTTACCTCTCAATGATGATCACGGGGGTCAAGGTAACGTTGATTCTTCTCGCGGCAACCACCGTCACCTCTCTTACCCTGGGTACCGTAATCGCGATAATGCGCATATCGCGGATAAAAATCCTGCGGGTGCTCGGCACGCTGTATGTCGAGATATTCCGCAACATCCCGGGCCTGTTCTGGATACTTTTCTTCTATTTTGTTTTCCCGGATATCCTTCCCTGGGGGCTTGGCGCCAAGCTCAACGCTTACCTGCATTATCCGATAGTGGCAGGCATACTCGGGCTTACCGTCGATAACGCCTCATATGTATCCGATATCCTCCGCAGCGGAAGGCTCGCCATCCCGCACGGCCAGAGAGAGGCCGCAATATCCACGGGACTGAGCCGCGTCCAGCAGTATCTGCACGTGCTTCTCCCGCAGATGTTCAGAGTCACCCTGCCGCCTTTGGGAACCAGAATGGTGCACAACTTCAAGAACACATCACTGTGCATGGCCATAGCCGCCCCGGAGCTCACGTGGGCCACGCAGAATATCGAATCACTGACCTTCCGCGGCATTGAAGCGACCACTATCGCTACACTGTTCTACATATTCCTGGCGGGAATAATGGTTTCAATGATCATCCTCCTTGAGAAATGGTGGAAGATCGATGTTTCCAGCATGAGCCAGTCAAAGGCGTAAAGACTATGGATTTGCTCGAACAGTTCTCCAATATAAAATTCTATCTGTTAGGTTCATATCCGCAGGGGGAGATCGGCGGCCTCCTGCTGAACATCATACTTGCGGTACTTACGATATGCCTGAGTTTCTGGTTCGGGGTGCTGCTGGGCTACAGCAGGCTTTCGTGCAGGCTGTATATCAAGCTGCCGTGCATGGCGTATATAGAAACCGTCCGCGCAACGCCGCTCATCATGATAATCTTCTGGATTTACTTTTTTCTCCCGTATATCGCGGGGACGAATATCACCGTCTTCTGGAGCGCGGTCGCCTCCCTTTGCATATACGCCGCCGCATACCAGGCGGAGATTGTCAGGGCAGGCATAATAGCGGTGCCCAAGGGACAGCTTGAGGCCGCGTTGTCCACAGGGATGTCGAGATACAGGGCCATGAGGCATGTAATTCTCCCCCAGGCATTCAGGATCATGGTGCCTTCTTTTTTGAGCTTCTTCGTGTCACTGTTCAAAGACACCTCCACTGTCTTCATCATCGGGGTTATTGAGTTGACACAGGCGGGCATAATCATAAGCCAGAGGGAACCCAACAAGATGTACGCCGCCTATGTATGTATGGGGCTGGGATTCTGGATAGTGAGCTTCAGCATATCACAGCTTGCCAGGAGGCTGGAGAAACGGATAGGCATATTCGACCTGGAATCCTACAGGCCTGATGCGTGCAGGGATGAATTCATGCTCCTGCCCAAGAAAAAGGTCACGGGAGAAGAAACAGGGCCGGACATGAGCTGCCGTTCAGCGGATTCACGGTAAAGGGGGGGCTGGCGGAATCGGAAGTGGTGGGCAGTCGCGGAATCGAACCACGGACACGAGGATTTTCAGTCCTCTGCTCTACCGACTGAGCTAACTGCCCATGAACAAAATCATAACCCATATTTTTTTTGAAAGTCAAGCCATGCGGGCGCAAGGTAAACGGCCGGGAGAATCTCCTGCAATCAACACGTTGCCGGCCCCTGAAACAATAAAAACCGTATCCGGGGTTGATCATTAGAAGTCTGCGGTTGAATAATTCTTTCATGGTGAAGAAAACAGACATCCTGACGGCAGCGGCCTCGGGCGCCCTTCTGATAACCGGCTTTCAGCCCCTTGATTACTCCCTCGTCACATGGTTCGCCCTTGTCCCGCTTCTCATAGCCGTAAGAGATAAAAGCGCCCGGACGTCCCTTCTTCTGGGGACCTTGGCGGGGCTGGTGTTTTTTCTCGGGACAATTTACTGGGTGTCCCACTCCATGTATGTGTACGGCAACCTTCCGGCAGCCGCGAGTTTCCTGATACTTTTCCTGCTCTGCCTTTATCTCGCCCTTTATACAGGTGTTTTTGCGCTGCTGTTTAATTTCCTTTCAAGGAGATCATCGGCCCCCGCGCTCTTGACCGTGCCCGTCTTATGGGTCGCACTTGAATACATCCGCACTTACGCGCTTACCGGATTCCCGTGGGCATTGCTGGGGTATTCACAGTACAAACTGCTGCCGGTCATACAGATTGCCGATATCACGGGGGTCTACGGCGTCTCCTTTCTTGTGGCGGCCCTAAACGGCGCCGTCTTTGATGTGTTTTCCTGCCGGCAGAAGAGTCACGGGATGCGGCCCCCTGCCGGATGGCCGCTTGCCGCCGCTGCAATAGTGTATGCCGTTGCCGTCACCATGGTGTTTTTCTATGGCGTGGAGAAGCTGAAAAAAGCCGGCAACTGGCAGGGATTCAGGGTCGCCGTTGTTCAGGGCAATATCGAACAGGATAAAAAGTGGAATGTGAAATTTCAGCGCGAGGTTATCGATACATACAAACGCCTCACCATCAGGGCGGCAAAGACCGCGCCGCAGATTATTGTATGGCCTGAGACTGCCCTGCCGTTTATCTTCGGCTACAACAAGGAGCTTACCGAGGAGTTCGTCTCCTTTCAGAAAGGGCTCGGCACCTACCTGCTTTTCGGAACGGTCATTGTGAAAAATATCGGAGCGGACGAGTCCATGATGTCCAACAGCGCCGTCCTGCTCTCGCCCGAGGGGAATATAGTTTCAATCTATGACAAGATACACCTTGTGCCCTACGGTGAATACGTCCCTCTCAGGAGGTTTTTCCCGTTCATAGAAAAACTGACTGCGGGCACCGGGGATTTTCTGGCGGGGAAAGAAACCGTTGTAATGAAAACGCCTTATGCAAAAATCGGCAACCTTATCTGCTACGAAATCATTTTCCCCGGCCTCGTCAGGAAGTTCGCCGGGAGAGGTGCAGACGTTCTGGTGACCATCACCAATGATGCCTGGTTCGGCCGCACGTCGGCGCCGTACCAGCACTTTGCCATGGCCGTGTTCAGGGCGGTTGAAAACAGGGTCCCGGTTATCAGGGCGGCCAATACCGGGATATCGGGGTTCATTGATTCAAGGGGAAGGATCACCGGAAAAAGCGATATCTTTGTCGAGGCCGTGCTGACGGAAGAGATTGCGTGCGGAGACGGGAAGAGCATTTATACACGATACGGCGACATCTTTGCCTATTCCTGCATACTCGTCTCCGTATTACTGCTGGCTGTCAACATGTTCTCATCCGGCAGGAGACCGAAGTTTTCCGCATAATCAAACCTTACAGCGGCATAAAGATACCGCCCGCGTCTATCTCATTCCTTTTCTGGCCGACTCTTCTTCAAAGAATTTCCGGTAAAGCACTTCCCATTCGGGACTGCCTTCATAAATTTTTTTCGAATAGGACTGCAGCTTTCTCCTTACCGACTCGTCGATATCCTCGGCAAGCTTCAACTCTTTGATGATAACCTTTTTTATTTCGCGCCTGGCAATGCCCTCCTCCGTGAGAATGGAAACGGCATTCTTTCTGATGAGCCCGTTGAGGACAACGTGTGTAAGGTGGGTTATCTTGTCATCGGAGAGTCTCATAGGATGATATTGCGTTCCCTGACAAGCTTCTGCTTCGTCATTTCAAAGAGCCTGCGGTAGTCGAGACGCCCTTTTTCTATCTCGGAGTCGTACTTTTTGAGAATTTCCCTGACCTCCTGGTTCAGCCTGTCTTCCACCATGAGCTCCTCCAGCATCAGCTCCTCCAGCATGGCGGTAACCTGTTCACGGGGAGCCTTCAGCTCGACGTATCCCTTTTTCAGGAGGTTTTCCATGATCTCCCGTGCCATGACAGGCACCCAGCTTTTCGGTATCCTCATTGCTTCACCTTACAGTGGCATAAAACATTGCCTGCACGTTTATGCCGCATTAAGGTTCACTTCTCTATAAACGGCAGAAGGGCTATGTTTCTGGCCCTCTTGATTGCTTTTGTCAGCTCCCTCTGGTGTTTTGCACAGTTGCCGGTCATCCTGCTGGCGACTATCTTTCCCCTTTCGGTAAGATAGTGCCTGAGAGTCTTGACGTCTTTATAATCAATATATTCAACCTTATTTGCACAGAACTTGCAAAACTTTCTTCTCTGAAACCTTCTGTAGTGCAATTGCAACTCCTTTTTGTTTTGATTTTGAATTTCCGCATCAGGCTAAAACGGTTCGAGGTCGGTCGTCTCATCAGGCGGCGGGGCCATATCTCCTCCAAGTGCATCCACATCCACGGCGTCGTGTTTGCGGGAGAGAAAACGCACATTCTGGGCAACCACTTCATGCCTGCTCCTCTTCTGCCCTTCTTCAGTCTCCCAGCGCCTTTCCTGCAGCCTCCCTTCAACCAGCACCGCGCTTCCCCTGTTCAGATACTGGCCGCATGTATCAGCCTGTTTGCCGAAGACCACCACGTTTATAAACGTGACGTCCTCCTTGACTTCATCGGCCTGCCTGTATTTGCGGTTTACAGCAATGCCGAAATTACATACCGAAGTCCCCTGCGGCGTATATCTCAGTTCGGGGTCCCTCGTGAGATTTCCCATAAGAATGACTTTATTGAACATGGTTCCTTACCCTCCCTGAGATGCTGCGCTCTCTCCGGATTCCACGGCCTTTTCCCCTGCTTCCGCTGTGTCACCTGCTGTGCCGGCTGCTTGTCCGGTCGGTGAGTCGGCTTGTGATGATGGAGCGGACGGAGACGGCATAAGGGCCTCTATCTGTTTCTTCTTTGTGAGTTTTACGACCATGAATTTCAGAACAGAGTCAACGACATTGCAGAGTTTTTCGAGCTCCGAGATGGTCGGGGGTGGGGCTTTGAACTGCAGGAGAATATAGTTGCCTTTTTGCTGTTTGTTAAGGATGTACGCCAGCTTGCGGCGGCCCCAGTTTTCCGTTTTTAATATCTCGCCGCCATGTTTGATAACAACACCCCTGATCTTTTCAACGATCTCCTCCGCCGAGCCGTCGTCAAGATTCGGGTCGAGTATCACGATTTTCTCGTAATAATTCATTCGCGCCTCCTTGTGGATCAGTTCCTTTCCTGAAAGAAAAGACTAAGCCCTTGCTTTTTCAAAGCAAGAGCAAAGAGTCTATTTTTATATCATATCGGCCTGTTAAAAATCAAACCTGCAGCATCCGTGTTTTTTGTTGTTTCCGGTTCTTCCCTTGATATTTAACATGCAAATCCATAATCTAAACTGTAGGATATGAAGCCGTGGAAATGCACTGATTTTATACTCACCTTCTGCCGGGTAATCCAAATTATGTAATCAGGTCAGGTTTACGGTCTGCCCTTTTTATTTTTAATAAGTGGAAAAATTACACAGGAAATACAGGAATCTCTGGGGCAATGAAGCGGAGATGCTGGTTCTGCAGCGCAGGATCATCGACGCCAAGCCCGTCCTCCGGGCGATGTATAAGAATTTCTATTCCGAGGTCAGGAATTTCATCCCCGGGAAGGGACTGAACGTGGAAATCGGCACCGGACATGGATATACCAAGATGTTTTTTGAAAACATTATCCAGACCGACAGGGTGCTGACGCCGCATATCGCGGTGTGCAACGATGCCCAGGCCCTGCCGTTCAAGGACGGTTCACTGGACACCATCATGGTCTTCGGAGTCCTGCACCACATGAAAGACCCTGATGAGTTTTTCAACGAGGCGCGGAGGACACTGAAAAAAGGCGGAAGGATAGTGATGGTTGAACCCTATGTGAGCCTTCTCTCATATCCGATATACAAGCTCGTTCATCATGAAGGGCTGAACCTGAGGACAAAGGCCTGCGACTCGGAAAAGTACCATCTTCTGGACGCCAACATCGCCATACCGACCATCTTCTTCAAAAAGCGCAAAAAGGAATTCGAGGCCCGGTATCCTGACCTCAGGATCATTTACGAAAGCTACCACACGCCCTTTCTTTTTTTCGCATCAGGCGGCTATATCCACCCCAATCTCCTGCCCGGCCCCCTGCTGCCGATGTTGTTGCGGCTTGAAAAGATGCTGCGCCCATTCGGAAAGTGGCTTGGCTCAATGATGACCATAGTCATCCGTAGGAACTGACTCGCCATCGCCCGCCAATGGCGATGGCTGTGCCACAGGGAAGGTTTAACGGCAATTTCACCTCCCGGTTTTGCCACTTTAGGGGCTAAACCTCGGCCAGCTTCCCTATTAATCTGAATTTCCTGTATCTTTCTTCAACGAGGACGGCGGGCGGCTTTTCCATCAGTTCATCGAGACTGCGTTTCAGCGCGCTTCCGATCGCCTCTGCGGCCTTCTGCTCATCCCTGTGCGCGCCGCCGAGCGGCTCCGGGATTATCTCGTCAATCACACCGAGGGCGAGAATATCCTGCGCAGTCAGTTTCAGGGCCTCGGATGCCCTTGCATATTCTGCCGGTCCCACGGAATTGCTGTTTTTCTTCCACAGGATGGCCGCACACCCCTCGGGTGAGATTACGGAATAGACCGAATGCTCAAGCATGAGTATCCTGTCACCCACTGAAAGCGCAAGGGCCCCGCCACTGCCCCCTTCGCCGATGATAACCGGTATTACGGGAATGTTCAGTCTGAATATTTCAAGGAGATTCCTTGCGATTGCCTCTGACTGCCCCCTTTCTTCCGCGCCTATACCGGGATACGCGCCGGGTGTATCGATGAATGTGATTACCGGGTTTCCGAATCTCTCCGCGAGCTTCATTATCCTGAGGGCCTTCCTGTAACCCTCGGGATGGGGCTGGCCGAAATTTCTTTCAATCCTCTCTTTCGTGCCACGCCCTTTCTGGTGGCCGATAACTGCAACGGGGACGCCCCGGAACCTTGCAAACCCCGCCACAATGGCAGGGTCGTCCGCGAATCTCCTGTCGCCGTGCAGCTCAATGAAGTCCTCCATCAGCAGCCGTATGTAGTCGAGTGTGTACGGCCTGTCGGGATGGCGCGCAATCATGGTCTTCTGCCAGGGTGTGATCTTTGAAAAGATATCGGCCCTCAGATCCTGGGCCTTTTTCTCAAGTTTTTTGATCTCGGCTGTTATGTTCATGTCCCTGCCGTCGGCAAGGCGCCTGAGCTCTTCTATCTTGTTCTCGAGCTCTGCAACAGGTTTTTCAAAATCAAGATAATAATGCATATACGCTCCGCTTCAACTCAATCTCGCCGCTCCCTTTCCCAGGAGCTTTTCCGCCTCCGCCAGCATCTCCTCCGAAGGGGCGACGCGCCTGTTTGTCGACAGCACGCTCTCCCATTGCCCGGGGGAGATTATCTTCAGGTAGACGGGGCAGCTCCCTGAATACTTCGAGAATATCTCCTCGAGTTTCGGGAGGGTCTCCGGTCCGGTACTATTATACATGGAAATGACCACGGATTTATATTCCGGCCCCCTGCGCGGCTTCCGGCGTGCATTGCCTGACCGTTTCCTCGCGGTGCGCTCCGGCGCGCCTGATTTCATTTCACTCAACTGCGCGCCGTCGTCAATTGAGGCTATCCTGTGCGCGACTATTTTCAATCCCTTGTCGGTGCTGTCGGTACAGCCGCTGACGACTACAGGCGTATCCTGCGATATTATGTCTCTCGCTTCGGAGAAGGTCTCGGGAAATGCAATGACTTCGACGGTGCCGTAAAGGTCCTCCACCGTAATATAGCCCATGAGATCGCCCTTCCTGGTCTGAACCTTCCTGACCTCCCTGACGATTCCGCCGATGAGCACATCCTGCCTGTCGTGTATTTCCTGGAGATCGGCGGTGGATGTCACGGAGAGCTCCGCCAGCCTATCCCTGTAGCCGTTGAGCGGATGCCCGGTGATATAGAATCCGAGGGCCTCTTTCTCCATTGCCAGCCGGTGGGAGTCCGGCCATTCATCCACATCCGGCATCTGCCGGGGCGACGGCTCGTGTATCTCGAACATGCTCGCCTGCCCGATGTCTTGCTCTTTCTGAAAGCGGGCGGCCGCATCCATGACAGCCGGCAGGGCGGCCCACAACTGCGCCCTCTTGCCCATGCCGTCCATCGCGCCCGCCTTGATGAGGCTTTCGATGACCTTTTTGTTTACCCTCCGGGTGTCTATTCTCGAGCAGAAATCAAACAGGGAATCAAATCTCCTGCTGGTTCCCGCCTCTATTATGGCATCAATGGCCGAGCCTCCCACGCCCTTCACGGCCTCAAGGCCGAAGCGTATGGAATTGCCCGTCACCCTGAATTCCCTTGTGCTTTCATTAATATCCGGCGGGAGCATCTCGATGCCCATCTCCTTGCATTCATTGATGAAAGTCACCACCCTGGCGGTATTGTCCATGTCCGCGCTCAGTGATGCGGCCATGAATTCCACGGGGAAGTGGGCCTTCAGGTACGCGGTCCTGTATGCTATGAGGGCATAGGCCGCGGAATGCGATTTGTTGAAGCCGTACTGGGCGAACTGCAGTATGAGGTTAAAGAGTGTCTCGGCCTTTTTCCGGGATATCCTGTTGGCCATGACGCCCTCTATGAATGTATTCTTGAGTTTCTCCATCTCCTCGGGGTTCTTGCCGCCCATTGCCTTTCTCAGAATATCGGCCTGCCCGAGGCTGAAACCGGCGAGCTTGTGGGCGACATCCATGACCTGCTCCTGGTAGAGGATAATCCCGTGTGTCTCCCTGAGTATCTCGTTCAACTTCGGCAGCCCGAGCCTGGCAAGCGAGCCGGTCGGCTTTGCCCCGGCACCGGATGACCCGGCGTTCTTCCCCTCGATATATTCGTCGACCATGCCGCTGCCGAGCGGCCCCGGTCTGTACAGAGCGACAAGGGCGATCAGGTCCTCGAACTCCCCCGGCGCCAGCCGCGTCAGCAGGTCCTTCATGCCGGAGCTTTCAAGCTGGAACACCCCCGCCGTCCTGGCGCTGCTTAACAGGGCATAGGTGTCCCTGTCGTCAAGGGGGATGCCCTCAATGGAAAAAGGCGCGGAATCTCCGCCGCCTTCCCGTTTCCGGGCGCTGTTGATGATCTTTTCGGCCTTGTCGATGATGGTGAGGGTTTTAAGCCCGAGAAAATCAAATTTCAGCAGGCCGAGTTTTTTAATGGCATCCATATCGAACTGGGTCGTGACCGCATCGTCGTTGGGCGCCTTGTACAGCGGCAGGAAGTCGGTAAGCGGCTCCGGCGATATCACGATCCCCGCTGCATGGGTCGATGCGTGCCTGGCGATGCCTTCAAGCCTCCGGGCGATATCCACAAGCTCCCTGATTTCCTCCCTGGTCTCGTACATCTCCTTGAGTTTCGGCTCCATGTCAATGGCGGATTTCAAAGTGATCTTGGGGACAAACGGCACGAGCTTGGCCACCCTGTCCACCTCCGCGTAGGGGATGTTCATGGCCCTTCCGACATCCCTTATAACCGCCCGCGCCTGCATGGTGCCGAATGTTATTATCTGGGCCACACGGTCTCTCCCGTACTTCTCCGCCACATATTCGATCACCTCGCCGCGCCTGTCCATGCAGAAGTCCACATCAATATCAGGCATGCTCACCCTTTCGGGGTTGAGGAACCTTTCGAACAGCAGGCCGTATCTGATTGGGTCTATGTCCGTTATATCCAGGCCGTAAGCCGCCAGGCTTCCGGCGGCAGAGCCCCTTCCCGGGCCCACGGGGATGTCCCTGCTCTTGGCGTAGTGGATAAAGTCCCAGACAATGAGGAAATACGAGGAAAAGCCCATCTTGGCGATCATGCGCAGCTCCCTGTCGAGCCTGTCCCTGTAAACGGGGGGTATGGTGCCGTTGAGCTTCTTTTTGAGTCCCTCGACCGCGAGTTTTTCGAGATACCGGTTTAAATCCTCTCCCCCGGGGACCTCGTATACAGGCAGCCGGAACTCGTCGAACCTGAAATCGAGATTGCATCTCTCGGCGATCTTCCTCGTATTTTCGACAGCCTCGGGAATCTCTCCGAATGCCTCCATCATCTCCTGCGGGCTCTTGAAATAAAAGGAATCCGCGGAGAATTTCATTCTGTCGCTGTCATTAAGCGTCTTGCCGGTCTGAATGCACAGGAGGACCTCGTGCGCCTTTGCATCCTCCCTGTCAAGGTAGTGACAATCGTTCGTCGCAACAAGGCCTATATGGAGATCGCGGCTTAGCTCGACAAGCTGCCTGTTGATCTCCTCCTGTTCGGGCAGTTCGTTCGCCTGTATCTCGAGATAGAAATTTTCAGCCCCGAGGATATGCCGGTAGGTGAGCGCAGCCTCCCTTGCCCTGTCGATCATCCCAGCAGCAAGGTAAAAGGGGATCTCGCCCTTCAGGCACGCGGAAAGCCCTATAAGCCCGCCGCTGTACCGGGCCAGCAGGTCCTTGTCGATACGGGGCTTGTAGTAGAATCCGTCGAGGTACGCCTTGCTCACGAGGCGCGTGAGATTCCTGTAGCCGTCAAGGTCCCTGCACAGGAGGATCAGGTGAAACGGCTTCTCGCCCGCGCCGTTTGCACCGCCTTTTTTCATGTGGTCATCCTGCGCCACATATACTTCGCAGCCGATTATGGGCTTGAGTCCCGCCTTTGAGACCTTTTTGTAGAAGTCTATCGCCCCGAACAGGTTCCCGTGGTCGGTCAGGGCAAGCGCAGGGAGATTATACTCAATGGCCCTGCTGATGAGGTCATCGATCCTGACGGCACCGTCAAGCAGGCTGTATTCAGTATGAAGATGGAGAGGGACGTAACCGGAATGCATGGAAAATTTTATAATATTGCCGGAATCTTAGTCAAACCTTACACCTCCGTCGAATTCTTCATATGATCACATCGTATTATTTCATATCCAGCAGCCTCTGTTGCCTTGCAGCGCCATAAAAACACCGTCTGCAGGCGGGACGCGTGTACGGCAGGTTTTACAGCGGAATCCACTGTCTGCTCATGCAGCATTAAGGTTGACTTCATCTGCCCGCGACATATAAACTTTCCTCATAAATCAGTCAGGCACACCTATGAAATATTCCGCGTATCTCGATATAGAGACAACAGGCCTGAGCCCCGTTACCGGCAGGCTCACGGTTATCGGCATATACAGGGAGAACGGCACGGACGGAAAGATCGTGCAACTTGTGGGGGATGAAATATGCCGCCCAGGATTGATTGCAGCGCTGGAAGACACCGAGATGCTCTATACATATAACGGCGCAAGGTTTGACCTGCCGTTTATCAGGACAAAGCTTGGTGTTGATCTTACGGAGTATTACAGGCACAGAGACCTGATGTATGCGTGCCGGAAGAGAAATCTGTACGGCGGGCTGAAGGGCGTTGAAAGGAAACTGGGCATCCGAAGGCAACTTCAGGACATGGACGGCAGGGCCGCGGTTCGGTTATGGCACAATTACGCCCGTTACGGGGACATGCGGTCCCTTGAGATGCTGTTGAAATACAATGAAGAGGATGTCATGAATTTAAGGCTGCTCAGGGAGCGGTTGAGTCTTTGAAAATCCTTATGACCCTGGCCGGTTTGAAGTAGCCCCTCAGTATGATCACTCCGGGAAGACGCGTTTTTATTGCCTGCAGGAATCTCCTGGCCGCCCCGTAGTCTTTGAATTTGCCCAGCCTTACGGAATAAAATTTCCCCACCTTTTCTATCCTGAGGTAGGCGAGTTCTTTTTTGTTCAGTTTTTGCGCTATATAGTCGAATTGCTTCCGGGCGTATCCGGCCTTCGCGAAACTGCCGGCCTGGATTGTATAGATTTTTTGACTGACGGCCTGTTTGGCAGGCACGGTTTTACGGGGTTTCCTGTCCTGCTGCGCGGGCTTCCTATCTTTCAGCCTGGCAGGCATCACGGTCCTGATTTTTTCCATCTCCTGCGGGGACTTCCTGTATTTGCCGGTTTTCTTCTTTAACTCCCGTATCTCTTCGCGGGCATTCCCGGGCGCACTGTCCTTCCGGGCGGTTTCATACGCATCATCCGTCTTTTTCAGGGAGATTGAATGGGGAATTCTTTCATACTCCCTGCCCTTGATGGAGAAGTTCAGGACAAAGGGTTCGTATCCCGGTTTTTCAATCTTCAGCACCCTCTGCCGCGTCTCATCCTCATGGTCGCCCCGGCTGCTGCTTATGTAGGAAATCCGCAGGATCACGGGCGTAAGGCCCTGGAACTTGCCGTCCAGCAGGACCTTGGCGCCTTCGGGAGAGCTTTTGACGGGTATGAATATCGTTCTGCCAGTGTATACCGGCCCCCGGACGGAGGCGCATCCCGCCATCAGCAGGACGGCCATGGCATATGCACTTATCAGCAGGGCAAGTTTTTTGTTTTCAGACATTAACGGTCTCTGTTACGGTTGAGGCTCTTGCAAAAGATTTCTGTCTGTCACCTCGAACGGAGAGAGAGGTCTTTGTAACTCACCGCCGCCGAAAGATTTCTCCCTCCGGTCGAAATGACATATACGGACATTTTCATGCTTTTGCAAGAGGCTCGGTTGATATACCTTTATTGTCATTGTATCACAGATGCCGCCATCTTTTTTGTGATGTCCCTCAACCGGACACCCCTCATCGGGCGCTCCCCATCATCGGAAAAACTGCCGTCCCTCGGCTATCTCTTCGGATTTATTGGAAAAATACTTTAACCCCGTATGAAACGACGGGATAAATGCAGGGGATGCAGGGTGCGGAATGAAATCCTGTTCCCCTCCTTGACGCCCGCCCGTGCATTACACGCAGACAGGAGGGTGCCCTGTAAAAAATAATAGCTGTTAAAAATGACAGTATACACGGAACTGAAAAAATGCTAACCTAAAATTCCTTCAGGATCGATTCTTTCCCTGGTCCTGTCGGTCCCGAGATTTTCGGTTTTTATCACTATTCCTGACAAAAAAAGGAGGAAGCTTTCATGAGGGGGCATGGCGGCTCTTTTACAGGTATTGTCTGTTTTCTCGTTTGTTTTGCGTATGGTTGCCTTGCGGTGTTATCATCCGCATGGGCAGGGATACGGGCGGCGGTATGGGAGGATGTAAGCGGCGGCATCAGGGGCCCGGACCTGCTGGCGGTGGCGGCCGCTCCGGATTCGCCGGAGACGGTTTACATTGCCTCGGGAAATGCTGTTTACATGACTGCGAACGGAGGTGAAAGCTGGAAAGAGGTCCTGTCCTTCAGGGGTACCGGGAATACCGTCAATGCCCTGGCCGTAACGGGGGCCGGGAGGCCTGTCTATGCCGGTACCGGTGACGGTCTTTACAGGAGCATTGACGGCGGGAAAAGCTGGGAAAGGATTTTCACGGCCACGGGCGGTCCGGAGGGCCGTGTGTTCTGCATAGCGGTCGGCCCTGCGGCCCCCTCTGCCATATTCATCGGCACAGGCTCGGGACTTTTCCGGACGGACGACGGGGGAGCCGGATGGGAAAATGGCCGGGGCATCCCCTCGGGCACAAAGGTCTCTTCCATTGCAGTCTCACCGGACGATCATCAGACGGTTTATGCCGCGGCAGCCGACGGGCTGTATAGAAGCCTTAACGGCGGAGCTGACTGGAAAAGAATACTGGCGACATACATCCAAGAGGAAGAGGCCCGGACGGGCGACACGGCGGAAGAAACAGACGGGAGGGGAATCCGCAGCATCGCGGTTGACCCTGCGCACGGCGGCAGGGTGTATCTCGGCACATCGGAAGGCCTCCTTTCAAGCAGCGACGGCGGACTGACATGGGAAAGGGCGCCGGGCCGGGGGCTTATCAGCCGCGATATACGTGATATCGCGGTGGATCCGTCGGACGGCAGTGTATACGCAGCCACCGGCGGCGGGGTGTTCGTGTATTCGGGTGCGGAGAAAATGTGGCGGGGGCTCTACGCCGGTCTCATCTCCTCTGATGTCCGTTCCCTGTCATTCGCCGTGTCCGGGCGCAAAACCCGGGGCACCCTGTTTGCGGTCACAAAAAGGGGCGTGTTTAAAACAACGCATGGTGCAAAGGGCGGTGCGGAGCGTATGGATAACGGATTGGACGACCGGGAGTTGTCGTCCGCATTTGCCCATGAGCCGACCATAGCGGAGATAAGGGAGGCGGCCATAGAATATGCGGAAGTACACCCGGAAAAAATAGATGAATGGAGAAAGGCGGCTGCAAGGAGGGGCTGGCTTCCGGACCTGAGGATTGCATACCGGAAGAACAGGGGCTGGCAGAGCAGCGACTATTTTTATAAAGGCAATATGGAGGACGATGATGTAACAGAAGATACGGACAGGGAGTGGACGGTCTCTATTACGTGGGAACTGGGGGACCTTGTATGGAACAGCGCCCAGACCTCCATAGATTCAAGGGCGCGGCTCATGGTCCAGTTAAGGAATGATATACTGAACGAGGTGACGCGGCTGTACTTTGAAAGGAGAAGGCTCCAGTACGAGATGCTCCTGTCGCCTCCCGGAGATGCGAGGGATAGGATGGAAAATGAACTCAGGCTTCAGGAGCTTACGGCGGATATCGATGCGCTGACGGATTCCTATCTCTCAAAGAGGCTGGCCGGCAGATGAGTGCGGGAAGTTTCATGCTGTTTCAAGGGATTATAACCGTTCGAGCGCCTCGATGACTTTATTTATCAACTCACTGTGCCAGGTAATCGAAATATGGTTGGCAGGCAGGTTGTAATGTGCTGAAGCACTCGGCAGCACAGCGCTCTCTGCAGTAACCATGGAGTCGCCCCTGCCCGGCTTCAGTTCCTCGGGTATCACAGAGGGCGGGAGCGCCCTGAGGAGAGAGCCGGGTATGGTCAGTAACGGCTCGGGATACATCATGCCGTCCTTTTTCTTCCATTTATAGAGAGTAAGCAGTGCAGGGTTTGTTCCGCCGAATGACATACCGAGCACGTCCCTTAACGGCCGGTCATGGAGGTTCATTATAAAGCCGGAATCCGGCAGGAGTTCTCTCAGGGCGCCGCTGTCGAGGAGTTCATGAATGTTTTTCAGTATACGGGCGACACCGCCGCGTGTCTCCTCCGGGAGAACGGCCCTCAGCAGGGGCGCCACAGGAGACAGGTACTTCCCGACCCGCGAAAGAGAACTGCCGGCGTGGGGTGATGCAATAGTGACAAGCGCCCTTACCGCCGGTCTCCTTTTTTCCATGAATTTCCTCGCAATAAGGCCGCCGCGGCTGTGGCCGAGAAGGGCTATGGGCCTTCCGGGGAATATCTTTTCGGCTGTGGCGGCCACAGCCTGAAGCTCTTCCACTGCTGCATTGATCGGACCGGACGGCCTTCTCTGGGTCCAGCAGAGGGCGTTAAACCCTTTCTCCGTCAGGGCTGTCCAGAGATTGTTTATTCTGTCAGGTACAATGCCGGGGGTGAGCCTTTTGCCGGCCTGTGCCGTTGTGGACGGTTCAGGCGGTGTCGCGGCAAAGACTCTCATCGGGATATTCCCGCCGAACACCTTTGTACCAGAGGGATTGACCCAGAAATCCCTGTTCACGCCAAGGCCGTGGATAAAGATTGCAACAGGCCTGCGTGGATCACCTCTGTGAATTACCGTATCCGGCTTCATGGGAACAGGAATGGCTCAGGGAATGCGCATCTTCCGGAGAGAGCCGTCCTTTTCCAGATAAACAACCTCTGCTATACGGGCGTTTCTGATCATCCGGTCGCAAAGTTTGCAGGGCTTGCCGGCGGCGAAACCTCCGTCTTCCTCAAACCCCGCTATATAAATGGTTGCGTCCTTCATCCTGTCCGGGGGGGCGTTTATGATGGCGTTCTGTTCCGCATGTACGGCCTCACACAGCTCGTATCTTTCGCCTGACGGCACGTTCAGCTCATCCCTCGTGCATTGCCCCAGGTCAATGCAGTTGTCCATGCCGCGGGGAGAGCCGTTGTAGCCCGTGCTTATTATCACCCTGTCCTTTACAATGACGGCGCCGTATTTTCTGCGCAGGCACGTGGACCTTGATGAAACCACCTTGGCAATCTCTATAAAATACTCATCCCATTCAGGACGCAATCCGCAACCTCCGTTTGTTTGATAACCTTACAGCAGCGTAAAAACACCGCCGGCGGGCGGGAGGGTGTGCGGCAGGTTTTGCGGCGGATTCTCCTGCCGGCTTATGCAACATTAAGTATAATTTGATAACAACTCCGGACCTGCAGGGACGGCAATTCAGACAACCCCGCACAACAGCCCGGACAGGCCGCTAATCCACGGTGGTGATAAATGTACCGTAGCCTTCGTCGGCAAGTTTTCCGGCAACCCGGTATGCGCTGTCAAAGCTGCTGAACCTTCCCACCCTCACCCTGTAGTATGTCCGCCCGCCGATATATGTCCTGGTTATAAAGACGTCCCTGTATCTTGTCTCAAGACCCTCTTTGAGGCGGTAGGCATTGGATTTCTCGGCAAACGAGCCCACCTGGACACTCAGCGGCCCCCGCAGCTCGCGGGACGGTCTGAAGGCGACCCTCCTCGCATAGCGCATGTTCCTGCCGAGATACTCTATCCTTACCCTTCCTACGCCTTTGCCTGTAAGGCCGATCTCCCGGGCCGCCGCATAAGAAAGGTCCAGATCCCTTCCGCGGATAAAGGGCCCCCTGTCGTTTACGGTGACCACAACGGACCGGCCTGTATCAGGATTGGTCACCCGCAGTCTCGTTCCGAACTTGAGGGTTTTGTGTGCCGCCGTTAATGCGTTCATGTCAAACCTCTCTCCCGAAGCCGTAGGCCTTCCATGGAATTTCGGCCCGTACCATGAGGCCGTAACATACTCCCCCGCGGGCCTGTAGTCAGCAGTGGGCACAGAGGCGCAGGAAGCAAGGAGCAGCAAAACCGCCAGCGCCGCGACCAACCTGGCCGCCGCCCCAGCTGACAGCCTGCTCTTGCTTTCAGATGTATGCACGCTCCCCCACCTCACATTACATTAACTTGCTTATGCGACAGTTACTTATTATTGTAATCCAAACTGACGGCAAATGTAACGGCACCGCCGCCCCGGCACGGAAACGTCAAAGTCGAAGCGCGTAGATTAAAGCCGGGAGAGACAGCACAGAGAGACAAGAGCAGTAAATCAATATCAGTTGCTTTTGTTTCTTTATTTTCTTGAGCCGGTTGCCTGTTATCCTTACAGTGGCATAAAAACACCGCCTGCGGGGCACAGGAGTCTGACGGGGAAGCTTTATCCGCGGTACCTTCAGGAAATATTCCGCACGGCATATGGGCGTCTTTTGGAACTTCACTTTCAGTTATTTCCCGCAACAACAGCATATTCCGCTATCCAATCGCTTTATAAAGGTTTCCCGGCGGATTCCTGTGCCCGTTTATGAAACATTAAGGTTATCTTGACGTAGTCCCGGGCAGGCCGTTAATGAGCAAGCAGAGAATTGCCCGATTCGGGT
>Ga0256839_1001958_pt1 | contig 23938 bp, 19 predicted proteins | sample 354166metaG_FD_185968 | JGI IMG/M metagenome (GOLD analysis project Ga0256839, IMG submission 185968) | Hydrothermal vent microbial communities from Mid Atlantic Ridge, Atlantic Ocean - 354-166 | ecosystem: Environmental > Aquatic > Marine > Hydrothermal vents | place: Atlantic Ocean: Mid... | reverse complement strand
GAGTTATATCTGGAGCCCCTACTTGATATGCCTCGATAAGCTCCTGTGCCTCATCCTCCCTCCCAATAGATAAAAGATATCTTATAGATTCTGGCAGAGCCGCATTAGACATCAAAACCAGGATAAGTGAGAATAGGCCGGCTAGAGCCATGTAGAGTCTCCATCCCTCCACATCGACATATACAACTAGAGATAGTAATACAGCGGATAACCAGCCTACTGCCCAGAATGTCTCAACGAGACTTATGTTTCTACCTCTCTTCTCTAGGCTACTATATTCAGCTACTAGAGATGCTATAATGGGTAATGCCCCGCCGACACCAACTCCAATCAAAAACCTGAATATAGCCAATACCTCAGCCGAGGGTGAAAAGGAACTTAGTAATGTTGAACTGGCATGTAAAACTGTAGAGTAGAATATAACGTTTTTACGCCCTATTCTATCTGCCAATGGACCTGAGAGTAGGGCTCCAAACAACATTCCAATATTGGTTCCAGAAGCTAGTATCGAGGCTAGCCATGATGCCTCAACTGGTAAGTTGAAGTATCCTAGTATCGGTTTTAAACTGAAGCTAATAACACCTACGTTCTGTGAGGAGGCTATCCAAAGGAGGCTGGCTAGAATAACAATTTTAACTTCGCCCCTCATTCCACGAAGACCTATTTATAAAACCATTTAAAAAGATTATTACCTAAAATTAATAACAAACTATTCTACAAAGTCATGAGGTAATATATATAGGGGATTATTAAGATGTTCTCCACCACACTATACCTATTGAAAGATATCCCATATATCTATTATTGTTTGGAGGTGTTTGGGTATACCATATGAGATTCCGGGACCAAGGTCCCGTGAATACCACGAGAGACTTAAAAGAGTAATTCCGGGAGGACTAAACCCTAAATATCTAGAGCATCTTAGAACTATGGCCTCCTTCATAACTGGAGGAGCAGACGTATATCATGTATACGATGTAGACGGTAATAAATATATAGACTTCACAAGTGGATGGGCATCAAATAATGTAGGAAATATCCACCCAGAAGTTTTAGAAGCTACAATAGAAGCCCTAAAAAAATATGGCTTCCTATATCACCATCCATTAGCCATTGAATTGGCTGAAAGGCTTGTAGAGATAACACCTGAGAAGCTTACAAGAGTTTCTATGGAGGTATCAGGAACAGAAGCTGCTGAAGCAGCTGTATCGTATGCATTGACATCTAAGAAGAGACCTCTCATTATAAGCTTCTTTGGATCGTACCATGGAGATAGCATCGGGGCTAGATTGATAGGGGCGCATGAAGCCAGTAGAAAGAAGTATTTTGAGGGTCTAGACGGCGGAGGAGTCATATACATACCATATCCAAGGAATTATAAATTACCCCCAGGAATGACCCAAGAAGATTTTGCAAAATATATTCTATGGTATCTCGATGATTTAGTGCTTGAATATTATGCAGAGCCCGATAGAATAGCTGCTATATTATATGAACCGATGATGGCAGAGGGTGGTAACTATATTCCACCTAAGTTCTTCTCTAAAAAATTGGAGGAGATGGCCAGAAAATATGGATGGTATATTATAGCGGATGAAGTCTTAACAGGATTCGGGAGAACCGGTAAATTCTGGGCTATCGAACATTATGGAATGGATCCGGATATACTTGTTACAGCTAAAGGATTAACAGGAGGGTTAATACCAATTGGAGCTGTAATCATGAGCGACGAAGTAGCAGGAGTAGAAAAGGCATATTCAGGAAGTACCTTTGCAGGTAATCCAGCGGGATGTGCGGCTGCACTCAAGACGATTGAAATTATATATAGAGATAATTTACTGGAGCATGTCACCAAGAATGGTGAAGAGGCCCTTAAAATCATGAAGGAATGGGTTTATAAATATAATTTTATAGTTGATAGCAGGGGAATCGGTTACTTCCTGGCTACATCAATTGAGACCGGTAGAGGTGATGAAGCGGATATCGAGATAGCGAAGAGAATATTTATTGAGGCAAAGAGATTCGGTGTCTGGGTAATATGGGATGATGAGCCCCACATAAGAATATACCCACCGTTGAACATGCCTCTAGACCTACTTGTCGAGGGCCTTGAAAACTTGGAGAAGGCAATATCAAAGGTTGAGAAAGATTATAAAGAAGGCTTGATAACTCTTCCAGAGAAGAGGCAGACTATAGAGTTCTTCGATATCTAACTCCTTACTTTAACCTTGTTTTTTACATATTCTATCCTCCTACAAGTAGAACATATTTCCGATAGTGAAGGTCCTCCGCAGGATCTGCATACCTTTATCTCACCCAAATCTCCACTATAGATCTGGTCGAGAAGCGGTATCAACTTCTTTGTGAAGCTACTAAATAGTTGGAACTTAATCATCGGCTCCTTATCCTCCCAATAACGTAGAACATCTTTCCGCCTCATACTCCTCGCATCATCCCCAAATGGGCAGTTTAGACTCTTCACAGGAATCCTATTGAAAGATACGTAGAGTAGCACTTCATACTCTGGAGTGTTTATTAGGGGCTTCACCTTCCAATAATTGTTCGGAGGAAATGGAGGCAAAATAGGTCTCAGACGATATATCGACTCGTAATCTCCAGAGACGAAGCTAGAGAGCATCACCTCCAGTGTATCATCAAGGTTATGGCCAGTAGCCAATATGTCTACCCCAAGTTCCCTAGCGGCTTTGGCCAAAGCCCACCTCCTTATAAAGCCACAGGTGCTACATATCTTCCTTCCATACCTAGTCTTCTTAATATCTGGTATCGTTATCCCCAGTTCATCACTATACTTGAATACATGAAATTCAACATCTAGAGACTCTGCCAACTCACGGGCCTTTACATAGCTATCCTCGCTATACTCATCTATACCATGATGTAGGTGGATAGCGATATACTTCTTCTCCGGGTAAAGCTTTCTCAAGACTGTTAGAAGGGCCGCACTATCCTTACCCCCCGATAGACCTACAGCTATATAATCCCCTTTAGAGAGCATCTTATACTTCTCAACCGTCTTCTTAACCCTAGATTCAAAGAATGAGTTGAAACAGTCTAGACAGAGATATTGCCTAAGATACCTTATGTATATCTCACTTTCCACAGCTCTACATCTGCTACACTTCACAGGCATTTCCAATTAGAAATAAGAGAGGGAGTTTTAAATATCAAGGGATGATTCCAAAAACAATTATATCTGTTTAATACCTATCTTGTAGATATCTCCAGATATATCCCAGTCTTTTACATACATGTCACTAGGTATTTCAACATCAATATCCACTATAAATTCCTTAGCTCTGGTCTCATTCATTATATAATCTCTCATCGACTCGATATAGGATAAAGACTTTTCATCGGGAGCTGAGACTATAACCATAATATAAGCGTCTATTGGTAGGTCCAACTCCTTCCTCATAAACTGTATCCTACGGACCACATCACGGGCAAGACCCTCTGCAACCTCCTCCTCTGAAATAGACTTGTCTAGTACCAAGTATCCATACTGAAACTCCTTAATGACATAGTTCTCCAGAGGCTTCTCAACAATATTAACCATATCACTTGAGAGGTTATATTCAATACCATTAATTACAATCTTTACAGAACCTTTTTCAACCAACTCCCTAGCCAAGTCCAAAGAGTTCTCAGATACATACCGAGCAACCTTCGGGGTGTCACCCCTAAAGACCGGGCCTAAAGCAGATAGATTAGGTTCAGCCAACTCAACCATGAACCTACTCAACTCACTAGTCGACAAGAAAAATACATTTCTCACATTTAACTGGCTCTTTACAACTCCTTCAAAAATCTCGAGAGCCTTCTCCAACTCCTTTGAATCACTTAATATATAGAGATTCTTAAGTGGAACCCTAAACTTTATACCCGCCTCCATCCTAGCCGCTCCACCGACCTCCAAGATCTTATCTATATACTCCATGGCACTCTCCAACTCAGGGTTAATTAATGATTCATCATACTCCGGGAATCCATACATGTGAATACTTTCATATGCGCCACTAATCGCAGGCCTAAACATCTTAAGATATATCTCCTCCGTAATGAACGGTGTAAACGGAGATAATATCTTCAAAAGCTTGAATAACGTATAATAGAGGACTGAATAGGCTGAGAGCTTCCTCTCATCCTCCCCCTCCAGCCAAGTCCTCCATCTAATCAACCTTATATAACGCCTACTAAGATCCTCTAGAAAGAACTCCCTAACTATTCTAATCGCCTCATGCAATAGAGACTTCTCCAGCAGTTCTCCAGCCTCCTTAACAACTGTATTTATCCTAGATAGTATCCATCTATCCTCTGGAAACAGCCTATCTAAATATTTCTCCACAGGATGGTCTTCATATCTATATTTATCTAGGTTCATATAGAGAGATGCAAAGAGATATGTATTCCATAAGATATTCAATTCTCTAAATGCAAGTTCCATCGAGGTCCACGAAAATTTCAAGTCCTCCCATATAGTATGCTGTAAAACCCCATATCTAAGGACATCACGTCCAAACCTCTCAATAACCTCAGTAGGAGCCACGTAGTTCCCAAGGCTTTTATGCATCTCCCTACCTTTTTCATCCAAGACGAACCCATGGATAACGACCCTCTTATATGGAGACTCTCCAAACCCAATTACACCCGCCCTCAAGAGGCTGAAGAACCACCCCCTAACCTGGTCATGACCCTCAGTAATAAAGTCCACTGGATATAAATCTTTGAATGGGTTTTCCTTCATTGGATATCCCAGGCTTGCGAAGAATGAGACTCCACTATCAAACCATACATCCATAACATCCTCAACACGTTTCATAACATCTCCACATTTTTCACATTTAAATGTTACCCTGTCTATCCAAGGCCTGTGTAGATCCTTAACTTTGGATACGTCTGCACCATACCTCTCCAAATCTTTTAATCCACTTACCACTACATAGTGTCCACAGCCACTGCACATCCATATCGGTATGGGTATACCCCAGTACCTCTGCCTAGAGATAACCCAGTCCCTAAGCTCATTCAACCAATTTATAAACCTGTCATACCCCCACTCTGGAATTATCTCAACCCTCTTTATGGCATCTATCAACTCATCCTTTATATGCGTAACCTTTAGGAACCATTGTTGGGTAGCTCTTATTATTAACCTTGTCTTACACCTCCAGCATATCGGATACCTATGTACAATCCTCCCCTCCCTAAACAGTGCTCCGAGTCTCTTCAAATCTTCTATGATCTCCTTGTTAGCGTCGAAGATATACATACCCCTATATCTACCAGCCTCGTCTAAGTATATACCACGCTCATCGACTAGAGAGATGACTGGAAAACCCATCTTGGACCCTACTTTATAGTCCTCTTCTCCATGTCCCGGCGCCGAGTGGACAAGCCCCGTACCCTCCTCACTTGATACAAACTCTCGAGCCATAACCACAACATGATAGTCCCTAGCCTTCTCCTGTGCATCAACAACACCCTCTAAGGGATGCCTATATCTAAGGCCTTCCAACTCAGAACCCTTAAACCTCCTAAGTATCCTATACCCTTTATCTCCTAAAGCCTTGTCCAACAAAGCCTCCATTAATATAAGCTTCTCCCCATCTACCTGAACCTCCACATAGTCTTCATCTGGATTAGCCATAACAAAGACATTAGCTGGTAGAGTCCAAGGTGTTGTAGTCCATATCAGGAGGTTTGAGTCACCCTCTACAAGAGGGAATTTAACATATATAGATGGATCCGTAAGATCTTTATATTCAGAGACTTCATAATCGGCTAATACAGTCTCACATCGGGGGCACCACCAGACAACCTTCAACCCCCTATCTAAAAGACCTTTTTCATGTGCCTTCTTAATAAGCCACCAAGAAGCCTCAATATATTCATTCTTAAATGTATAATAGGGGTTGGCCCAATCCATACTCACTCCAAGCTCCCAGAAATGCCTACTCATCTCAATCGAATTTCTATATGCAAGCTCCTTACACTCCGATACAAACTTCTCCACCCCAAGTTTCTCCTCAATATCACGTTTACTCATTAATCCAAGCTTCTTCTCCACAGCCACCTCAATAGGTAGGCCATGAGTATCATATCCAGGCTGATCCCATGTAGCGTAACCCTTCATCCTATGGAACCTAATAACCACATCCTTCATAATCTTATTCCAAGCGGTTCCAATATGGGGGATATCACTTGATGGATATGGAGGGCCATCCAGAAAATAATATTTAGGCTTTCCACGGTTCACCCGAATCTTTTCATATATCCTGTTCTCAGTCCAGTAACTAAGTATCTTAGGCTCAAATTCTTTTGGTGAATATTTTTTATCAAGGAGACCTATATATCCCTTTCCATCTTCACCTTTCATATTAAATAGGTATAGTAACAATAAACAATATAATATTTTACTTCAGCATCACCCAATATATCTTGAAACCAGCCTGTAAACATATGTAAATAGGTTGTTTACAAGTAATGTGAAGAGTTGTGAGTGCCTATAGGGGATACACACTCAAGGCTCAACTGTGATATAAATCCTTCTATTGCGTCTACCCTTACTTTCATATTTCAAAAACCTTATTTCACCAATCTCCCTAGTGTTCTTTACATGGGTGCCCCCGTCAAACTGGATATCTATATCACCGATCTTAACAATTCTAAGAGGCCCAGTCATATACTTCTCATACTTACTGAAGTCAGCCACCCTAAATAGATGCTTCATCTTCCTAGCCTCATCTGGAGTGACGAAGAACACCTCAACCTCATGCCCCTGAGAGGCCACTTTATTAGCCTCCTCAACAATCTCCTTGGCAATCTCCTTATTCATCTCCTCAGCCGGAAAGTCTATCCTCGCCCTATCCTCATATATCTGAGAGCCTGTAATTAGATAGCCAGATCTTTCAAACACAACTGAACTAAGGACATGAAGACTTGTATGTAGTCTCATAATTCTGTATCTCCGCTCCCAATCAATGACGAGCTCCACTTCATCCCCTACAGAGAGGGTTATGGCTTCATTGGGGACATGGACAACTAATGACCCATCTCTATAGCTCCTTACTATATCCATCTTATCTCCTCCCTTCAATACCCATCCAATATCGTATGGCTGGCCACCACCACCTGGATAGAAAACAGTCCTGTCTGTCGCAAAGCCATCTTCATATAACTTTATAACCTTAGCCTTTACATCCCTCAAGTAGGAGTCAGTCCAATAGAGTGGTTCAGTCTGCATATATAATATGATAGGCTAGAATCTCTATAATACCTTTCAGTTTATACATCCAACTACGATAATAAAATATTATGATTAAAATCATCGAAGACATAATAGATATATTCAAACCAGTTAGCGAAACAGTCAGCATCCACGATGGAGATGCAGGCTCACTATTCATAAAACTAAAGATAGAGAAGGAGGATGCTTTAGACATTCTAATGGAGCTTTTCAAAGATTACCTTCCTAGGGGAGAGTTGATACTCGCTAATATATCATCTGGTGAGTTTAGAGACATGAGGAGGAAGACGATAGAGATAAAAGGTGGATATCTAATAGAATACTATGATTATAATGAATTGAGCCATATCTACCTAAGAATATATAGCCTTACAGACAGTAGGGTAGAATGGACATCTCTATATATTGATTGGTCTAAAAAATCTGCTTGGTGGCGTTAGACTCTCCAATTTAGGACGAGGTTAAGTTTATATCCACAGTGGATACATCTCCCTTGTTCGTCAATATCGAAAGACTCTATGTAAAAGCCGTATCTATCCACAACTTTCCTTCCACATCCAGGGCAATATGTGTCTTCTAGAGGATGCCCCCATACATTACCAATGTAGACATGCTTCAAACCATATTCCCTTGCCTTTGAAGCATACTTCTCAAGTATCTCAACAGATGTTGGCGGAACATTTATCATCTTATAATCGGGATGGAAACGGAGCAGGTGGAAGGGAGTCTCCGGCCCCAACTCATCATACACAAATTTTATGAGACGAATAAAGCTCGACTCTTCAAGACCCTCCTTCACCGGGACAACCAAATCAGTAATCTCTATAAAAATCCCCTTCTCCTTCATTACCTTTAAAGAGTTGAAGATATCCTCGGCATCCTTTACCCAGATATACTTTCTATAAAATTCTCGGTTACCATGTCCCTTAAAATCAACAGTTGCAGCATCTAGATATTTACCTATTTCATCCAACGCCTCACCAGTCATATATCCATTTGTAACCCATGTATTGAAGAGTCGATTCTTATGGGCAAGCTTCATAACATCAATTGCATACTCAGCAAATATTGTTGGTTCGTTATAAGTATATGAAATTCCTTGGGCATTGTGCCTCAGAGTATATTCAACCACATATTCTGGAGGTGTATATGGCTCCTCAACCTTCCTCCTCTGACTAATATCCCAGTTCTGGCAATACATACATGCATAGTTACATCCAGCCGTAGCAATTGAAGTTACATAGGTGCCCGGCATAAAATGGCTCAAAGGCTTCTTCTCAATAGGATCTATATTTATAGTAACCAGTCTACCGTAGTTCAAGGCATATAATCTGCCATCTATAACCTTCCTAACCCCACAAAAACCAATAGAACCATCGGGGATCCTACAATGCCGTGCACATAAATAGCAATGTATCCTACTATTCTCCCTCTCCCAAAATCTAGCCTCTACATAGGTAGTCGCCATATAAAATATCCCAATTATATACACACGAGAGAATAAAATAAACTTTACCTAATACACATCCTAAGTAACTAGTATAAACATTGTTGTAAATACTGAGAAGGGAGACAGGAAAATCAGGGGAATAACATTCTCCCTGATACCCCAAGCCATGCGGATAACATAGAATATAAATCCATAGATATTTGTGAATAGAATGAGGAAGATATAGTGGATAACCCCACCCATTAACACAGAATAGAATACATAGATAAAGTATAGTATTAGGTCTCCCTCACCAAACATCTCACCCTCCCTACGAGAGATAAGGTAAAGAGGTACAACCAACGTCAGAAATAGGAAGAGTGGACCGAAAATCTTGTCAAGACCTGTTATAAGTGCATATATAATAAAAGGGATGCATGGAACCCATGTGATATCATCCACATAGTAATCCAAAAGGTCGTCAATCGCTGGAGGTAATAATGATAAAGGTAAAAAGAGGAGGGTTAACTCACTCATAACTAGCCAAACTCACTCTTTAAATCATTGGTGACATTATTACTTAGAATCTCATCTATATCGAAGACCTCGACCTTGATGTCCTTCACAGCCACTTTACTATCATTAAGGGAGATCTTCAACCTAATATTGGTAACAGCTTCCTTAGGAACCTTATATTTCTCAACCAATACTCGAAATATCTTCCTATTAAGCTCGGTTATACTTTCATTGAGTTTTTTAGAATCGACTTCACCCTTCTTAACCTTATCACTGAATACACCATTTATAACCCGTCTAATCTTCAATGCATATCCACTCACCCTTACAGGACCAGTCATAACCTCAAGCTCATCAGAAGACATAGAGTCACCACGAAAATAAATAATTCCTAAATATTATTATAGTTTATCTCTGAAACCTAATTATATAACTATAAACCTACCTTTACTATTGATAGAATGAGTATTGTAGAACCCCGACATCTACATGGGATATATATAGATGGATGTGTAAATTGTGGAGGCCCGATTGATGATAAAAGATTGTTAATGGGTCTTCCATGTGTAAAATGCCTTCCTAAGATACCCGAGAAAAGAGATATAAAGAGTATTTACAACCTTCTTAGGGAAAATAAGACCCTAAGAAAGGGTTTTATAGATCTATATAACCTGTATAAATGGAGGAACGACTTCATAAGGCTATTTACAAAGGCGGTTGGAAACCGACCATGGAAAGCCCAGGAGACATGGGCTAGACGAGTCCTAAAGGGAGAGAGTTTCTCAATTATTGCGCCAACAGGTGTAGGGAAAACAGTATTTGGGATACTCATGAGTATATACTTAACCAAGGTCAGAAATGGAGGTGATAGGAATAAAGCGTATCTAATTCTACCTACAACACCATTAGTTAAACAGGTATATGAAAAAACAATATCTTACTTAAAAAGCCTGAGATATAGATATGACGATGTCATATGTTATCATAGTGATCTAACAAGAAAAGAGAGGGATGAGATAAAAAGGAGAATTGTAGATAATAACTTCACAATACTAATAACCACAAACCAGTTTCTATCCACGAGATATGAACTACTCAAGGACAAGAAGTTCAAATTCGTATTTGTAGACGATGTAGATGCGGTATTGAGAAGCAGTAAAAATGTGGTCAGGTTAATACACCTTCTTGGATTTAGGGACAATGGTAGGATTGATAGAGTAATAGGGCTTTTATATGAATATTACCGGCTAAGAAGGAGTGGAGACGGAGAGAAGATGCTTGAGATTTGGAAAAAAATCGAGAGACTCATAAAATATATAACCTCAGGTCCAGGGAGGAAAGGGATACTAGTAATCTCAAGCGCCACCGGAAGACCTAGGGGTATAAGAGTTAAACTATTCAAGTTAATCTTAAACTTTGATATAGGGCTTAGGTCGGAAACACTTAGGAATATTTATGATGTGTATAGCATATCCACCTCTGAAGAGGAGAACCTGTCTAAGCTTGTAGATCTCATAAGGAAGCTAGGTGCAGGGGGATTAATTTATGTACCTGTAGATAAGGGTATAGAATATGCAGCTAAAATAGCGGGATTTCTTAGTGAGAATGGGATAAGAGCTGACTATCTAGTATCAGGTAGGTTATCAGCCTTAGAAAAGTTTTTACAGGGAGAGATAGATGTTCTTGTAGGCGTAGCCATCTACTATGGGGTAATGGTTAGAGGCTTGGACTATCCAGATAAAATTAGATATGCCATCTTCCTCGGTACACCGAGATTCAAGTTCAGCGCTAGATTTACAGACCCGAATCTAACTCAGATAGCTAAGACACTTAATATACTGAAGGATATATTGAAGGATGATATTAAAAATATCGAGTATTGGCTGAGACTCTCAAACAGGATTATTAGATCTGGCTCCCAATACCAAATACTCCGTATAAATGAGGTTTTAAGGGGGGAGAAGAAACCTGAGACTAAGACTGAGGAGAGGATGCTGGAAGCCCTTGAATATATAAAGGAGGTTTTTCAAGATAAGAAGGTTTTAGAAGGAGTAAAAAGACATCCAGACGTAGTTGTTGAGGAGATAGATGGAGAATTATATCTCCTAATCCCGGATGTATACACATATATCCAGGCAAGTGGTAGAACAAGTAGACTATATGCAGGAGGGATAACCAGAGGATTTTCAGCAATCCTAGAGACAAATGAGAAACTACTTAGGATACTTATTAGGAGAATGGAATGGATATTTGAAGAAGTGAAATGGAGTGAATTGAATGAGATAGATCTAGCAAGGATTGTGAGGGAGATCGATGAAGACAGAAGAAAAGTCGTTATGATTAGAAAGGGTGAGTTGAAGACCGAGTTTAAAGACCCGATTAAACCTGTATTTATAGTAGTGGAATCTCCAAACAAGGCTAGAACAATAGCTAGATTCTTTGGAAAACCAAGCGTTAGGAAGAGAGATGGTTTAATGGTCTATGAAGTAACGACTGGTGATCTCCTCATACAAATAAGCGCATCTGGAGGGCATATATATGACTTAGTTGAAAACGTTGAAAGACTTTCAAAAGAGGGAATTCTGGACAAAGAGTATACCGAGAAAAGTTTTTACGGTGTATATATTGAAGGGGAGAAACGCTTCATACCCCTCTATGGAAGTGTAAAGAGATGTGAAGCAGGGCACCAATTCATAGTCCCTGACCACAAGGATGGGGAAAAGGTATGTCCAAAATGTGGCGGCCATATAGCGGTAGATAAAAAGGGTATAGTAAACTTCTTAAGGGAAGTCGCCTCAGAAGTCGATACACTACTTGTAGGTACAGACCCCGATACTGAAGGAGAGAAGATTGGGTGGGACCTAGCGGTGTTGCTCAGGCCATATACATCCGAAGTAAAAAGGATAGAATTTCACGAAGTAACTAGGAAGGCCGTACTAAAATCGATTGAGAAGCCAAGGGACTTTAACGAGAGACTTGTTGAAGCTCAGATAGTAAGGAGGATAGAAGATAGATGGATAGGATTCGAGTTAACAAAAAGGATATACAGCGAGTTAAGATATGAACTACATAAGACGATGGTGGGTAAAGGCAAGAGTAGGAGAATCACATGGGATGCCCTAAGCAGAGGTGGATGGAGCGCAGGGAGAGTGCAGAGCCCCGTTCTAAACTGGATAGTGGAGAGGGGTGAAGAGATTGAGAGAAATAAAAAGAGGGGCATCATTCTCGATATAGAGGAGCTAAACCTAACAGTCAGGAAACCCCTAGATGAGATCCCAATGCTTGAGAACGGAGTAACTGTTAAACTAGTTTTTGGAGAACAATACGAGGAAGAGGTTAGGCCACCCCCACCATATACTACAGACACTATGATATCAGATGCAAACCGATTCTATAGAATGAGTGCCAAAGAAGTTATGAAGACTGCTCAGGAGCTGTTCGAAGCCGGTCTAATAACATACCATAGGACAGATAGCACCCACATATCAGATGAAGGAAAGAAAGTTGCAAGGACCTATCTAAAACTGAAATTCCAGGATGCGGGAGAGGCTATATACTGGGGAAGAAGCTGGGGAGAAGAGGGAACCCATGAAGGTATTAGACCCACTAAACCTATTGACATAGATATGCTAAGGGAGATGATGATTCAAGGAGACTTTACACCTCCATTCAGGTTTGAGAAACGCCATTATCAACTCTATAGAATGATATTCAATAGATTTATACTTAGCCAAATAGAGGCAGCTAAGATAACGAGAGTGAAATATAAGATTATATTCCATGGGGAGACGCTCTACGAAGGAGTATTCAACCTTTCAATCGATAACGAGATTAAGAAGATATTCTACCAAATGTACCATCCAATAAGGGATATAGAAGTGAGAGATAGAGAAATATACATTCCTAGGGATAGGGTGAAGATAGATACTATTTATCTTGTTTCAGCATATACCCAGGGAGATATAATCAGACTTATGAAAGAGAGGCAGATAGGTCGTCCAAGTACCTACAGTAAGATTATATCGACACTCCTCGAAAGAAAATATGTTAAGGAGATAAAGTCACTACTCTTTCCTACATTAAAGGGACGTATCCTAGATAGATTCTTAAGGACTCATTACGGAGACTTCGTTTCTGAGGAGAGGACAAGGTTAATCGAGAAATATATGGAGGAAATTGAGAAGGGCCTTAGAGAATATAGTGAGGTACTATGGGAACTTTATCAGGAAATTAACTCATTAAAGTTGATGGAAGATAGATTCAGCCATCCAAAGATATCAGGAGACACAGGATTCGCACACCTACCATTTTAAAAACTAGGATACAGTAAATTATCATTATGCAGGAGTTATCAAAATCAATCCTACAGATCATCGATGACCACGTATCTATAAGGAAATATAGAGAATCTGAGATTCCGGAGGAGACACTAAATAAGATAATATATGCCGGAGTTAGAGCACCATCATCCGCAAATCTACAGCCTTACACGATAGTGGCCATCAAAGATAAAAAGTTGAAGAAGGAATTATCACTATTATGTGGTGACCAATCCCATATACGTGAATGTTCCGTCTTCCTAATCTTTGTAGCCGACTACAATAGGATGATTAGAGCAATGGAGATACTAGGTATAGAGCCATTCGAGCCCAATGTATATTCTCTCTATATAGCGGCTGTCGACGCAGCCTTAGCTGCACAGAACATAACCCTAGCAGCGGAGTCCATGGGATACGGAATATGTTATATAGGAGCTGTTCAGAATAACCCATGTAAGATCGCGGAGCTCCTAGGTCTACCAAGATATACCTATCCACTCTTCGGTTTAACAATAGGGGTCCCGGATGAGAAGCCGGCTAAGAGAATAAGGCTTAACGTAGAGACCATACTACACATTGACGGATATGAAGGATCTAAGGCCGACCAAGTAATTAAAAAATATGAGGAAGAAGGATATTTAGATAGCCTAAAGAGGAGATATAGGAGATACGCTGGTAAAGGAGGTAGGGTTGAGAAAAGATTTAAAGGATTTATAGAGTGTCTTGAGAGTCAGGGCTTTAAAACTAGCCCCTCACTCTAAACTCATCTCTGAAGACCTCTTCCAACGTTTTTATCCTATTATAGCGCTTTATAAATTCGTCGGGACCTATCTCACCCCTCCTAAATTCCTCAACAAGCCTCTTCATCTCCTCCCTTAGCTCCTCCAACCTCCTAGAAATATATTCAGATATTGATTTACTGGATTCTAAATCACTCGTTAACTCTCTAGGCCTATAAATCCCCTGGAGCAATCCATCCTCAAGAAGAAACACCCTATCACCCTCCCTAGCAACTCTAGGGTCATGCGTATTCACAATTACAGTTTTACCGTTCTCGGTCAACTCCTTAAAGAGAGTTAAAACCCTCTTAATATTCTCACTATCCAATTCAGCTGTAGGCTCATCAGCTAGAAGCAATTCAGGGTCGTTGGCTAGGGCAGCGGCAATCGCCACTCTCTGTTGTTCACCACCACTTAAATCCTCCACCATCTTATCCAACTTATCCCTAATACCAAGTTTATCAGCCAACTCATCGATCCTCCTCTTGATATAGTCTCTAGGCTTACCAGCCACGAGCATTGGAAGCTCAATATTCTCCCTAGCAGTCAACCTACTAATCAAATTCAAGAATTGGAATACCACTCCTATCCTATGGAGACGAAGATTATTAAGCTCACCTTCACCCAATCTAGTTACGTCACGCCCAAATACATAGACAGATCCGGAGCTGGGCTTATCTAATCCAGCGATCAGATTCAAGAGTGTAGTTTTACCGCTACCACTGGGACCCATAACAATAGCCAGCTCTCCATTAAAAACTTCTAGGGAGACTCCTCTTAAAGCAGTTACTCCCCTGTCCCCCACAGTATACACCTTAACCACATCCTCAACAACTACAACCTTATCCAAAGTGAACCACCTCCCTCACATACCTCCTATGAATAACCCCCAGAATCACAAGGGGGATCAAGAGAGAAATTAGGATTATAGCACCCAGGTAAATCGGGGCTAGCAAATCTATAAATAAGGGAATGTTGGGGCTAGTATTCGATAAAGTCGATATTGTCTGTTGACTAGCACCATAACCAGCGATAACCCCCACCACAAGACCAACTATAACGCTAAACAATGTAATTGGAACTATCAAGCTATATGCAAGCTTCTTAGATGCAGACGCTAGTCCACGAGACCTCATAACGATGAGATCTGGAACCATATCCATAACATACTCTATAGAAAGTAGTGTAATTGCTATAGCTACAGCCACTATAGCGTATACATTAAATGAATATAGGTTCTTCTGTAGGAAGCTCATCATATCTGATAAAGAAAAGCTAGGAGAATATTGTACTACTCCACCAATATTTATAACTCCATATTCTTTAAGCTCTGAAAGATAATTTTTAAGTATAGAGGATATCTTTACAGAATCATTTGAGAATATAACTAGCATACCTTGGAATGAAGTATTCAACTCCTTCAAATCCAGGAAATCTCTATCAATAAAAGCCCCAATATCACCTAAACCTAAATTTACACCTATATATCCATCGATATAGTCCTCGCGAACAAGAAAGTTCCTTCCATCGGTAAATGTGGATGTGTAAAACTCAAATGTCAACTTGACATCCCTTATATCCCCGCCAACATCATTTTCAATACTCTCAACAACGAAGCTAGTCAGAAATATATCCATCTTATCTCTGTATCGGACAAGCATCCAATCCTCTAGCCCCATGTATTTAAATATCTCGTATATGTCATCTACATAGAGATAGTTCAGACCAAATGAAGCTCCAAAAACCTTTACACTCCCTTGGATAGCTACACCTATAAAGAACTCAGCCACCCCTTCATTTACAAGGATATCCTCTACATATGTTATCAACTTATCCAGTTTAGCGGTATCCAGTTTTATAGCATGTAGATAGACTGGATTATCGAATCTACTCTGAACTGCTGATACCTCATTAAGATAATATAGCGTCCTTCCCGAGAATATAACGTAATAAAGCATAAGTGAGATTAAGAGCCCCGAAAGAAAAGTTGTCTTAGAGATTAGGCCAGGTAGGCGGCCACTATATCGATATACTATACCTCTGAACTTCCTAGCTAATATATAAGAGAAGAATTCAGTCAATTTAGAGATTAAGCTTGTCTTATAAATGATGAGATTGATGACCCCATATACGACTATTATTGGAGCCAGTATATTCATGAAGCTACTAACTATGCTATAGATTATCAATATAGGGCTTAACGGACCTAATCCAGTGATATATTCGTTTAAATTGATGGCTAACGCCCATTCAACCATCTTTATTATTGCTAATATAAAGAAGACTAGGAAGAGTGAAGATGGAGACCATGTTGTTCTTTCAAAAGGCTCAAAATATTTCCTAGCAACCGATATAGGGCTGATGTCTTTAAGCAATCCTGCTCTTCTATAGAAAGCAATGAAGAGTAAGATATAACCTAGGATGAAAGCTGCAAGAACAGTTTCATAGGAATAGAATACAGTCGATGGTAGAGAGTCATATCCTAGATAACCTATGATTAGATTACCTATATAGGGGGAGATTAAGATGCCAGCCGACATACCAAATGTCGCTATTATGAACATATATACCAGGAAATACCTTCTAACAACTTTATTAGGTACACCCCGGAGCTGAAGTAAACCAATATCCCTCCTAAAACTTCTTATTATTAGCTCCATGTTAACTACAGTCAAAAACCAAATTCCAAAGATATATGGAAACGAATAGAACACTGTTATGGTAACAGCTGCTATATCACTAAATGTACGCATCATCAAGATGTTCTGAATGTTATTCACACTATCTAAGGATGTTATCTCGAATTTCTCAGACAACTTCTCATTTATAGTCTGAGATACATTAAAAAGGGTCTGCAAAACTTTCAATTGATCCTCTATCAATATATCAGAATCAAATTTAAGCGCTAGATCTATCGTCAGAGTAGATGGTGAATCCCCCACTAATTCAATGAAGTCATCGATAGATACTATAGAATACTCTCTCGGGGTGGTGAAAGGCCCTGGGAAATCCACGGGATACTGGCTTGTTACAATTATCCCTGTAACATTAAATTTATATTCTCCTCCATCAACACCTAATAGAGTTACCTCACTACCTACACCAAATTCCCCACCCTCAATTGGGACTATTAAAACCTCAGAATTTAATGCAATCTTCCCAGGACCTATATCAAACACACCATCTAATACATCAATATCCATTAACTGTTCAACCTTGTCAATAGGAGAAAATGTTTCTATAACTATTGGAGGAGAGCCATCAAGCTTTATCCTAACCTGCTCATAAGCCAAACCTATTAAAGACTCGTTCAGAATAGGTATGTCAATCAATATCGAATTTATATAATCTATGATTTCAGGGATGGACAACCCCCCTATATTTTCAATCCTATATATTAAAATCATATGATTTTTAGCGGCCTCAATCTGAGCCTTAATCTGCCTCTCTCTTTCAGCATATGATATTGCGGCAGGAGATACAATTAAGAGAGACACTAACATGAATACAAAGAAAATTCCCACCATTTTAAGGGTATTCCTTGAGAAGACTTTGAACAAATAGAGTTTCATGATAAATACCCCTTACATGAACCCCAATCTATAAAATAGGTTAATGGTGAACCTATAATATAATCCTTAATCTTTATTACTAACGATAGGCTTCAAAACCTAAAATGCATGTTAGACTCGATCTCCCCAATAAATTGGGAAAGCCTCAGGAACAATTCACGATAGAGCTTCTTGAGCCTAATCCCATCCTCTACATCAAAGGATACAGAATATTCTAAGAAATCTACCTGCTCCCCCATTATAAACCCCCTCGAAATAAGCTCAGAAATTTTAGGGAATCTATATAACATATTCAATAGGCTGAGGCCACCCTTAAAGATGGAGTATACAGTTCCAGATGAAAGTGGAAGATATCCAGATGTAAAACCTACATCCACATCACCAACATATTTTATGTAGTCCAGTGCCAATAAGATCTCCAACTCTATATTGCGAATAGACCTATCTAGGAGCCCAATATAATACCTATCCTCGAAAAGACTCCTTGTTAAAACACGCCGAAGATTGTCATGAAACGTCTTACATTCAATTAGGTCTGTTTTACTAAGGAATGAATCATCACCAGAAAATTTTATGTATACAATCTTTTTCTCATCATTTCTCAACATTGAATCCCTAAGTTCAAGAACAAAATTTATATCACAATTTCTCGGTATCTTAAGAATCTCTATAGCCCTATATTCAGCTCCTTCCTCAACCGATACGTAACTCATTCCATCACCATATATTGAATAGAATGGTAAATTATTTTTCTTTGAATGAATGTGGATGAATTAAGACAGATAGAGGATGAGATAAGAAACTGTATCAAATGCCCATTACACAAGAATAGAACCAATACAGTACCAGGAGAAGGTTCTACCAATCCAGAGATCATGTTTATAGGTGAAGCACCTGGGAGACAAGAGGATCTACAGGGCAGACCCTTCGTAGGTAGAGCAGGTGAATATTTAACGTATCTAATCTCAACCCTAGGACTCAGGAGAGAAGATGTATACATAACCAATGTGGTCAAGTGTAGACCCCCTAACAATCGAGACCCAACAGAGGAGGAGATTGATAAATGCCTACCATATCTAAGGAGGCAGATAGAACTTCTAAAACCAAAAATAATAGTGGCATTGGGAAGGCATGCCGCTAAGACACTCGCCAGAGAATCGGGAATATCATTTAAGGGAATAACCAGAGAGAGGGGGAAAATAATGAAGGTTAAAATATATGGATTAAATATAAGCTTAGTATACACATACCATCCTGCGGCTGCACTTTATAACCCAAATCTAAAGAATATTATAGAGGGAGATTTCAACAAGATAAAGGAACTATTAAAGGAAGGACATGCAAAAAAGAGAAGGAGTGGGACACTAGACGACTTTCTATAGAGCTATCCATCCTTATTCTTCTCAGCGGCTAACCTCTCCTCAAAATATTTTTGGAGATCGATATCCCTATACTCTTCAGATAGCATATTCTTTTTCTCTGGATTCTTAATGAAGTAATACACACTATAGCTACATATAGGTGCTATCTTCAAATCCTTCTTGCTTGCATAGTCCAATGCATATTCAACCAGCTTCTTTGCCAAGCCTCTACCACGCCAATTCTCTGGAGTATAGGTTGCATCGAGATACAGCTTTCCATCTTCTATATGATATCTGAGGTACGCCTTAGATTTATCAGGCAACCTTATGAAGAAGACTCTACTTGTCATCTCAACCTTATATTCTTCACTCATAGAATCCCATTTTAATATGACTTCAATAGCTCTTTATAAACCATTGCTTAAAGAATATATCTTGTGTATCAGTATGAAGGATGCCATAATATATGACATAGATAACACGCTAATAGACTCAAGAAGGAGATATTTCACATCTCTATTAGAAGCAGCTAATGGAAGAAGAGTACAGAGTATAAGAGATTTAACTGGAGAGGAGAGGAATAAATTCTGGGATATATTCTTAAGCTCAAAATATTTACATCTTGATACTCCCATTACCGAGACAATTGAAGAGGTAAATAGCAAGTATAACACAGGTTTATATATAATACTCCTCACGGGTAGACCGGAGTATATGTATGAAGATACTGTTAAGCAGCTCAAGATGTTTGGGGTAAAATATCATAGAATTTATATGAGACCTTTATACGATAAAAATCCAGATTATATCTATAAGCCTGCTCAGATAAGGAGGATAATGGCTGAAGGATTTAACATACTTGAATATCATGATGATAGTGTGTCAGCCTTAGAAAGAGTCCGGCAACTATATCCAAAAATATTGGTTTGTAGACATGGATTCGGAGAGATGTTCTAGGTGAGTAAGATGGAGGAAGATAAAGAACTTGAAGAGATAATGAAGAAGAAGATGAAGCGTTACATGGAAATGATTGATAGAAAGAAAAGTAATGAGGTTATAGAAAACCAGCAGAAAACCGATCTCTTCCAAAAGGTTAAGAGAATATTTACGGAGGACGGATATAGCCACCTAATGAAAATAGCATCCTCAAATAGAGGATTGGCTGAAAAAATGATAGCAATATTCATAGAACTGATATACATGGGCTACATAGCCCCTCCAATAGACTATGTATTGGTTGAGAAACTAAGACGAAAACTTACAGGTGAAAAAGGTAAGATATATGTCTATAAGAAAGGCGAGTTAAAAGATCTAAGTGAATCCTTAAAGGAGGAGGACTAACCTCTAAAGTAATATCGATAGGCTATATAACCAACTAAAACTACTGCCACGATGGTCAAAATATCATCTAGGAAGTTTAAATCCACCTTAAAAGTATCTGATGGGCGGATAGTGAGTTCATTCGAGACGACCTTATCACCTATACCTAGAAATGCAACTAAATGAACTGTTGTCTCTTTCTCCACCTTAGGAGCCTTAATTGTAAACTCAAAATATGAACCCACTTTAAGTAGAGAATTCACCTCAAACCTTCCAATATACCCGCTTTCGTTACCTGGGTAGACAATATAGAGGTCTAGGTAATTTATCTCGACATCCCTATCCCCAAGATTGAGAAGCCTTACTATAATCTCATCTCCAGAGTTAAACTCATACCCCACAGTAAATAATGTGAAATCTCTATCTACACATTTTTTACAAATCTTATCTGGATATACATCCGGTGATGATAATAGGAGGAGACCGATCAATATCAATAGGGATAACAATGCCCGCCAGTTCATACTCCAGATTAATTTAACATGTATAACTACTATATTACTATCAGGTGTCCTCAAATGGAAAATGAATTCTATGGATGGCACCGGAAGATTCTCTGGGTAGATCTATCTAGAGGGAAACATTGGGTAGAGGAGATTACACCTGACTTCGCTCTACAATGGATAGGAGGGAGGGGATTCGCAATCAGAATCCTATGGGACAGGCTTGAACCAGGAACCGACCCTCTATCGCCAAATAACCTCCTAATCTTTGCCGTGGGCCCTCTAACGGGGCTTCCATTACCAAGTAGTGGAAAGCTCGTAGTAGCCTCTAAATCACCCTTAACAGGGGGATATGGAGATGGAAATGTCGGTACCAAAGCATCTGTTCAACTAAGAAAAGCAGGTTATGACGCATTAGTAGTGACTGGTAAAGCTGAGAAGCCTAGCTACATAGTTATCCAGAATAGAGATGTGGAAATTAAGGATGCATCAGATCTATGGGGGGTAGAATCTGAAGAGCTAGATAAGGAGTTGACTGGTAGATATGGCAGGAAAGCTGGAATGCTATATATTGGCCCGGCTGGAGAAAAGCTTGTCAGGTTTGCAGTTGTAATGTCGGAGAAGGATAGAGCTGGTGGGAGACCTGGAATGGGTACAGTCATGGGCAGCAAGAACCTCAAGGCAATTGTTGTTATTGGAGATGGTGACATGCCCTCTAAAGACCCTGACAAGGTTAGGGAGATAGGTAAGGAGGCCTACTCCGATGTAAAGAAATCCCCCAACTATGACCATTGGATGAGAGAGGGGACAATGGGTATCCTAGCCTGGTGCCAAGAGATGTCTGTACTCCCCACCTATAACTTCAGAGAGGGTGTATTTGAAGGAGCAGATAAGATTAATGGGGCTGTAATGGCCGATATATTCAAGGTCTTCCAAAAGGGATGCCCACAGTGTAACATGGTGTGTGGAAATGTGGGGGAGGCAAAGGAGGGTAGATTCCAGGGTGTAAGGGCTGAACTTGATTATGAAAATGTTGGGATGCTGGGTCCAAACTTAGGTATTGACAACTTAAACGATATTATAGGCTTGGTAAGGATGGCTGATAACCTAGGATTTGACACTATATCCCTTGGTTCCACTATGGCGTTCGCCACAGAGGCTTTTGAGAGAGGCCTTATAGCACCAAATGAATTAAATGGTGTGAAGCCAAGATGGGGAGATACAGACTCCTATGTAGATCTGATGGATATAATATTAAAGGGAGAAGGCTTTGGATCAATCCTCAAACTCGGCACTAAAATGGCTGCCGTCAAACTTGGAGATGGAGCCTTAGACTTTGCAATGCAGGTTAAAGGTCTAGATGTAAGCGCCTACGATGCACATGTAGCCCATGGAATGGCTCTAGCATTTGGAACCAGCCCCATAGGAGCACATCATAAAGACGCATGGTATATATATAGAGAGGCCTTAAGAGGATTCGATGTAAATGACAAGGAGAAGGTGGAGGAGATAATAGAGCTGCAGAGAATAAGAGGAGGATTATTCGAAACATTTGTAACATGTAGGCTACCATTTGTAGAGGTTGGTCTAAACCTGGACTACTATCCCAGGTTATTGGAGGCCGCTACCGGCCAATACCTAGACATCAACAAGCTATTCAACATGGCGGACAGAATATATGACTTAATCAGACTATTCTGGATACGGGAATATGGATGGTGGCATAGGAAGATGGATACACCTCCTATGAGATGGTTTAAAGAGCCATTGACCGACGGGCCTAGGAAAGGTGCACATCTAGACTTGAAGACATATAACCAGTTACTTGACTGGTACTATGAAATACGAGGATGGGACATGAATGGAGTACCTAGGAAATCTACGTTAGAGGCTCGGGGACTTGATAAGGAGGCCAAGATGATAGAGGATATGGGTATCAAACTAACCCCCTAAACCCATTTTTATTTTGGCTCTAACCTTGTAAATAACTCTATATGTGGGGTATGTGGGAACATATCAATAAGGAATACTCTGTCGGAGACTCTATATCTATCCATTAGAATCTTTATATCTCTGGCGAAAGACTGTGGATTACAGCTAAAATACAATATCTCCTTTATATCCCTCTTGAGAAGCACATCCTTAACCTGTTTTGACAACCCAGGTCTAGGAGGGTCAACAACAATAGTGTCAATCCTAGCCTCCACCCTCTTCAACCTCTCCTCTGCACTCTCATTAATAAGAACTACATTCTCAGCCTTCACCCAATCTCTAACATGCTCGGAACTATAGATAGCATATTTATCAATCTCTATAGAAAGAACCCTCTCATACTTATCCCTAAGACTATAAGTAAACAATCCTACCCCACTATATACATCAATAAAGAGGGAGCCTCCAGATGAATGTTTCCTAGCCAACTCAACCATCTTAACCGCTTGATAAGAATTCGTCTGGAAGAACGAATTAGGATGAATATAAAATTTAATACCTCCAATCTCCTCAGTAAGATAGTCCCTACCATATACAGCCCTTATATCCTCCCCCATTGAGATATCAGTAAGCTTATCGTTAATACTCCAGACAATACCAGTTGATATATCCTTTAAATCTTCTATCAACTTATCAAGACCTATGAAGGCACCAGACTTCGTAACTAGGTTGATGAGCCTATCACCAGTGAACTTTCCCTCCCTAACAACTACATACCTTAAGAAGCCCTTCTGACGTATAATGTCATATGGAGGGAGTCCGTATCTCTTGATATGTTTCCTAACAATATCAAGTATCTCCACCGCCTCCTCCGACATAAGAAAACATTCATCCAGATCTATTACCACATCCCACCTCCCAAGCCTCTTAAGACCTAGAA
>Ga0256839_1001957_pt1 | contig 23938 bp, 25 predicted proteins | sample 354166metaG_FD_185968 | JGI IMG/M metagenome (GOLD analysis project Ga0256839, IMG submission 185968) | Hydrothermal vent microbial communities from Mid Atlantic Ridge, Atlantic Ocean - 354-166 | ecosystem: Environmental > Aquatic > Marine > Hydrothermal vents | place: Atlantic Ocean: Mid... | reverse complement strand
CATCTTTTACCACTGGTGGCGGCGACACCCCGCTCCTGGCATCACTGACCCTCCCATTGACGACCTTTTCAACGAATCCGGTGGCTTGTTGGCGGGAATCAGGTGAAAAAATGGGGAGACGCCAGCACCTCTGAGGCTTGCATTTCTTAAACATGCATATAAAATGCATCTTTCGTTCCTGCCGCTATATGGCGGATTCGAAGATTTTAGCATTAACTTTGGAGGAGAATATTCATGGCTGAGTCCTTGTATGAAAAGCTGGGTGGGGAAGCGGCGGTCAATGCCGCCGTCGATATCTTCTATCGTAAGGTTCTGGCCGACGACCGGATCAATCGCTTTTTCGATGGGGTCGATATGGAAAAGCAGGCGGCCAAACAGAAGGCTTTCCTGACCATGGCTTTTGGGGGGCCGAGCAACTATACCGGCAAAGACATGCGGGAGGGCCATAAGCATCTGGTCGAGCGAGGGCTCAACGATTCCCACGTGGACGCGGTGCTGGAAAACCTGAAGGCGACCCTGGAAGAGCTGAATGTGGCCCCCGATCTCATCCAGCAGGTGATCGACATTGCCGAGTCGGCGCGGGACGACGTGTTGAATCGCTGAAATGCCCAGGCTCATCCTCGAAGGTAAGGTATTTCATCTAAAGGAGGAGGAATCGGTACTCGATTGTCTCCTCCGCCACGAGATAGAGGTGAACTACGGATGTCAGGCCGGCGTATGCCAAAGTTGCCTGCTTCAATCCGAAGGTGAAGTGCCCGAACAGGCACAAAAGGGGTTGAAAGAAACCCTGCGGGTGCAGAACTATTTTCTTGCCTGTCAATGCCAGCCCCAACATGACTTGGTGATCAAGCGACCGGTTCAGGAGAATTTTCAGGCCGAGGTCATTTCCCTCGAACATTTGACGCCCGAGGTGGTCAGGCTCAGATTGTCCATTCCGGAAGGTTTTCAGTATCGCCCGGGGCAGTTCCTCAACCTGTTCCACGAGGGTCAGTCCAGGAGTTATTCCCTGGCCAGTCTGCCGAACGAACCTTTTCTCGAGCTGCATGTTCGCCGTGTGCCCGGTGGGTTGTTCAGCCAATGGATCTTTCAAGATCTCACGCGGGGAAAACGGGTGGAAATGAGCGCAGCGCAGGGGGAATGTTTTTATACTCCCGGCAGGGCCGGGCAACCCCTTCTGATGATCGGCACCGGAACGGGCCTCGCTCCCCTGTACGGTATCGCAAGGGATGCCCTGGCTCAGGGGCATACGGGGCCGATCCGGCTTTATCATGGAAGCTCGATCCCTGAAGGTTTGTATCTCCAGGCCGAATTGCGGGAGTGGATGGCTCGACATTCGAATTTCAGTTATGTCGCCTGTCAATCCCGGGGGGCTGTGGCAGATGGGGTGAGGGCCGGGCGTGCGGTTGAGATCGCCCTTCAGGAAGAGCGGGATTTGAAAGGCTGGCGGGTTTTTTTGTGCGGCAATCCGGAAATGGTCAAGGCGGCACAGCGCGGGTGTTTTCTGGCGGGTGCCAGTGTCCAGGACATCTATTCCGATCCATTTCTGCCCGCCGCCTCGTCGTGAGATCCCGGATACGGTCCAAAGGGGGCCGTATCCGGTGTTTCCTGTCACTGACCGGGGTTGTACGGATCATTCCAGTTTTATCTCACCTTCGACCTCATGGGTCAGATTCAATGCCGGAATCTCCAGCGTCATTTTGACGGCAAGGGTTTCGGATCCTTTCAGCCTGCCTTCTTCCACCGCCTTGAAAATGGCGTGCTCGATCTGTTGCTGGGAAGTGACGCCGAATTTTTTCAGCACCTTCCGCATTTCCATGTTCATCAATTCTTCATTCATGACCTTCCTCCTCTTTGGATAGGTGCGTATCGATCAGCTTTTCAGCAGCCATCTTTTGCGGACCCACCAGGCCATCGCCAGTCCAAACAGGATTCCCAGGTAATGGACGATGATACCCACGGTCTTGCTGGCGTGGTGAATCTCTTCCATGAATGGCGTGTTGGCGAACACGGTCCATGCGGCCAGGATGACGTAATACACCACGACGCCAATGACCCCCCACTGGAGCGGTGTCGGGTTTCCGATGGATTCGGCGGTGCGATAGAACCAGACGGCCACCGCGATTGCTATGATGCCTCCTAACATGCGTTCACCTCTTCGTTTTCAGGAAAGAGTGGGGGAAAAGGCCTCGATCGAGCCCGGTTTGCGCAACATTTTGTCCACTTCCCCCAAGTGCTGTTCCTCGGCCGCGATCATCCGGCGGGCATATTCTTCCAGCAGAATGGATTTCCCTTCCACCTCGGAAAGCAACGCCTGATAGGTGGCGAGACTTTCGCGCTCGTGCTCCAGGGATTCGCGCAGGATATCGCCGATGTCATGTTTGTGGGTTTCCAGCAAAGGCCCGATACCCAGAGAGGGATGGCCGCCGAAGTGGGTCACCAGCTCTCCGGCCTCCTGGGCATGGCTGAGGGATTCCCGCGCCTGCTCCCGCATCCAGGAAACGATGGGAATGCGGCTGTAGCCGAAAATCATGAACGAATAATGGGTATAACGGACCACGCCGGCCAGTTCGAGCTCCAGGATCCGGTTGAGCAGCTCCAGGGTTTTTTCTTGATTCAGCGTACTCATGGGAACCTCCTTTATGTGATTGATCGTCGATTCTTCGGGAGAACCGCTGCCTTGGCTATGATAAACCTGTTTCGGTCGGCAGGGCAGTAACATTCTTCCGCAATTTTTCACCTGCCAAGCCCCGTTTGATGATTTACGTCCGGTGACCGTCAGTGCGAGAATCTACGTAGGGTGGGTGCATGGTACCGGGGGAGCGGTCTATCCGCTGGCAACGGGCGCTGGAGGGAGTCGGCGGGTTTTCAGGCAAGTCCGTAGCCGTGGGTGCGGAGCAATGGATTCTGTTTATTTGGAGTAAAGGAACGCCGGCATGATGCCGGCGTTCCGTTTCGATCAAGTTGGATGAGGAGGTTTACATCAAGCTTACATCCGGTTCTGTTCGAATATATCGCTGATGAATCCCTCGTGTCCGGAGGTGGCGGCGTTGCGGTAGATGGTTTCGAAATCCCGCATATCCATCGCGTCACCGTCGTTGGCCACCCCGTTTCCAAGGTAGAGGCTGATGACGGCGCCTTTGTGAATGAACCAGAGAATGTCGTCGCCATCGCTGTGCTTGTCATGAAGATCCCAGAAAGTGCGGGCAACCCAGACCTCATTCTCCCAGCCGTTGTCGCAGGCGGGTGGGGCGGTACGTTGTTCGGCGTCGTAGGCAAGCGTCCAGCGTTCGTCGTCGAAGTTTCCGTCTGCCACGTTGCGGCCGGGATAACCCACCCAGGCGGCCATGAAGTTGGCGAAACCTTCCCGCAGGGCCATTCCCACACGGGTCGGATAGCATCCGTTCAAGGTATGGCTACCGCCACTGCCTGCCGGTCGTTTGTTGTTCCAGAACTTATTGTTCAGCTGATGGGCCATTTCGTGAACGACGGTATCGGCTTCCCGGCCATGGGCGGCGATCAGCCAGATTTCTCCGGAAGTGTTGGCGCAACTCCAAGGGCTGGTGCCACCGCAGTTATACCAAGTGTTGGGGAAATGGAACTTGAGTGGCTCGGAGGGTACGGGATCGATTTCAGCGGCCCAATAGAGGCGGGACCACATGTTCATCGCCGCATCCACCAACTCGCCAACGCTGTTGTACTCGCCACCGTCGGTATCCGCATAGCGGTGACCAGCATCAAAGCTGGAACCGATGTCGTATTGGTCGGGATCGCGCCAGGAATAGGTGTCCCCGTCCTGATTCTGGGGCCGGTAATAGCGGTTGTAGGAGCGATAGAGAATGCGCAGGTGATCGCCCCGGAAGCCCTTGCTGGCTGGTACTTCCAGCGTCCAGGTGCCGTTGTATTGGACCCAGTCGCTGGCGAGTTTCTCCCAGTAACCATTTTCCAGGGTCCAGGCTTCCACCCTGAAGCCGAATCCTGGATGCAGGCTGTGATCAATGCTCCATTTGGTGGAAAATTTTCCGCTCAGGGTATGGCTCACCGCCCCGTGGGCTGCCAAGGCGATTCTGTCGAAGCGGGCGGTAGGGGTGAAAGAGCCCGTTTTGGCCCGGCCGACGGGTTTATCAGCTGTGCTGCCGCTGCCTGCGTCATAGACTTCCTTGAGTGGCAGTTCGAAGCTCGGCTTCACCGCGACGCGGGGAAGGCGGCGTATTTGCTTGTAATCATCCACGTCCACCGGCATGGTGTCGTTTACCTTGTAATAATCACGAGTGACTGCAGGTCCCTGGGATGCCGAGCCGAATATGGCCTCGTAGTTGCCTGCTCGCCATTTCCGGCGTTTTCCATCGAGGCGATAGTAGAGATCGATGGTGACTTCGGCGGCGGGATGAACCCGATGCTTGTAACGGGCCAGTTTGTCGGCGTCGTTGATCTTTCTGGCCCAGCGCCAGGGAACCTGATAGACGGTGCCGACGACTCGAGGTGACATGCCTTCGGAGACGGGGCGGAGGAAATCGACACTCACTTTGAGATCGGCTGTATCGCCCGGATACAACAAGATGGCCTGCCTGTCGGTACACATTTCCCAACGCGGGCCGAGGGGCTTCGAGTCGGCGAATTCAGGCTGGACAGAAGGATCGCCGATAATGTCATCCAGGTTGAGCAAGGGTTTTCCACCGATCTTGGGATCTTGGGCGCACTGGGGGAATGTCACCAGCAAAGGAGTGTTTCCGGCCGTTTTTTCCTCGTGGTGCAGCTGGACCAGCACTTGATCGTCCCCGCCAGGGGTATGGCCGATCTGGAAGTAACCGGAAACGGACTGGGTAACGGGTTTCCAATCCACCGCATGAGGTTGGTCAGCATGGGTTACAGGGATTGCCGCCAGGCTCGTGGCCAGGGAAACGGTCAATGGTTGCAGCAAATAACGGAAACGTTTTTTCATTGTGGGGCTCCTGGTTGTGATTGTCAGACACATCCAAGGCACGTACATTGAGGTGGGAATTCGCCCGGAAGAGGTAATCTCCTTTCCCGGCGAATCGAAGGGGAAAGTGAAAGGGCGGGTGGCAGGCCGCCTTTGGGAGCGGGAGCGATATCGGGCATGTGAGCCGGTTTTATCCGGCCCGGCGTCTGGCCTGTTCTTCCAGCCCGATGTTGATCATCTTCATGGTGGCCCAGACCGAGGCGAATACCTGATTGACGTGGACGCCGCGGGTGGTGCGGGGGGTGTCGCCGCAGTCCCAGGTGATGACGCATTCGGTCAGGGCGCTGGTGTGGCCGCCTTTGGGGATGCGTACCTCGTAGTCCAGGAGAGGGGGGAGGACGTAGTCGTGACGGGCCAGGATCTGGTTGATGGCGTCGATGAACGCATCGAAGCCGCCGTTGCCGGCGCCGGCCGCATGGTGGATTTCGCCCTCGATTTCCACCTTGATGCTGGCGGTCGATTCCAGATCCAGCCCGCTGGTGATGACGCAGTCCAGCAGCTTGATGTGCTGATAGCTCTCGCTTTCCAGGACGTCGGCTATGATGAAGGGCAGGTCGTCGGTGGTGATGATTTGTTTGGAGTCTCCCAGTTCGACGATGCGCGCCAGCACCTTGCGTTGCTGCGGGGGGCTCAGCTCGATGCCCAGACGTTCCAGGTTTTTCAACAGCGAGGCCTTGCCGCTCATCTTGCCCAGGGCGTAGCTGCGTACGCGGCCGAAGCGCTCGGGGCTCAGCCTGCTTTCGTACAACCCCCCCTTGTGGTCGCCGTCGGCGTGGATGCCGGCCGTCTGGGTGAAGACGTCGGCACCGACGATGGGGGCGTTGGCGGCCACCCGTTTGCCGGAGAAACGTTCCACCATATCGCTGATGCGCACCAGCTGGGATTCGTCCACTTTGAGGTCGGCACCGAGCTTGTCTTTGAGCACCACCACCACCTCGGCCAGGGAAGCATTGCCAGCCCGCTCACCCAGACAGTTGACGGTGCAATGGACGCCCTTGGCGCCGCCTTTCACGGCATACATGACATTGGCGGTGCCGAGGCCATAGTCGTTATGGGGGTGGAAGTCGAAATGCAGCCCCGGGTAGCGGCGGCACATGTCCTGGATGCTGGTCTGGACCTCCTCCGGCGTCATCACGCCCAGAGTGTCGGGGAGCATGAAGCGCCGGATGCCGCTGGACTTCAGCCGGTCCATCAGAGCGAAGACATAGTCGGGGCTGTCCTGGTAGCCGTTCGACCAGTCTTCCAGATAGACGTTGACGATCAATCCCTTTTCGAGGGCGTAATCCACGGTGCGCAGGATATCGTCGGCATGTTCTTCCAGGGTCTTGCGCAGCTGGGTGCGGCAATGCTTCTCGCTGCCCTTGGTGAGCAGGTTGATCACCTTGCCGCCGGTGTCATGGATCCAGTCCACGCTCAGGGTGTGGTCAACGAACCCCAAAACCTCCACCCGTTCCAGCCATCCCTCCGACGCGGCCCATTGGTTGATCCGGGCGACGGCTTCCTTTTCCCGGCTGGACACTCTCGCCGAGGCCACTTCGATCCGGTCCACCTTGAGTTTTTCCAGCAGGGCGCGGGCGAGATGGATCTTCTCGTCGGGGGAGAAGGAAACCCCCTGGGTCTGCTCGCCGTCGCGCAGGGTGGTGTCCATGATTTCGATATGGCGGGAAACGTCGTTCATACTTTGCGTTGAATCCAGTCGAGTATCCTGAAGGGCAGAACCCTTTTGAAGAAAGCGAACAGATAGGTCGGTACGGTCACGTAATAGCGGATTTTGGGGCGGGGTCTTTCCAGCGCGTAGACCACTTTCTGCAGCACCGCTTCCGGCGGCAAGGTGAAAGGTACCGCCGGCCCCTCGGTGGTCAGTTTCTCTTCCATCTTCCGATAGACCTCCCGGTGGGGGCTTCGTTCAGGGTCGATGTTCTGTTTGAACTTACGGTAGGCGTTCTCGCGGAATTTGGTCAGTATCGGGCCGGGTTCGATCAGAACCGGGTGAATGCCGCTGCCATGCAGTTCCAGCCGCAAAGTGTCCACCAGTCCCTCCAGGGCGAATTTGCTGGCATTGTAGGCGCCGCGATAGGGCAGGGCGATGAAGCCCAGCACCGAGCTGTTGTAGAGTATCCGGCCATGCCCCTGCTTTCGCATCACCGGCAAAACGAGGTTGGTCAGTTCGTGGGTGCCGAAGAAATTGGTTTCGAACTGGGATTTCAGCACTTCCCGGCTGAGATCCTCCACCGCGCCCACCTGGCCCCATGCCCCGTTGTTGAACAGCGCGTCGAGGGTGCCGCCACTCCATTCCAGAACCTGATCCACCGCTTGGCGGATGCTTTCGCTGTCGTCCAGATCCAGCCGGACGGCTTCGAAACCTTCCTGTTTGAGTCTTTCCACGTCTTCGGCCTTGCGGGCCGAGGCGAATACCCGGTAGCCGCGTTCTTTCAGTCCCTTGGCGGTGACGTAACCGATGCCGCTGGAGCAGCCGGTGATCAGAATGGTGTTGACGGGGCGTTTGTTCACTGTTTTCGTCCTGGTGGTTCAAGCTTTGGGCAGCGTCACGCCGGTCTGGCCCTGGTATTTGCCGCCGCGGTCGGCGTAGGAGACTTCACAGGGCTCGTCCGACTCCAGAAAGATCATCTGCGCCACCCCCTCGCCGGCATAAATTTTGGCCGGCAGGGGCGTGGTATTGGAAAACTCCAGGGTGACATGGCCTTCCCATGCCGGTTCCAGCGGCGTGACGTTCACGATGATTCCGCATCGGGCATAGGTGCTTTTTCCCATGCAAATGGTGAGGATCGTTCTGGGGATGCGGAAATACTCCACCGTTCTGGCCAGGGCGAAAGAATTGGGGGGAATGATACAGACGTCGGATTTGACGTCGACGAAGCTGTCGGCATCGAAGTTCTTGGGATCGACGATGACCGAGTTCAGGTTGGTGAAGACCTTGAATTCATCGGCGCAGCGGACGTCATAGCCGTAGCTCGAGGTACCGAAGGAGATGACCCGCTCGCCATGGAGTTCGGAGATCTGATGGGGCTCGAAGGGTTCGATCAACCCCTCCCGGGTGGCCATGCGGCGGATCCAGCGGTCGGATTTGATGGCCATCTCAGTCGTTCTCCACCACGATCCGGGGGAATTTCCCGGCCTGGTCCCTGGGCCTTTGAGCCAGCTTTGCCGCCGCAGTCAGGGCGATCTGCCGGTATCTGTCGGCAATGGGGCTGTCGGCCTCGGCCACCACGGAGGGATGACCGCTGTCGGCGTTTTCCCGGATTGAGATGTCCAGGGGGAGCTGACCCAGCAGGGGTATCTGATATTTCCGTGCCATTTTTTCACCTCCGCCGTGGCCGAAGATGGCTTCTTCGTGACCGCATTGGCTGCAGCGGTGGAGGCTCATGTTTTCGATGATGCCGAGAACCGGCACCTTCACCTTTTCGAACATCTTCAACCCTTTCATGGCGTCGAGCAGGGCGATGTCTTGCGGTGTGGTGACGATTACCGCGCCGGTGACCGGAATCTGCTGGGTCAATGTCAGGTGAATGTCGCCCGTGCCCGGCGGCAGATCGACCAGCAGGTAGTCCAGTTCCCCCCACTGGGTCTGCTGGAGAAGTTGTTGCAGGGCGCTGGTGGCCATGGGGCCGCGCCAGATCATGGGGGTGTCCTCGTCCACCAGAAAACCGATGGACATGACCGCCAGTCCATAGGCGCGCATGGGTTCGATGGTTTTTCCATCGCGGGTTTCCGGTTGCCCGCCCACCCCCAGCATCCGCGGGATGCTGGGACCGTAGATGTCGGCATCGAGCACGCCCACGCTGGCGCCCTCCAGCGCCAGTGCCAGCGCCAGATTGGCCGTGACGGTGGATTTTCCGACGCCTCCCTTGCCGGAGGCCACGGCGATGATGTTTTTGACCCCGGGGAGGGGTTTTTGTCCCGGTTGCACTGTGCGGGTGGCGATATGCCAATCAACCTGGACATCGACGGATTCAACCCCCGGCAACCGCCGCAAACGTTCCGTCAGTTCGAGCGTCAATCGGGAGGCCATGCGCTTGGCCGGATAGCCCAGGTCGATCCTGAGGGTGATTTTTCCACCCTCGATGGCGATATCCCCGGTGCAGCCCGCACTGACAAGGTCGGTGCCATAATGGGGATCGACATGCGTTTTGACGGCCGCTTCGACCGTCTCTTTGGAAATTTGGGCCATACAGGTTCCTGAAAAAGAGATTACTGGCTATTATTCTACACGACCCCCCGGTATCTCTCACTATCAGGCTCCCTCTATGTCTTTGCGGCATCGCCTCTATCAACTTCTGGATCATCGCCACCCCAGCATTTCCAGCAAGGCAGTGGATCTTTCCATCATGTCGTTGATTTTGCTGAATGTGGTCGCGGTGATCCTGGAATCGGTCGAGGAACTGTATCAGCGCTATCACCTGTGGTTCGACGGCTTCGAGCTGTTGTCGGTGTTCTGTTTTTCAGTGGAGTATGGTTTGCGGGTCTGGTGCGCGGTCGAGAACCCCTCCTATCGCGATCCCTTTGGGGGAAGGCTGCGTTACATGCTCACGCCCATGGCCTTGGTGGATCTGCTGGCGTTCCTGCCCTTCTATCTGACCATGTTCACCTCTATCGACACCCGTTTCCTGCGGGTGTTGCGGTTGATCCGGGTTTTCAAGCTGACCCGTTATTCCGATGCCCTAGATTTGTTGATGACAGTGATTAAGCGGGAGTCCTCGGCTTTCGTGTCGGCCATTTTCGTCATGGTGATCATCATCATCTTTGCCGCCAGTGGCATCTATCTGATGGAACACGAGGCCCAACCCCAGGCCTTCGGCAGCATTCCCAAGGCCATCTGGTGGGCCACGGTGACGCTGACCACGGTGGGTTATGGGGATGTGGTGCCGGTGACGGTCTGGGGCAAGGCGTTCGGGGTGTTGATCACCCTCGCCGGAGTCGGGATGGCGGCGATGCCGGCGGGGATTCTGGCGTCCGGCTTTTCCGCCGAGTTGCAGAACCGGCGCGAGAAATACCGTCTCAAGCTCAGGGAAGCCCTGGCCGACGGTGTGATCTCACGGGCGGAGTTCGAGGCGCTGAAGTCCACCCGCAAGGAATTGGGGCTGGAAGAGGAGGAGGCGAGACTGCTGCTGGACGAGGAACAAAGCCTGTTGCGGGGCAGGGACGGTGAGCAATATTGCCCTCACTGCCGGCGGCCGATTCACCGGCCTCTGCAAGGGCGTCAGTTCAGCAACTCCACCTGATATCCCCCGAGCGCCCGCCGGGGAGCGGCGAATTCGATCTGGACGAATAGCATCCGCTGGCTGGGCATCAGGGGAGGGGAGGAATCCTGGAGGTATTCGCGAGGCTTGAGGACTCGCCGGCCGATCAGGGTGCCATCGAGTGCGGTGAAGGAGATCCTGAGGGGGGGATAGGGCTGAGAGCTGGGAGCATGATTGATCATGGCAAGGTGCAGCTCATAACCCTCGCCGGGATTTCGCGCCGGAAAAAAGGAATGATCGACCACCTGGATCTCGGTCACCTTTCGATAAGGGGGGAGGTCGCATCCCAGCCCCTTGCAGAGGCTTTCCATGATCGGGCGCAAATAAGCATTTTGGGCCCAACGTTCGCCTTCGAAATAAATCAATTGGAACAGGAGAAGCCCGGTCAAGGCGGCCACGCCGATCTTCCAGTAGACAGGGGGAGGCGCGAGGGGCGTTTCGGGAAGGGGATAAAAGCCTGTCTCCGGAGGGAATCCCCGGTTTTCCTTCGATTGGGAAATGGGCTGCCCGGCGGGGGGCGGGATGCCTGCGGCGACGGCGTTTTCCGCCGTCAGTGTCGGCAGTTGCAACGAAGGATTGGAGGTGGATGAGAGGGCATCCTCGAGGGAATCGGTCAGATGCTTGAAGGTGGAAAAGGTGATTTTGCAATGACCGCAAATGGCATCTCCCCGCCCGCTACGAAGTTGTGCCGCCTCTATGGCGTACACCGTCCGGCATTTGGGGCATGCGGTGAACATGGTGGACTCAGGGAAGTTTTTCTCCACTCAGGCGCACCCATTGGTCCGAGGTCGCCGGCGGTTCGAACCGGAAGCGGTGAGGCAGGTAGGCGGCCAGAATCTCGTCGGTTTGTTCGGCCAGAATGCCTGACAGGATGATCCTGCCGCCGGTCTTGACGCGGGCCGCCAGGCACGAAGCCATCTCTGTCAAGGGACCGGCCAGGATATTGGCGAGCAGGATATCGGCTTCGATCGAGGGCATGTCTTGAGGATAGCAGCAGCTCAAGCGTTCTGCCACCTTGTTCTTGGCGGCGTTTTCCCGGGTGGCGGTCAGTGCCTGGGGATCGATGTCACAGGCGATCACCCGTTCCGCTCCCAGCAGCAGGGCGGCAATCGCCAGGATACCGGAGCCGCAACCATAGTCGATAACGGTCGTTCCCTCAAGATCCCATTGTGCCAGCCATTCCAGGCAAAGTGCCGTGGTGGGGTGGGTTCCGGTGCCGAAAGCCAGCCCGGGGTCCAGTTCCAGACAGATGGCCTCTGGGTCGGCCGGTGGCAGGCCGGTGGGGCAGACCCACAGGCGGCCGAAGTCCAGCGGCTTGAAATGTTCCAGCCATAGCCGTTCCCAGGGTTGGTCCTCCAGTTTCTGCAACCGTGGGGGCTCCAGTTCCGGGTAACGGGTCTGTAACCTGAGAGCGATGGTTCGGACGTCATCCTCGTCGGCGAACAAAGCAGTCAGGCGAACCCGCCTCCACAAAGGAGTTTCGCCTGGTTTCGGTTCGAACAGAGGTTCCTCGCCGCCTTCTCCCAGGGTGATCGCCTGCGCCCCCTGATCCTCCAGAAACCGGCCGATTTCGTCAGCCCTGTCCGCGGGCAGGGTGAGGGAGAGCTCGCGCCAGGGCATGATCCTATTCGCGCAGGCCGAGCAGGTCTTCCAGATAGTGAATGCTTTGGCCGCCTGCCTTGAAGGCGCTGTCGTTGACGATCCGGGAATGCAGCGGAATGTTGCTCCTGATGCCGGTGATGATCGTTTCGCTCAGGGCGGTCCGCATCCGTGCCAGGGCGCTGGCGCGGTCTTCGCCGTGGGCGATGAGTTTGCCGATCATCGAATCGTAGAACGGCGGGACTTTGTAATCGGCGTAAATGTGGGTGTCCACACGGATTCCCGGCCCGCCGGGCAGATGCAGTTGTTCGATGAGGCCGGGGGAAGGCATGAAGGTTTCCGGGTCTTCGGCGTTGATCCGGCATTCCACCGCATGTCCGCGGATCACGATGTCGTCCTGGGTGTAGGCCAGTGGCTCGCCGGCGGCGATCCTCAGTTGTTCCTTGACCAGGTCCACCCCGGTGACCATCTCGGTCACGGGATGCTCCACCTGGATGCGGGTGTTCATCTCGATGAAATAGAACTCACCGTTTTCGTAGAGGAATTCGAAGGTGCCGGCTCCCAGATAGCCGATTTCCAGGCAGGCTTCGACACAGCGGTTACCGATATCGCGGCGCTGCGTTTCGGTGATGCCGGGGGCGGGGGCCTCCTCGATCACTTTCTGGTGGCGGCGCTGCATGGAACAGTCCCGTTCCCCCAGATGAATCACGTTTCCATGACTGTCGGCCAGTACCTGGACTTCGACGTGGCGGGGTTGTTCGAGAAATTTCTCCATGTACAGTTCGTCGCTGCCGAAGGCGGCCAGCGCTTCGGCCCGGGTGATGGTGATGGCGTTCATGAGCGCGGCCTCCGAATGCACCACCCGCATGCCCCGCCCGCCCCCGCCGGCGGCGGCCTTGACGATCACGGGGAAGCCGATGTCCTTGGCCAGGCGGAGGTTTTCCATGAAATCATCACCCAGCGCCCCTTCCGATCCCGGAACGCAGGGCACGCCCGCCTTGCGCATGGCTTCCTTGGCCGAGATCTTGTCCCCCATCAGGCGGATGGTCTCGGGTCTGGGGCCGATGAAGATGAAACCACTCTGGATCACCCGTTCGGCGAAGTCGGCGTTTTCGGAAAGAAATCCATAGCCCGGGTGAATGGCGACCGCGTCGGTCACCTCGGCGGCGCTGATGATGGCGGGGATATTGAGATAACTGTCGGAGGAGGGCGGTGGGCCGATACACACCGACTCATCCGCCATCAGCACGTGTTTCAGATCGCGGTCGGCTTCCGAATGGACGGCGACGGCACGAATGCCCAGCTCACGGCAGGCTCTCAAAATGCGCAGGGCGATTTCGCCCCGGTTGGCGATGACGATCTTGTCAAGCATGGTCGTTCCCTGTGTTTATTCGATCACGAACAGTGGCTGGTTGTATTCCACCGGCTGGCCATCTTCCACCAGTACTTTGGTGACGACCCCGGATTTGTCGGCCTCGATCTGATTGAGGATTTTCATGGCTTCGATGATGCACAGGGTATCGCCGACATTGACCTGTTGCCCGGTTTCGACGAATGGTTTGGCGCCCGGAGCAGGTGCGCGGTAAAAGGTGCCCACCATGGGGGAGCGGACGATGTGGCCTTTGATGGTCTCTTCAGTTGTTGTGGCAGATGGTTCTTCCGTCGGTGGGGGCGTGGGTGCCGGTTGTGGAGCAGGGGGGCTGGGTTGGCTGACGGGTATCTCGACCACCGCTTGCTGAGTGGTGTTGACCCGGGTGATGCGGACCGATTCCTCCCCTTCGTGAATCTCGATCTCGGCGATGCTGGTCTCTTCGATCAGTTCAAGCAGTTTCTTTATTTTTCTAATATCCATGACTTAGTTCTCGTTGATGAATTGAATGGCAGCCTGCAGTGCGAATTCGTACCCCTGGGGGCCAAGACCACAGATGACGCCCTTGGCGATATCAGACAGATACGAATGACGACGAAAAGATTCGCGTGCATGGACGTTGGAAAGATGCACTTCGATGAAAGGTATCCGGGTGGCCAGCAGCGCGTCGCGCAGCGCGATGCTGGTGTGGGTGTAGGCCGCCGGATTGATGATGATGAAAGCGGCCTTTTGTGACCAAGCCTCGTGAATGTGTTCGACCAGCATATGTTCGGCGTTGGACTGGTGAAAACAAATCTGATGGCCGGCCCGGGTGGCCAACCGATGCAGGCGCTTTTCGATATCGGCCAGCGTATCGGAACCATATATATGGGGCTCGCGGGTTCCGAGGAGATTGAGGTTGGGGCCGTTCAAGACAGTAATTTGCGCCATTTTGCAGATTTTTGCCTGGAAAACAAAGCTTATTGTGCAGAATAGCAGGAACTTTGTCCAGGTGGTGGAAAGGGCGGTAGCGTGCCGACCAGCCTTTGCGGCTGGCACGATCTCAGGATGCCATCATCTATTGACGTTGAGGCAGGTGGTCCGCTTCGAAAAACGCCGTGAATACTTTCTTGCTATGCATTCCTGCTGCGCAAGAAAGTCCTGCCCGAGCTTCCGTATTAGGGCGCTCATTCGGCTGCGAAAGTCCGCTGGACTTTCGGTCCGACTCGCCCCTGTAGGCTCCACGCCGGTTTTCCTGTCGGCGAGGCTTTCGAATCGGACCACCCGCCTCCTGAATCAAGGTGTTACCTGTTTGAATGATGTGGGGCTGAACACAATTTTGCCTCTGGGGTTTCAGCGGCGTTTTCCATTACAATCAACGATTCAGCCTTGGAAATTCTTTTGACGGGAAAGCCCATGAACAAGTTACATACTCCCCGCACGCCCCCTACCATTCTGGCGCCGGTGGCGCCTGAAATCGAACGTTATCTGCACCAATTGACCGACCCCCGCACCGACGATCCGGTTCTGCGGGAGATGGAGCAGCGGGCCAGGGAAAACGAGTTTCCCATTGTGGGCCGCCTGGTGGGTGTGTTTCTCAAACAATTGGCGGCGATGATTGGCGCCCGGCGGGTGTTCGAATTCGGTAGCGGTTATGGCTATTCGGCCTTTTGGTTCGCCCAGGCGGTGGGAGAGCCGGGAGAGGTGTACTGTACCGACGGCGATGCGGAGAACCAGGTTCTGGCCGAAGACTATCTGGGGCGTGCGGGTCTCTGGGGTCGGATACGCTTCCAGGTGGGGGTGGCGCAGGAGATTTTTCCCCAGGTGGCGGGGCCGTTTGACATCTGCTACAACGACGTGGACAAGGGGGATTACCCCGAAGTGTGGCGGTTGGCCCGGGAGAGAATCCGTCCCGGCGGTCTCTACATTGCCGACAACGCACTGTGGTATGGAAGAGTGGCGGTGGAAAACCCCGTGGACGTGGTGCCGGGATGGACCGAGGCGGTGATGGAGCACAACCGGCTGATTTTCGAAGATCCGGAATTCGAAACCTTCGTCAACCCCGTTCGGGACGGGGTATTGGTGGCGCGCCGGCTGAGGTGATGGGAAAGGCTGCCGGAACAATATGATCGTAACCTTCACCGATTTTGGTTGTCACGGTCCTTATCTGGGGCAAATGGTGGCGGTCTTGCGACGCCAGGCGCCCTCTGTGGAGGTGATCGACTTGCTCAACGACGCCCCGGCGACCGACCCGAAGCACAGTGCCTATCTTTTGGCGGCCTTGGCGCGCTGGTGGCCGGAAGGGACGGTGTTTCTGTGCGTGGTCGATCCCGGTGTGGGGAGCGGGCGCAAACCCGTCGCCTTGAAAACCGGTGGCAAGTGGTTCGTGGGGCCTGACAATGGGCTTTTCAACCCGGTGGCGTTGCAGAACGGTAACCCGGAGTGGTTCGAAATCGTTTGGCGGCCGGATGATTTATCGGCCAGCTTTCATGGCCGCGATCTGTTCGCGCCGGTGGCGGCCGCGGTCGCCTTGGGAAATCAGCAACGGATGGTCTCGCCCTGTGAGGGACCGGATCTTGCCGCCTGGGAAAGGGATCTGGCCGAAATCATTTATATCGATCATTACGGGAACGCAGTCACCGGCCTTCGCTACCGCGATGCGTGGCGGGAGCGGGGGCTGTGGGCCGGTGGGCGCAGGATTTCTCCCGCCCATACCTTCTCCGATGTCAAGCGGGGAGAGCCTTTGTGGTACTGCAACTCCATGGGGCTGGTGGAGGTCGCCGTCAACCGGGGAAGCGCGGCCAAGTCCCTGGGGCTCGCCATTGCTCAGGCGGTGCGCTGGGCGTGAGGGCGGCGCGGACGCCAGCGGGCGAACAGGACGATCAGGGTCAGTAGCGCCGGCACGCCGATAATATTGATCAGTTTGATGCGGGTACCCAGCCGCTCGATCTCCTGATTCAACCGGTGTCGCAGCTGTCGCAGCTCCTTGCGGAGTTCGAGCCGCTGTCTGCGGAAATTTTCGATGGTCCGGCGCCGGGTCCCGGAAATCGCTGTCTTGCCTTCATCGGCAGGGGCTTCCAGTTGGGCGAGCCTGGATTCTGTTTCCTCCAGACGTTCTTGCAGGGATTCGGTTTTTTTCTGGAATGCCTTTTGAGCCTTGCGACGCATGGATTCGACCACCTCGAAAGGCCTTCCGAACCGGCCCCGGCTGCGGATGGAGATGAGATCCGGGTGACCGGTGAGGGAATCGATGGCATTGATCAGGAAAGCCCCGTTGTCGGAGAAGGGAACGACCAGCCGCCCCCCGTCCGGCCCTGTTTCCAACTTGGCCCAGAGGCGGTTTGCGAGCATGTCGGTGTCTGCGGAGACGATCAGATGGATATCGGTGCTGGATTGGCGGATATGTTCCTGCCGGTTCACACTTTCCGGCAGACGGTCGTTGAAGGCGCTGCTGACCCGACCTTCGACACGGGCGATGAGGGTGAAACGCTTGCCGCCGGCTTTGAACGCTTCGTAGAGCATGCCCGGATCGAACAGGTAATCCAGGGCTGCGGTGGGAATCAGCATGGAATCAGGGCTTGATTGCACCAGTGGTCTCAACTGAACCTGGGATTCGGGCAGCTGGCGCAGAGCACCAGAGGAGGAGAGCACCAGCTTGTCGAGATTGGCGACGGTGATGTCTTCCGTGAAAGCTTCCTGGTTCAAGGTCAACAGGCCCAGGTGCCGGGCCGAGTGGTTGCCGAGAGTGACTCTTGATGCATAGCGGTCGTCGCCCACGAATCCACGCTCCGTCTGCTCGAAGCCCCAGGCGCGAAACAAGCGGTTGAGATCGGAATGCTTGTCCCTTCCCGGTTGCACGAAGGCGGGCGGCCCGTCCAGCTCCGCATAGGGGTCGACGAAGATCAGCGCTTTTCCGCCCGCCACCACGAACTGGTCCACGGCATAGAGGGATTTTTCCGCCAGAGCTTTGGGATGGATCAGCACCAACAACTCGGTGCCTTCGGGAATCTCCTCGAAATCCTTTTCCAGCCAATGGAGGTCGTAAAAGCGGGCCAGGCTTTCCAATGCCACCCAAGGGGGCTGGGGCTGGTGGTTGTAGGGGTTGATGCCACCTTGCACCAGCAGGTCGGGCTCGGCATAGATCTCCAGTCGGGGGGGATGCGCTCGTGCCAGCTGTGCCAGGAGCTGACTGATGTCGTATTCGAGCCAGTTTTCCCGTTCCTGGTTGAAGAACGGGATACTGGCTTTTTTGTCGCCGCTGATGGCCGCCAGGCCGAAATAAACCCGCGGGGTGCCCGGTACCAGTCTTACGGCCCGGATTCCCCGGCTCACCGCCAGATCTTCGGCTTCAGAGAACGGTTCGGGGTCGAGAATCTCCAATTTGATCTTTCCTTGGGAAAGGCGCTGGTATTCCTTCAGCAGGGCGCGGACTCTGCGGGCGTAGTCCCGAAGCAATGGCATCTCCCGGCTGGCCTGGTCGGAAAAATAGAACTCCAGCGTGACCGGTTTGGAGAGGCTGTGAATGATGTTCCGGGTGCCGGGAGAAAGGGTATAGAGTTTTTCCTCGGTGAGGTCGATTCTGAGATTCGGCAGCCGGCCGACCAACAGCACCCCTGTCAAAGTGATCAGCAGAATCATCCCGAGTGCGAAGCGTGTACGCATGGTTTCACCCCGCCTTCTTGTTTTCGATGACCACGGAAGCGGCCCACAGCCAGCCGCAGATCAGGATCAGGAAAAACAGGACATCGCGCAGGTTCAAAACACCCCGGCTGATGTCCTGGAAGTGGGTCAGGAAGCTCAGGGATGCGATGCCATCGACCAGCCACGCCGGCGCCCAGCGCTGGAAGAGATCGAGCACGATTGGAGACCCTGCGGCGATGAACAACAGGCAGACCACTACGGTCAGAATGAATGCGATGACTTGATTGCGGGTGGCTGCCGACAGGCACTCGCCGATGGCGAGATAACTGCCGGCCATCAACAGGCTGCCGAGGTAGGCGGCCAGGATGACGCCGTTGTCCGGATCTCCCAGCCAATTGACGGTGATCCAAAGCGGGCAGGTCAGAATCAGCGCCAGAGCGATGAAGCTCCAGGCGGCGAGAAATTTTCCCAGTACCGCCGCAGGCAAAGGGACAGGCAGAGTCAAGAGCAGCTCCAAGGTGCCGGTCTTGCGTTCCTCGGCCCAGAGCCGCATGGATACCGCCGGAATCAGGACCAGATAGAGTAGAGGATGGTAATCGAAAAAAGGCTGCAGGTCGGCCTGATTGCGTTCGTACCACCCTCCCAGGTAAAAGGTGGAGATGCCGCAGAGCAGCAGGAAGATCACCAGAAACACGTATGCCAGAGGGGTGGCGAAATAGCTGCTCAGTTCACGCCGGCAAATGATCCAGATCAGGCGCATGGGCCGGTTTCCTCCAGGGTCAATTGACGGAACACCTCGTCGAGCCGCCCCCGTTCGACACTCAGTTCCAGGACCTCGATGCCGTTTTGGGAAATCCAGTCCCTGACTGCCGGAAAGAGATCGTAGCCGGCTTTCGGGATCAACAGCAGGCGGCCGGGCAGCATGGGATCGGATTCGATGTCAGCGATACCCGGTAAAATGGCCAGTTCCGCCTCCAGGCCCGCGGCCGGCAGTTGGATACGCACGGCGCCGTGATAGCGGGAACGGCGTTCCAGTGCCGCCGGTGTGCCGTCGGCGACGATTCGGCCCTGGGCGATGATGATCGCCCGGCTGCAGACAGCGTGGACTTCTTCCAGCAGATGGGTGGAAATGATGATCAGGGAATTTTGTGCCAGCTCGAGAATCAGCTGCCGTACTTGGTGTTTCTGGTTGGGGTCGAGGCCGTCTGTGGGTTCGTCGAGGATCAGGGCGGGGGGCTGATGGACGATCGCCTGGGCGAGGCCGACGCGGCGCTTGAAGCCTTTCGACAAGGTATCGATGGGTCGTTGGAGAACCGGTTCCAACTCAAGTTTTCCGATGACGCCATCAAGGCGCTCACGTTTTTTTCGTCCTCTGAGTCCCCGCACCGAGGCGACGAAATCCAGAAAAGCTCTGACGTTCATTTCGCCATAGGCAGGCGCGCCTTCGGGAAGATAACCGAGCAGGGATTTCACCTGCAACGGTGCGTTTGTCACATCATGGCCGAAGACTTCGACGCGCCCTCTGTCGGGGTGTAGATAGCCGGTGATCATCCGCATGGTCGTGGTCTTGCCGGCGCCGTTGGGCCCGAGGATGCCGAGGACTTCACCTGGCCGGATGGTGAGCGAGATGTCCTCCACCGCCACGAAATCTCCGAATCGCTTATGCAGATGTTCGACTTCGATCATTTTTTTCCAGTGCCAGAATGAATACTCCGATCGTTTGAGACAGTCGCCCCCGCCTTCGATAGAGGGGAAATGCGATCGGTCGTTTCACCGGGTGGTTTTTTCCATCGCCGCCTGAAACGGGGCGCTGCCGCCTGCCTTCCGCTGATAGCGGAGTGAGAGGCATGTCATGATGTGATTTGTCGCAACAGCGTGGTGACGATTTCTTCCCTCGGAATTTCCGTGGCATCGGCATCACGCCGTCCCTTGTACTCCACTTTGCCGGCATCGAGCAGGCGGTCGCTCAGAACCACGCGGTGGGGGATTCCGATCAGCTCCATGTCGGCGAAAATGACGCCGGGGCGTGCCTGACGATCGTCGAAGAGCACTTCGATACCGGCTTGCGTCAGTTCTTCGTAAAGGGCTTGGGCGGCTTCTTTCAATCGTTGCGATTTGTGCATATTGACCGGAACCAGGGCGACGTGAAAAGGGGCCAGACTGATGGGCCAGATGATACCGCGGTCGTCGTGGTTCTGTTCGATGGCCGCTGCCACCACCCGGCTGATACCGATACCGTAACAGCCCATGATCAGAACCTGTTCGCGGCCGTTCTCGTCCAGGATGGTGGCGTTGAGGGCCTCGGAGTATTTGCTGCCGAGCTGGAAAATGTGACCCACTTCGATGCCTTTTCTGATGACCAGCGTGCCTTTGCCGTCGGGGCTGGGATCCCCTTCCTGGACTTTGCGGATGTCGGCCACTTGCGGGAGTGGCAGATCCCGTTCCCAGTTCACGCCGGTGTAATGCTTTCCATCCTCGTTGGCGCCACAAACGAAATCCGCCAGCATGGCGGCACTGCGGTCGCAGATCATGGGGATCTCCAGCCCGAGGGGGCCGATCGAGCCGGAATGGCAGCCTGCCACTTCGTGGATCTCGGCTTCCCCCGCGAACTCCAGCGGTGCTTTGATCAACGGAAGCTTTTCCAGTTTGACCGGGTTGATTTCGTGATCGCCCCGCAGCAACAATGCCACCAGATGGCCTTCTTTCCCTTTTACCAGCAAGGTTTTGAGAATCTTCGCCGGTGGGATCTTGAGGAATTGACTGACTTCCTCGATGGTATGCCGGTTCGGGGTGTCCACCTGTGTCAGTGGTTGGGTGGGCCGGGGGCGCTGGCCGCCGGGGGGAAGGGCTTCGGCCATTTCCACGTTGGCGGCATAATCGCTTTCCGTCGAGAAGGCGATGTCGTCTTCGCCGGAGTCGGCCAGGACGTGGAATTCGTGGGAGAGGTTGCCTCCGATGGCGCCGGTATCGGCCAACACCGCCCGGAAGTCCAGCCCGAAGCGGCTGAAGATGCGGCTGTAGGCATCGTACATGTCCTGATAGGTGCGTTGTAGCGAATCCATGTCGGTGTGGAAGGAATAGGCGTCCTTCATGATGAACTCGCGTGCGCGCATGATGCCGAAACGGGGGCGTATTTCGTCGCGGAATTTGGTTTGAATCTGGTAGAAGTTGACGGGAACCTGTTTGTAACTTTTGATTTCGGTACGTACCAGATCGGTGATGATTTCTTCATGGGTGGGGCCAAGACAGAATTCCCGTTCGTGGCGGTCCTTGAGTCGGATCAGCTCCGGGCCATATTGTTCCCAACGCCCGGATTCGCGCCACAATTCGGCAGGTTGCAGGGCCGGCATCAAAACTTCGAGCGCCCCGGCGCTGTCCATTTCCTCGCGGACGATTCGTTCCACCTTGCGCAATACCCGAAGCCCCAGGGGCATCCAGGTATAGAGCCCAGCCGCCAGCTTGCGGATCAGGCCCGCCCGCATCATCAATTGGTGGCTGACGACTTCGGCATCGGAAGGATTTTCCCGCAGGGTGTGGAGTTGGAATTGGCTGGTACGCATGAGTCTTGTTCTGCTTTGAGTCAAAAACCATTATTCTAACCTGAATGGATTATTTTGAAGCCTCTTTACGCACGGCGTTGAGATTGATTCTGTCAGCTGACAGTGAAGTCCTGCTCATCGCCTTGACCTCGTTGCGTATCTCCCTGTTTGCTGTCCTCGTTGCCTGTTTTCTGGCTTTGCCGGCCGGTATTCTGCTCGGGATGGCGGATTTCCCGGGGCGGCGCCTTGTCCGGCAGTTGCTGGGAGCCTTGATGGCCCTGCCTACGGTGGTGGTGGGTTTGTTGCTCTATGGATTGCTCAGTCGCAAGGGGCCCTGGGGGGAGCTGGGATTGTTGTATACCCCCTGGGCGATCATCATTGGTCAGAGCGTTCTGATCCTTCCTTTGCTGATTCACTCGATCAGTACCTCGGTGATGGGGGCCGATCCGCGGTTGTCGTTGACGCTGGACAGTCTGGGAGCCAACTTGTGGCAACGTGGCTGGTACCTTATGAAGGAAACCCGGCTGGGGATCCTGGCGGGGATCGTGAACGGTTTTGGTCGCGCCATTGGTGAAGTGGGGGTGGCGATGATGCTGGGGGGGAATATCGCGGGCTACACCCGTACCATGACCACCGCCATTGCGCTGGAAACCAGCAAGGGCGAATTCGAATTGGGATTGGCGCTTGGGGGGGTGCTTTTGGCGGTGGCTTTCGTTCTGAATTATCTGTTGCTTTGGCTGCAGAAAGAAATATGAGTCTTTACGAGCTGAGAAACATCCGTCATGGATATCGGGGCAGGACGGTGCTGATCATCGATCACCTGCTGATCGAGGAGGCTTCGATGACGGCGCTTACAGGGCCAAATGGCGCGGGCAAAAGCACGTTGCTACGTCTCTTGGCTCTGTTGGAAAGCCCGGTCGAGGGGGAAGTGCGCCTGGCGGGAGAGGTTGTCGGTCCCGAAAGCCGCCAGCGGAGACAGCGCATCGGCTGGGTCATGCAGCAGCCCTATTTGTTCCATGGGAGCGTGGTCGAAAACGTGATGCTGGGGCTGAAATTCCGGAAGGTCAAGAAAAGGCGGCAACGTGCCCTGGCTGTGCTGTCTCAACTGGGTTTCGACGCCGATCCCGGTCGGGCGGCTGAGGTTCTGTCCGGGGGACAGCGACAGTTGGTGGCGTTGGCCAGGTGCCTGGTGCTCGATCCTGAGATTCTGCTGTTGGACGAGCCGTTCAATCATTTGGACCGCAGGGCGGCCCGCCGCCTTGAATCGATGTTGGCTCGGTGGGTGGAGGAAAAGGGGGGTACCGTGATCTTCAGCTGTCACGATGAAGGTCGGGCCCGCAGGCTGGCCGGGTCATCGATAGCTTTGCAGGAAGGCCGTTTGGTGCCAGGCCAGGGTGTCAACGTTTTTTGGGGAAGGTGCGTGGGAGACCGCTTCGTGACCCAGAAAATCGAGATGATACTGCCTGCCCCGGCAAAAGGTTCGCAGGCGATGGTGGCGTTCAATGACATCATTCTTTCCTTGCAACCTTTTCGATCCAGTATCCGGAATCGATTCCAGGGAACGGTGGCGGGGATGGCGGAGGTGAATGGGAAGATACAGGTGACAGTCCTGGCGGGAGAGCAGTTCGAGTGTCTGGTCACCCGTTCGGCAATCAAGGAAATGGGGCTGACGGTGGGTCAGCCCGTGTGGATCAATTTCAAATCGACGGCGATCAAGATAATGTGATGTGCTGCTTGCTTCTAATCAGTCGAAAGCTCGCTGTTCTCTCTCTCTGCCGAGTACCTTGGGGGTATCTTTGATCAATTGTTGCACCATGTCTTCCCACGATTTGTATTTGGCGAAACGCTTGTCGCCTTGAGCGATCCGCTTGTCGACTTCCTCGCGGGCCAAGGCGATGATTTCGTCAGCTTTTTTGCCATCGATGCTGTCGAGGAATGCCTTGGTTCCACCTTCCTCGGTTTTTATTTTCTGCAAGGTTCCAAAAGCAATTTGGAACTCGAGGCTCTTGGCGTCGTCGTGGATGTAGTTTTTCATCAGACGCGCTGATTTATAGGCGCTGCGCAGAGAAGATGCCTGCATTTTGCCTCTTCCCGAGCAGGTAACAGGCAGTACGAAGATGACCGCCAAGATGACTAAAAGGGCTATCAGGGGTTTCATTTCTATATGGCTCCTCAGGTTCTAGGGGTAGCGATACAAGGCGTGGTTGATGTAACTTTCGGCTGGAAGGGCTCATTACATCAACCGGTGTATAGTTTTCCGTGTCATAGCTTACTTGTAAAGGTGGTGACGTGCTAGAAATCTCGGTGGCGCCGGTTACCTGTTCCATGCGTGACAGCGACGTTGAATGGCGAAGGGATCCCTATTACGAAATAGCATCGACGAAGGCAAGGGTGGGTTGTGTTTTTTAGTAACTTTTTGAAATTGAATGAATATTGAAGATTTTCTACAAAAAATTTGACAAATTTTTTTGTAGTGGGTAGTATTTCGCATCTCGTTTGGCGGGGGAGCCGGGCGGAAGCCCCAGGAGGGGGCGGTGAGGCGGGAGGCCTTGGAGAAAAGTTTTGACACAGGGAG
>Ga0256839_1001956_pt1 | contig 23944 bp, 21 predicted proteins | sample 354166metaG_FD_185968 | JGI IMG/M metagenome (GOLD analysis project Ga0256839, IMG submission 185968) | Hydrothermal vent microbial communities from Mid Atlantic Ridge, Atlantic Ocean - 354-166 | ecosystem: Environmental > Aquatic > Marine > Hydrothermal vents | place: Atlantic Ocean: Mid... | reverse complement strand
CTGGGCACCGGGCTGCTGTTTTCGCTGCTGCCGGCACGCCGCGCCGCGAGGCTGGATCCGGTGCAGGCGCTGGCAAGGCGGTGATGGCGATGCGCAACCAAGCCCAAAACAACCGTAGGGTGGGCACCGCCCACCGGATTTCTTGTCCAGCGCCCGGTGGGCGGTGCCCACCCTACAAACTTTACCCTCACCCCGGTAGGAGCGGGCCATGCCCGCGAAATATGCCTTTCTTGCCACAGAGGCACAGAGAACACAGAGAAATAATTGATTTGTTTTTCTCCGTGCCCTCTGTGCCTCTGTGGCAAACGGTCTTTTATCGCGGGCATGGCCCGCTCCTACGGAATCGTCACAGCGGGAAGCATCATGCTCACCCGTGACCTGATCCGCCTCTCCTTCTCCTCCATCGTCGCCCAGCGCCTGCGCAGCCTGCTGACGGTGCTGGGCATCAGCGTCGGCATCGGCGCGGTGGTGCTGCTCACCTCCATCGGCGAGGGCATCCACAAGTTCGTGCTCAGCGAATTCACCCAGTTCGGCACCAATCTGGTGGCCGTCAACCCCGGCAAGGCCACCACCCTCGGCACCCCGCTGGGCATCATGGGCACGGTGCGGCCCTTGAGCATCGGCGATGCCGAGGCCCTGAAACGCGTGCCGCGCGTGCGCGCCGTGGTGCCCGCCGTGTGGGGCAATGCCGAGGTCAAGGCCGGCGGCAAGACCCGCCGCACCACCGTCTACGGGATGGGGCCGGCGATGCCCGAGGCCTTTTCCATGAAGGTGCAGCTGGGCCGCTTCCTGCCCGCCGACGACCCCATCTCGCCCCGCGCCTTCGCGGTGCTGGGCAGCAAGCTGAGGACGGAGCTGTTCGGCGCGCAAAACCCGCTGGGCAAGAAGATCCGCGTCGGCGGCGAGCGCTACCGCGTCATCGGCGTGATGGAGAGCAAGGGCCAGATCCTCGGCATGGACCTGGACGACACCGTGTTCCTGCCCGCCGCGCGCGCCCTGGATCTGTTCAACCGCAACAGCCTGATGGAGGTCGACCTGGTCTACGAGGAAGGCGCGGACGTGGACGAAGTGGTGGCCGGCATCAAGCGCGTCCTGGTCAGCCGCCACGGCCGCGAGGATTTCACCATCACCACCCAGCAGCAGATGATGGACGTGCTGGGCAACGTGCTCAACGTGCTGACCTTCGCCGTCGGCGCCCTGGGCAGTATCTCCCTGCTGGTGGGTGGCATCGGCATCCTCACCATCATGACCATCGCGGTGAAGGAACGCACCGGCGAGATCGGCCTGCTGCGCGCCCTGGGCGCGGAGCGCGGTCAGATCCTGCTGCTGTTTCTCGGCGAGGCGGCGGTGCTGGCCGCCATCGGCGGCATCGCCGGGCTGATCCTCGGCGTCGGCGGCGCGCAGCTGCTGACCCTGGCCGTGCCCGCCCTGCCGGTGCACACGCCGTGGTCCTACGTGCTGGCGGCGGAAGTGGTGGCGATCCTCATCGGCTTCGCCGCCGGCGTGCTGCCCGCGCGGCGCGCGGCGGCGATGGACCCGGTGGAGGCGCTGAGAACCGAGTAATCCCCGCCGCCGGCCCACCCGCCCCGAGCCTGGATCCGTCGCTTCAGGTTGAATTCACCACCGGCGCCACCCATATCCAGACATTGCTCCCATGCACCGATCAGGAGGCAGCACCATGCGCATCGCACCTTCCGCCGCCCGTCTCGTGACTCTCCTGCTGTTCGTCTTTCCGCTCCTGGGCCAGGCCATGGCGGCCTCCGTGACGCCGCCGGCCATGGTCAATCAATATGGCCGACCCTCTCTCGCGCCCATGCTGAAGAAGGTCATGCCGGCGGTGGTCAACATCTCCACCCGCTCGCACATCAATCTCCAGCTCAATCCCCTGTTCAACGACCCCTTCTTTCGCCGTTTCTTCAACGTCCCCGAGGTACCTCGACAACAAGCGCGGCAGAGCCTGGGCTCGGGGGTGGTGGTGAATGCCCGCGAGGGCTACATCCTCACCAACAATCACGTCATCGCTAACGCCGATGAGATCACCGTCACCCTGCACGACAAGCGCCAGTTCGAGGCCAGGCTGGTGGGCGCCGATCCGGAGGCCGATCTGGCCCTGATCCGCATCCAGGCCGAGGGCCTCACCGAGCTGCACATGGCCGATTCCGCCACCCTCGAGGTGGGCGACTTTGTGGTCGCCATCGGCAACCCCTTCGGCCTGCAACAGACGGTGACCTACGGCATCATCGGCGCCTTGGGGCGCTCCGGGCTGGGCATCGAGGGCTACGAGAACTTCATCCAGACCGACGCCTCCATCAACCCCGGCAACTCGGGTGGCGCGCTGGTGGACCTGCGTGGCGAACTGGTGGGCATCAATACCGCCATCGTCGGCCCCTCGGGCGGCAACGTGGGCATCGGCTTCGCCATTCCCAGCAACATGGCGCGCACCATCCTCACCCAGCTCATCGAGTATGGCGAGATGCGCCGTGGTCAGCTGGGCGTGCTGAGCCAGGACATCACCCCCGAGCTGGCCGAGGCCATGGGCCTGGAGCGGCCGCACGGGGCACTGATCTCACAGATCCTGAAGGACTCACCGGCGGCCCGGGCGGGACTCAAGGTGGGCGACGTGGTGGTGGCGGTCAACGGCAAGCCGGTGGACAACGCCACCCAGCTGCGTAACGCCATCGGCCTGCTGCGCGTGAACAGCGAGGCGGAGCTGGAGGTATTGCGCAACGGCAAGCGCCTCACCGTCACGGCGCGCATCGCCGAGCCAAGGATAGAAAAGGTGGACGCCGGACGCCTCAGCCCCAAGCTGGCGGGCGCCGTGCTTGGCCCCATCGCCGCCAATCACCCCCTCGCCGGCAGCGTGAAGGGGGTGGAGGTCATGGAGATCAAGCCGGGCAGCCCGGCGGCCATCGCCGGCTTGCGTCCGGGCGACATCATCACCTCCGTCAATCGCCAGCCGGTGGAAGACGTGAACGACGTGCGGCGGGCCCTGCGCGCGGGCGGGCCGGGCATCCTGCTCAACATCCGTCGTGGCAACGGCGCCCTGTTCATGGTCATCCGCTGAGGAAGGCCGGCCACGGGGCAGCCCCGGGTCAAAGCATCATGGCCGCCATCTTCACGATCATGATGACGCCGATGACCACGGACCATGCGCCGGAATGCCCTCCCGGCATCAGGCCATGCATGCCTTTTTCATGGCCGTCCTCCCCTTCCTCCGCCGCCTCTTCCGGGGCGGCGGGTGGCGCGTGCGCGCCGTCGGAGGCAGCAGCGACTGGGTGCCCGCCCTCCGCCGGACCCTGAACCTCTTGCGCGACCGCGCCAGCAGCCGTCATGAACAAGAAAATCAGCATCACGGCAGTGGGCATTAAGCGTTTTGTCATCTCAGCCTCCCGCGCTTGCCATCTGCAAGCGCCTTGACCGGAATCCGCAGATTCAGGTCAGGGTTAAATAAACGTCTTCAGCAAGTCCGAAAACTCCGGCGTGCGCAGATAGCCGTAGGACTTGTGGTTGATGCCGCCCCAGTCGTTCATCACCAGATCGTCCCTGACCTTCACGCCGGCATAGTTCTCGTCATAGTCATCGCGCAAATGGATATCCACGGCGACGGGATCGCGGCGATCGGCGAGGTTGGTCCATTTCCTGACGATACTGGGGGTGCGGATGAAGGGGCTTTCCTTGACGATCATGTGCTTGACATGCGGCAGGCCCAGCGGGGAACCGATGGTCACGAAATGCTCCACCGACAGGCTGGGGTCCTCCTTTCCCAACTGGCGCAATACGTCGTAGGCGATGATGGAGCCCATGGAGTGCGCCACCAGCATCAGGCGCCTGTCGCGGTTGTCGACAATGGCCTTTTTCAGGCGGCCGCGCAGTTCCTTGCGGACCGCCTCGTCCTTGTAATAGCGGTACAGGTCCGGGAGTTTTTTCTTCAGGGCCAGTTCCGCCGTATTGTCGATATCCAGTTTGTCCTTCATGAAGTCCAGAAAATCGCCCCCCACGTCCAGCACCCGCGAGCGGAGATAGTCCATCCAGCCATCCTTGTAATATTTGAGGGCGCCCGGCTTGGCCTCACGGTAAGCGTCCGGCTTGGGGTCCGGGGCGGGGTACATGACATCGGCCCAGTAGACGGAGAGGAAATCCAGTGACGTGACCGGCAGGCGGCTGTTTTTGTTCAGCCCTTCCACCATGGCGGCCTCCCACCATTTTGCCAGGGTCTCCTTTTCCGGTTTGTTGGCCAGGCCGTGAATGCCGATGATCAGCTTGCTCGATTTGGTGGCGCCCATTTTTCTCTCTCCCTTCGTCCAATCCGTCAAACGATGCTAACGCCGGGCCAGGCGGGATGCAAAGCACGAATGGCGAATGGAGAGAAAAGGGTCATGTTGCTCCGGCCTGCCGGTTTTTCGGTGTCGGCCCGATGCAACGAAACAGAAACCGGGACATCCGCCAACAATCAGTCATCGGCCATGATTGGGCCAGGCCCTATTGCCCGAGCATTTCCCGCAGTGGCTGGAGCTGTGATTCACGGCGTGCCACGTCCTTCATGGCCTTTTTGAAGAACGGCCGCAGGCTGGATTTGAGATGTCTTGCCGCCTCGCGGGCCGGCATGTCCTTCAGGTGACAAAAGATGGCCAGCGCATAGGTCACGTCGAACTGGGAAAGGTAATTTTCGCGCTCCACGGCCGGCCCGGAGCAGCTGCCGCAGGAACGGATCTTGGCGGTATTGGCGCTGTCCGCCAGGGTCACGCCGAAGCCCATGAACACCGCCAGCAGCTCCGTGACGTGGGGCCAGTTTTCCTCGCCGCCGGGCGGGGGCTCACTGGCCGTGGTGCCAAGATAGTGGGCCAGGGTGTGTGCGAAGTGGGCGATCATCACCTCCGGATCACGCAGCTGATCGAGGCGGTAGATAACCGGCAGGGCCGGCGCCGCATCCAGCGGCGCGGGCACCTCTTCCGCCATGCTCCGCGTCAGTCCTGCCACCGGCGTCGCCGGCGGCGGCAGTTCTTGTACGCGCGCCTCGTCCACCAGCCGACAGGGCCAGTGGCGCATGCCGGCGTAGTGTCTCACCCGCTCGAAGACCAGCCGCGCCAGGCCCTCGGCGCTGGATTCGCTGCCGGGAAAATGTTCGTTGCTGGGCGTCACCAGAATGGTCTGCGCGGCAAAGAACCGCGCGTCGAAATTGCGCAGCGCCCAGGCGAAGCTGTCGAAGATCCATGCCACGGTGATTTCATCGAGCAGCTGGGGTGGTTTCAGGAACGGGAACACGCGACGGCCTCTGTGTCGGAATGTGGTGCGGAAAAGACCGTAGCCTACTATTGCCACGGCTGGATATCGAGCGGAAGCATCTGCCTGAATCCGTGGATTCAGGCTGGCCAACGCCCCTTCGATGGCGGCGCGCTCACGCGAATGATCACAACCGGCCGCCAGAAGTGCCCTATACTTCAACCTGAATCTGTAGGTTCAAGTTGAGCCCACAGGCTCAGGTTCCAGTCACGGAAACACGCATGAGGAAACGCAAGGATGAAGACGAGCACCCTGCTGATGGCCCTGCTGCTGTTGACGGCACAACCTGCGCTGGCGGTGCCCCTGCCCGAGGAGGGCATGACGGCCACGGGCGCCCAGGAGTCGGGAATGCCGCGGATGGCGCAAAAGGAAAAGAACGACGACGAGGAATTCGGCAATAGCGCCGCCGTGGGCTGCGCCAGCGGCGCCGCGGTGGGATCACTGACCCTGACGCCGGGCCTGGGCACCATCGTCGGTTGCGGCATCGGTGCCCTCATCGCCTGGCTCTGGTGATCACCCGGCCATGAACATCAACGCCCGCTTTGCCGAATTCGGCATGACCGGGGCCTTCTTCTGGATTGCCCAGCTCTTTTATCTGGCCATGGCCCGCGACAGCGAGACCCAGCAGGCCCTGCAGGATTTCTTCGGCCAGATCGATACCATCACCGCCGTCATGCCGCAGATCTTCGAGGACGTCGGCAGCAGCCTGCTGACCGCCATTGGCCTCATCGGCATCTTCGTCACCGGCCTGGCGCTCAACCTGCTGGGCTCTTACTTCGTCGTCCTCGAGAACCGCATCTTCGCCCGGCACCTGCAACGCAACCAGGCCTGGATGGACGCCATGATGGAGGGCTGCGCCGGCCCCGTCGCCGCGGACTACCGCCGGGTTCGTGACGAATTCGATACCGCCCTGCTGTCCTTCAATCCACGCACCAGCCTGCAGCGGCTGCGGCTTTCCGGCGAGTGCAAGCATGTGCAGGCCTTTCTCTTTTCCTTCATTCACGTCTTCGGCAACAACGGCCTGCCGGAGGCGCTGAAGGACCAGGTCCACCTCTGGCGCACCGCCCGCGCGATTGGCGCCACCTTCGTTTTCCTCGGCTTCGAGATTGCCTATCTGGAATTCGTCGGCACCGCGAAGTGGCAGGCCATGCTGGCCCTCGGCTTCTTCGCCGTCGGCAGCTATTTCACGCTACGCGCCTATCAGCGCATGTGCGACACCCTCCTCACCACCGCCTGCGCGACCTACAGCCGGCAACAACGGGACACATGAACCACCATCCGGCGGCCGGCATCAGTCGCGGCGCAGGCGGAGATTGTCGATCAGGCGGGCCTCGCCCAGCCAGGCGGCGGCGAGGATCACCAGTTCCGCGTCATCCGCCGTGGCGGGTTGCAGATCATGGGCGCGACGCACGGTGAAATATTCCACGCGGAAACCGGCCGCCTCCAGGCTGGCCGCGGCCGCCACCTCGATGACGGCCATGTCCGTCTCGCCGGATGCCAGGCGCTCTTTGGCCGCCCGCAACGCCTGGTACAGGGCGGCGGCGCGCTGCCGTTGTTCCGTGTCGAGATACTGATTGCGCGAGCTCATGGCCAGGCCGTCGGCCTCGCGCACGGTGGGCACGCCGACGATCTCGATGGGAAAACACAGTTCCTCGCTGAGGCGGCGGATCACCAGCAATTGCTGGTAGTCCTTTTCACCGAATACCGCCACCTCCGGCTGCGCCATGTTGAACAGCTTGGCCACCACCGTGGCCACGCCGACGAAGTGGCCGGGACGGAACGCACCGCAGAGGATGCCGGAGATGCCCGGCACCTCCACCCGCGTGACATTTTCGAAACCCGCCGGATACATCTCATCCTGGGAGGGAAAAAACACCAGGTCCGTGCCACTCGCCGCCAGCTTTTCCCGGTCGGCCTCGGCACTGCGTGGATAGCGTTCGAAGTCGCCGCCTGCGGTGTCCGAGAACTGCATGGGATTGACGAAGACGCTGACCACCACGCGCTCGGCCCGCCGGCGGGCCTCCTCGACCAGCTGTAAATGTCCGGCATGCAGATTGCCCATGGTGGGCACCAGGGCGATGCGCTCGCCGGCCCGGCGCCAGGCAGCCACCTGCCGGCGCAGATCGGCAATGGTGGTAATCGTCTGCATAACTAGAAACAGTGCGCGCTGGTGGGAAAACTGCCATCTTTTACCGCTTTTACATAGGCGGCCACGGCGGCGGGGATGTCGCTGGCCTCGGCGAGGAAGTCGTGGCTGAAGCTGGGGCGCTTGCCGGGGGTGATGCCGAGCATGTCGTACAGTACCAGCACCTGGGCGTCGACGTCCGGACCGGCGCCGATGCCGATTACCGGGATATCCACGGCGCGGGTGATCTCGGCGGCGAGGGTGGCGGGCACGCATTCCAGCAGCAGCATGTCGGCGCCGGCGGCCTCGAGGGCGCTGGCGTCCTCGATCATGGCCAGGGCGCCGGCCTCGTCGCGGCCCTGCACCCGGTAGCCACCCTGTTTGTGCACCGACTGCGGCAGCAGGCCGAGGTGCGAGCACACCGGGATGCCGTGCGCGGCCAGCGCCCGCACCGTGTCGCGCATGCGCTCGCCGCCTTCCAGCTTGACCATCTGCGCGCCGCCCTCCTTCATCAGGCGGCCGGCGCTGTGCAGGGCCTGCTCGGGGCTGGCGTCGGCCATGAAGGGCATGTCCACCATCAGCAGGGCCTTGTCGCTGCCGGCGCGTACCGCGCGGCTGTGGTAGATCATCTCGTCGAGGGTCACCGGCAGGGTGGTTTCCTGGCCCTGGATCACCATCCCCAGGGAGTCGCCCACCAGCAGGATCTCCACCCCGGCGGCGTCGAGGATGTGCGCGAAGCTGGCGTCATAGGCCGTCAGGCAGGCGATCTTTTCGCCGTCCTGCTTCATCCTTTTCAGCCGGGTGGTGGTGATGCGGGTCATGGTCAGAACTCGAAGGAGCCGGGATTGAAGTAGTGGCGGCCGCTGCGCACCTGGCCCAGCCGCTCTATCAGACGCTGATAGTCGCGCGAGTTGTTGACCAGGTCAATTTCGGCGGCGTTGACGATCAGCAGCGGGCTGTCGCTGTAATAATGGAAGAAGCGCGTGTAGGCCTCCACCAGGCGCTGCAGGTAATTGCTCTCGATGAAGCGCTCGAAGCTGCGGCCACGCTTGCGCACCCGCTCCAGCAACACCTCCACCGGCGCCTGCAGGTAGATCACCAGGTCCGGGCGCGGGGCATCGAGGGTGAGGCTGGCGTAGACCTGCTCGTAGAGGCGCAGTTCGTCGTCGTCCAGGTTGAGCTGGGCGAACAGGCGGTCCTTTTCCAGCAGGAAGTCGGCGATGCGCACCGGGGCGAAGAAGTCGCTCTGGCGCAGCGCCTGCATCTGCTGGGCGCGCTGGAACAGGAAGAACAGCTGGGTGGGCAGGGCGGCGTGGCGCGGGTTCTTGTAGAAGCGCTCCAGAAAGGGGTTTTCCTCGGCGCCCTCCAGCAGCAGCTCGCCCTCGTAGTCCTCCGCCAGGCGCCGGGCGAGGCTGGTCTTGCCGACGCCGATGGGGCCTTCGATGACGATGTGGCGGGGGATGTCGTGGCGGGAAATATCCGCGGTATTCATGGCTTGCAGATCCGGTTCAGTCAGGCCGCGCCTGAGGGGCTTTTTTCAACAACGACCAGCGACCCGCGCTCGCATCGGGCCAACAGCTCGCCCAGCGCACCGTGGCCGGGGATCTCCAGGCCGGGCGCGATTTCGGCCAGAGGATACAGGACGAAGTTGCGTTCATACAGCCCCGGGTGGGGCACCGTCAGCGTGGCCTGGTCGATGGTCTGGTCTCCGTACAGCAGCAGGTCGAGATCCAGGGTGCGCGGCCCCCAGCGTTCGCCGCGCACGCGTTGGTGGGCGGCCTCGATGGCCTGCAGCCCGGCGAGCAGGTCCAGCGGCGCGAGCCCGCTTTCCAGCGCCGCCACGGCATTGAGGTAGTGGGGCTGGTCCGGCGGCCCCATGGGCGCGCTGCGGTACAGGGAGGAGCGCGTCAGCAGGCGGCTGTGCGGCAGTTGCCCCAGCGCCGTGAAGGCGCGCCGCAGCTGGGCGCGCGGATCGGCCAGATTACTGCCGAGGCCGATGTACGCCGTCACCATGCCCGTGGCTATTGCGGGCTGGCGGGCTTCTTGCGCCGACGCCGGCGGCGGCGCTTCTTGCCGCCACCCTCGCCCTCGCCGGCGGGCGCGGTGCGGCTCAGGGCGGCGCGCGATTCCTCGTCGACGGCCTGGAAATCCGTCCACCACTGCGCCAGTTCCTGCAATTGTTGGTCGCCGCTCTCGGCGCGCAGCAGCAGGAAGTCGTAGGCGGCGCGGAAACGCGGCATCTCCAGCAGGCGCTGGGCGCGCTTGCCGTTGCGGCGCGGCAGGCGCGCCTGCATCACCCAGATCTCGCGGGTCTGCAGGCTGAAGCGCTTGGGCAGGGCGACGTGGCGCACGGCCTCGGCGATGACCATTTCGCTGGCCGACTGCAGGGCCTGGATCTCGCTCATGCCCTCGGCCTGCAGGGTCGCGGCGCGCGCCCGCACCGGCTCCCACAGCAGCACCGCAAACAGGAAGGCCGGCGTCACCGGCTTGCCCTCGGCGACGCGGGCATCGGTATTTTCCAGCCCGCGCAGCACCATCTGGTGCGGGAAGCCGTTCTCCTCCTGCGCCAGGCAGGCCTCGGTGAGGGGGAAGAGGTGGCGGAACAGGTCGTAGTGGCGCATCAATTCGAAGCTGGCCACACCGTGCCCGGAGAGGAACAGCTTGAGGATTTCCTCATACAGGCGCGCCGGCGGCACCGCCTCCAGGGTCTCGCCCAGTTCGAAGATGGGTCCCTCGCTGTCGGGGTGAATGCGGAAACCCAGCTTGGCAGCGAAGCGGATCGCGCGCAGCATGCGCACCGGATCTTCGCGGTAACGCTGCCCGGCGTCGCCGATGACGCGCAGCAGACCGGCCTCGAGGTCTTCCAGGCCGCCGGTGTAGTCCACCACGGAAAAGTCGCGGATGTCGTAATAGAGGGAGTTGATGGTGAAGTCGCGGCGCCAGGCGTCCTCTTCCAGGGTGCCGTAGACGTTGTCGCGCAGGATCATGCCATCGCCTTCGCTGGCGCCCTCGCCGCCGTCGTGGCTGCCGCGGAAGGTGGCGACCTCGATGATCTCACGGCCGAAGTGGACATGGGCGAGGCGGAAGCGGCGGCCGATGAGGCGACAGTTGCGAAACAGGGCCTTGACCTCTTCCGGGGTCGCATCGGTGGCGATGTCGAAGTCCTTGGGCTCGCGGCCGAGCAGCAGATCACGCACGCCGCCGCCGACCAGGTAGCTTTCAAAGCCGGCGGCCTTGAGACGGTAGAGGACCTTGAGTGCCGTCTCGGCAATATTGGCGCGAGTGATGATGTGTTCGGGGCGTGGGACGATCCTGGGTGTCCCGTTTTGATGATCGGTTTTCAATTTTTATTGGTTTTTTCTGGGGGCAAAAAACGGCTTGAGCAATCAGTAAGGGCGCGTATAATACCACCCTTTTCGAGCAGTACGCACTTTTCCTCTGCTGCCGAACATGCTTGCCGCTCCCTTCGTCTAGTGGTTAGGACACTGGCCTCTCACGCCGGTAACAGGGGTTCGAATCCCCTAGGGAGCGCCATTATTCTTCCCTTTCCAGCTATCGTTTCCCCCGCATTTGTTGCGCCTCCCCGGCGGTTCTGGTAACTACTCGGGTTGAGCGAAGGCTTGTCGACACAGGGGGCTCTGATGATCAACTTCGACGAAAAACGCGACTTCATCCGCATGGCCGCGGATCATCCGCTGCAATTCCAGGTTGCCGGGTCCGCGCAAACGGGGCGCGGCACCTGTGTCAATCTCAGCGCCACCGGGGTGTTGTTTCATACCGACCAGCCCATCGCCACCGGCACCCAGGTGAGCATCAACATCACGCCGACCTATTCCGTGGTATCCCCCTTCGATGCCGATATCGAGGTGCTGCGCTGCAAGCCCAATGGCGTCGAAGGCGAATACGAGATCGCCGGCAAGATTCTTTCTATCCACGACGCTTAGTCCTCCGCACTCGGCATCGGTGAATCAGGGCTCGAAGCGAATCACGTCGCCGGGCGCCAGACGGGCGGTGTCCTCGGCCAGTTCGCCCACCGAGAACAGGCGCTGCACCTGGGTGACGATGAGGCTGGTGGCCGGCTTTTCGGCGTAACCCAGGGCGCGCTGGCCGGGGAAATCCTTCACCGGCGCCTCGGTGAGCTTGTAGGTATTCAGCACGTCGCCGACGCGGATGTTGGCCAGGCCGCCGGCATCGAAATAGACCCGGTTGCCCTCGGCGCGGATCACCCGCGCGGTGAAGGGCTGCGAGGTGACGTCACTGACGATCAGCTCCACCATCCGGTCCAGCATCTGGTCCACCTTCTGGCCGAAGGGCGAGGCGAAGAATTTTTCGCTCATCAGCGCCGTATCGCTGGGGTGCAATTCGCTCAGGGTGTTTTCTTCCACCGTTTCGCTGACCCGGTGCCGCGCCACCGAGGCACCGGATATGCCATCGTGGACAAACAGGTCCAGCTCCAGGTGGCGCATCTTGCGGCCGAGAAAATGGTTGCTCACGCTCATGTCGCGGATCACGCCGGTGACCACGAACTGCACGCCCAGGGATTCGGCGAACTCCGAGGCCACCTGGTGCGGCTCGCGCGCCGGCGGCAGGGCGCCGAGGATACGCCGCTGGGAGATGACGCCCTCCTCGGTCAGCGGCAGCAGGTACTGGCTGGCGTTCACCGTCAGCACCCGGCCATCGCTGATCAGGCGCCGCTCCAGCTCGCGCGCCAGCTCGGTTTCGATCTTCGGCAGGTCGTGGATCTGGGTGCGGTCGAGGACGTGAAACTGGCTCACGGCGACCTTGCGGCGGTAACGATTTGCCGCCTCGGCATTGCCATTGTCGCGCCAGTGGGCCGGCCGGGCAGCGTTGTCGCCCTCCTGCTCCGCCTTCAGCAGCGCCTGCATCAGCTCGTCGCCTGGCACCTGGGCGCGGATCTTCACGTAATAGTGATTCTCGTCCGTCCATTCGCGCAGGATCGCCACATGGGTCACGCGCCCCTGGGCGGAAAAGCGCATATTGTCCGCCACCACGCCCTTGCGGGTGGTCACGGTGGTGGTGGATATCCTCGCACTGGCCTGCATCAGGGCCTGACGAATGGCGTCCTGCAGGGCCATGCGCTTGGCCAGCGCCACCGAGGTTTCGATGCGCGCGGCGCCCTCGGCCTCCACGGTCTGCGCCTGCGCCATGCCGGCCGACAGGGCCAGCACCGGCAGCAGGATCTTCAATAACTTGAGCACAGCATTTCCTCCATCACCCCCACAGCGGCCAACATGCCGGCATTCTTGAAATCCACGGCTCCCTTGGACCCGAATCCGCAGGTTCAGGTTAAAGAATGCAGATCCCGTGCCGACATTTGCTCCATCATGAAACCGCCACGCAGTCCCGCCGCCCGCCAGCGCAGAAAAACGGCCCTCCTGCTGCTGATGTTTTGCACACCGCCGCTGCTGGCCGGCACACAGCATTTTCAGGCGCCTCTGACGGCGGTGAAGTGGGAGTCCTCGGCGGAAAAGCTGCGCTGCAGCCTCAGTCACGACATCCCCCTTTACGGCCGCGCCGTCTTCGCGCGGTCCGCGGGCCACGAACTGGGCTTCCGCATGCACGTCAGGCAGGACGCCCGCCGCGAGGGGGATCGCGCCCGGCTGCGTTCGCTGCCACCGGGCTGGAGCCATGCCGAGGATGGCGTGGATCTGGGTGAGATCGCGGTTCGCCAGGGCGACATCCCTTTCCAGCTGGGGGAGCCACTGGCGCGCCGCCTGCTGGCGGAATTGAGCAAGGGCATGTTCCCCACCTTCGCCTATCGCGACTGGGCCGACGCCCGGGATCGCGTCAGCGTCTCCCTGCCGGGGGTCAATTTTCGCGCCGCGATGGAGGCGTTCGTCACCTGCCTGGCCGAACTGCCGGTCTATGACTTCGCCGACTACCGCGACACCGTGGTGCACTTCGCCCCCGCCAGCGACGCGCTCGACCCCGAGGCCCGCCGGCGACTGGACGCCATTGTAAAATACCTGGCCACGGACCCGACGGTGACAAAGATCGTCATCGAGGGTCACACGGACGACGTCGGCCAAGACCGCGACAACGACAGGCTGGGGCAGCGCCGCAGCCAGGCGATTCGCGACTATCTACAGGCCGCGGGCGTGCCGCCCGGCAAGTTCACGCTGCGTTCCTTCGGCGAACGCAAACCCGTCTACACCAACACCACCGATGAAGGCCGCGCCCGCAACCGGCGCGCCCGCCTCACCCTGCTGCGCGAGGGCAAGGAACTGGCAAGCCGTCAGCACTGAGCCGGCAGAAAGCGCGGACACAAAAAAGGCCGGTCACTCGCCGGCCTTTTCTGTGGGTCATGAAATGCCCCTGAATCCCCAGATTCAGGGTGCTGTCAGAAGGGAATGTCGTCGTCGAAGCCGCCATCGTCGAAGCCACCGCCCGCGGCCGCGCCGCCCGCGGCCTGGCCGGCCGGCTGGGCCTGGCTCTGACCCTGGCTTTGGCCCTGAGCCTGACGCTGCTGTCCGCCGCCAAACTGACTGCCGCCAGCGCCGCGGGAGTCCAGCATCTGCATCTCGTTGGCGATGATCTCGGTGGTGTAGCGGTCGTTGCCGCTCTGATCCTGCCACTTGCGGGTCTGCAGCTTGCCCTCGATGTAGACCTTGGAGCCCTTCTTCAGGTATTCGCCGGCAATCTCCGCCAGACGACGGAAGAACACCACCCGGTGCCATTCGGTGCGCTCCTGCATCTCGCCGGTATTCTTGTCCTTCCAGCTCTCACTGGTGGCCACCGTGACATTGGCCACCGCGCCGCCATTGGGCATGTATTTCACATCGGGGTCCTGGCCCAGATTGCCGATCAGGATAACCTTATTGATGCCTCGTGCCATTGTACTCTCCTAACCTGAATTCGTTGTTTTCCAGATCCTGAATCCGTGGCTTCAGGACATTGAAGATGCTTCAGCTCGTTGCTGCCGGCTTGTTGCCCACCGCCTCTTCCGCTGTCTCTTCGGCCGGAATGTCTTCCTCCGAAAAGGCCCGCAGGGCATCCCGGTCCAGGGCACGCAGGTCCACCTTGAGATAGGCGATGCCATCCTCGGGAATCACCACCGCCTCGGCGACACCGGTGACCTTGGTGAGTTCACCCACCAGGTGGCGCGCCTGTTCCTGGTCGATCTTGCCCACCCGCACCAGGTGACTGCTGAGGTAGCGCGGGCTCTGCATGGTGGCGGCGACAAAGAACCACACCGCCGTCACCAGGGCACAAAAGCCGAACACCACCTCGAAACCACCGATGCCATACAGCCAGCCACCCAGCGTGCCGCCGAAGAAGGCGCCCATGAACTGCGAACTGGAGTATACACCCATGGCCGTCCCCTTGTTATTGGGCGACACTACCTTGGCGATCAGCGACGGCAGGGTGGCCTCCAGGGCATTGAAGGCGGTAAAGAAGACGAACAGGCCGATGACGATGCCGTACAGGGAATCGCTGAAGTTCATGAACATCAGTTCCGCCAGCCCCAGCGCCACCACACAGGCGGTGAAAATGGATTTTATACGGCGCTTCTTCTCCGCAATGATGACGAAAGGGATCATCATCAGCATGGACAGCAACATTACCGGCAGATAGACATACCAGTGGTGCTCGGTATCGAGGCCCGCCACGTCGCGCAAGGCCAGCGGCAGGACGACGAAGGTGGCGGTGAGCATCATGTGCAGGGCGAAGATGCCAAAATCCAGGCGCAGCAGCTGGGCGTCCTTGACCACATCCTTGAGCTGGCTGGGCACGGTCTGCGCATCGCGGTGCAGGCGGCTGTGCACGGGGTTGGGGACGATGAAATGCAGCACGCCCACCGCCACCAGGGCCAGCAGGCCGGTGAGCCAGAAGATGCCATCGACGCCGATCCAGTTGTTGAGCACCGGCCCGGCCACCAGCGACACGGAAAACGCCGCGCCGATGCTCATGCCGATGATGGCCATGGCGGTGAGACGATGCTCCTCGCGGGTGAGGTCGGCGGTAAGCGCCATCACCGCCGCGGCGATGGCCCCGGCACCCTGCAGGGCGCGACCGATGATGACGCCGCTCATGGTGTCGGACATGGCCGCAACCACCGAACCAATGGCAAACACAAGCAGTCCAAGGGTGATGATCGGCTTGCGGCCGAAGCGGTCCGAGGCCATGCCGAAGGGAATCTGCAAAAGCGCCTGGGTGAGGCCGTAGATGCCGATGGCGATGCCGATCAACATCGGAGTATAACCCTCCAGCGTTTCGCCATACAGGGCAAACACCGGCAGGATCATGAACAGCCCCATCATGCGCAGGGCATAGATGCTCGCCAGGGAGAACACCGCGCGGCGCTCGGTCGGCACCAATCCCTCGTGCTCGCCTTTCTTTCTTGTGACGTTCTCGGTGCTGGATCGACTGCTCACACTGGACCTTTCTGTGGCTGGAGGTTTTGTTGTTGTTTGTTTTTGTACAAGCCGCCGAGGACAGCGCAATGACCAGGATCAAGACGCCGTTTTGATTCGACAGGGTAGAACCGCGTATATTAACAGGTTCGCCATGACACAGAAAATCACTCAGTTACTAAGACAATCGATGGCAAAACGACCTTCAGCTTTACTATCGATAGTCTTAGTGCTACCCGGTACCGACCTGCCTCTATGGAATTCATCCGCATTCAGGGTGCCCGCACCCACAACCTGAAGAACATCGATCTCGACCTGCCGCGCGACAAACTGATCGTCATCACCGGCCTGTCCGGCTCCGGCAAGTCGTCGCTGGCCTTCGACACCATCTATGCCGAGGGCCAGCGGCGCTACGTGGAGTCGCTGTCGGCCTATGCGCGGCAGTTCCTGTCGATGATGGAAAAGCCGGACGTGGACCACATCGAGGGCCTGTCGCCGGCCATCTCCATCGAGCAGAAGTCCACCTCGCACAACCCACGCTCCACGGTGGGCACCATCACCGAGGTCTACGACTACCTGCGCCTGCTGTTCGCCCGCGCCGGCACCCCGCAATGCCCGGAGCACGGCGCCAGCCTGGAGATGCAGACCGTCAGCCAGATGGTGGACCAGGTGCTGGCCCTGCCCGAGGGTACGCGCATCCTGCTGCTGGCGCCGGTGGTGCGCGACCGCAAGGGCGAGCACCTCAACGTGTTCAAGGACCTGCGTGCCCAGGGCTTCGTGCGCGTGCGCGTGGACGGCGAGATGTACGAGCTGGACGGCGTGCCGGAACTGGACCTGCGCCGCAAGCACAGCATCGAGGTGGTGGTGGACCGGCTCAAGGTGCGGGCGGATCAGCAACAGCGTCTGGCCGATTCCTTCGAGACCGCCCTGGCGCTCAGCGACGGCATCGCCGGCGTGGCCCTGCTGGACGACCCGGATCGCCGCGAGCTGCTGTTCTCGGCGCGCTTCGCCTGCCCGGTGTGCGGCTACTCGCTGCAGGAGCTGGAGCCGCGCATGTTCTCCTTCAACAACCCCGCCGGCGCCTGCCCCAGTTGCGACGGCCTGGGGGTGAAGCAGTTCTTCGACCCGCAACGGGTGGCGCGTCATCCCGAGCTGTCCCTGCCCGCCGGGGCGATCCGCGGCTGGGACCGGCGCAACGCCTACTATTTCCAGTTGATCACCTCGCTGGCCAAACACTACGACTTCGACCTCGACACCCCCTTCGAGCAACTGCCGGAGGCTATCCGCCAGGTGATCCTCTACGGCAGCGGCGACACCGAGATCGAGTTCCGCTATCACGGTGAGCGTGGCGGGGCCAAGGTGCGCAAACACCCCTTCGAGGGCATCCTGCCCAACATGGAGCGCCGCTACCGCGAGACCGATTCCAACGTGGTGCGCGAGGAACTGGCCAAGTATCTCAACAACCAGACCTGCCCCGACTGCCAAGGCGCGCGCCTGTCGCAGGCCTCGCGCCACGTGTTCGTCGCCGGACACAACCTGCCGGAGATCACCGCGCTGCCGGTGGATCGTGCGCAGGCCTTCTTCGCCCAACTGGACATCGCCGGCCACCGTGGCGAGATCGCCGCCAAGATCGTCAAGGAAATCAGCCAGCGGCTCGACTTTCTGGTCAACGTCGGCCTCGACTACCTGTCCCTGGACCGCAGCGCCGACACCCTGTCCGGCGGCGAGGCCCAGCGCATCCGCCTGGCCAGTCAGATCGGCGCCGGCCTGGTGGGCGTGATGTACGTGCTCGACGAGCCCAGCATCGGCCTGCACCAGCGCGACAACCAGCGCCTGCTCAACACCCTCACCTACCTGCGCGACATGGGCAACACGGTGATCGTGGTCGAGCACGACGAAGACGCCATCCTGAGCGCCGACCACGTGCTGGACATCGGCCCCGGCGCCGGCGTGCACGGCGGCGAGATCGTCGCCCAGGGCACCCCGGCGGAGATCCTCGCCAACGAAGACTCACTCACCGGCGCCTACCTCTCCGGCCGCCGCCGCATCGAGATCCCGGCCAACCGCACCGCCCCCGACCCTGGTCGGCAGATCCGCATCCGCGGCGCGCGCGGCAACAACCTGAAATCGGTGGACGTGGACATCCCCGTGGGCCTGATGACCGCCATCACCGGCGTCTCCGGTTCCGGCAAATCGACCCTCATCAACGACACCCTGTATCGCTACGCCGCCCAGGTGATCAACAAGAACCCGCAAGACCCGGCGCCCTGTGATGGCGTCGAGGGCCTGCAACAGTTCGACAAGGTGGTGGACATCGACCAGAGCCCCATCGGCCGCACCCCGCGCTCCAACCCCGCCACCTACGCCGGCCTGTTCACCCCCATCCGCGAGATCTTCGCCGGCACCCAGGAGGCGCGCGCGCGCGGTTATACGCCGGGGCGCTTCAGTTTCAACGTCAAGGGCGGACGCTGCGAGGCCTGCCGCGGCGACGGCGTGATCAAGGTGGAGATGCACTTCCTGCCCGACATCTACGTGCCCTGCGACGTCTGCAAGGGCCGGCGCTACAACCGCGAGACCCTGGAGATCCGCTACAAGGGCCTGACCATTCACGAGGTGCTGGAGATGACCATCGAGGACGCGCGCGCCTTCTTCGACGCCGTGCCGCCGGTGGCGCGCAAGCTGCAGACCCTGCTCGACGTGGGCCTCGGCTACATCAAGCTGGGGCAGAACGCCACCACCCTCTCCGGCGGCGAGGCGCAGCGCGTCAAGCTGGCCCGCGAGCTGTCCAAGCGCGACACCGGCAACACCCTGTACATCCTCGACGAACCCACCACCGGCCTGCACTTCCACGACATCGAGCAACTGCTGGGCGTGCTCAACCGCCTTCGCGACCACGGCAACACCATCGTCGTCATCGAGCACAACCTCGACGTCATCAAGACCGCCGACTGGATCATCGATATCGGCCCCGAGGGGGGTGAAAAGGGCGGCACCATCGTCGCCACCGGCAACCCCGAACAGGTCGCCGGCGTCACGGACTCGCATACCGGCCACTACCTCGGCCCGGTGCTCGAACGCCGATGATATTCCTGACCCTGCGGATTCAGGATAGGGATAATTTAGGGCATATTCCCGAGCCCGGCGCATTGTCTCCCTCCCCGCCAGGCCTTATCCTTGGCGGCCAGGTTCGGGGAAGGCACCGATGCCTCGAACACCCTCAAAGGACGCCGTAGATGACGAAAGCTGTACGCAATACCGATACCCCGCAAGTTCCCCAAGTCGTACTCGCCGAACCCTGGCACGAAGAAGACAGTATCAGCCTCATCGATCTGTGGATGGTGTTGTCACGGCGGCGCGGGGTGATCTTCGGCATCCTCGCCCTGGCCCTGCTGGCCGGCCTGCTGCTGGCCCTGCTGATGCCGGCGAAATACACCTACACCACGGCCATCGAGATCGGCACCAAGCCCTCCAGCGGCACCTCCGGCGCGGTACCCATCGAACCGCCGGAGACGGTGCTGGCCAAGATCAGGGAAAGCTACATCCCCCAGGCCCTGCACGACTTCGTCCAGGCGCAGGGAACGGAAGAGGGCTACAAGGTCGAGGGCCGCATCCCCAAGGGCAGCGAGTTGATCGTCCTCGAAGCCAAGGCCCCGGAAGACGATGGCCCGGCCTACCTCGCCATCATGCAGACGGTCATCGACAAGGTGGAGGGCGACCACCGCCGGGTATCGGCCGTGATCCGCAGCAACATGGAGACCGAGCTGGGCCGGGCCCGGCTGGCCCTCGACAACCTCAAGGATCCCAGCACCCTGGCGGTCGAGAAACGCGCCCTGGAGAGCAAGCTGCTCAAGGCCCGCGAGGAGCTGGAGCGGCTCAAGGATCCCCTCACCCTGGCCCTGCCGAAGAAAGACCTGCAAACCCGCAAGGCCAAGGCCGAAAAGGATCTCGCCGACCTGCGCGACGAGGAGGCCCTGCTCAAGGCCCGCTACCAGCGCCTGGACGAGGTCGACAAGCTGTTGAAAAAGCAGATCGCCGATCTGCGCGCCCAGGTCGACGACGCCACCGGGCGGCGCGCCAAGGCCATCGCCAACCTCGAGTCCGGGGCATCGGCCATGACCATGCTGATGATCGACAACGAGCTGCAGCAGAACCGCAGCCGCCTCGCCGCCCTGGAAGAACGCCTGTTCATCAAGCAGCAGGACGCCCGCGAACAACTGGAGAACAAGATCGCCGCCAACCAGCGCCAGTACGCCATCCAGCGCGAGGCCATCAGCAAGATCGACCAGGAGCTGGACAAGCTGATCCGCGACAACCAGCGCGCGCAGAAACTCCAGGCGCCGCGGGTGGGCGAACTGGAAGAGCAGCTGCGCAAGCTGCTCGCCGACCACCAGCGCAAGATCACCCGCCAGCAGCAGACCATCCAGCAGCTGGAGACCCGGCTCACCAACCTGCAGACCACGCGCGCCCTCTCACCGCCCCTGCAGTCCCTCGAACCGGCCGGCCCCGGCAAGAAAATCATCCTGATCCTCAGCCTGTTCCTCGGCCTGTTCCTCGGCATCTTTGCCGCCTTCTTCGTCGAATTTCTCGCCAAGGTCCGCCAGGAGAGTGACGACCAGGCCGGGCAGAAAAAATTAACTTCATCCGATTCAACGACTTGAAAGCCAACTCGCACAGAGTGGTCGGTTTTTTGACACCCCCACCCAAAACCGGGAAAATGGCCCCATGTCCGGGCCAAACCCACGGTTAGCGGCCAGAGTCACGGCGACTTTAGCCATCCCGGGCATCTTCCTGGAGTTTTTCGCAGGGGCGAATCACTCCACCCGTGGATGAAGGGCGCTTCCCCGGAAACGCCCTGAAGCGATACCGACAAGGTGGAGGGAATCATGAACAAGCCATCTCACACGACCGACAGCCTGGATTTCGATTTCTGGAAGCAGCTGGCCCAGGACGACCCACAGGCCTTCGAGGCCCTGCGCCGGGAGAAGGTCGAGCAGCTCATCGCGCGCGCCCCAAAGGCACAGCGCCGCCGCCTGCGGGGTCTGCAATGGCAGATCGACCAGACCCGCAAACTGGCGGGCAGCCCCATGGCCTCCTGCCTCGCCATCTCCAACATGATGTGGGACTCGCTGCAGCGGCTCAACCTGCGCCAGCATGAACTGTTGTCGGCCACCCCCGGCAAGCGCCGGCAGCCACAGGATGCCGCGCCGGCGGCCACGGTTCTGAGCTTCCCCGCCCAGCTGCCCTGAATCACCCCGGCCCGAGAGGCGCATTCCGGACACAAAAAAACCGCGGACAGCCCTCGCTGCCCGCGGTTTTCATTGTCGGTCCAAACGCCTACGGATTGCGTTCGGCCATCACGTCCTTGATGGTTACCAGGGCGATGATGCCACCGACGATGGCCACGATGATAAAGCCGGTCATGAAAGTCATTGGTCTGTCTCCTCTCCAGGTTTTCTGATTTATTGTTTTCCGACGGCTGGCCTCGAGCCGGGCCCAGTCCATCGCTGTTACCGTCCTTCTCCCCTCGGTATGGCCCCATACCCTACACACGACGCTTTTTCATGTCAAAACCCGCCCGGCCAGCCACCCACAAAAAAGGCCCCGCTTAACGCGGGGCCTCGTTGCCAGGGGCCGGGCTTGGATCAGGCGGCGCTGGCGCGCACACCCTCCTTCTTGCGGAACACCAGCTGATCGCCCTCCACGTCCACCAGGATCACGTCGCCCGGCACGAAGTGGCCAGCGAGTATCTCCTGCGCCAGGCCGTTCTCCACCTGGTGCTGGATGGCCCGCTTCAGCGGCCGGGCGCCGTACACCGGGTCGAAGCCGGCCTCGCCGAGCTTGTCCAGCGCGGCCTCGGTGAGTTCCAGGTCCATGTCGCGGTCGCGCAGACGCTGGCGCAGATATTCCACCTGGATGGTGGTGATGGCGCGGATCTGCTCGCGGCCCAGCGGATGGAACACCACCACTTCGTCGATGCGGTTGATGAACTCGGGGCGGAAATGGTCGCCCACCACCTCCAGCACCGCGGTCTTCATGGCCTCGTAGTCGTCGATCTTGGCCATCTCCTGGATCAGCTGTGACCCGAGGTTGGAGGTCATCACGATTACGGTGTTGCGGAAGTCCACGGTGCGGCCCTGGCCGTCCGTGAGGCGGCCGTCATCGAGCACCTGCAGGAGGATGTTGAAGACATCCGGGTGGGCCTTCTCTACCTCGTCCAGGAGGATCACCGAATAGGGCTTGCGACGCACCGCCTCGGTGAGATAGCCGCCCTCCTCGTAGCCGACGTAGCCGGGCGGGGCGCCGATCAGCCGCGCCACGGAGTGCTTCTCCATGAACTCGGACATGTCGATGCGCACCATGGCGTCCTCCGTGTCGAACAGGAACTCGGCCAGCGCCTTGGTCAGCTCGGTCTTGCCCACGCCGGTGGGGCCGAGGAACAGGAACGAGCCGTTGGGCCGGTCCGGATCCGACAGCCCGGCGCGCGAGCGGCGGATGGCGTCGGCCACGGCCGTGACGGCCTCGTCCTGGCCCACCACGCGCTTGCGCAGGTTGTCTTCCATCTGCAACAGCTTCTCGCGCTCGCCTTCGAGCATCTTGCTCACCGGGATGCCGGTCCACTTGGACACCACCTCGGCGATCTCTTCCTCGGTGACCTTGTTGCGCAGCAGCTTCATCTCCTGCTGTTCCACCTGGGCGGCCATTTCCAGCGACTTCTCCAGATCGGGAATGCGGCCGTACTGCAGCTCACCGGCGCGCGCCAGATCGCCGGCGCGCTGCGCCGTCTCCAGTTCGAGACGCGCGCGCTCCAGCTCTTCCTTGATGTGCTGGGTGCCCTGCAGGGCGGCCTTCTCGGCCTTCCAGATCTCTTCCAGGTCGGCGTATTCGCGTTCCAGCTTCTCGATCTCTTCCTGGAGGATGGACAGGCGCTTCTTGGAGGCCTCGTCGCTCTCCTTCTTCAGCGCCTCGCGCTCGATCTTGAGCTGGATCAGGCGGCGCTCCAGGCGATCCATGGCCTCCGGCTTGGAGTCGATCTCCATGCGGATGCGCGAGGCCGCCTCGTCGATGAGGTCGATGGCCTTGTCCGGCAGCTGGCGGTCGGTGATGTAGCGGTGCGACAGGGTGGCCGCGGCGACGATCGCCGGGTCGGTGATCTCCACGCCGTGATGCACCTCGTACTTCTCCTTCAGGCCACGCAGGATGGCGATGGTGTCCTCCACGCTGGGCTCGTCCACCAGCACCTTCTGGAAGCGGCGCTCCAGGGCGGCGTCCTTCTCGATGTACTGGCGGTATTCGTCCAGGGTGGTGGCGCCCACGCAGTGCAGCTCGCCGCGCGCCAGGGCCGGCTTGAGCATGTTGCCGGCGTCCATGGCGCCCTCGGCCTTGCCGGCGCCGACCATGGTGTGCAACTCGTCGATGAAGAGGATGATCTGTCCTTCCTGCTTGGCCAGGTCGTTGAGCACGGCCTTGAGGCGCTCCTCGAACTCGCCGCGGAACTTGGCGCCGGCGATCAGGGCGCCCATGTCCAGCGACAGCAGGCGCTTGCCCTTGATGCCCTCGGGCACCTCGCCGTTGACGATGCGCTGCGCCAGGCCTTCGACGATGGCGGTCTTGCCGACGCCGGGCTCGCCGATCAGCACCGGGTTGTTCTTGGTGCGCCGCTGCAGCACCTGGATGGTGCGGCGGATCTCGTCGTCGCGGCCGATGACCGGGTCCAGCTTGCCCTGTTCGGCGCGCTCGGTGAGGTCGATGGTGTATTTCTCCAGCGCCTGGCGCTGCTCCTCGGCGTTGGGGTCGGTCACCGCCTCACCACCACGCATGGCCTCGATGGCCTTCTCCAGACCGGCCTTGCTGGCCCCGGCCTTGCGCATCAGCTCGCCCAGGGTGCCCTTGTCCTCCACCGCGGCGAGGGCGAACAGCTCGCTGGAGATGTACTGGTCCTTGCGCTGCTGGGCCAGCTTGTCGGTCTGGTTCAGCAGGCGGTTCAGGTCGTTGGAGACGTGCACGTCACCGGCCGCGCCTTCCACCTGCGGCAGGCGATCCAGGGCCTCGCCCAGCGAGGCGCGCAGCTGGTTGACGTTGACCTCGGAATTGGCCAGCAGGTGGCGCACCGTGCTGCCCTCCTGGTCGAGGATCGCCGTCATCAGGTGTATCGGCTCGATAAACT
>Ga0256839_1001955_pt1 | contig 23949 bp, 16 predicted proteins | sample 354166metaG_FD_185968 | JGI IMG/M metagenome (GOLD analysis project Ga0256839, IMG submission 185968) | Hydrothermal vent microbial communities from Mid Atlantic Ridge, Atlantic Ocean - 354-166 | ecosystem: Environmental > Aquatic > Marine > Hydrothermal vents | place: Atlantic Ocean: Mid... | reverse complement strand
TTCTTCTTGGCCACGATGGCCACGGGCAGGGATCCGCGCTCGATCATGGTCCAGGGCATCTGTTCGAGGTGTGGAACGGCATGGTGGCAGCCATGATAGTGGAGGAACCGGGGATCTGTCAAATTCGGGAGCCGTGCCGACCGGCTGTTTCCGATATGTCTACGATGCCGCGGGCATGGGGCCCCATACTGGACCGGCCAAGTGCCCCATGGCCGGTCCCTTCCCCGGGACGGGCACCCCCACCCAGCCTCCCCCGGTTCGGGGGAGGGGAAACCCCCACCCAGCCTCCCCCAGGTTGGGGGTTCCTATGAGGAGTGCGCATTCTCCAATGCGCGCGGTCTGGCCGGGTTGCTGTGCGCATTTCCGGATGGACCCTCCTCGTTCGTGGGACCGGCGTCCGTTCGAGATCCAGGTTTTCCGCCCCAGCTTCGCGAGGATCGGGGGGGCTGTGCCCCCCTCAGATCCGCTCGAAGTAGCGCCGGCGCTCCCAATCCGTCACCGCGGCCTCGAACGCGGCCACCTCCTCGCGGTAGAAGTGGGCGTAGTGTTCCACCACCTCCTGGCCCAGGACCTGCCGGGTGAAGGGGCTCTGTTCGAAGAGCTCCACCGCCTCCTTCAGGGTCCGGGGCACGTGGGGCAGCTCCTGGGCCTTGTAGACGTCGCCGCGGAAGTGGGGCGGCGGCTCCACCTGGCGGGCGATCCCGTCCAGCCCCGAGGCCAGGGCCGCGGCAAAGGCCAGGTAGGGGTTGCAGTCCGCGCCGGGGATCCGGCTCTCGATGCGCAGGCTCGGGCCCTGGCCCACCACCCGGAAGCCCGCGGTGCGGTTGTCCTGGCTCCAGGCCAGGCGGGTGGGGGCCCAGGATCCGGCCTGGTAGCGCTTGTACGCGTTCACCGTGGGCGCGTAGAAGACCATCATCTCCGGCACGTGCGCGATCCAGCCGCCCAGGAACCAGCGGAAGAGATCCGATCCCTGCACCGGGCCCAGCCTCTGGTCGCCGGGAAAGGCCGGCCGGTCCGCCTGCCACAGGCTCAGGTGGATGTGGCAACTGCTGCCGGCCTGGTCCGCGGCGAACTTGGCCATGAAGGTGACGCTCACCCCGAGCTGTTCGGCCACGTCCCTCATGCACTGCTTGTAGACCGCGTGGCGGTCCGCCATGGTGAGCACGTCCGCGTAGCGGACGTTCAGCTCGTGTTGGCCCAGCCCCCATTCCCCCTTGGAGCTCTCCACCGGCACCCCGGATTCCCCCAGGGCCCGGCGGACCGCGGCGTGGAAGAACTCCTCTCGGGTGCCCTGGAACGCGTGGTAGTCCTCGATGTACCATCCGGCCGGCTCCAGGTCGGTGTATCCCTTGCGGGCTGCGTCCCGGTACGAGTCCTGGAAGAGGTAGTACTCCAGCTCCGACGCGGCCATGGCCGTGAAGCCCATGCGTTCCGCGGCTTCCACCTGGCGGCGCAGGAGGGTGCGGGGCGCGACCTCTACCGGCTGGTGGGTGTGCTGGTCCACCACGTCGCACAGGACCAGCGCGGTGCGGTCCAGCCAGGCCGCCCGGCGCAGGGTGGCCAGATCCGGCACCAGGTGGACATCGCCGTAGCCTCGCTCCCAGTTGGCGAAACGGTAGCCGGGCACGGGGTTCATCTCCATGTCCACGGTGAGCAGGTAGTCGCAGGCGTGGGTGCCGTTCTGGGCCACGTGGTCCAGGAAGAACGCCGCGTCGAAGCGTTTGCCCATGAGGCGGCCGTAGAGGTCTGTGAAGACCACCAACACGGTGTCGATCTCGCCCTGGTCGACCAGCTGTGCCAGCTCGTCCAGGGCCAGCATGCCGCGGGGTGTGGACACTGGATCGCCTCCTTGATGGATGTGAGGACAGGATGGGCAGAGGCCCCGGATCGGGGGAGGTGTTCCCAGGTATACCATCGAGGGCAGGGACGCGCAAGTCGGAGCGCAGGAGCGGGTATTGCCGGATGGCCGGGAGGGGGTCCCCTCCCCCGATCTGGGGGAGGCCGGGAGGGGGTCCCCCAGCTCATGGGGGGCTGTCGTCCTCCGGGGAGGGGGCGGCCTCCTGGGCCGAGGAGAGGGCCTGGGCTGCGGCCAACAGGCTCCGCACCTCCGCGTCGTCCACCTGGTGGAAGTCGTCGTACCAGAGGCCCACCCCGAAGAAGGGATCCGGGGTCAGGGGGCAGATGAACTCGTCCACCTGGGGCCAGCTCCGGAACCAGGCCGCGGTGGAGGCCGCGGCCACGGGCACGGCCACCACCACCCGGCTGGGGTCCTGTCCCCGGATGGCCTCCACCGCGGCCCGCATGGTGGCCCCGGTGGCCAGGCCGTCGTCCACCAGGATCACCGCCCGGTTCCGGAGATCCGGCGGGGGGCGGTGGCCCCGGTAGCGCTGTTGGCGGCGGCGCAGCTCGGCCCGCTCCCGTTCCGTCACCTGCTGGATCGTCTCCGCGGAAATGGCCAGCCCCTCCACCACATCCCGGTTCAGGACCCGGACACCGCCGTCCGCGATGGCCCCCATGGCCAGCTCCGGCTGTCCGGGCACCCCCAGCTTGCGCACGATGAAGAGATCCAGGGGCGCGCGGAGGGCCCGGGCGATCTCGAAGGCCACCGGGACGCCTCCTCGGGGCAGGGCCAGGACGATGACATCGTCCCGGTGGGCATAGTGGGAGAGGGCCTGGGCCAACACCTGGCCTGCGTGGCGTCGATCCCGGTAGCGAGTGGGCATGGCTGGGATCCCTGAGGTCGTCCGGCAATGGGTGGCCTGGGCCCCCGAGAAGGGGCCAACCGGTCTCGGTAGCTCCAGTATACCACCCCGGGAGATCAGGGGCTACCCGGCTGCCACAGGGGTTCCGCCACCCCGCGGACGTGGTTCTCGTAGCGGGCCATGGCGAAGAGCGCGTCCGAGAGCCGGTTCAGGTAGGGGAGCACCTGGGGTCCAATGGGCTCCTGTCGGGCCAGGGCCGTGGCCTCTCGCTCGGCCCGCCGGCACACGGTCCGGGCCACGTGGAGCTGGGCCGCGGCCGGGCACCCCCCGGGCAGGATGAAGTTCTCCAGGGGGCCCACCACCTGGGTCAGCTCGTCGATCAGGGCCTCCAGCCGTTCCACGGCCTGGGCCTGGATCTGGGGCACCGGAAACCGTTCCTTGGCCTCCTCGGGGAAACAGAGATCCGAGCCCAGGTCGAAGAGCTCGTTCTGGATCCGCGCGGCCTCGGGCGCGAGCCGTTCGCTCAGGCCCAGGGCCAGGGCCGTGCCCAGGTGGGAGTTCAGCTCGTCCACGGTGCCGTAGACCTGGACCCGCGGGTGGTCCTTGGGGACCCGCTGGCCATCCCCCAAGGCGGTGGAGCCCTGGTCACCGGTGCGGGTGTAGATCTTGGTCAGTCGGGGCATGGCGTCCTTCTCCTGGTGGCATGGATACGGATGGCATGGATACGGGGGGGCGCGTTCGGTTGGGGGGACTATAGCACAGGGCCGATCGTGCGGCCAAAAACCGGAGTTGCAAAGCCCGACCAGGTGGGCTATAATGGGGGCTGTCGGGCCAAAGAGGGCCCGGATCCCACGTCTTGGTTCCACAGGGATCAGTAATTCACGAATTCGTAGCGGAGTCGGCACATCCTCAGATGCCGATTCCAGGGGAGTGATGCCGCATCGGAGGATGCTCATTCCTCCGTTTGGCTGAAATCGTGAACTACTGGGGGTGTGGATCCCGTCCATCCAGTTCACCCAAGAGCGCAACCGCCCATGCGGAGCTTCGGCCTGTCCACGCTGCTTCTCGTAGCCCTTATCGCCCTTCGCCTCGTAGCCATCCTCATTCTCGATGGCCCGGGGCCATTGGCGGTTGGAGAAGCGGTGGACGCTTGAGGCCGAGTGTCCACGAGGTCGGCGCAGACCCTTCCCAACCGGGAAGGGTCTTTTTATTTGGGTGTCTGGTCTTGGGTCGATGTCGTTGGGCCGTGATCTGGGCTCGGCCGGAGGGGTGGGGCTTCTCGGGTCTCGTCCCACGTGTTCTCCGGGCTCGGATGTCCTTGTGCCGCATCCGGATAGATCCACACAGGAATAGCCCACACAGGAGAGAAAGGATCATGTCGACTGCACCATCCAACCCAGGCGATCTGCCCAGGCCCGCGGACGAGCCCCGGGAGATGACCGGGGCCCAGATGGTCTGGGAGGCCATGCTCCACGAGGGGGTGAAGGTGGTCTTCGGCCATCCCGGCGGGGCCATTCTCCCCACCTACGATGCCCTGGCGCCCCATGAGGCCGCGGGGCGCATCCACCATGTCCTGGTGCGCCACGAGCAGTGTGCCGCGCACATGGCCGATGGCTACGCCCGGGCCACGGGCCAGGTCGGTGTGTGCATGGCCACCAGCGGCCCCGGCGCGACCAACCTGGTCACCGGCCTGGCCACGGCCCAGATGGACAGCGTGCCCATGGTGGCCATCACCGGCCAGGTGCCCACGAACCTCCTGGGCACGGACGCCTTCCAGGAGTCCGACGTGGTGGGGGTGACCCAGCCGGTGACCAAGCACAACTACCTGGTCACGGATGTGGAGGAGCTGCCCTACGTCCTCAAGGAGGCCTTCTACATCGCGCGCACTGGCCGCCCGGGGGTGGTCCTCATCGACATCTGCAAGGATGTCCAGAACGCCACCGGCATCTTCCGCTACGACTTCTCGGTGGACCTCCCCGGCTACGAGCCCTGGCCCGAGTACTCCCCCGAGGCCCTGCAGGCGGCCGCGGACCTGATCAACCGGGCCGAGCGCCCCCTGATCCTGGCCGGCCACGGTGTCCAGTTGGCCGGGGTCAGCGACCGATTGGTGGAGCTGGTGGAGAAGGCCGAGATCCCGGTGGTCACCACTCTGCTGGGGGTGGGGGACATCCCCGAGACCCATCCCCTCTGCCTGGGCATGGGGGGGATGCACGGGGAGGCCTACGCCAACCGGGCCATCCAGAGCTGCGACGTCCTCATCGCCCTGGGCATGCGGTTCGACGACCGGATCACCGGCCGCCTGGATCGCTTCGCCCGCCAGGCCAAGATCATCCACTTCGAGCTGGACAAGGCCGAGGTGGGCAAGAACGTGGTGCCCGACGTGGCCGTGGTGGGCGACCTGGCCCAGACCCTGCCCGCGCTCCTGCCCCTGATCCAGGAGCGGCGCCATCCGGTCTGGATCCAGGAGATCAACGAGTGGCGGCAGGACACCCAGCAGACGGACATCCTCAACTTCGAGGTGGACGAGCTCATCCCCCCCTACGTGATCCGCCAGCTCTGGCACGCGGTCAAGGAGCGGGGCCAGGACCCCATCATCGTCACCGATGTGGGCCAGCACCAGATGTGGGAGAGCCAGTACTTCATCCACGAGCGGCCGGGGCAGCTCCTGACCAGCGGCGGACTGGGGACCATGGGCTATGCGGTGCCTGCGGCCATGGGGGCCCAGATGGCCTACCGGGATCGGCTGGTGTGGGCCATCTGCGGCGACGGCGGCTTCCAGATGACCCTGCAGGAGCTGGCCACCCTGCAGCAGGAGAAGCTCCAGGTGAAGATCGGCATCATCAACAACGGCTTCCTGGGCATGGTGCGCCAGTGGCAACAGCTCTTCTACAGCAAACGCTACGTGGGGACCCCGGTCCTCTCGCCGGACTTCGTCAAGCTGGCCGAGGCCTATGGGATCCCTGCCCTGCAGGTCACCCGACCGGAAGAGGTGGTGCCGGCCCTGCGCCAGGCCCACGAGACGGACGGCCCCTTCCTCATCGACTTCCAGGTGAAGGAGGAGGTGAACGTCTACCCCATGGTGGCCCCCGGCGCGGCCGTGGACGAGCTCATCCGGCGGCCCCGGCCGGCCATCGTCCAGGGGTACAGCGGTGTCCAGCCGAGCTGGTAACAACGGGAAGGAGCGTGGACCATGAAGTACACTCTTGTGGCCTGGATGCGGGACAAGCCCGGGGTCCTGAACCGGGTCTCCGGCATGTTGCGGCGCCGGAACTTCAACATCGACAGCCTCCAGGTCAGCCACAGCGAGACCCCAGGCATCAGCCGGATGACCTTCGTGGTGGACGGCGACGAGCGGGTCGCGGACCAGGTCATCAAGCAGATGCGCAAGCTGGTGGACGTGACCCGGGTGGAGAACATCACCGACAAGCCCGCCGTCCTGCGGGAACTGGCCCTGATCCGGGTCCGCACCACCCCTGAGACCCGAGCGGAGATCCTCCAGTTCGCGGACATCTACCGGGCCCAGATCGTGGATGTGGCCCTGGACAGCCTGGTGGTCCAGGTGGTGGGCAGCGAGGACAAGGTGGACTCGGCCATCCAGCTTCTGGAGAACTTCGGCATCATCGAGATGGTGCGCACGGGCCGGGTGGCCCTCCTCCGGGGCAGCGCAGGCCGGAGGAACGGCCGGCGGAGCACCGCAGTGTGGAGGGCCCGGGCGAACGGCAATCCATGACCACGCGGGGGCGTGGTCCAACCTCTCGGTCCAAATCTCTCATCGTACGGCGAGGCAACCCATGGCAACCATCTACTACGAAAACCAGGCGGATCTGGATCGGTTGAAGGACCGCCGCATCGCGGTCATCGGCTACGGCAGCCAGGGCCATGCCCATGCCCTCAACCTGCGGGACAGCGGGCTGGACGTCCGGGTGGGGCTGCACCCGGGCAGCAAGAGCCGGGCCCAGGCCGAGGCCGCGGGCCTCCGGGTGTTGACCGTCCCCGAGGCCGCGGCCGAGGCCGACATGATCATGGTCCTGATCCCCGATCCCATCCAGGCCCAGGTCTACCGAGACCAGATCGCGCCCCATCTCCAGCCGGGGAACACCCTGATGTTCGCCCACGGCTTCAACATCCGCTACGGGTTCATCGCGCCGCCCGACTCCGTGGACGTCTCCATGGTGGCGCCCAAGGCCCCGGGCCATCGGGTGCGGGAGGTCTTCACCGAGGGTTCCGGCGTGCCCGCGCTGGTGGCCGTGCACCAGGACGCCAGCGGCCACGCGCTGGAGGATGCCCTGGCCTACGCCAAGGGGCTGGGCTGTACCCGGGCCGGTGTGCTCCTCACCACCTTCGCGGAGGAGACGGAGACGGACCTCTTCGGCGAGCAGACCGTCCTCTGCGGCGGGGTCAGCGAGCTGATCAAGGCCGCGTTCGAGACCTTGGTGGAGGCCGGCTACCAGCCGGAGATCGCCTACTTCGAGTGCCTCCACGAGCTGAAGCTCATCGTGGACCTGATGTACCAGGGTGGCCTCAACTACATGCGCTACAGCGTCTCCGACACCGCGGAGTGGGGCGACTACAAGAGCGGTCCCCGGGTGATCACCGCGGAGACCCGCCGGGCCATGCGGGAGATCCTGGAGGAGATCCGGAGCGGCGCCTTCGCGGAGGAGTGGATGGACGAGTACCACAGCGGCGGCAAGCGCTTCTACGCCCGCCGGCAACAGGAACAGGGCCATCCCATCGAACAGGTGGGCAAGGAGCTGCGCCGGATGATGGGTTTTCTGGACGCGAGGGAGGTCTAGCGTGCCCCCATGTCCGAGGGAGACCGCCGAACCATGATCGATGTGATCGCAACCCTGGGGCCTGCCTGCCAGGAGGTGGAGACCCTGGTGGCCATGATCCAGGCGGGGATGACCACGGCTCGCCTCAACCTGAGCCACGGGGACTACGCGCTCCACCGGGAGTTGGCCACGGCCCTGCGACGGGCCTGCCAGGTGGCCGGGCAGGAAGTGGCGCTGCTGGCCGATCTGCAGGGCGCCAAGGTGCGCATCGGTTGGCTGGGCCAGCCGGTCTCGGTCCAACCAGGGGACAAGGTGGTCCTCGTGGGCGACGGACGCTACGTAGGGCGCGATCGGGCGGCCCAGGCCGTGCCGGTGCTGCCCGTGGACTTCGACCTGGGGCCCCACGTGGCCCCCGGGCAGAGTGTGCTCATCGACGACGGCCAGATCGAGCTCCGGGTGGAGGCGGTGGTGGAGGGCCGGGTCCGCTGTCGGGTGGTCCACGGCGGGGTGATCCGGGAGCGGAAGGGGGTGAACGTGCCCTACACCCCCCTGCCCATCCCCGCCCTGACGGAGAAGGACCGGGCCGACGCGGTCTTCGCCGTCCACCTGGGGGTGGACTGGATCGCGCTGAGCTTCGCGGGCTCGGCCCGGGACGTGGAGGAGCTGCGGCAGCTGATCCAGGGGGTGGCCGGCCCCGATGGCTCCTTGCCTCGGATCATGGCCAAGATCGAGCGGCCCGACGGCGTGGAGAACCTGGTGGAGATCATCCGGGCCAGCGACGGGGTGATGGTGGCCCGGGGCGATCTGGCCCTGGAGACGAACCCATGGCAGCTCCCGCTTCTCCAGAAGCAGATCGTCCGGGCCTGCCGGGAACATGGCAAGAAGGTGGTGGTGGCCACCCAGATGCTGGAGAGCATGGTCCACAGGGCCCGGCCCACCCGGGCAGAGGTCAGCGACGTGGCCAACGCGCTCCTGGACGGCGCGGACGGGGTCATGCTCAGCGGCGAGACCGCGCTGGGCGCGCACCCCGTGGCCGCGGTCCAGACCATGTGTGCCATCGTCCGCCACGTGGTGGCGGCCCAGGAGAGCCCGGCCTGGACGCCTCCACCCCCGGCCCTGGGGCGCCAGGCCTTTGCGTGGTGAGAGGAGGTGATGGACATGGACGACGACCTTAGCGGCCTTTTCCGGTGGGAGGCTGGCCGGTAGGCCCCATGCCGAACCGCCAGGGGGGCCCACCCCTGGATTTCGTCGGGTCTGTGCTATGATGGGAGCCATCCCCGTGGCTCCATCCATCATCTCCGGAGGAGAGGACCATGAGCAACGACTTCCACACCGAGCACGGTCGTCCTGAGCCCAGTGAGGTCGATCGGGACGACCCGCCCGTAGATGTAGACCCGTATCGCATTCCGGACATCCGGGCCTGGGCCCGGGAGATCGCCCACGGCAACACCGTCCTCATCTTCGACACCACCCTGCGGGACGGGGAACAGAGCCCCGGGGCCACCCTGAACGAGCACGAGAAGCTGGACATCGCCCGCCAGCTCTCCCGCCTGGGGGTGGACATCATCGAGGCCGGGTTCCCCGCGGCCAGCCCCGGGGACCTGGCCGCGGTGCAGCACATCGCGGAGACCGTGGGCCGAACCCCCCGGCTGGATCGGTCCGGCAACTGGACGGCCCCCCCAACCATCGCGGGCCTGGCCCGGGCCAACCGACACGACATCGACCGGGCCTGGGAGGCCGTGCGCCCCGCGGTACGTCCCCGCATCCACACCTTCATCGCCACCAGCGACATCCACATGGAGCACAAGCTGCGCATGACCCGGGACGAGGTCCTGGAGACCGTGGGGGACATGGTCCAGTACGCGCGCGGCCTGTGCGACGATGTGGAGTTCAGCCCCGAGGACGCGGGCCGCAGCGATCCGGAGTTCCTGGTCCAGGTGTTGGGGGTGGCCATCCGCGCCGGGGCCACCACCATCAACATCCCGGACACGGTGGGCTACACCACCCCGGAGGAGTTCGGCGAGCTCATCCGCTACCTGCGGGAGAAGGTGCCCGGGGGGCAGGACGTGATCTTCAGCGTCCACTGCCACAACGACCTGGGGTTGGCCACGGCCAACACCCTGGCGGGCATCCGAGCCGGTGCCCGCCAGGCCGAGGTGACGGTCAACGGCATCGGCGAACGGGCCGGCAACACCAGCCTGGAAGAGGTGGTCATGGCCCTCTACACCCGCCGCGCGGTCTTCGGCCTGGACACGAACATCGTCACCCAGGAGATCCACCGGGCCAGCGACATGGTGAGCCGCTACACGGGCATCGTGGTCCAGCCCAACAAGGCCATTGTGGGGGCCAATGCCTTTGCCCACGAGGCCGGCATCCACCAGGACGGCATGCTGAAACACAAGCGCACCTACGAGATCATGGATGCCTCCACCATCGGCCTGAGCCACAGCAAGTTGGTGCTGGGCAAGCACAGCGGCCGCCATGCCCTCCGGGTGCGGCTGGAGGAGCTGGGCTACCACCTGAGCAAGGAGGAGCTGGACGAGGTCTTCCGCCGCTTCAAGGCCCTGGCCGACAAGAAGAAGACCGTCACCGACGCGGACCTGGAGGCCCTGGTGGGGGACGAGCTCTACCAGCCGGTGGAGATCTGGGAGCTCCTGGACGTCCAGGTCCAGTGTGGCTCCAACGTGATCCCCACCGCGGTGGTGCGGCTGCGCAACAACCAGACCGGCCAGGTCTTCACCGATGCCGGCTTCGGCACCGGCCCGGTGGACGCGGTCTACCAGGGCATCAACCGGATCGTCCAGGCCCCCAACAACCTGGTGGAGTTCCTGGTCCAGGCGGTCACCGAGGGCATCGATGCCAACGGCGATGTGACCATCCGCATCGAGGTGCCGGACAGCCGGGGGTACAAGGAGACCGCGCAGGGGCGGCCTCGCCGTCGCCTCTTCAGCGGCCGGGGCGTGGACACGGACATCATCGTGGCCAGTGCCAAGGCCTACATGCAGGCCCTGAACAAGATGATCGCGGCCCAGGGCGACGAGGCCGCTGCCGTGGGGATCCCGGCCGGAGAGGAGGAGGCCGCGGCCCAGCCCACACCGTGAGGGGGAAGAGCTGCCCTGGGGAACCCTGTCCCATGGCCGGATGCCCGGGTGGCCGGGCCCTGGTGTCTCCCACAGGTGGTCGAGCGCCGGCGTGTCCGGTCTCCACGGTAGGGCAAACCGGGGCTTGCCGGTATAATGGAGGTGACCATTCCATCGCTCCACCCTCTGTCCGACGATGGCGTCGTCCAGTCTACGGAGACTGCATGGGAGCCGGCCGGCCCCAAGGTCGGGCTCCCGGAGGCTCCCCTCCCCACTTCGGATCGATGCCAGGAAGGAGGCGCCATCGTGGAAACCACAGGCTATCCGCTCTACCGTCCCGACCTGGAGCACGATGCCTGCGGCATCGGCTTCGTGGCCCATATCGAGGGGCGTCGCAGCCACCGGGTGTTGCGCATGGCCCTGGAGGCCCTGTGCAACCACGCGCACCGGGGTGCGGTGGCGGACGACCGCAAGACCGGCGACGGCGCGGGGATCCTCACCCAGATCCCCCATGAGTTCTTCGCCCGGGAGCTGGCCCGCATGGGCGTTGCCCAGGTGCCCTCCCCCGGGGATCTGGCCGTGGGCCAGCTCTTCCTCTTCCGCCAGGACCCCGAGGACCGGGCCCGAGCCCGCCGGATCGTGGATCAGGTCTTCGGGGAGATGGGCCTGGAGGTGCTGGGCTACCGCTCGGTGCCGGTCATCGAGTCCGCGCTGGGGCGGCGGGCCGCGGCCACCCGTCCCTGGATGGAGCAGGTGTTGGTCCGGCGCACGCCCCAGGCCTGTCGGGCGGGGGACGACTTCGAACGTCGGCTCTACCTGGCCCGCAAGCGCATCGCGCATCGGGCCCGTCGGGCCGGGGTCCAGCGCCTCTACATCGCCAGCCTCAGCAGCCGGACCATCGTCTACAAAGGGCTGGTGTTGGCCCAGGAGCTGGAGCACTTCTACCCCGACCTGAGCGATCCGGACTACCGGACGGCCATCGCGGTCTTCCACCAACGCTACAGCACCAACACCTTCCCCACCTGGGAGCGGGCCCAGCCCTTCCGGCTCCTCTGCCACAACGGGGAGATCAACACCCTCCAGGGCAACGTGAACTGGATGCGGGCCCGGGAGGCCGATCTGGCCCACCCCGTGTGGGGGGACGAGGTGGGGGATCTGCTGCCCATCATCGGCGCCCAGGGCAGCGACAGCGCGAAGCTGGACAACGTGCTGGAGCTGTTGGTCCGCAGCGGCCGGGACATCCGCCACGCGCTCATGATGATGATCCCAGAGGCCTGGGAACGCCTGCCCGAGGGCGAGATCCGGCCGGAGCGGCGGGCCTTCTACCAGTACCACAGCGCGCTCATGGAGCCCTGGGATGGGCCCGCAGCGGTCACCTACACGGACGGCCGCCTGGTGGGCACCATCCTGGACCGCAACGGCCTGCGCCCGGCCCGCTACGTGATCCTGGACAGCGGCTTCGTCATCAGCGCCAGCGAGACCGGCGCGGTGAGCTACGACGAGGGGCGGGTGATCAAGAAGGGCCGACTGGGACCCGGCCAGATCCTGTGCGTGGACACCACCCGGGGCCTGGTGATGGAGGACGAGGAGATCACCCGCTATTTCGCAAACCGCCGGCCCTACGGCCAGTGGGTGGCCGAGAACCTGCTGCCCCTGGATCGGGTCCCCCTGCCCCAGGGCTTCCGGCTTCCCCCCCTCCCGGTGGCCGAGCCTCCCGAGGAGCAGGAGGCCGAACCCCGCCCCAACGGCGCGGCCCGGGGGAGACGGACCGGTGCCCGACCCGCTCCCAACCTGGACCTGATCCGCCGCCAGCTTGCCTTCGGCTACACCAGCGAGGAGCTGGTGGTGGTCCTCCGCCCCATGGTGGTGGACGGCAAGGAGCCGGTAGGGGCCATGGGGGACGACACGCCCCTGGCCGCGCTGAGCAAGCTGCCCCGGCCCCTGTTCCACTACCTGAAACAGCGCTTCGCAGAGGTGACCAACCCTCCCATCGATCCCCTGCGGGAGGAGATGGTCATGAGCCTGCGGGTGCTCCTGGGCCAGCGGGTCAACCTCCTCAGCGAGGTGCCCGAGGCCACCCGGCTGGTGGAGCTGAGGGGCCCCGTCCTCCGGCCCGAGGACATGGCTCGGCTCCGTTCCCTGGATGCGCCGGAGTTCCGCATGGCCACCCTCCAGGCCACCTGGCCCGCTCCGACGGGCGCGGACACCACCCGCCAGGACGCGGGGAATGCCCTCCGGGCCGCGGTGGATCGCCTGTGCCGCCAGGCCGAGGACGCGGTCCGGGCCGGTGCCCGGATCCTGGTCCTGAGCGACCGGGGCGTGGACGCCCACACCCTGCCCATCCCCTCCCTGTTGGCGGTGGGCGCGGTGCACCATCACCTGATCCGCCAGGGCTTGCGGATGAACGCCAGCCTGGTGGCGGAGAGCGGCGAGCCCCGGGAGGTCCATCACTTCGCGGCCCTCATCGGCTACGGGGCCAATGCGGTCCACCCCTACCTGGCCTTCGAGACCATCGACGAGATGGTGGCCGAGGGACAGCGGGTGAACCACATGACCCGGGAACAGGCCTACACCCACTTCGTCCAGGCCGTGGACAAGGGGCTGCTCAAGATCATGTCCAAGATGGGCATCAGCACCGTGGACAGCTACTGCGGCGCCCAGATCTTCGAGGCCGTGGGCATCGGCCGCGAGCTGCTGGAGGTGGCCTTTTCGGGCACGCCCAGCCAGCTCGGCGGCGTGGGCTTCGAGACCGTGGCCGAGGACGTCCTGGCCTGGCATCGGGCGGCCTATCCGGACAGCGCGACCGGCCGCACCGTGCGGCTGGCCACCTGGGGGCTGTACAAGCCCCGGCGGGGGGGCGAGCTCCACGAATGGAGCCCGCCGGTGGTGAAGGCCCTCCACCGGGCGGTCCGGGCCTCGGATCCGGAGGAGGGCTGGCGCCACTACCGGGAGTACGCCACCCAGGTGGACCGGATGCGCCTGGCGCCCCGGCACCTGCTGGACTTCCGCCACACCCGGCCGGCCATTCCCCTGGAGCAGGTGGAGCCCCCGGAGCGCATCCTCCAGCGCTTCAGCACCGCGGCCATGAGCTTCGGCGCGCTGAGCCAGGAGGCCCACGAGACCCTGGCCGTGGCCATGAACCGGCTGGGGGGCATGAGCAACTCCGGGGAGGGGGGCGAGGCCCGGGAGCGCTACTTCACCGAGAAGGCCAGCCGCATCAAACAGGTGGCCTCCGGGCGCTTCGGCGTCACCCCGGAGTACCTGATGAGCGCGGACGAGCTCCAGATCAAGATGGCCCAGGGCTCCAAGCCCGGTGAGGGCGGCCAGCTCCCCGGCCACAAGGTCTCGGTGGAGATCGCACGCCTGCGCCACAGCACCCCCGGCGTGGCCCTCATCAGCCCACCCCCCCACCACGACATCTACAGCATCGAGGACCTGGCCCAGCTCATCTACGACCTGAAGACCGTGAACCCCCACGCCCGGGTCACGGTGAAGCTGGTGGCCCAGATCGGGGTGGGCACCATCGCCGCGGGGGTGGCCAAGGGCTTCGCGGACGGGATCCTGATCAGCGGCCACAGCGGCGGCACCGGCGCCAGCCCTCTCAGCAGCATCAAGAACGCGGGCCTCCCCTGGGAGCTGGGCCTCGCGGAGACCCACCAGACCCTCCTGGCCAACGGCCTGCGCACCCGGGTTCGCCTCCGGGTGGACGGCGGCCTGGCCACCGGTCGCGATCTGGTCATCGCGGCCATGCTGGGCGCGGACGAGTTCAGCTTCGGCACGGTGGCCATGATCGCGGAGGGATGCATCATGGCCCGGGTGTGCCACAAGAACTCCTGCCCGGTGGGGGTGGCCACCCAGCGCCCGGAACTTCGGGCCAAGTTCCCGGGAAAACCCGAACACGTGATCCGCCTCATGCGCTACCTGGCCGAGGAGGTGCGCCACATCCTGGCCCAACTGGGCTTCCGCAGCCTGGACGAGGTCATCGGCCACCCCGAGTTCCTGGAGCAGGTGGTCCACGGCCGGGAGGCGGGCTTCATGGACCTGGGCCCCCTGCTCTACGTGCCGGACACGGGCTCGGCCCGGCGCAACGTCATGCCCATGAACGAGATGCCCCGGGAGGAGGGCCATGTGGGCGACCGGATCGTGGAACAGGTGCTGGCCAGCCTGAAGGCCAACCCCAATGCCCCCATCCGCCTGGCCCACCGGATCCGCAACACCCAGCGCACGGTGGGCGCGAAGCTGGCCGGCCAACTGGCCCTGCGCTACGGGGATGGCGGCCTGCCCGATGGCCAGATCCAGATCCACTTCACCGGCTCTGCGGGCCAGAGCTTCGGCGCGTTCGGCGTTCGGGGCATGGCCCTCTACCTGGTGGGGGATGCCCAGGACTACCTGGGCAAGGGGCTCAGCGGCGGCGAGATCGTGGTCCGCCCCCCAGAGGAGGCCATGTACGTGCCCCACCAGAACGTGATCATGGGCAACACGGTCCTCTACGGCGCCACGGGCGGGCGGCTCTTCGCGGCGGGCCGGGCCGGGGAGCGCTTCGCGGTCCGCAACAGCGGCGCGGTGGCCGTGGTGGAGGGCACCGGCGACCACTGCTGCGAGTACATGACCGGCGGCACCGTGGTGGTCCTGGGGGAGACGGGGCGGAACTTCGGTGCCGGCATGACCGGGGGCCAGGCCTTCGTCTACGACATCGACGAGACCTTCGAGCGGCGCTACAACCCCGAGCTGGTGGCCATCCGCCGCCTGGCGGACGCGGACGAGGCGGTGCTGCGCCCCCTCATCCAGGAGCACCACCGCAAGACCGGCTCCGAGCGGGCCCGCACCATCCTGGAGGACTGGCCCACCCATCGGCAGTTCTTCTGGCACGTGGCCCCCCGGCAGGACGTGGAGGCCATCGAGGCGGCCAACGAGGGGGTGGACGAGCCCTCCCGGGACCTCCGGGAGACCCAGGCCCAGCCCTGAGGCATCGGGCCCGGGCCGGTGGAGACGGAAGCAGTTGGAACAGCGCGAGTGGCACAGCACGGACCCGATGGAACGGAGATGAGCATGGGAAAGACCCTTTTCGAGAAGGTATGGGACGCACACGTGGTTGCCCAGGACCCCGGCGCGCCCGCGGTCCTCTACATCGACGCCCACCTGATCCACGAGGTCACCTCGCCCCAGGCCTTTGCCCTCCTCCGAGAGCGGGGCCTGAAGGTCCGCAGGCCCGACCGGACCTTCGCCACCATGGACCACGCCATCCCCACCCGGGATCTGGACATCGCCCTGTGGCCCCAGGACGCCGCGCGCCAGGTGGAGACCCTGCGCCGGAACTGCCGGGACTTCGGCATCACCCTCTTCGACATCCAGGGAGATGTGCAGGGCATCGTCCACGTGGTGGGGCCCGAGATGGGTATCACCCAGCCCGGGATGACCATCGTCTGTGGGGATAGCCACACCAGCACCCACGGTGCGTTCGGTGCGCTGGCCTTCGGCATCGGCACCAGCGAGGTGGCCCACGTGTTGGCCACCCAGTGTCTCCTCCAGAGGAAGCCCAAGACCTTTGCCATCAACGTGGAGGGGGAGCTGGGCTTCGGGGTGACGGCCAAGGACATCATCCTGGCCATCATCGCCCGCAACGGTGCCGCCGGCGGCGTGGGCTACGTCTTCGAGTATCGGGGCAGCGCCATCCGCAGCCTGAGCATGGCCAACCGCATGACCATCTGCAACATGAGCATCGAGGGCGGGGCCCGGGCCGGCCTGATCGCGCCGGACGAGAAGACCTTCCAATGGCTCCAAGGACGCCCCTACGCGCCCCAGGGTCCGGACTGGGAGCGGGCCGTGGCCTACTGGAGGACCCTGCACTCGGATCCCGACGCGGTCTTCGACCGGGAGATGACCCTGGATGCCGGCGAGCTGGAGCCCATGGTCACCTACGGCACCAACCCCGGCCAGGGGATCCCCATCAGCGGACGGATCCCCTACCCCGAGGAGCTGGAGGATCCCGGAGAACGGCGCAGCCTGCTGGCCGCGTTGGAGTACATGGGGCTCAAGCCTGGGCAGAAGATGGAGGGCCAACGGGTGGACATCGTCTTCCTGGGCTCCTGCACCAACAGCCGCATCGAGGACCTGCGAGAGGCGGCCAAGATCGTCCGGGGCCGCAAGGTGGCCGACCATGTCCAGGCCCTGGTGGTGCCTGGCTCCAAGGCGGTCAAGCGCCAGGCCGAGGAGGAAGGGCTGGATCGCATCTTCGTGGAGGCCGGCTTCGAGTGGCGGGGCGCGGGCTGCTCCATGTGTCTGGCCATGAACGAGGACAAGGCCCCGGCCGGCAAGTACGTGGCCAGCACCAGCAACCGGAACTTCCGCGGGCGCCAGGGGCCCGGGGCCCGGAGCCTGCTCATGAGCCCCATCATGGCCGCCGCGGCCGCGGTGGAGGGCCGGGTGGTGGACGTGCGGGAGCTCATGCGGGAGCCCCTGGCCGTGTAGCCCGGGGCGGGGCCCTTTCCCGGCCCGCACCCAGGACATGTGACATCCAGCGAGGCATCCACCCTGGAGGAACGGACCGATGGAACCCTTCCGCACCCTGCGCGCCCGGGCCGTGCCCCTGCGCGCGGAGAACGTGGACACCGACCAGATCATCCCCGCCCAATACCTCACCGCGGTGACCCGGGAGGGCATGGGCCAGGGGCTCTTCTCCGGGTGGCGCTACCACCCGGACGGCACGCCAAACCCGGATTTCGTGCTGAACCAGCCCCAGTACGCGGGCGCGGAGATCCTCATCGCGGGCCGCAACTTCGGCACCGGTTCCAGCCGGGAGCACGCGGTGTGGGCCCTGCTCCAGTACGGTTTCCGCGCGGTCATCGCCCCCTCCTTCGCGGACATCTTCTTCAACAACGCGCTGAAGAATGGCCTCCTGCCCGTCCGCCTGCCCGAGGAGGCGGTGCAGATGCTGTGGGATCTGGTGGAGGAGGAGCCCGATACCCCCATCCGTATCGATCTGGAGCGCCAGATCGTCACCCTGCCCGATGGCCAGGAGCTGGGCTTTCCCATCGATCCCTTCCGGAAGATGTGCCTGCTCCAGGGGATGGACGACCTGGGCTATCTCCTCTCCAAGGAGCCGGAGATCGCGGCCTACGAGGCCCGGTCCCCGTGGTGAGGTGTTCCACCGGGCCCCGGGGCCCTGGACGCGGTGGACACACCCTGAGCATGTCGGGACTTCCACATGGACAGTGCACCGATCGCCCTGGACGAGAGGACCATCCTGGCGGAGCGGCCGTTCACCCATCCCCGTTGGACCGCCGCGGACGGCCGGGCCATGGAGCGGATGGCCGCCCGGGTCCGGGAGCTGGTGCTCCGGGAACGTCCCCGGGTGAAGGGGCGACGCCTGGACCTCTTCTACCTGGAGGAGGCCGAGGGGCGCTCCCACCGGGTGGTGATCGCCCACTGGGACGCGCTGCGCCGGGGCGCTTCCCTGATGGTGGTGGGTTTCTTCGGACAGCGGCGCCCGGGCGCGGACGAGCTGGAGGTCCACATGGCCGACTCCGTGCTCCTGCAGGAGTTCGTGGACCATCCGGACCTGCTCAGCTACAGCTCCCTGCAGCTGGCCCACGGCCAGTGGGGCAACCTGGTCCTCTTTCGCCGGGTCGAGGGGCTCCAACACTGGAACCGCAGCCCCTTCCATGCCCGGGTGGCCGCGGAGATCTCGCCCCGGTACTACCGCTCCATCCGGCTGCACAACGGGCGGCTGCCTGGCGGGCTCTTCGGTGGGGCCCCCATCCGTATTGTCCAGACCAAGTACTACGACTTCGCCGGCCCCGAGGGGGCACCGGGGCACTGTTGGCGGGCCGTGCGGACCTACCAGGGGCCCACCCTGTCCCGGTGACGGGCAAGGAGCCTGTGCGGAGGGCGAGACCCCTATGCGGATCGCGGTGGGTTCCACCAATCCGGTGAAGCTGGCCGCCGCGGAGATGGCTGCCCGGCCCCTCTGGCCCCAGGGGGAGTTCCTGGCCGTCCCCGTGGAGTCCGGGGTGGGCGACCAGCCCTGGGGCGACGAGGAGACCATCCGCGGCGCCATTCGCCGGGCCCAGGGCGCCCTGGCCAGGGGCCGGGCCGATGTGGGCATCGGCATCGAGGCCGGGGTCCACGACACCTCCTACGGCCTCTTCGTCATCAGTTGGGCCGCGGTGGTGGACCGGGCAGGACGATTGGGCCTGGGCGGCGGCGGCCGGCTCCTGCTGCCGGAGCCGGTGGCCCGGCGGGTGCGGCAGGGCCAGGAGCTGGGCCCGGTGATGGATGCCTGGACCGGTGAGCACAACACCAAGCAGCGCCAGGGCACTGTGGGGATCCTCACCGGCGGTCGCTTCGGCCGGACAGAGGCCCTGGCCCACACCTGCCTGCTCGCGCTGGCCCGCTTCATCGCAGCCGACCACTACGAGCGGGCCCCGGCACCGGACGGAGACGGTGCCGAGGCCCACCCCTGAGAACGAGGAGCGGATCGTGGAAGCAACCCTTGTGCTGCTGGACGGCGACGGCATCGGCCCGGAGGTCCTCCGGGAGGCCCGCAAGGTCCTGGACACGGTGGCCCAGACCTTTGGCCACACCTTCACCTACGACCACCGGCTCATCGGCGGCTGCGCCATCGACCAGCGGGGCACCAGCCTGCCCCCGGACACGGTGGAGGCCGCCCAGGCCGCGGACGCGGTGCTCCTGGGCGCGGTGGGAGGGCCCAAGTGGGACGATCCCCGGGCGCCGGACCGCCCAGAGCGGGGCATCCTGGGCATCCGCAAGGCCCTGGGGCTCTTCGCCAACCTGCGCCCGGTACACCTCCACCCCCATCTGGTCCAGGCCAGCACCCTGAAGCCCCAGGTCCTGGAAGGGGTGGACCTGCTGGTGGTCCGGGAGCTCACCGGGGGCATCTATTTCGGCCCGCGCCAGGAGGCCGGGGACGCGGGCCAGGAGGCCTACGACACCATGCTCTACACCCGACCCGAGATCGAGCGGGTGGTCCGGCTGGCCGCGGACGCGGCCATGGGCCGGCGACGCAGGCTGGCCAGCGTGGACAAGGCGAACGTCCTGGCCTCCTCCCGCCTGTGGCGGCGGGTGGCCACAGAGGTGCTGGCCGAGTACCCCGATCTGGAGGTGGAACATGTGTTGGTGGACGCGATGGCCATGCACCTGATCCGCCGACCCGGGGACTTCGACGTCATCGTGGCCGGCAACCTCTTCGGCGACATCCTCACCGACGAGGCGGCCATGCTGGCCGGCTCCATGGGCATGCTCCCCTCGGCCAGCCTGGGCGATAGCCCCAACCGGCACGGCCATCCCCGGGGCCTCTACGAGCCCATTCACGGCAGCGCGCCGGACATCGCGGGCCAGGGCATCGCCAATCCCCTGGCCGCTGTCCTGAGTGCCGCCCTGCTCCTCCGCTACAGCCTGGGCCTGGAACAGGAGGCCCAGGCCGTGGAACAGGCCGTGGCCCAGGTGCTGGACGAGGGGGTCCGCACCCCGGACATCGCCCACACAGGCACCGAGACCGTGACCACCCAGGTCATGGGCGACCTGGTGGTCCAGGCCCTGCGCGCGAGCGCGCCCGCCCCCTCCCAGATGCCATGACCCTCTCCTCCGTCCCCTCGGCCCCGGCCATGGAGGCCCGCGACACCCGCCTGCGCCAGCAGGTCCGCCTGTTGGGCAACCTCCTGGGCGAGATCCTGGTGGAACAGGAGGGGTGGGAGCTCTTCGCGCTGGAGGAGGAGATCCGCCGTCTGGCCAAGGCCCACCGGGCCGGGGACGGGGACGCGGCCAGCCGGATCCTGGCCCGAGTGGAGAACCTGGTGCAGGACCTGGACCAGGCCCTGGGGGTGCTCAAGGCCTTCACCACCTACTTCCAGTTGGTGAACCTGGCCGAGGAGGAACAACGGGTCCGGGTCTTGTGGCAGCGGGCCCTGGAGGCGGAACAGGCTGGCCGCCCCATGCGGGAGACCATCGCGGCCGCGGTCCAGACCCTGCACCGGGAGGGCCTGGGTCCCGAGGCCATCCAGGCCCTCCTCCAGGAGCTCACCATCATGCCCGTCTTCACGGCCCACCCCACCGAGGCCAAACGGCGGGCCATCCTCCTGAAGCTCCGGGACCTCTCCCAGCTCCTCCACGAGCTGGACTTCCACCGGCTGCTCCCCTCGGAGGAGCGGGCCCGGGTGGAGCAGATCCGGGAGATCATCGCCGCGCTCTGGCAGAGCGACGAGACCCGAGATCGCCGCCCTACGGTGATGGACGAGGTCCGGGAGGGGCTCTACTTCTTCGAGGCCACCTTGTTCGACCTGGTCCCCCTCATCTATCGGGAACTCCAGGCCGCCTTGGGCCAGTACTATCCGGGCATCTCCTTCCAGATCCCCCCCTTCCTGCGCTACGGCTCCTGGATGGGCGGGGACCGGGACGGAAACCCCTTCGTCACCCTGCAGGTCACCCAGGAGACCCTGCGGGAACACCAGCGCCGGGTGCTGCGCCTCTACGCGGCCCGGGTGGAGGCCCTGTACAACCACCTGACCATGGCCCGGACCCGGGTGGGCTTCAGCCCGGCCCTTCTGGAGAGCCTGGAGGCAGACCTGGCCCGGGTTCCCCAACAGGAACTGGAGGTGCTGGAGCGCTTCTCCCTGGAACCCTATCGCCAGAAGCTGATCCTCATGTACCGTCGGCTCATGGCCGCGGTGGAGGAGGCCCGCCACCCCTGGTCCGACCATGTCCACGACCCCCGGGCCTACCACCGGGCGGACGAGTTCCTCCACGACCTGGAGCTCATCCGGGAGAGCCTGCTCCAGAACCGAGGCGAACGGCTGGCCCAGGGGCGTCTGGCGGATCTCATCTGCCAGGTGCAGGTCTTCGGCTTCCATCTGGCCACCCTGGATCTCCGCCAGCACTCCTCCCGACACGGCCAGGCCCTGGCCGAGATCTTCCGGCGCTACCACCTGGCCGACGACTACCTGGCCCTGCCCGAGGAGGCCCGGATCCGGCTGCTGGCCCAGGAGATCGCGGCCCCCCGCCCCCTGACCGCCCGGCTGGACTTCACCGAGGCCACCAACGAGACCGTGGCCCTGTTTCGCCTGGTCCGAGAGGCCCATCAGCGGATCGGCCCCGAGGCTATCCAGACCTACATCATCAGCATGACCACCTCGGCGAGCCACGTGCTGGAGGTGCTCCTGTTGGCCAAGGACGCCGAGCTCTTCGGCGCCCTGGACGTGGTCCCCCTCTTCGAGACCATCCAGGACCTGGATGGGGCCCACCGGGTGATGGCCGCGCTCTTCGACATCCCCATCTACCGGGAGCACCTGGCCCGCCGAGACCGCCGCCAGCAGATCATGATCGGCTACAGCGATTCCAACAAGGATGGGGGCTATCTCCGGGCCAACTGGATGCTCTACCGGGCCCAGAAGGCCCTGGCCCAGACCTGCGACCACCATGGGGTCAAGCTCTGGCTCTTCCATGGCCGGGGCGGCTCCATCGGCCGGGGCGGTGGACCGGCCAACCGGGCCATCCTGGCCCAGCCTCCGGAATCGGTCCGGGGGCGCATCCGCCTGACCGAACAGGGAGAGGTGATCAGCAGCCGCTACAGCAACCCCCGCATCGCCCACCGCCACCTGGAACAACTGGTCAACGCGGTGCTCCTCTCCAGCGGGCGCCGTCCGGGCCTGCCCGCAGAGGAGCAGTGGGCATCGGTGTTGGAGGAAGCCAGCCGCTATGCCGAGGCCAAGTACCGGGCCCTGGTGGACCGCCCGGAGTTCCTGGCCTACTTCCACCAGGCCACCCCTATCGACGTGGTGGAGCTCCTGAACATCGGCTCTCGGCCCGCCCGCCGTCGCACCACCGAGGATGTCCGGGATCTGCGGGCCATCCCCTGGGTCTTCGCGTGGATCCAGTCCCGGGTCTACCTGCCCGGCTGGTATGGCCTGGGCACCGGGCTCACCCGTTGGATGGACGCGGGCTCGGAGCGGGAGGGCCGGCTGGAGATCCTGCGCCAGATGTACCGCCGCTGGCCCTTCTTCCGCACGGCCATCGACCTGGCCCAGGTGAGCCTGGGAGTGGCCGACATGCACATCGCCCAGGTCTACGCCCGGCTGGCCCAGCCCGAGATCCGGGAGCCCATCCTGGCCGACATCCTGGACGAATACCGGCGCTCGGTGCAGGCGGTGCTGGAGATCACCGGCCAGGAAACCCTGATGGAACGAGAGGGGTGGCTCCAGCGCAGCATCCGCCTGCGCAACCCCTACGTGGACCCGTTGCACTACATCCAGGTGGCCCTCATGGAGCGCTACCGAGAGGCCGCGGAGCCGGATCCCCGGCTGATCCAGGCCCTGCGGCTCTCGGTGAACGGCGTGGCCGCGGGGCTCCAGAACACGGGCTGATCCCGCTGTGCCCCCGCGGGGCTCTCCCGGTGGGCCCCCGAGCCGCCGGGAGTTCCGGGACGAGGAGCACGAAGCCATGGAGGAGAGAGTCCGTTGACCGAACGCACATCCGCCATCGACGGCCTGATCATCGACATCGCGGGGGTCCTCACCCTGGGTGGGGAGGCCATCCCGGGCGCGCGGGAGGCCCTCCAGGTCCTGCGGGCCCAGGGCCTGCCCCTGCGCTTCATGACCAACTCCACCATCTACTGCCGCCACACCCTCTACGAACGGTTGCGCCATCTGGGGTTCGCCCTGGAGATGGAGGAGCTGTTCACCGCGACCTACATGGCCGCCCAGTACCTGGCTGCCCAGGGGGCTCGGAACTACTATCCCCTGCTTCTGCCCGATGCCCAGCAGGAGTTCGCCGGGCTGGAGGTGGACGAGGAGCACCCGGAGTACGTGGTGGTGGGCGACATGGGGGCCAGCTTCACCTTCTCCCGGCTCAACAAGGCCTTTCGGGCCCTGCTCAACGGCGCCCAGCTGGTGGCCCTGCACAAGAAGCGCTTCTGGCGCACGCCCAGCGGCCTCTTCATGGACGCCGGCCCCTTTGTGGTGGCCCTGGAGTACGCCGCGGACGTGGGCGCGGTGGTGGTCGGCAAGCCCAGCCCAGCCTACTTCCGTCGAGTCCTGGAGGACATGGGGCTCCCGCCCCATCGGGTGGCCGTGGTGGGGGACGACATCGAGGCGGACGTCCGGGGGGCCCAGCGGATCGGCCTCCAGGGCTGGCTGGTCAAGACCGGCAAGTTCCGCCGGGAGGACCTGGGCCGGGGCATCTGGCCCGACCGGGTCTTCGAGAGCTTCGCGGAGATGGTGGAGGCCTTGACCGGGGAACCCATCCCCGTGCCCATGGAGACATGACCCGGGGCCTGGGACCCCCGACCCACCGTCAGCACCCCGTGCGACCTACCCGTATCCCACCCCCGACCTGCAGCGAGGCACAGCCATGAGTGGGCAACCGACCATCTTCCTGTACGACACC
>Ga0256839_1001954_pt1 | contig 23965 bp, 27 predicted proteins | sample 354166metaG_FD_185968 | JGI IMG/M metagenome (GOLD analysis project Ga0256839, IMG submission 185968) | Hydrothermal vent microbial communities from Mid Atlantic Ridge, Atlantic Ocean - 354-166 | ecosystem: Environmental > Aquatic > Marine > Hydrothermal vents | place: Atlantic Ocean: Mid... | reverse complement strand
CAGTATTCGGCACGGCTCTTGCGGTTGACTGTTGTAGACATGGCTTTCTCCTGTCGAACTTGAAGACAGGGGAAAGTTTGGCGCGCGTGGTGGCGCAGGGGAAGGTGCTGATTCTTTGGCGCTTACAGATAAAGAGTCGAAGGCCGCTTTTGAAACAGCTAAAGGGCTTGCAGACGTTGCCAAAGGGTTGGTTAATAAAAATTAAATATAACAAGCCGCTCGTCGCACACGCCATAGGGTCAGGTCTTGTTGTAACGTATCGTTGCGGGCGCTGCTGCTGTTGCCGTGTGGGATTCAAATATTGGGAAATTGCGTCGGGTTGGGTGGGTGGCCGGCAGGATGCCGGCGGTCCCGGGGTGGGCGTTGTAGAGGGTCGATGTTTGGGGCACCTGCCATCACGTTTGAGCTGATATTGATGCGAAAAAGGGGTATCAATGAATCGGAATGGTGGTGGGTGAGTCGATGAGCATCAAGATTACAGGCGACGATCATGAGGTGAAGAATCCTGTTGTTGCCGAGGTTGTGATTGGCTTGGTTGTGGTATTGCTGGTGCTGTTGTTTTTGCTGTTGATCTGGTTTGCCAGTTTTATACTGGTGGCATTGGTGATGGGGTGTTGGAGGCGGGTTTGCGTCGTGTTGGTGGGTGCGGCGTTCGTCTGGCTCGAGTTTCTTGGTTTACTCAACTCAAGTTTCGGAGTTCATGTCGCATCTAAATCAGTGAGCAACCCATTGATGCAAAATAAATAATGCGTTGCAATAGGCGATATTGTTGATTTCTGGGTCGCCACATCAGAACCCATGGATCAGTAGTCATGCGCTCAAGACCGGCGCTGTCCCTGGAAACAGGGCTGCCACCTCTGACACCTCCCCCCTTTGCCAAAGGGGATTGAGGGGGATTTATACCGCCTCACCAGACCAAAACTTCGCAGCACCAATCCCTCCAAACCTCCCTTTGCGAAAGGGAGGCTTTTGGTGGCTCCTCCGCGACGGAACTACATTCCAGCTTCCACCTTTCCCGGGGAACTGGCTGATGTGCAAATCTGAACGCCGAAACTTGAGTTAGAAGGCGCGATGTCACTGCCCGCTCCAGATCAGTGTGCCGCAGCAATCCATGTCATAACCCTGTAAGGTGCCGGCGAGCTGTCGGGTGGAGGGCTGGCGGAGTTGTGCGAGCAGATCCTGAAACATCTTGCGGAAGTAGATCTCCCGGGGCAGTACCAGGTCGAAGGCTTCCCATCCCAGCGGTGAGAATGCGAGCCCGAATTCGCTGGCGGCGGCTTCGCAGCCGGGGGCGAGGTCGGCAAGGCCCATGCTGATGGTGGCGGCGGCTTCGCGTTCCGTTCGTGCAGTTTCGGCTTTGGAGAGAGTGTTGATGTCGATATTCAGCGTTTGTAGCGCATCGATCAGGAAGCGTTGCGATCCCGCGCCGGGCTGGCGCAAGGTCCACTGCAGCGCGTGTCGTTGTGCCTGTTCGAGAATGTCTTGCAGTGGTGCGTTGCTCAGGGCAAGGGCCGGTGACAGCAGTATGCCCTGGCGGCGGCGAAACAGACGTATCAGCACCCAGTTGCGGTGCTGCGGGTATTGCGTGAGCAGCGCCGGATGGCGCAGGTGGCTTTCGGTATCCGGCCCCCAGTGCAGGGCGCAGGCGTCGGCGCGGTGGGCTTGCAACAGCTCCAGGCCGAGGCGGGTGCCGGTGGGACTGTAGGTGAGCAGGGCGCGTGCGCGGCAGCGGTGTGCCTGATCGATGATGCTGCGAAACAGTAGCGGGTCGTCGCTGCCGGTGACGATCAAGCGGTCGGTCATGACGCCGCTATGTGAGGCGTCGAGCAGCCAGCGGTCGATCAGCTCGCGAGGGAACAGCCATTTTCCGGTGATTTTGGTGCCCGGTATCTTGCCTTCCTTGAGCAGGGCATAGATTTTCTTTTCGTTCAGTTGCAGGTAGGCGGCCACCTGGCGCACGCTCATGTATTGCGGCTCGGGCGCGAGTTGTGGCGGCTCGATGGCGGGTGAGACGCTCATGCCGGTCGTGCCAGTTTGCGCGGGCTGGCGTCGAAGTTGATCAATTCGGTCCCATGATAGGCCAGAAAATGCCTCCCCTTGGCGCGTGCAATGAGCGTGACGCCGAGCTTGCGGGCGAGATCCAGCCCCATTTGCGTCAGCCCCGATCGTGACAGCAGGCGGGGGATGCCCATCTGCGCCACCTTGATGACCATTTCCGAGGTCAGGCGTCCCGTGGTGTAGAAGCACAGCTCGTCACCGCGGATATCGTCGAGCCACATCAGTCCGGCCAGCGTGTCCACCGCATTGTGGCGACCGACATCTTCGACGAAGTGCAATACTTCGGTGCCACGGCAGAGGGCGCAGCCGTGTACTGCGCCCGCCTTGCGGTAGATGGCGTTGTAATCGTTGAGGTTGTCGAGCAGGGCGTAGAGTTCCGACTGCCGCAGTGTGCCGGGTGCGAGGCGGATCTTTTCCAGGTCGTCCATCAGGCTGCCGAACACCGTGCCCTGACCACAGCCGGTGGTCACAGTCTTGCGTGACAGGCGGGAGTCGAGATTGTCGATGCCATCACGGGTGACGACGACCGCGGCTTCGGTGTCCCAGTCCACCTGGATGGCACGGATCTGCTCGGGGCGATTGATGAAACGCTGATTGCGCAGCCAGCCGAGCACCAGCAATTCCGGGCGGGTGCCGAGGGTCATCAGGGTCAGAATTTCGCGTTTGTCCACATACACCGTCAGCGGGCGCTCCGCCGCGATATGCTGCTCTCGCTGGTGGCCGAACTCATCTACCGCGGTCACGGCGACGGCAGCGTCGAGGCCGGCATCGGTCATGTCGATGTGGTGGTTTTTCATCTCAGCCTCCGGTTACGTTCATATGGCGCTGGATAATGGGAATGCCATCGAGCCGAAAATCATGCCCGCGGGGTTTGATCTCCATGGCCTGCACGATGGCTTGTTGCAGTGGCTGGTCATCCAGTGGGTGGGCGCGTAGCACTGGGCGCAGCTGTTTCGAGTGTTCCTGTCCAAGGCACAGCAGCAAACGTCCGGTGGCGGTCAGCCGTACCCGATTGCAGCTGTCGCAGAAGTTGTGGCTGTGTGGTGAGATGAAGCCGATGCGCCCCCGGTGGCCGCGTACGCGAAAATAGTGCGATGGGCCACCACTGTGTTCCGTGCTTTCGATCAGCTCGAATGCCTGGGCCAGATCGCTGCGGATGGCATCCGAGGAGTAGTAGGCCTCGGCCCGGTCGTGTTCCTGCACGGCACCCAGCGGCATCTCCTCGATAAAGCTGATGTCCATGCCGTTGTCGAGCGCGAATCGCGCCAGGTCGACCACCTCGTCGTGATTGCGATGCTTGAGGATCACGGCATTGAGCTTGATGCGGCGGAAGCCCGCGGCCCGGGCAGCCTCGATACCGGCCAGTACCTTGTCGAGCTCGCCGATGCGGGTGATGCGGCGGAACCGCTCGGGGCGCAGCGAATCGAGGCTGATGTTCACCCGCTGCACACCGGCATCGACGAGCGCATTGGCGAATCGCGGCAGTTGGGTGGCATTGGTCGTCAGCGTCAGCTCTTTCAGCCCCGGTAGCGCACCCAGGGCTTCGAAGACACTGAGAATATTCCGCCTTACCAGCGGCTCCCCTCCGGTAATGCGAATTTTCTCGACGCCGAGTTCGACGAAATTTCGCCCCAGCCGGATGATTTCTTCCAGCGTCAGCAGTCGCGCCCGGGGCACGAACTGCATGTCTTCACTCATGCAGTAGATGCAGCGCAGATCGCAACGGTCAGTGACCGAGATGCGCAAATATTTTATGTGGCGACCAAAGCGGTCGGTCAGATCACGTTGTTGAGTCATATCGCTCCCGGGCAGATCGTTTTTCCTGACCCGCTGCAAAATCCGCGCCACTCACCGGTTTTCTATGTTGCGGCGAGGGCGGCGGGTCATTTTGTCCCAGCTTTGATGGGCGGCCGGGTCATCGGGGCTCGAATTGTGACGGATTGTGAAGGCCGTGCTGGCAGTAGAACGAATGTTCATTCCGGCTGTCGAATGGCTTGCGTAGAGTGACTGGAACGTGGCTGTTGCATGGAGGAGCCAGGTGTCGGCGACTCGAATCAGTTTCTAACAGTGTGGGTGAAGACTATGAAAAAAATGATATTGGCTTCGGCCTTGTCGATGGGGATTGCTGTTGCTTCTGCGACGGTCAGTGCTGCCGTTTCGGGTGACCTCAATCAGGATGGCATTGTCAGTTTCAGCGATTTGAATGTGATGCAGGCTGAATACGGCAAGCGTGGTGCCTCGGTCGCCGATTTGGACGGGAATCGGCGGGTAGACCGCTACGATGTTCGGGTTTTCCACTACCTGCTGGGTCACAATGGCGGAGACTTCACGGCCGACACTGCGCTGACGGACGCGGATATAGATGTATTCCGCGCTGCTTGGGGTCAGGTCTTGTATTGCAGCATGGCGAGTGGCGTATATTGATCGCTGCCCAGTGTGCCGGCGAAGCGGCGGGCTGTGATAAAATCTCCCCATTTTGAGCGGAGACGAGACCATGGCTGGACACAGTAAATGGGCCAATATCAAGCATAAGAAGGCTGCCAACGACAAGAAGCGGGCGAAGGTTTGGACGAAGTTGATCCGTGAGATCACGGTGGCGGCGAAGGAGGGCAAGACCTCTGACCCGGCTGCGCATCCGCGTTTGCGCCTGGCGGTGGACAAGGCGCTGGCAGCGAACATGCCGAAGGACACCATCGAGAAGGCGGCCAAGCGGGGCGCGGGTGAGACCGAGGGTGCGAACTATGAAGAGATCGTCTACGAAGGCTACGGCCCGGGTGGCGTGGCGATCATGGCTCTGTGTCTGACGGACAATCGCAATCGAACAGTCTCCGAGGTGCGTCATGCGTTCACCAAGGCTGGGGGTAATCTCGGTACCGACGGGTCGGTTTCCTATATGTTCACCAAAACCGGCATTATCAGTTATGGCCCCGGCGCCGATGAAGACGCGATCATGGAAGCGGCGCTCGATGCTGGCGCTGAGGACATCGTGACCAATGACGATGGTTCCATCGATGTGTTGACCACGCCTGAGGAATATCAGGCGGTCAAGGATGCGTTGCAGGCGGCAGGGCTGGAGCCGGACAATGCCGAGGTTACGTTGCGCCCGGATACGCTGACGGCGCTGGACAATGACACTGGCGAAAAGGTGATGCGCATGATCGACCGTCTTGAAGACCTCGATGATGTGCAGGAGGTCTATACCAACGCCGATATTCCTGACGAAGTGCTGGAGAATGCATGAGCCGTAAGGGATCATGCATTGTTTTGTGCGGATGTCTCACCCCTCTCCCCAACCCTCGGCTTTGGCATCCTGCGTTGCGCTACCTCCGCCATCCCTGGCGTCGTCTCCCCTCAAGGGGAGAGTGGGCTTGAAAGACCTGACATGATAAGAATTCTCGGGATTGACCCCGGCTCCCGGATAACGGGCTACGGTGTCATCGACAGCGATGGGCGCTACAGCCGCCATGTCAGCAGTGGCGCGATCATCGTGAGTGGTGATTCTCTCGCTGAAAAGCTGGGGTTGATCTACCGCGAGGTGAGCAATGTGATCGAGGATTGCCGCCCGCGTGAGATGGCGATCGAAAAAGTCTTCATGGCGCGCAGTGCCGACTCGGCGCTGAAGCTGGGGCAGGCGCGGGGCGCGGCGATCTGTGCTGGCGTCATTATGGAGCTGCCAGTATCGGAATACACTGCCAAGGTGGTGAAGAAATCGGTGGTGGGCACCGGCGGCGCGGACAAGGAGCAGGTACAACACATGGTGAAGATGATGCTCAACTTGCAGGGCAAGCTGCAGGCCGACGCGGCCGATGCGCTCGCGGTGGCGCTGTGTCACGCACACACGGCGGCGTCGCACAGCCGTATCGCCAGTTTGCAGGTGCGCAAGTGATCGGCCGCATCACGGGCACGTTGCTGCTCAAACAACCGCCGGAGCTACTGCTGGACGTGAACGGCATTGGCTATGAGGTGCAGGCGCCGATGTCCACCTTCTTCGATCTGCCGCCGACGGGGCAGACGGTGACGCTGGTAACCCATTTTCATGTGCGGGAAGACGCGCAGATTCTCTACGGCTTTCTCACTGAGGCTGAGCGCAGCCTGTTCCGGCAACTGCTGAAGGTCAATGGTGTTGGTGCGAAGATGGCGCTGGCGATTCTCTCCGGCATGAATCCGCAGGAATTCCGGCTCTGCGTGCAGGGTGCCGATCAGGCGGCGCTGGTGCGCTTGCCCGGCATCGGCAAGAAGACGGCCGAGCGCTTGATCGTCGAAATGCGCGACCGGGTCGAGCATATCGAAATGCCCGAAGGCTTGGCGGTCAGCGACGCGGCTGCGGCCACGCCGTCTGAAGACCCGGTCAGCGAGGCGGCGATGGCGCTGGAAGCGCTGGGATATCGCCCGCAGGAGGCTGGCCGTATGGCGAAGAAGGCGGCCGCGCCGGGCCTGAGCAGTGAAGAGATCATCCGCATGGCATTGAAGGGTGCGCTGTGAGTCGTGATCCTTTGATCGATCCGTTGGCTGCGCCGGACGAGCCGGGCAATGAAGCCAGCATTCGACCCAAGACGCTGTCCGACTATCGCGGTCAGCCGCGGGTGCGCGAGCAGATGGATATTTTCATCGATGCGGCCCGGGCGCGCGGAGAATCTCTCGACCACGTGCTGATCTTCGGTCCGCCGGGGCTGGGCAAGACCACGTTGTCGCACATCATCGCCCATGAAATGAACGCCAACCTGCGCCAGAGTTCCGGCCCGGTGCTGGAGAAGGCGGGCGATCTGGCGGCCATTCTCACCAACCTCGAAGAGGGCGACGTGCTGTTCGTCGATGAGATTCACCGTCTCAGCCCGGCGATCGAGGAGATTCTCTATCCGGCGCTGGAGGATTTTCAGCTCGACATCATGATCGGCGAGGGGCCGTCGGCGCGTTCGATCAAGCTCGATCTGCCACGCTTCACGTTGGTGGGCGCGACGACTCGTGCGGGTCTGCTGACCTCGCCGCTGCGCGACCGTTTCGGCATCGTGCAGCGGCTGGAATTTTACAGCCGTGAGGATCTGGCGCATATCGTCAGCCGCTCGGCGCAGATTCTCGGTGTGCGGATCGATGACGGCGGGGCTACCGAGATCGCGCGGCGCTCACGCGGTACGCCGCGTATCGCCAACCGCCTGTTGCGGCGGGTGCGTGACTACGCCGAGGTGAAGGCCGACGGCCACATCAGCACCGAGGTGGCCGATGCGGCGCTGAACATGCTCAATGTGGATGCGCATGGTTTCGACTCGATGGACCGGCGCGTGCTGCTGGCGATCATGGAGAAGTTCGATGGCGGGCCGGTCGGAGTCGATTCCATCGCCGCTGCCATCGGCGAGGAACGTGGCACCATCGAGGATGTGATCGAGCCATACCTGATCCAGCAGGGCTTCATGATGCGCACGCCACGGGGCCGGGTCGCCACCCGCACGGCTTACCAGCACTTTGGTTTGAGCCCGCCAGCGCAAGACCTTTCCGGGGCGGTAGGTGAATTGTTCCCGGATGACGGGTAGACTTGCGGGTTTTATGGCTGACATCGGATCAATGGAAGCGTTCTGTTGGCCGGTACGTGTCTACTATGAAGATACCGATGCCGGTGGCGTGGTGTACTACGCCAACTACCTCAGGTTCATGGAGCGTGCGCGGACGGAAATGTTGCGCGCCGGCGGTTTCGAGCAGGATCGTCTGCGCGCGGACGAAGGTATTATCTTTGTCGTCAAGCATGTGGATATCGACTACCGCAGTCCTGGCCGCTTCAACGACCAGTTGCAGGTGAGCGCCGAAATCGTCGCCTGGGGTCGCACCAGCATCACTTTCCGCCAGCAGGTGCTGAGCGACGACAAGTGCCTGGCCGAGGCGCAGATCGTTGTTGTCTGCCTTGATGTCGCCCGCTTTCGCCCCCATCCCATCCCGCAATCCATTACCGAGGCGTTTCAACGTGTCAGTTGATCTTTCCATTCTCGAACTCGTGACCGGCGCCAGTGTCGTCGTCAAGGCCGTCATGCTGATTCTGCTGCTGGCCTCGATCGCATCGTGGACGATCATCGTCATCAAGTGGCGTGATATCGGCCGCGCGCAGAAGTGCGCTGACGAATTTGAAGACAAATTCTGGTCTGGCGGCGATCTCGAAGCGCTTTACAAAGAGATCAAGCAGCGCGGCGACGCCCACGGCATGGAGGCGATTTTCGTCTCCGGTTTTCGCGAGTATCTGCGCCAGCTGAAGCAGCGCAGCGCCTATATCGGCCAGATCGACATGATCTCGCGCTCGATGAGGGTGGCGATGTCGCGTGAGGTGGACAACCTCGAAGGCTCGCTGGCGTTTCTTGCCACCGTTGGTTCCACCAGCCCATATATCGGCTTGTTCGGTACAGTGTGGGGCATCATGAACTCGTTTCGCGCTCTCGGTGATGCGCAGATGGCTACGCTGGCTGCGGTGGCGCCCGGCATTGCTGAAGCACTGGTGGCTACGGCGATCGGTCTGTTCGCTGCGATCCCCGCGGTCATTGCCTACAATCGCTATTCCGATGACGTGGAGCGGCTGATCACGCGCTACGACAACTTCGTCGAAGAATTCATCACGCTGTTGCAGCGCCACTCATCCGCCAAGGCGGGAGGGGCGAGCTGAACCGTCATGGCGCATACCCGCAACCGCCGCAAGCCGATGGCCCAAATCAACGTCGTGCCCTATATCGATGTAATGCTGGTGCTGCTGGTCATCTTCATGGTGACAGCGCCGATGATGCAGCAAGGCGTCATCGTCGATCTGCCCGAGGCCGATGCGCAGCCCGTCACCGATGAACCGACTGAACAGGTCGTCATTGCGGTCGATGCGCAGGGGCGATTCTTTCTCGATGAAGACGGCCCGGACGCACTGCCGATGAGCGCACAGGCACTGACCAATCGCATTGCCGACTTGCTGCGCGAGCGCAAGGACAAGCAGGTGTATGTGCGTGGCGATGCGGGCGTTCCCTACGGCCGTGTCGTCGAGGCGATGGCCGCGTTGCAGGCAGCAGGCGCTTCCGGCATTGGCCTGATCACCGAGCAACCGGCCGGAGAGCGTTAAGCCATGTGGGATCTGATTCGGCGGCACCCCAAGGCCGTGCTGGTGGCCTTGCTGATCCATCTGTTTTTGCTGGCTTTTTTCGTCATCAATCTGGATTGGCACCGCGACACGCCAGCAGCAGCGCAGCCGATCAAGGCGCGCGCGATCATCGACCCGAAAGAGGTCGCTGAGCTGAAGAAGCAGATTCCGGATGCACCGGAGCCGCCGCCGGTGGAAGAAGAAAAACAGCGCGAACAGGAACTGGCGGAGCAAAAGCGTCTCGAAGAGGAGAAAAAGGCCGAGTTGGAGCGCCAGCAGGCAGAGGAAAAACGTCAGGCCGAATTGCAGCGCCAGCGCGAAGAAGAGAAGAAAAAACAGGCAGAACTCAAACGCAAGCAGGCACAGGAAAAGAAACGCCTGGCCGAGTTGAAGCGTAAGGAAGAAGAGCAACGCAAGAAGGCAGAACAGGAAAAGCGCAAGAAAGAGGCCGAGAAAAAGCGCCTCGCCGAAGAGAAAAAACGCAAAGAGGCTGAACGCCGCAAGAAACTGGAAGCGGAAAAGAAACGTAAGGAAGCCGAGCGCCGCAAGAAGCTGGCCGAGGAAAAGCGCCGCAAGGAACAGGAGCGGTTGCGAGCTCAGGAAAAGGCACTGGAAGAACAGCGCATGAATGCACTGTTTGCCGAGGAGCAGGCCGAGCTGGAGCGGGCACAGGTCGCGGGTATGCGCAGCCAATACATGGGGGCGATCAAGTCCCGCGTCGAGAGCCGCTGGCTACAGCCGCCCGGTGGGGTGACTGGCAGTTGCGAGGTCAAGGTGAAGCAGGCATCGACCGGCAAGGTGCTCGACGTGCAAGTGCTTTCTTCACCCACTTGCAACAGCATGATGCGCGATTCGGTGGAAAAGGCTGTCTGGCGCGCCGATCCGCTGCCAAAGGCGCCCGATCCGCGTGTGTTCGATCGTGAAATTAAGTTCACTTTCGAGCCGCAGACGTAGCGCTAGCTGCTGGTCCACAGTATGTTGGCCGGTCGGGATTCAATTCAGGCCGGGATGGCGAAGCACGCCCGGCAAGTCGAAATCACAGAAAGCAGGATGAAAGCTATGAGGAGTCTGAAAGCTGTTTTGTTGATGCTGGTGTTTCTGCTGCCGCTGTCTGTGCAGGCAGCGCTGGAGATCCGCATCACCCAAGGCGTCAGCGATGCCATCCCCATCGCCATTGCGCCTTTTGTGGTCGAAGGAGCAGCCGCGGCACCGCAGCGTGTTGGTGACATCGTCATGGCCGATCTTGGTCGTAGTGGCCGTTTCAGCCCGCTGTCGCGTGACAAGTTCGCCCAGCCCGATCCGCGGCCGGAAAATGTTGATCTGTTCGCCTGGCGCAATCACGCCATCGACTACCTTGTTGTTGGCAAACTGATCGACAACGGTGGTGATAGTTTCAATGTGCAGTTCCAGTTGTTCGACACCGGCGCGGGTCGCCAACTGGCAGGCTATAACATCCCCGCCAGCAGCGCCGATCTGCGCCGGGCGGCGCACCAGGTCAGCGATCTGGTCTATGAAGCGATCATCGGTGAGCGAGGTGCGTTCAATACCCAGGTCGTCTATGTCACCTCGAAGAAAGGCGTGCGCAACGCCTATGCGTTGCAGGTGGCGGATTCCGACGGCTACAACCCGCGCACGATTCTGCGCTCGAAAAGCCCGATCATGTCGCCGGACTGGTCGCCGGATGCGCGCAACATTGCCTATGTCTCGTTCGAGAACAATCGCTCGGCCATCTATGTGCAGGATGTCACCACGGGCAAGCGCCATCGCGTCACCAGCAAGCCGGGCATCAATGGGGCGCCGGACTGGTCACCGGATGGCACTAAGCTGGCGTTGACGTTGTCGGAGAGCGGCACGCCGCAGATCTACGTGCTCAATATCGCGACGCGCAAGCTCACCCGGGTCACCAATGACCGGGCGATCAACACCGAGCCGGTGTGGATGCCGGACGGCGAAACCATCGTCTACACTTCCAACCGCACCGGCAAGCCACAGCTCTACCGCATCCCGGCCAGCGGTGGCAGGCCGCAGCGGCTCACTTTCGAGGGTGAGTACAACTCGGCACCGGCGGTGTCGCCGGATGGCAAGAAGATTGCGATGATCAACGGCGATGGTGGCCGCTTCCGGGTCGCGATCCTGCACCTCGACACGGGCGAGACGCAGATACTGACCAAGGGGCGTCTGGATGAATCACCCAGCTTTGCGCCCAACGGCAGCATGATCATTTACGCCACCACCGAAGGCGGGCGAGAAGTGCTGGCCGCCGTCAGTGACGACGGTCGCGTGCATCAGACCATCGTGCTGGAAGAAGGGCAGGTCAGGGAGCCGGACTGGTCTCCCTTCCTCAACTGACCCGGAGAGCCCTGGGCCGCCGGTGTCTCGCCGGCAAAGGGCTGCAACAGACTACATCAATCAGGACGGGAAGCCGCGCAGGCATCCCAAAAGCGGAAAAGTTAGCGTCATGGACGCAGGAGTGAAATGAAATGATCTACAGACTACTGGGAATACTGCTGGTCGGCGTCATCGCCGCAGGTTGTGCGGGCAACAAGCCCAAACCCGAGACCACGATTGCGCGCGGCGATACTGGGCCGGATACCAGCGCGGCGTCGAGCGGCACGCAGATAGGCGGCGGTAATGCCTCGGCAATGGAGGCTGGCGCTGGTGACGGTATGCTCGACCCGTTCTCCGACCCCGCCAGCCCGCTCAGCAAGAACATCATCTACTTCGACTACAACAGCGCCGATGTCGAAGACATTGATATCGTCAATGCTCACGCCCGTTATATCGCCGAGAATCCATCGGCGCGGGTGCGGCTCGAAGGCCATGCCGACGAGCGTGGCACCCGCGAGTACAACGTGGCCTTGTCCGAGCAGCGTGCCTATGCCGTCAAGCAGCTGATGCTGTTCCAGGGCGTGCGCCCGCAGCAGATCAGCATCGTCGCCTACGGTGAAGAACGCCCGGTGGTCTATGGCCACGATGAGGCTTCCTACCGTGAGAACCGCCGGGTAGAGATCGTCTATGAATCGAAGTAAGCATCTTGGCGCTACGATGGCCATTGCGTTGGCCACCGTCTTGCTTTCAGCCCCCGCCAGCGCGTGGATGAACAAGGAAGAGAAGGCCTGGGTCGAGCAGCTCGAAAACCGCGTCGTCGATCTTGAGCGTCGCTTGCAGCGCGCCGAACGCCTCATCGAAAGCGGCAACCTGCAAAAGATGTTCATCGAACAGGAGCGGCTGGAAGAGACTACCCGCAGCCTGCAGGGCCAAATCGAGGAGTTGCAGTACAAACTGCAGCAGATGGATCGCAGTCAGCGCGAGATTTTCCTCGATTACGATCAGCGCTTGCAGCAACTACAATCCGGTGCCTCAGCAGGCTACCAGTCATCAGGCAGCGGCATGATCAGTGAAACCGGCGATGGCAGCAGCGACACCGGCGTGGCACCTGAGTTTGATGAGTCGGCGCAGTACAAGGCTGCATTCGACTATCTCAAGTCACGCAACTTCCCAGCGGCTATCGAGGGGTTCAAGAGCTTTCTGAAGACCTGGCCAGCCAGCACACTGGCGGGGAATGCGCAGTACTGGCTTGGTGAAGCGTATTACGGCAATCGGGACTACGACAGTGCGGCGCGCGAGTTCGAGAAAGTTCGTTCGCTCTACCCGGACAGCCGCAAGGTACCGGACGCCAGCCTCAAACTCGGCTACAGCTACTATGCGCTGAAACAGTGGGGCAAAGCACGCAAGGTGCTGGAAGAGATCCGCCAGCACTATCCGGATACCTCGGTGGCTGGGCTGGCGGCAGAGCGTCTCAAGCGCATGAAACTGGAAGGCCATTAACGTTTTTTAACGGTTTCGGCGGATTCTGGTTGACGGGCAACCGCAGCAGCGTATGATGGATCACGCTTGAGCTCGGTCGTAAGGCTGGCTCGCAGGAACGCTCCAATGGGCATCCCGCCCGGTGAGCAATGTTTGAAGTTAAAGAGTAATTAGTAATATGTCAGATGTAATTGAAGGCACCGTTAAGTGGTTTAACGACGAGAAAGGTTTTGGTTTTATCGAGCAGGAAGGTGGCAAGGACGTTTTTGTTCACTTTTCAGCAATTAACGGTGAAGGTCGAAAGTCTTTGTATGACGGCCAGAAAGTGACCATGGAAGTAACCATGGGTCAGAAAGGTCCACAAGCCGAAAACGTAACACCTCTGTAACTACTCAGCTCACCACTGGAACGCGCCATCTCCGCGTTAAAAAATGGTCATTTACGAGCGGTAGAAAATTGCTCCATGCATTATTCTACACTTCCCACTTCCATATGGGGCGTAAACTCCCATTTTTCGCCTTGATCTGGCACGCTCCAGCGGCAATCTGAGCAGCTACATTCCTTAGAAGGAAGATCTTCCCGCCCGTTTCCGGGCAACCCTTCGGACAGTAGTCTGAACGGGAGTGGAGATTCTGACGGTCAGTCAGCCAAAGCGGGTTCTCCCCAAGCGGGAGAACCCAATGAAATCTCCAGTTATTCCCATATTCTCCCGTCACCACGCCGCATCGAAGCATGTCTGCTGGGTTCGAGTCTTGGTTTGTGCGACCCGTTTCTAAAGCGCCACCCGATGATTCATCGCTGCAGTCCACCCCATTTGGGCGTGCGGACGCGTTATGCCAGTTCGACATCAGCCAGTTGACTTATTTCATCTCGCATAAGCGAATAACCAAACTGCCGTGTTTGCCACCTTGGTCGAACATTTCATGGGCGGCACGGATATCGTTGAAGTCGTAGACTTTATGTACGATGGGCCAGTATTCGTTGGTGTCGACGAGTTTTGCCAGCGTTTTTAGGTCATCGCGGTGTTCCCGGGCGGTGCCGGCGATCGCTTGGCGTCCTTCGGCGTCTTTATGAAAGGATGCGAGCAGCGTATTGCGCAGGTCGGCAACGATCATCAGCAATCGACCCTTTGGCTTTAAGCTTGCTTTGCTACGCGACCAGGGCGCGTTGCCGACGATATCCATGATGATGTTCCACTGTTCGGCGCTTTCTGTGAAGTCTGCGCGGCGATAATCAATGACCTCATCGGCGCCTATCGAGCGTACCAATGCGTCACCTTCAGCACTGCATACCGCGGTGACATGCGCGCCATAGTGCTTTGCGATCTGTATCGCTGCGGTACCGACGGTGCCGGAGGCGCCGTTGATGAGCACCCGTTCGCCGGCTTCCAGCCCTCCCTTGTGACATAAAAAATCCAATGCCGTGGTGCCGCCAAAGCAGAAGGCGGCTGCCTGATGCCAATCGAGTCTTTCTGGTTTTGGGATGATCGGTGCGTCTTCGGGCAACGCGATGTATTCGGCGTGTGCGCCCAGACGAACACCGCTGAATGCAATGACGTCGTCACCCACCTTGAATTGGCTAACTTGTTGGCCGATTGCGGTGACGCGGCCGGCCAGCTCCGACCCCAAAATCTGTTTCCTCGGTTTGCAGAGCCCAAAATAGAGCCTCAGCATTGGGCCAAAGCCTCGGGGCACACTGAGGCTGCGAATACGCCAGTCTCCGGAATTCACGACGGTTGCGACGACCTGAATCAGGATGTCGTGTGCCCCGATTGTTGGCATGGGGCGTTCTTCGATCACCACTTCCTCGGGTGAGCCATAGTGTTTGAAAACGGCAGCTTTCATGGTTTTTTCTCCTCGGTGGGATTTTCCCTGGCGTTGTTATGTTGTGCTGGGGGATCTTGCAGGCGTTGCATGTGAGTCAAGGTCAGGTCGCTATCGCGGATATGTTTGAGCAGGCCATGTAGCGCGGCTTGGTCGGGTAGCTCCACCAGAAGCACGGTCTCGTGGGCCTGCATGGAAATCGTCAGCCCCTCCAGCCACTGATGCCAGCGAGGGTCGACTCGACCTTCAAGGTGGATTTCGTACCAGCCACCGTCGGCACTGGATAGGTTGTCAGTCATGGGAGCATCTCCTGTCGCGTGTCGGGAGGCTGGGTAATTGCCGCCCGGCACGTCGATATCACCAATGGTAGCCAGCCGTGAACCCGGCGAGGGTGCCAGAAGCATCTACCGCGTTGTCCAGCAGACGCACCTTGGCTTCGGAGTAGCGCAGGTCGACGCCAAGGGTGAAACGGGGGCTGACCTCAATATAGGCGCCAGCGCCCGCCCATCCGCTGGAGTCTCCGTCGGAATGACTGCGCGTGACGCCCTCGATGCGGTCTTGCTGCTCGACATTGCTTATGGCGATGCCGCCGCCAACATAGGGGTGTATCCGGCAATCGGTGATATCGAATACTTTGCGTATACCCAGATGCGCTTCGGCGGTATAGGTTTCGTGTTTGTCACCGGCTACCGTGCGCTCACTGCCTGTACCGAACAGGTCCACGGCAATGCTGACCGGCCAGCCTTCTTTGCGAAAATCGATGATCACGCCGATCGCACCGTGTTCGTCGTCCTTCGCCCAGTGGGCTTCCTCGATTTGTTTGCTGCCCAGCAGCAGGCTACTGTGTCCCGTCCAGTTTTCCGCCTGGGCAGCCGCCGAGCTCAGTAGCGCGGTAATAAGCAGAGCGGATGTGTTGATTGGTGCTTGCATGGTTTCGTCCTCTTCGTCAGTGTTGAATGTCGGTGCAAGAAATAAGTGCGTCGTCCATGCTGTGAAGATTACGAACCAAGGTGGTGAGCCTGCATCACATCAAATGATGATTTGGCAGGCGGGCGTGTGATTCTCAGCCAAGTCCCAACTCACTGGCACGCCGAATGGCTGCGCGGCGGTTGTTGACGCCGAGTTTGCTATAGATGTTTTTTGTGTGGGTGCGCAACGTGTTGATCGAGACAAATAAGCTGGCGGCAATTTCTGGTCCACTGAGTTCGCTATCGAGTGTGCGCAATACTTCCAGTTCTCGTTCGCTGAGTGGATCGATGAGCGTTCGTTGGCTTGCTATGGATATTTTGCTGTGCTCAAGTTCAGTACGATCCCGCGCGTACAAAGCACCGGCCCAGTCGGGTGTTTCAATGCTTCGCATGCTGCGTTCCAGCCATTGGCGTTCACTGTCGGTTTCACCCACAAAACGGCAAGCTTGATAGTCAGCCTCCGGCCTGTTCAGTGCCCGTTGCAATAATTTTAACGCCGTCTCACTGTTGCCATTTGCCTGTTGGCAATAGGCCGAGAGTAAATAGATATCCACCAGACTGTCTTTATGCTGCCCCGCTTCTGCGGCGGACTGTAAACGCGCCAGCAGTCGCAATGCCTGGCTGAGCAGGGATTGATCATCCTCTTTGTGAAAACGGGCGAGGAGTAGGCGGACCAGTGTGAGATGGCTGAATTCCTGTACATAGGCGGGCGTATCGTCCGGCGATAGGCCGCTGGTTTTTGCCCAATGAATGGCGGACGCCAGATCACCACGCAGAATATCCAGCCGGGCCTGCAAGGTATCGATGGGTGAAAAATCGGGGCTGGGGCTCGGAATTTGAACATCCCGGGCTTCGTCGAGCAGATCGGCGGCGGCCGCGTAGTGTCCGCGCCGAGACGCGATCAATGACTGAATCACATACCAGTGGTGAGCGGTTTCCAATAACTTGGCATGCTCTCCCAGTTTATCCGCAGTCTCCAGTAACGATTCGGCGGCCTGCAAATCATTTTTTCCCAGCGCCAATTGCGCCAGGATGACGTAGATATTGGCCGTGCCTTGCGGCGCTGACGGCAGCGCTTCGGCCAGTTTAATGGCATTGTTGCAGAGCCTGCGCGCCGCCTTGCGTTGTCCCTGAGCAATGCGGAGCCCGGCCAGCAAATAGGTGGCACTGATGGCACCGCCCATTTCGCCGCCTTTTTTCATTGCCGTGTAGCCCTCTGATAGAGCCTGCTCGACGCTGGCCAGGTCTCCGGCCCCCCACTGTACCAACCCCATCAATATGGCGGCCGAACCTCGCCAAATCACTTCATTCTCTGGCAGCGATGCGTGCGCCTCCCGGGCATGACGGACGGTTGCCGCCAGATCACCTGTGGCACCGGCCAGATAAGCCTTGGCGACGCTCAGCAGTCCCGGCAGTGATGCCATAACGCTGTCTTTTTCTTGTCCGGTCATGGCTGTCAGCAGGCTGTCTGCTGTGTCGATCCATTCGGCTGCGGATTCAATGTCGTAAGAGAGCAGCGTCAAGGCATAATAAGCAGCGAGTACCGGGTTTTCGGCAATATACTCGTCAGGCAAGGCTTTCATCCAGCCGAGAAATGTGGCCTCCGGCTCGCGTTTGCGCATGTTGGGCCAGTGCTGGGCGATAATATTTGCGGCGTGAGAAACATCCTCAGCGAGCAGCGCATGATTCACGGCCTCGTGCACATGGCCTTGCGCAAGAAACCACTGGCTGGCACGCAAATGCAGGGTTGGGATATCGAATGGCGTCTGCCTCAGTCTGGATTTCAATACATCGCCAAACAGGTGGTGGTATCGATACCATTGGCGTTGTTCATCCAGGGGTACCAGAAATAAATTGTTCCGCTCAAGTTCGTTCAGCGCGGACGCAGCCCTGTGCGAATCGGTGACAGCATTACAAAGCGCGGCATTAAAACGATCCAATACGGCGGTTTGCAGCAAAAAGTCACGCAACTCTGCCGATTGGCGGCTGAGCACCTCCTCGGCTAAATAGTCGATGATAAAGCGGTGACTGCCACTGAATGCCGCAATGAAGTCTGTGCTGTCACTTCGATGCTGTAACGACAACGCGGCCAGTTGCAGCCCGGCAATCCAGCCTTCGGTGCGCGAATCCAACGCGCTGACTTGCGCGGCATCGAGATTGAGCCCCATCGAATCGTTGAAAAACTCTTGTGCCTCGGTGTCGGTAAACCGCAGGTCGGCTGCTCGAATTTCGGACAATTCGTTGCAGGCACGAAATCGGGCCAGCGGCAGTGCCGGATCTTCGCGGGTGGCAATCAGAAAATGCATGCTGGGTGGCTGGTGCTCCAGCAGAAAAGCCATTGCTTCGTCGACCGCTGGCGAGTCCACTGCATGATAGTCGTCCAGTACCAGTATGACGGGTGATGGCAGTTTCGCCAGATCGTTGAGCAGGGTCACCACTAGTACATCTGTGGCTGGAGGCTGGGTTGCTTCGAGCAGCGCGGCGCTGGCAACGCCAAAGCCATTGATGACGCGTTGTAGCCCTGTCAGCAAGACGCTGAGGAACTGCTGCAAGTCGCTATCGCTCTCGTCAAGCGAAACCCAGCAGATGGACTGTTCAGCGGCGTTGACGGCGGCACTGACCAGTGTCGATTTTCCAAACCCCGCCGGAGCTGAAACCAGCGTGAGCTTCTTCTGCAGGCCGGCATTGAGTTGTCGCAGTAGCCGTGGTCGAGCGACCACCCCGGCGCGTTCAGGGGGAATAAAATATTTTGTCGCGACCAGTGGTGTTGTCATTGCATCCAAGGCTCTGTTGCCGAAACTTATTGGCTATCTGAAAAATAAGGCTTCTGCGCATCTTAACGTGCGTCATGAGGCGTCTGCTCAACAATCACCACATGTGGTGATGACCGCTCACCCGATGTCCAGTGATGCTGGCCCTCGTCCATCTATAGCAAACAATTGACGAGGTATCACATGAAAACATCGAACGATCAATACATTCATCGGCTTCTCGCCGGCATGGTCGCATTTTCGTTATTGTCCGGTTGTGGCAGTAGTGACAACGACAGTGTGTCGGCGCAACCGCAATTCAAAGACTTCTATGGTACGTGGGATCGCAGCGGATATGGTGACGCTCTGGTCATCGACAGTGACGGCGGCCGTTTCTATCAGTACACCCAATCAGGCTGCATCATGACCGACCATGGAAATAACGCGGACACTGCCGCCCTATTGGGTAAGGCCAGCTTATCGGGTAATGGCAACACACTGGCAATACCGGCGGTAGAACATGCTGTCTTTAAACAGCAGTTTACCCGTATCGCCAACCTGCCTGCGCAGTGCAATGACGCCATATCTGTCGGCAGCGCCTCGGCGACGCAGGTTTTTGACAGTTTCCAACAGACCTATGCCGATTACTACGCTTTTTTCGACATCCGTGGTGTCGACTGGAATGCGCAAATCGCCAAGGCAAGCCTCGTCGTTTCGGATGGCATGGGAGACGAGGCGTTGTTCTCCGCCCTGGCACAGGCACTTGCGCCGATTGATGATGGGCATGTACAGCTTGCGGCTGATGACAGCCGCTATCGTCCGGTCTCTGTGCGCGGTGCCAATCGCGTGGTGGAGCAGACCTTTCCGCTGCAGGAGACCTACCCTACGATCGATGCCTATGGCGAAGCACTCAATAATCAATACTGGGAAATACTCGGCAGTTACCTTGATGAGGGTTCTGTGGCGTCAGCGGATGGCGCTTTGCCGGATCGCATGATTTGGGCAACACTGCGCGGCGGGCGGGTGGGCTATCTACTGATCAATAGCATGGCCTATTTTGCTGAGGCTGATGAGGGTCTCGACCCCCAAGCCAATGTCGATCGCGTTCATGCGCTGATGCCGCAGCTGTTAGCTGCATTGGGCAACACCGAAGCGCTGATTATCGATATTCGTAGCAATGCCGGTGGGCAGGATGACGTTGCGTTCGCGATCGCTGCCTATTTCACGGCGGAGAGACGACGGGTGGGTGCCAAGTATTCGCGGAGCTTCTCTGGCGAGGGCCCGCTTCAGGAAGCTTGGTTGGAACCTGTTGAGGGTTATGTTTCACCGTATCTCAATCCGGTGGCAGTCATTACAAGCGATGCGACGGCCAGCGCGGCTGAAACCTTTACCCTGACCATGAAAGCACTCCCGCGTGTCATACAGGTGGGTGAATCAACGGCGGGAATGATGTCGGATGTTTTGGAAAAGACGCTACCCAACGGCTGGGAGATTTGGTTGGCGAATGAGGTCTATCTTGATGCCAATGGCGTTTCACACGAGGGAACTGGCATAACACCGGACATTCAAGCATCTGCCTTTTCACTCGATGCCATGGAGCAAGGGCGCAACGCGGCATTGGACGGCGCGTTGACCGCGCTCGGATTTTAGCCCGGATATCTCACCGGATTGACGAGCCCTCGCTTGTTCTTTGAATCCACAAGGGATTTTGTTCAGTCGGAAATACACACTGATATTCCGCTCCTTCACAAAATCCCCTGTGAATCCAAAGCCCTGCGCGATCATCTCGCCACCCGGTGAGAAATCCGGGCTAGCCATGATGTCGTCGGACATTTTTCCACTTGCCTATGCTGCACTGGCCGTTTTTCCGGCCAGTGTACAGCTGGCGCTCGCACTGGGCGCACCTTGGGGAGCGCTGACACTGGGCGGACGTTGGCGGGGCCGCTTACCAACAGGGCTCCGCCTGGTTGCGCTGCTGCAGGCCGCTCTGCTGCTGGCAATGGCAGCTGCTATTCTGCAGCACGGGGGCTGGCTGAGTGTCGACTGTCCACCCTGGAGTTACTCAGCCGCAGTGGCACTGACGGCATTGAGCCTTGTTGCCAACGCACTAAGCCCATCCAAGATTGAACGAAGTGTATGGACGCCCGTGCTAATTTTGATGTTGTTCTTGGCGTTGTTGACTGGGCCGCTAAGTAGTCATCATTTCTGATGGGTTGCAGCCAATCGCAAAAGCCGCCTATCTCCGTGCCGTGCGCAGCATGGCGTAGAAATGTTTGGTTGCTAACTATCAGGAAGCGCCTCAAATTCTTTTCGTTTTGACTCGAACCATCTTTCCATTGCCCCAGGTTCTTGCATCAGTGCTTGCATTTTTCTCATGGCGTTCAAGTGTGCTTCATCCTGTTTTTGAAACATTTCCATTCCATGCTGTTTACTCATTTCAGCGATCTCTTCAAATGACTCGGCGCGAAACGCTTTTTCACATGCCCCGCCCAGTTGATTACAAGTCATCGTTCTCATGAAACTCTCCTTTGGTGTGTTTTGAAATATCATACATTTTGGTAGCCTGGATTTTCCGGATCGTGCCCGGTGTAACAGAAAGTACGCGTTTGAATGCACGACTGAATGCCGCTTCGGATTGATAACCCAGTCGATAAGCAAGTTCGGCGACACTTGTATCCTCTTCCTTCAGCGCGTCCATCGCAACACACATACGCCAACGCGTGACATACTGCATCACGGGCTCACCAACGAGTGCGGTAAAACGCGCAGCAAATGCAGATCGGGACATAGCCACCTCCTGCGCAAGCGAAGCTACCGTCCAGGTGCGCGCCGGGTCACGATGAATCAGTGCAATGGCCTTACCGATTTGGCGATCTCTCAAGGCACCAAGCCACCCATTTCTTGCAGCAGGATCTGTTTCAATCCAGGATCGAATCGCCTGCACCACCAGAATATCACCTAGCCGTGTGATTACCGACTCCCCACCAGGTCGGCGCTCCCGAGCTTCCGCAGCCATCAATTGAAGGGTGCTTTGCATCCATTCCGTTTGCGTGGAATGCATTGCGTCAATAACGAGTATTCTCGGTAATGCATCAATAAGGTTGCGAGCTGCCGGGTGGTCACAGCGCAGTGCACCACAGAGCATGATGGTCTGCTTTTCTCCCTGGCCGTGTCGCAGGATCTCATAGCGATCGCTGATCTGCTCGCGCTCGAGCTCGAGCACATTCGGCGTTGGTACTCCTGGCTCACTCCAGATGCGATGCCCCTCGCCATGCGGAACCAGTGCGAATGCCCCTGGTTGAAGCCGTTGAGCCTCACCCTCATCGGTATCGAGCCAACCCTGGCCCTCCGTTACCACGTGGAACCAGAGATGCCCGGGGATCTCCGGGATGGTCGCACCCCAGCACCCTCTCAGCTCAGAACGCGCATAAAAAGCACCTTCCATACGCAGAAAATGAAGCGCTTCACCTAGCGCATCAATGGGCGCCGGTCCCCAGGGATCTTCGTCAGGTTTTCCGTTCATGCCATCAAGCATAACGATCGCCACGCCGCACATCCAATATTTTGGACGATTGAGCAATTATTAAGGATTTATTGGCATAGATAGTACTACCTCCTCATCTCAGAATGGACTCTACAGCAAGACCGCACTTTTTAAGCTAACCGAGGAGATTGATATGCAAATACCAAAAAACCTGACCTTGATTTTGGGTGGTACCGGCAAAACAGGACGCCGAGTAGCACAAAGGCTGCAAGCAGCTGATTATCCCCTACGAATTGGCTCGCGCTCCGGCAGTCCACCCTTCGACTGGGACGAACCGGACACCTGGGCGCCCGCATTGAACGACGTGAATTCGGTCTATATGACCTACTATCCTGACCTGGCGATTCCAGGCGCTGTAGAAGCTGTCCGCGCCTTTACCGATCTAGCAGCGGCAAGCGGCATCGAACGCCTGGTGCTATTGTCCGGACGCGGTGAAGAAGAGGCACAGCGCGCCGAACAAGTCGTGCAGCAATCTGGCGTGGACTGGACCATCCTTCGTTGCAGCTGGTTTTCGCAGAATTTCAGCGAGAACTTCCTGGTTCAGTCTGTACAAAACGGCGAAGTCATTCTCCCCATCAGCCGTGTCGGAGAGCCGTTCATCGATGCTGAAGACATTGCCGATGTGGCGGTTGCAGCCCTTACACAGAATGGCCATGTCGGACAACTCTACGAACTGACTGGCCCTCGTCTACTGACCTTTGCCGAGGCAATAGAGGAAATCAGCCGGGCAACAGGCCGGCAGATCCGATACATTGAAGTGTCAGCCAAGGCATATGCTGCTGCACTGAGCGAGCAGCGGGTACCGGACGATTTTGCATGGCTGCTGAATTATTTGTTCACCACCGTTCTCGATGGCCGCAACGCCTATCTGAGCGATGGGGTTCAGCGCGCGCTCAACCGGGATCCCAGGGATTTCAGTGATTATGCTCGGGAGACGGCGGCCTCGGGTATCTGGGGTGGAGCATTCTCGTGATTGATCACGCGCTCTTTGTTTTAGGTCTGCTCTCGGTGCTGGGCTGCGGGCTGGTAAGCGGGATCTTTTTTTCGTTTTCCACATTTGTAATGAAGGCTCTGGCCCGAATCCCGGCGGCGCAAGGCATTAGCGCTATGCAATCCATCAATATCACCGTGATCAATCCATGGTTCATGGTGCCGTTCATGGGTACTGCAGTGGCCTGCTTCATAATCATGTTCTCAGCATTGACAAGATGGAGCGATGCTGGAACCGCTTATCTGCTAAGTGGCAGTCTGACCTATCTCATGGGAACCTTCCTGGTCACGATAATATTCAATGTACCCTTGAACAATGCGTTGGAGTCCGTGGAACCGGAAAGCCCCGATGGCGAAAGACTATGGAAGAACTACGTTGCCAGCTGGGCCTCGTGGAACCATGTACGGACAATAGCTTCAGGAACGGCATCTGTATTGCTCTTGTTCGCGCATTTATGCTGATTGTCAGATCAGGGGCTGTGTACAAGACAATTACCGAAAAGGCAGGTGCTGGGTGGGTATTTCTCGAGCACAGTGGAAGCGCTCGGTGGGGCAATGACGAGGCCCGCGTCGGGCGATGAAGTATTTGGTCGTGTGTGACTGAGAATGGTTGCGTCATAGCGATACAACCCACCTGCTTGACGGAGGTGTGGATCTGCGCGATATCCAGTAGTTTCGGGGCCATGGCGATACGAAGGCGACGGCTCGGTACGCTCGTGCGACCTATCCTTGTTGCTTGGTCGTATGCAGCTCCCGGGTGATCCAGGTAATTATGATTTCAAGCAAATTCTCATCAATCGGTTTTTTTACTAACCCGGCAAAAACTTACCCGACATCAAGTTATTACATATTGCACATGTGACTCATGAAAAAACCGCTTGATCAAATCGGTACTTTTCTGCAGCGAACGCAGTGCAGAACGCGCACGGGTA
>Ga0256839_1001953_pt1 | contig 23972 bp, 19 predicted proteins | sample 354166metaG_FD_185968 | JGI IMG/M metagenome (GOLD analysis project Ga0256839, IMG submission 185968) | Hydrothermal vent microbial communities from Mid Atlantic Ridge, Atlantic Ocean - 354-166 | ecosystem: Environmental > Aquatic > Marine > Hydrothermal vents | place: Atlantic Ocean: Mid... | reverse complement strand
CCTCGCGGGTGCGGATGATATAGGCGTCATGGAAGCCTGTTGCCTTGATTTTGTCCAGGATCCGTTTGGCTTCGGAGAAATTGGTATAGGTTCCCAGCCGAACATGGATGAGGCCCTTCTGGGCGGATTTTTTTGTATATAGCTCACCATGACGGCGGATGTTGTCGAAATCGGCCATATTGGGGCGGTAGGACGCCTCAAGTTGAATAACATAGCGGTGGGGTTGTGCAGCCTCGCCTTTGGCTGTGTTTGCAACAGGAGGCGCAAGAGTTGGCGCGGCTTGCTCGACGGCGGGTTGGGGATGTGAGGTCTTGCGCGTTGGCTGTATGCTGGCGTCCAGCTTTCTGGGATTGAGAATCTTGGTGATATAGGCATCGGAGAAACCCTGCTTCCTGATCTGCGTCAGTGCGCGGACGGCGTCTTTACGGTGCGCGTAATAGCCCAGCCTGACACGGATCAGTTCCTTGTTCTTTTTGTCCCGATAGGTGTAGAGGACGCCGAGATGCAGAATGCCCTGATAGTCGTCCAGATTGGGTCTGCGCGAGGATTCCAGCTGGATGGCATAGACATGGGCGGGCGGGGCGGGATGCGCCCCTTGGGCGGCGTGGGAGAAAACAAACCATATCAACAGCAGTCGCCCGGCAAGTCCGGAAATGCCGATAATGCGGCCCGGGATGGTATTGGTTGAATCTTGTCTGATAGCATCCATTATCGCGCTGCGAAATCCCTCATGCCCAAACAGTGAGCTGGTCGGGGCTCTCACCTGCCATCGGCCAATCTGATCCCGATCTTTACAGGTTTCCCTCTTTTTTTCAATGGTCTTTACGGGCGCGGATGGGGAAACGCTTAATCTGTCTGAATGGGAGGCAGCATTTTTCCCGGGTTGAGGATGAGGCGGGGGTCGAACTGGTCCTTGATGCGTCGCATCAGTTGCAGTGCTTCGGGTCCGATTTCACGGGCGATGAAATCCCGTTTTTCCAGTCCCACCCCATGTTCCCCCGAGAGGGTGCCGTCGAGGGACAGCACCAGGTCGAAGACCTGCATCAGACAAGTATGGGCTCGTTCCATCTGCCGGGCGTCGTCAGGGTCCACCAGCAGATTGACGTGGATATTGCCATTGCCGGCATGGCCAAAGTTGACGATGGTGATGCCGAAGCGGCGCGCCAGCCGCTCCAGGCCCGTGATCAATGCGGGCAGACTGGATACGGGCACCACGACATCCTCATTGATTTTCTTGGGTGCGACGGTGCGCAGGGCGGGTGACAGGGCCTTGCGGGTATCCCACAGCGCCTTGATCTCCTTGTCCGAGGTGGCGGAGCGGAAGTCCACCAGTCCCGTATTGCGGGCTGCGGCGTGAATGGCGGCGATGGCCTGCTCCAGAGAGGCGGGGGAGCCATCGGCCTCGATGATCAGCATGGCGCCCGCTTGTTCCGGCAGATCGGCGCGGGAGTGGTGGCGGATCATGGCGATGGCCTGGGCGTCGATGAACTCCAGGGCGCAGGGAACCTCCGGCTGGCCCATGATTTCCGCGATGGCCTGGGCGGCGCTCTCTATGTCCCGATAGACGGCGCGCATGGTGCCCTTGGCCGCCGGTCTTGGCAGCAGCTTGAGAACGGCCTCGGTGATGATGGCGAGGGTGCCCTCGGAGCCGATCAGCAGGCGGGTGAGGTCGTAGCCCACCACGCCCTTGGTAGTGCGGACGCCGCAGCGGAAGGTCTCGCCGGCGCCGCTCACGGCGCGCAGGCCCAGGGTGTTTTCCCGTGGCGTGCCGTATTTCACGGCGCGCGGCCCCGCCGAATTGTAGGCCAGGTTGCCGCCCACGGTGCAGAAGGCGGCGCTGGTGGGGTCCGGCGCCCAGAACAGTCCATATTCCGCGGCGCGTTCCTGCACCGCCTGGTTGGTGACGCCGGGCTCCACCGTGATGGTGCGGTTGGCGGGATCAAAGTCCAGGATACGGTCCATGCGTTCCATGGACAGCACCAGCCCCCCGCGCGCGGGCACGGTGGCGCCCGTGGTGCCTGTGCCGCGGCCACGGGGAGTGAGGGGGATGTTTTCCCGGTAGCAGAACTGGACGATGCGCTGCACCGTCTCATGGTCGCACGGAAAGACGACGGCATCCGGCGCCTGGTGACGGCGGCTGTTGTCATAGCCATAGGACCAGCAGTCCGCCGCATCGCTGAGGAGATCCGCGGAGCCGCTGATGGACGACAGTGCCTGAAGTTGCGCCGGAGTCATTCAGTCGGAGTATTCGAAGACCTTGACCACGGCCTTGATTCCCTTGACCTGTTGCACGATACGGGCGATCTGGTCTCCCTCGGCCCGCGTGACCCAGCCCATGAGATAGGTCACCCCATTTTCCGTGACCACCTTGACATGCAATGACGACAGGTTTTTTTCACGCAGCAGCCTGGTCTTGACCTTGGCGGTAAGCCAGGTGTCGTTGTTGCGCACCGGGTAGGAGGTGGGTTGTCCGATGGTGATCTCATTGTGAACGCGTTTGACGTTTTCCACCTTTTTGGCCAGGGATACGGCGCGTGCGCGCAGGCGTGTGTCCGGCGTTTGCCCCAGCAGCAGGACCACGTGATTGTAGCTGACCACGGCGATATGGCTCTGGCCGGCGATTTCTTCATCGGCGCCGATGGCATTGGCGATTTTGATCTCGATGGCCTGGTCCTCCACAATGGTGCCCGGCGTACGGCGGTCGTTGGCGACAGCGACACCCGTGGCCGTTCCCGCCACGATGAGGGGCGCGGCGCAACTCTGCACCAGAGTCAGGATCAGCAGGAAGGGAATCAGTCTGTACACGTTCAAAATCCTCTGCATTGGTACTTTTTTCAAATACTGCCGTTTCACGAGAAAACGGCCTTTCCGCGGGGTGGTTGCCACGCGCAGCCCGGTGATGGACGACGAATTTATCGCTCAGCCGGGATGCCAGGCGTGATCATGCCGTAAAGGCATCACGAATCCATTTTATCTTTGTACGGTCATTATTTCCGGGCAGGGTGAGTACGTCAAAACGCACCGGGCTATAGTTTAAACGATGGGCATGAAGGAAATGTAGCGCCGTAGCGATGATTTTTTGCTGTTTCCGCCAATCGATACTTTCCTCGGCATTGCCGAAACGCACACTGCGCCGCATGCGCACTTCGATGAAGACGATATACTCTCCCTCTTTCATGATCAGGTCGATTTCCCCGCGCCTGCAGCGGTAGTTTCTCGTCAGGCAGCTCAGTCCCTGTGACAACAGGTAGTCATGGGCCAGCTCTTCCGCCCGCTGTCCCGATTTCTGGCTTGAAGATGGCACGGCTCGCTGGCGCCTCTCAATAGGGTGCAGGGATGCCCTTCTTGAAGCGGCCCCAGACGGTTTCGCGGAAGATGCGGTTGTTGGCGCCCAGGTGGAGAATGCCTGTCTGGCCGAAGAAGCGCTCATAGCGGTATTTCCGCATGGTGTTCAGGGAAGGGATGATGTTGTAGGCATCGATGCCCAGGGCATAAAAGCGCGTATACTGCCTGTTGCTCTTGGGCCACAGGGCCATAATCCGCTGCTTCAATGGCAACGGGGTGTTGCGATCGTGCAGGACCCAGGGAATATCGGTGAAAATGATGCCGTCCATATCGCGGTCCGCGTTCCTGTCCTGATGGCCGGTATAGATGTGGGACGTGGCGTAGACCGGCATTTTGCTGGCGTAGTGGAACTTGAGCTGGGGGCGCAGCAGGCGCGCCTGGCGCGGGAAGGCCCCCAGGAAGACAAAATCGGCATCCTGGCGCCGCCGTGGTTCGAACTTCAGGGGTTGGCCCAGGATTTGCTCCAGCCGTGCATGGCGCTGCCTGCTCTCATCCAGATTGAGCAGGGCCTGGATCTGATGGGAAAAATCATTTTTCCCCGGCGGATAGAACTGGTATTCCAGCAGGACGCCGCCCAGCAGTTCCCAGTCGTTTTGGAAGGCGTCCAACACCCGCTCCCCCCACGCGCCTTCAGGGACCAGGGCGATGGCCTGGTTGTGGCCGTCGAGCCAGGCGCGCTCCGCCACCTGGCGCGCCTCGTCCTCCGGCGCCAGGCCGAACTGGTACATGTCACCCGTGGAATGATTGGGGATGCCGCTGTAGTTCAGGGTCAGGGTCGGGACGGGCAGGCGCAGGCGGTTCACGAGGCGGTTGACGCCGTCCTTGCGCAGGGGGCCAACGATGAAGTCCGCGCCGTCGGCAATGGCCTGTTCATAGATCCCGTCTATCTCACTACTGTGTTCCCCGGCGTCATAGATCCGGATCACAGGCTGATAGGACTGGTTGCCGCGTGTGTAATGGGCGGCCAGAAAGCCATCGCGCAGGGCGGCGGCGGCCTTGGCGAAGGGGCCGCTGTGGGGGAGCAGCAGGGCGATGTGGGCGGGGCGCTTGAACTCCTCCTGCTGCCGCGCCAGCAGCGAATTGATGATGTCGCTGGAGGCCGGGTGGTCAGGGAATTTCATCCGCCATTCACTCACCAGGGCCGCCACATCCATGGGAAGTTCCTGTGACTGTTTGGCAATGCGGGCCAGCGCCAGCCAGCCGGTAAAGACATCGGGGGGTGGCTCCACCTGCATCTGCAGCAGGGCGCTGTCCGTGAGCCGTTGCAAGGCCTGCCAGATGGCCTCCTGGTTGGCGCGGAGGCGGTCTTCCTCCGCGGGCGGAATGAGGGATGCCAGGGCGACGCGCTCACGGGCCGATTCGAGAAAATTGCCGGTGCGCAGGAAGGCCTGGGCGCGAATTTCGTGAACACTGGCGGCCAGTTCCGGGGATGTCCGCTCCAGAGTGGCGGTTGTCAGGATATCGAGGGCCGCATGGGCCTGATTTTCCGTCAGGGCGATTTTTGCCGCCAGTATCCGCCAGCGGACCTGTAATTCATCAATGAGCGCCTGTTCCTCCATGCCGTAGAGGATCTGCCGCGCCTGATCGACGAAGTTGCCACGCAGCAGGACAGCGACGGCCTGCAGCTGATAGGCGGCGGGCGCGGCAGTCCCGGTGATCTGTGCGGCCTGCAGGTAATTCTGGGCGGCCTGTTCGTAGTCGTCCCGCTCTTCCGCCTGGCGGGCCTGCTTGAGCAGCTCGGTTTCGGAAAGCGGCGCCCCCTCGTTCACGGGTTTGACGGCGCATCCGCCCATGATCAGAAGGGTGAGCATGATCAGGAAGGCGGGCCTGCAGAATCGGGAATGGAATCTCATGGTGTCCGGTGATCAGAATCGTTATGCTGTGAACGAGTGACAAGTATCATGATGGGATGAATGGGTGTCAATTGTTAAAAACGCCTTATATATCGTAGCCACGCCGCTGGGCAATCCTGGCGACATGAGCCGCCGCGCGCTGGAGACCCTGGCGGGGGTGGATGTCATCGCCGCGGAGGACACCCGGCGCATCAAGCGCCTGTTGCGGCATTTTCACATTGGCGCTGACTGCGTTTCCCTCCATGAGCACAATGAGGGGCAGGTTTCGGCGCAGGTGGTGAAGCGCCTGCAGGCCGGTCAGTCCGTCGCCCTGGTCAGCGATGCTGGCACGCCGCTCATCAGTGATCCAGGCTATGAACTCATCCGCCTGGCCCAGGATGCCGGTGTGCGCATCATTCCCGTGCCGGGGCCCAGCGCCCTGACGGCGGCGCTATCGGTGGCCGGCCTGCCCAATGATCGCTTCGTGTTCGAGGGTTTCCTGCCCGCCCGTTCAGCCGCGCGCATCGCGCGCCTGGAACAGTTGCGGAACGAGCCCCGCACCCTGGTCTTCTATGAAGCGCCCCACCGTATCCTGGCAACCCTGCGCGATATGGGGGCCGTGTTTGGCATGGAGCGGGAGGCCGCCATGGCGCGGGAATTGACCAAAACCTACGAGACCATTCGGCGCGATCGCCTGGAGCGTCTTATTGAATGGGTCGCCAGTGACAGCGAACAACAACGGGGGGAAATCGTGGTGTTGGTCCATGGGATGCCGCAAACCCCGGGGGCCGCTGCCCAGGTCGATGTCCGGCAACTGCTGGCTGTTCTGCTGGAAGGGCGTTCCACCAAGGAGGCCGTCACCCTGGCCGCCGATCTCACGGGTGAGAAACGCAATCGTCTCTATGACATGGCGCTCGCGATACAGGAGGGGCGTGCTTCAAAGGGGGCGTCGCTATAAGGGGCGGGGGCTTGTGGGTTTCCGTGATTGGGTATAGAGTGGGATTGCGGAGTTGGCCGGACAGTCGCTCCTTGACCGTGAAGGCGAGGGGAGGAAAGTCCGGGCTCCACAGGGCAGGGTGCCAGGTAATGCCTGGGCGGCGCGAGCCGACGGCCAGTGCAACAGAAAATATACCGCCCCGCTTGCGGGGTAAGGGTGAAATGGTGCGGTAAGAGCGCACCGCGCTGGTGGTAACATCAGCGGCAGTGTAAACCCCACCCGGAGCAAGACCAAATAGGGGAACGATGGTGTGGCCCGCACTGTTCCCGGGTAGGTCGCTCGAGGTATGCGGCGACGCATATCCCAGATGAATGACTGTTCTCGACAGAACCCGGCTTACAGGCCGGCTCCGCACCTTCAACTGAATCCCCGGATTCAGGTTTCAGAATAAAGTAACGTCCCCTTCTTCATGCACCTTTGAGGATTTGTCCTCCTTGGGTTCCGCCGGCGCGGGCGCCACGCCTTCCTGGCTATCATCGTTCACGTCCAGCAGGAACTGCTCCACCATGGTGCGCAGCTGGGCGGCCATCAGGCTCAGTTCGTGATTGGAGGCCGATGCCTGCACCGCCTTTTCCGAGGTTTCGCAGGCGATCTGGCTGATGGTGGAAATGTTCTGATTGGCCTCACCTGCCACGGATGACTGATTGTCCGTGACGCTGGCGATATTGGTGTTCATTTCGGCGATGGTGGCCACGATTTCATTGATGGAGCGCAGGGCGTCGCCGGCCTGGGTGGCCTTTTCCACCACTTCCTGGGTCTTGTTCCGCCCCTGGCTCATGAGTTCGGCGACATCCGTGGCGCAGCTGCGGAAATGTTCGATCTGTTTCTTGATGTCCTCGGTGCTTTCCTGGGTGCGTATGGCCAGGGTCCTGACCTCGTCCGCCACCACCGCGAAGCCGCGGCCCTGTTCCCCGGCGCGGGCGGCCTCGATGGCGGCATTCAGCGCCAGCAGGTTGGTCTGGTCGGCGATTTCGTTGATGACCAGCAGTACGCTGTTGATGTTCTCGCTTTCCCGCACGAGGCTCTGCATGGATTCGGCAGCGCGGTAGACATCGTTGGACAGTTCCTCGATGGAAGAGATGGTGGCGCTGACCACGTCCCGCCCGGACTGGGCCTCGCGGTTGGCGTCCTGGGTGGCCTGCGCCGCCGCCGATGCGCTTTGCGCCACGTCGTCCACGGAGTGGGAGATGCCCTTGACGGCATCAGCGATGTTGTCGATCTCCGCCTTCTGTTGTTCCGCGCCATGGCGGGTCCTGGTGCTCACTTCGGACATTTTCTGCGCTTCCCGGGCCAGTACCGTCGATGATTCCATGACCAGGTGAATGACGTTCTGGATCTTGGCGGCAAAGTTGTTGAAGGCCTGCGACAGTCGTGTGATCTCGTCCTTGCCGGTGATTTCCAGGCGTTGGGAGAGCTGTCCCGTGCCTTCCGAGATGCCTTCCATGGCGACGATGACCTTGTTGATGCGCCGCAGGATGCTGCGGTTGATGAGAAAGTTGATCAACAGAACGAAGATGGCGCCACCCAGGATGAAGGCGGCCATGTATAGGCCATTGAGCCTGAGGGTTTCGATGGCCTGATCCATTTTCCTGTTTTGCGTGGTCATGACGGATTCCAGCACTTCATCACTGTTGTGATCGATGTGCTTGATGAGCGGATCTATCTTCTCCTTGATCATGCGCCTGTTGTGGTCGGCAAAGCCCGGTCTGCTGTCGTCCTGCAGCAGGCCCAGCAGGGCGCGCAGCTGCCTGATATCTTCCCTGAAGGCTTCCAGCTTTGGAAGGGTCTCCTTGTCGTTGACCGAAAGGGCCAGGTTCAGAATGTTTTCCACGCTGCTCAGCTGTTCCTGTGCTTCCTTGTAGCTGTCGGCATCGCCGATGAGCGCAAATTTGATCAGGTCGGCGGCGGCCTCCTCGAAGCGGTGATGCAGGCCGCTGTCCACGGCGGTGATGGTCTGGTTCCGGGTATAAATCTGCTGGATGTCCTCTCCAAGGGCGCGGTTGTCGAGATACACCTGCACGGCGATCGTGCTGGCAATCAACAGGGTGATGGCCAGGGTGGCCATGGATTTTTGCCTGATGGTGAGTTGTGGTAGTTGTTTCATAGACTTTGACATACTTTTCTTGGTGATATTTTTATATTACTGCCTGAAGAGGATATCGGTCCCGGCTTGGGTAACTTAACCCGCATTTCTCACCAGGCTGACGAGCCCTCGCTTGATCTTTGAATCCACAAGGCATTTTACTCAGTCGGAAATACACGCAGTTATTCCTCTCCTTCGTAAAATACCTTGTGCGCCCCAAGGAAGTGCCCTTGGGGTAACTCCAAATCTCCGCGCGATCATATTGCCACCTGGTGAGAAATGCGGGTTGAGCGGAGCGGAGTTGGAGAGAAATTCAGGCAGACAGGTGCAGAGTCCCTCAGGTTTTAACAGTTTGCTGAAGGTCACAAAACCAAGTCCATGATTTCTATGATCTTGTCCCGTGGTATGCTTTCCGCGGGCGGCGGCCCCCAGGCCTGTTCTGGCCTAAGTCACTGTGCCATAAAGAATTAAATTCTCTCATACGGCTGTATTTTGCTTGACAGGGACGTCTGGGGGTATATAGTGTCGCGAAGTGGAGTTTTGTGGTTTTTTGTGGATATTGCGACGGGAGAGGGGGTTCGTTGTTGTTTCGAGGCGCCAACACACTCAACCTGGACGCCAAGGGGCGCCTGGCCATACCGACACGGTATCGCGAGCGCCTCAGGGAACTCTGCGGCGGCAAGTTGATCATTACAGTTGATCGCGATTATTGTCTGCTCCTCTATCCTTTGCCTGACTGGGAAGAAATCGAACGCAAGCTGGTCAGTCTGCCCAATCTTGACAGAAGGACCCGGCATATACAGCGCCTGTTGCTCGGTCATGCGTCCGATTGTGACATGGATGCCAATGGCCGCATCCTGTTGCCACCTCCACTGCGGGAGTTTGCCAAGCTCGACAAGCGTGTGATGCTGATCGGGCAGGGCAATAAATTCGAACTCTGGGATGAACAGACTTGGAATGATCGCCGCGATGCATGGTTGGCAGCCGATGATGGGCAGGACCTGCCGGCCGAACTGGAATCACTCTCCCTGTAGGGCGATGACGGATGACTTTGCTCATCACCCCGTCATGCTGGCAGAGGTGATGGAGGCCCTTTCAGTGAAGCCATCGGGCAAGTACATCGATGCCACTTTTGGCCGCGGCGGCCATGCGCGGGCGCTTCTGGAGCGCCTGGGACCCGAGGGCCGTCTGCTGGTGATGGACAAGGATCCTCAGGCCGTCGCCTGTGCGCGGACGGCGCTGGGCGGTGATTCCCGCGTCACCATCGTGCAGGGTTCCTTCGCCCGGCTTGGGGAGGCGTGTGGCCGCCTCGGGCTGACAGGGCGGGTCGATGGCGTCCTGCTGGACCTGGGGGTGTCGTCCCCCCAGCTCGACGATCCCCGGCGGGGCTTCAGTTTCCGCAAGGAGGGTCCCCTGGACATGCGCATGGACCCCACGCAGGGTGTCAGCGCGGCGCAGTGGATCGCCCGCGCCAGCGAGCAGGAGATCGCCCGGGTGCTGCGTGACTATGGCGAGGAGCGTTTTGCGCGGCGTATCGCCAGGGCCCTTGTCGCGGCGCGCCGCGAACAGGCCATCACCACCACAACACAGCTCGCCGCCATCGTGGCTGCGGCCAATCCGGCGTGGGAGCAGGGCAAGGATCCCGCAACACGCACCTTCCAGGCCATCCGCATCCATGTCAATCATGAACTGGAGGATCTGGAACAGGGGTTGGGCCAGGCCCTGGAGGTGTTGGCGCCGGGCGGGCGCCTGGTGGTGATCAGTTTTCATTCTCTCGAGGATCGCATGGTCAAGCGTTTCATGCGCCGTCAGGCGCAGGGGGCGCCCCTGCCGCGCTGGGCGCCTGTCACGGAGCAGGCGCGTGACAGGGTCTTCAGGGTCGTCGGCAAGCCGCGTCATGCCGGTGCCGGGGAAGTGGCCGCCAATCCCCGCGCCCGCAGCGCGGTGTTGCGGATCGCGGAGAAATTGCAGTGACGGCCCAGCGCACGGTATTGCTGCTCATGCTGGTAATGGTGCTGGTCAGCGCCCTGGGAGTGGTCTATGTCAAGCACCAGAGCCGCAAGCTCTTTGTCGAACTGCAGGAACTGCAAAAGGACCGGGATGAATTGAATATCGAATGGGGGAAACTCTTGCTGGAGTTGAGCACCCTGGCGACGCCGACGCGCGTGGAGCGTATCGCGCGTGACAAGCTGCGTATGAAGCCGCCTTCGCCGGAAAACATCATTATCGTGACGCCATGAAGAAAAAGGCTCAACTCATCCATCCCGCACGCCATGCCATCATCCTGGGTGTCCTGGGGTGCGCAGTGCTGGTGATGGTGTGGCGCGCCTTCGATCTGCAGGTCCTCGATACGGATTTCCTGCAGGGACAGGGGGACGCGCGCCATTTGCGCACCGTGGCCATCGCCGCCCACCGCGGCATGATCACCGACCGCAATGGCGAGCCCCTGGCCATCAGCACGCCGGTGGACTCCGTGTGGGCCAATCCCCGGGAAGTGGCGGCCAGCAAGGCGCAGTGGGCGGCCCTGGGGAGATTGCTGGGGCAGGATGCGGACTCCCTCGAAGAGCGCGTCGCCTCACGCGCGGGGCGCGAATTCGTCTACCTGAAGCGGCGCATCAATCCCGACGTGGCGCAGCGGGTCATGGCGCTGGGCATTCCCGGCATCTCCCTGCAGCGCGAATACCGCCGCTTCTATCCCGCCGGCGAGGTGGCGGCTCACGTGGTGGGATTCACCAATATCGACGACGACGGCCAGGAAGGAATGGAGCTGGCCTACAATGACTGGCTGCGCGGTATGCCGGGACGCAAGCGCGTGCTCAGGGACCGCCTGGGGCGTGTCGTGGAAAACGTGGAGAGTGTGGCCGAACCGGCTCCCGGCAAGGATTTGAAGCTGAGTCTGGACCTGCGCCTGCAGTATCTGGCCTACCGCGAGCTGAAAACCGCCGTGCGCCTGCACAAGGCCCGCTCGGGCTCGGCAGTAATCCTTGATGCCGTTACCGGCGAGGTGCTGGCCATGGTCAACCAGCCCTCCTATAATCCCAACAATCCCATCCGTTCCCGGGGCGGTCAGTACCGCAACCGCGCCGTCACCGATGTCTTCGAACCCGGTTCCACGGTCAAGCCTATCACCGTGGCGGCGGCCCTGGAAGCGGGCAAATATCATGCTGACACCATTATCGACACGGCGCCCGGCCGTTTCCGGGTGGGCCGCAACATGATCCGCGACAGCGCCAATTACGGCGCCATCGACGTGACCACCGTTATCCAGAAATCCAGCAACGTGGGCGCCAGCAAGATCGCCTTGTCCCTGCAGCCGGCGCAGCTGTGGGGCATGTTCTCCCGCGTCGGGTTTGGCGCGGGAACGGGCAGCAGTTTTCCCGGTGAGGCGGGCGGTTCCCTGAGCGACTATATGCACTGGCGCGAAATCGAGCAGGCGACCATTTCCTTTGGTTACGGCCTCTCCGTGACCACCCTACAACTGGCCCGCGCCTACTCCGTTCTGGCGGATCATGGCCGCCTCAAGCCCGCCAGCCTTTTTCCCGTGACAGACGGGGTTCAGGGCGAGCAGGTGCTCGGCGCGGACGTCGCCGCCCAGGTGGTCGCCATGATGGAATCCGTGGTCAACAAGCGTGGCACGGGCGCGCTGGCCCGTGTGCGCGGTTATCGGGTGGCCGGCAAGACGGGCACCGTACAGAAGACGGGCAGGGGCGGGTATTCCGACGAACGTTACATTGCCCTGTTCGTGGGCGTGGCGCCCGCCAGCGATCCGCGTTTGGTGATGGCCGTGGTCGTCAACGAGCCGCGCGGCGAGGAATACTATGGCGGGCGCGTGGCGGCGCCGCTCTTCTCCAGTGTCATGACCGGGGCCCTGCGCCTGTTGGGAATCCCTCCCGACGACGTGCCGGGCAATGGCCTGGAAACCCACAGGAGCAGATTGGCGCAGGACGGGAAAAACGAGGGCGCCGCCCCTCTCCATGGCGCGGGCGCCTTGCTGAGCAGTCTTGGTGGAGGTGTGATGTGAAGACCGGCGTGGAATATCCTCCCCGGCCACAGCGCCTGAGTTGCCTGTTGACAGACCTGGTGCAGGTGGATGCCGCCAACGACCCGCCTATCAGCGGCCTGGCTCTGGACAGCCGCCAGGTGACGCCCGGCGATCTGTTTTTCGCCCGCGCCGGGCAGCGCACCCACGGGTTGCGGCATGTCGCCGAGGCCATCGAGGCCGGCGCCGCCGCCGTGGTGTGCGAGGGCTGGGGCCGGGAAGACGATGCGCCCGGAGAGGTGCGTGTGGGTCATGACGAGGCGGCGGTGCCCGTCTACCGTGTTGAGGACCTGCAGCGCTGGCTGGGCCGCATCGCCGCACGCTTCTACGGCGACCCCTCTGAAGACATCGCGGTCACGGGCATCACGGGCACCAACGGCAAGACTTCCTGCAGTCATTTTCTGGCGCAGGCGCTGGATGCCGCCTGCCCGCCCTGTGGTGTCATTGGCACCCTGGGTTATGGACACTACGGCGCCTTGCGGCCAGGCCGGCATACTACGCCTGACGCCATCACCCTGCAGGCCCGGCTGGCGCAGATGCGCCAGGAAGGCGTGCGCCAGGTGGTGATGGAAGTATCCTCCCACGCCCTGGACCAGGGGCGTGTAGCGGGTGTCCGTTTCCATACGGCAGTGTTCACCAACCTGAGCCGTGACCACCTCGACTACCACGGCGACTTCGCCAGTTACGCAGCGGCCAAGGCGCGGCTGTTCCAGGTGGAGGGCCTGCGCCATGCCGTCATCAATGGCGATGACGAGACGGGACAAAGACTGTTGGCCACGCTCCCTGCAGAACCCGATGTGGTGGTCTATGGGTTGCGCGATGGGGTGTCCGCCCCGGCAGGCCGTCAAGGGATGCAGGGGGGGGAGGTGCGCTACGTGCAGGGTGATATCGTCCGTCATGATAGTGAAGGCATGGAGTTGTGCATTGCCTCCAGCTGGGGCGCGGGGTGCTTCAGGACCCGCCTGCTGGGTCGCTTCAACGCCAGCAATCTGCTGGCCACCCTGGCGGTGCTGCTGGCGCAGGGCATGCCCCTGGCGCAGGCGATGGCGCGCCTCGCCGATACGCATCCCGTATCGGGGCGCATGGAACATTTCGGTGGCGGCCAGGGCCGGCCCCTGGTGGTGATCGACTATGCCCATACCCCCGACGCCCTGCGCCAGGTGCTGGAGACCCTGCGTCCCCTGTGTCAGGGCCGGCTGTGGGTGGTGTTCGGCTGCGGCGGTGACCGTGACCGCGGCAAGCGCCGCGACATGGGCGAGGTGGCGGCGCGCTGTGCGGATCAGGTGATATTGACCGATGACAATCCGCGTACTGAGGATGGAGCGCGCATCATTGCCGAGATCGCCGCGGGCATGGGTGAACGCCCGGCGGTGGAAATCGTGCGCGACCGCGCCCGCGCCATCGCCCGCGCCATCGGCGCCGCCGGGCAGAACGACGTGGTGCTCATCGCCGGCAAGGGCCATGAGGAATATCAGATCGTCGGCGAGCGGTGTATACCCTTCAGTGATCGTGAACAGGTGGCGCAGGCCCTGCGGGAGGTGGCATGAGCAAATCCATAAATGAAAAACAGGGTGGGGTAGCCATGAAACTGTCCGTTGCCGCACAGGCTTTGCAAGGGCGCCTGCAGGGAAACGATGTGGCGTTTTCCAGTGTCAGCACAGATACCCGTTCCCTGCAGGCGGGAGACCTGTTCGTCGCCCTGCAGGGACCCAATTTCGATGCCCACGCCTTCGTCGCCCAGGCGGCCGCGCAGGGCGCCGTGGCCGCCCTGGTACAGCACCCCGTCGAGGCCTCCCTGCCACAGTTGATCGTCGATGATACCCGCCTCGCCCTGGGCCGCCTGGCTTCCCTGTGGCGCGGCCAGTTTTCCATTCCCGTGGTCGCCGTTACCGGCAGCAACGGCAAGACCACCGTCAAGGAAATGGTGGCAGCCATCTTGCGTGTGCGGGGCGCCGGCCTGGTGACCCGCGGCAATTTCAACAATGAGATCGGCGTCCCCCTGACCCTGTTGCGACTGCAGGATCGCCATCCCTATGCGGTGGTGGAGATGGGGGCCAACCATCCGGGGGAGATCAATTATCTCAGCCGTCTCACGCACCCCTCCGTCGCCATCATCACCAATGTCGCGCCGGCCCATCTGGAGGGTTTCGGCGATATTACCGGCGTGGCGCACGCCAAGGGCGAGATATTCAATGGCCTTGATGACGATGGCGTCGCCATTCTCAATAACGACGACCCACGCATCGGTTTGTGGGAGGTCATGTGCGCGCAACGCTCCTGTCTTACCTTCGCTATCCGCAATGCGGCGGATTTTCGTGCCGAAGAGCTGCAGATCAATGAGCAATGCGGCTGTTCATTCATCATGCGCACCCCTGCGGGCGCCATCACCGTTTCACTCAAGTTGTCCGGGCGTCACAACGTCATGAATGCCCTGGCCGCCAGCGCCGCGGCCCATGCCCTGGGGGTCAGCCTTGAGGATATCAGGCAGGCCCTGGAAGGCATGCGGCCGGTGAGCGGGCGCCTGGAACTCAAAGAGGGCATCGGTAACGTGCGGGTCATCGATGACACCTACAATGCCAACCCGGGCTCGGTGAGGGCCGCCCTCGAAGTGTTGGCGGCTGCCGGTGCGGAGGGGGATACCGTCCTCGTTCTGGGCGACATGGGAGAGCTGGGCAATGCCGCCCAGGCCCTGCATGAGCAGGTAGGCCGCCAGGCCCATGTCATCGGCATCAGCCGCATCTATGCCGTGGGAGAGCAGGCCCGTATCTCGGCAGGCGCCTTCGGCAAAGGCGCCACGCACTACAATACGCAGGATGAACTTATCAGCGCCCTGTGCCAGGACATCAGCGATGGGGTGTTTGCCCGTTCCCGCCTCACGGTTCTGGTGAAGGGTTCGCGCAGCATGCACATGGAGCGGGTGGTGGAGGCCCTGACCGGTGATTGTGGACAGCATCTGGGGGATGATGGGCCTGTCCTCAACGGTGGCGGGGCGCCCGGCAAATATCACGCGCCCGAAAAAGGGCAGGGGGGATAGGCCGTGTTACTCTATCTGACCGATTATCTCGCCCAGTTCCACAGTGGCTTCAATGTCTTCCAGTACCTCACCCTGCGCTCCATCCTCGGCGCCCTGACCGCACTGGTGATTTGTTTTGTGGTGGGGCCTTCGCTCATACGCCGCTTGAGCGCCTATCAGATCGGTCAACCGATTCGCGCCGACGGTCCCCAGACCCATCTGGTCAAGGCGGGTACGCCCACCATGGGGGGCGCCCTCATCCTGGTGGCCATCGTATTGAGTACTTTGTTGTGGGCGGATCTCAGCAACCGCCATGTATGGGTGGTGCTGGCGGTGACCCTGGCCTTCGGCGCCATCGGCTGGGTGGACGACTACAAGAAGCTGGTATTGAAGGATTCCCGCGGCCTGCCCGCCGCCGTCAAGTTTTTCTGGCAGTCCGTGGCGGGATTGGGGGTGGCGGTCTATCTGTACCTGAGTGCCGATCTGCCCATCGAGACCCAGCTCATCGTGCCCTTTTTCAAGGACGTGGCCATCTACCTGGGTTGGCTGTTCATCCCCTGGGTCTATCTCGTGGTGGTGGGTTTCAGCAATGCCGTCAACCTCACGGATGGCCTCGACGGTCTCGCCATCCTGCCCGCCGTCATGGTGGCGGGCGCCCTGGGCATCATCACCTATGCCACGGGCCATGTGCGCTTCTCGGAGTACCTGGGCATCCCCTATGTGCCGGGTGTGGGCGAGGTGGTGGTGTTCTGCGGCGCCCTGGTGGGGGCGGGACTGGGTTTTCTGTGGTTCAACACCCACCCGGCCCAGGTGTTCATGGGCGACGTGGGGGCCCTGGCCCTGGGCGCGGCCCTGGGGGTCATCGCCGTGGTGGTGCGTCAGGAGATCGTGCTGCTGGTGATGGGGGGCGTGTTCGTCATGGAGACCGTCTCCGTCATTCTCCAGGTGGTGTCGTACAAACTGACGGGGCGGCGCATCTTCCGCATGGCGCCGCTTCATCATCATTTCGAACTCAAGGGCTGGCCGGAGCCGCGCGTCATCGTGCGCTTCTGGATCATTACGTTCATCCTCGTGCTGGTGGGTCTGGCCACTTTGAAGATCCGATGATGCAGACATGTGTGAATACCGCAATGCAGACGGAATCCACGCCCTGCCACGGGACAGGAGGCGTCATGGGTGAGGCCGGCATGGACTTCGACCCTGGCATCCGCGGCGACACCCTGGTGGTGGGGCTGGGCAAGACCGGTTTCTCCTGCGCGCGCTTTCTGCAGCGGTGCGGACTGGCCGTCAGCGTCGTGGACAACCGGGAGCAACCGCCCCTGTTGCCCCGCCTGCGTCGGGAAATGCCGCAGGTTTCCGTCGTCACCGGGGGTTTTCCCATGGATGTCCTGGGCGCCTGTGAGCAACTGATCGTCAGTCCCGGCGTCGATCTGCGCGACCCTTTTCTGGTGGCGGCGCGGGAACGGGGCATCCCCCTCATGGGCGATGTGGAACTCTTCGCGCGTTGCGCCAATGCCCCGGTTGTGGCCATTACGGGGTCCAATGGCAAGAGCACGGTGACGGTCCTGCTGGGCGCCATGGCGGAGGCCGCGGGAAGGCGCACGTATGTGGGAGGCAACATCGGCACCCCGGTGCTGGATCTGTTGTCGGATGATGCGGAACTCTACGTGCTGGAGCTGTCCAGCTATCAATTGGAGACCACCCGCTCCCTGCATGCGGCGGCGGCAGTCATTCTCAATATCTCTCCCGATCACCTGGATCGTTATCGCGGCCTGGACGAATACGTCGCCGCCAAGGCGCGTATCTTCCTGGATTGCGATGTCGCAGTCTGGAACCGGGATGAGCCGGTCCTGGCCGGGCTCATCCCGCGGAGCGGCGGAATCCGCTCTTTCGGTCACAATGCGCCTGGAGCAGATGACTACGGTGTGCGGGTGCGTGACGGCAGGCGCTGGCTGGCGAAAGGAAACGATTGCCTGCTGCCGGTGGATGCGCTGCCCATGATGGGTGAGCACAACGTGCTCAATGCCCTGTCCGCCCTGGCTCTGGGGGATGCCATTGGCCTGCCCGGGGCGTCCATGATATCCGTATTGCAAACATTCTCCGGCCTCCCCCATCGTATGCAGTGGGTGGCGGAGAAGGGCGGGGTCGATTGGTACAACGATTCCAAGGCCACCAACGTGGGCGCCACCCAGGCGGCCCTCGCCGGCGTGGCCCGTCCCGTGGTGCTCATCGCAGGCGGCGTGGGCAAGGGGGCGGATTTCACTCCCCTGCGGACCATGCTGACGGAGCGGGTGCGCGCCGTGGTGCTCATGGGGCGCGACGCACCCCTGCTGCAGCAGGTCTGGGACGGCGCAGCCCCCCTTCATCATGTGGATACCATGGAAGCGGCCGTGCAGTGTGCCGCCGGCCTGGCGCAACCGGGCGACATGGTGCTGTTGTCACCCGCCTGCGCCAGCCTGGACATGTTTCGTGATTTCGAAGAGCGCGGCGAGGCTTTCATGGTCGCCGTGAGGGGATTGCCGATATGAGCAGCGTGATGAAGACCGCGGCTGTCCGGCGTTCCCGTCGCGACCAGGCGGCGCAGGCGGGCGATGGCTATGACTTTCTCTTGTGGGTGGCCTTCGCCATCCTGTTCGTGGTGGGGCTGGTGATGGTGGGTTCCTCCTCAACGGCCATTGCCGACCGCCAGTTCGGCCAGCCCTTCCATTATTTGTGGCGTCAGATGCTGTATGCGGGCCTCGCCCTGCTGCTCGCCTATGGCGTGTTGCACATTCCCCTGCGCTGGTGGGAACGCATGGGTGGTCCTCTGCTGTTGTTGGCGCTGGGGCTTCTGGTTTTGGTGCTCATTCCGGGCATCGGCCGCGAGGTCAACGGCAGCACGCGGTGGATTCCCCTCGGTATCGCCAATTTCCAGCCCTCGGAGATGATGAAACTGGTGATGGTGGTCTACCTGGCCGGTTACCTGGTGCGGCGCAGTGAAGAGGTGCGCAGCGCGGTGAGCGGTTTCATCAAGCCCATGGTGGTGCTGGCGCTGTCCTGCCTGCTGTTGTTGATGGAGCCCGATTTCGGCGCCGCGGCGGTGCTCATGGCCACCGCCATGGGCATGCTGTTCCTGGGCGGGGTGCGTATCTGGCAGTTCAGCGTGCTCATCGCGCTGGTGATTGCGGCGCTGGCCGCACTGGCCATCATGTCGCCTTACCGTATCGAGCGCATCACCGCCTTTCTCGACCCCTGGGCGGATCCCTTCGCCAGCGGTTTTCAGTTGACCCAGGCCCTCATCGCCTTCGGGCGCGGCGAGTGGTTCGGGGTGGGGCTGGGCAGCAGCATCCAGAAGCTGTTCTACCTGCCCGAGGCCCACACGGATTTCCTGTTCGCCGTCATCGCCGAGGAACTGGGCCTGGTGTTCTCCCTGTTCATCATTGCCCTGTTCGCCTTGATCGTGGTGCGCGCCTTCGTCATCGGGCGACGCGCGGAGCGGGCGGGGCAGGTGTTTGCGGCCTATCTGGCCTATGGTTACGGCATGTGGATCGGTATCCAGGCCTTTATCAATATCGGCGTCAACATGGGTATACTGCCCACCAAGGGGCTGACGCTCCCCTTCATGAGTTATGGCGGCAGCAGCCTCATCATGTCCTGCCTGGTGATCGCGTTATTGCAGCGGGTGGCCTATGAGACCGCCCAGGGAGGCAGATGATGGGAACCAGGGTATTGATCATGGCGGGCGGCACGGGTGGGCACATCTTTCCGGCCCTGGCCGTGGCGGAAGCGTTGCGCGGCGAGGGTGTCGATGTGCGCTGGCTGGGCACCCGCCGCGGCATGGAGGCGCGCATCGTCGCTGAAGCCGGCATTCCCATGGATGTCATCGCCATCAGCGGCCTGCGCGGCAAGGGTCTGGCTGGCTGGCTGTCGTTTCCTTTGCGAATGGCCTATGCCCTGATGCAATCCCTCGCCATCATTATGCGCTACCGCCCTCTGCTAGTGTTGGGCATGGGGGGCTTCGTTTCCGGCCCCGGTGCGGTAGTGGCCTGGCTGTTGCGCATTCCCTTGCTGATTCACGAGCAGAATGCCATCGCCGGCCTGACCAACCGCGTCCTGAGCCGTCTCGCCACCCGCACCCTGCTGGGTTTCCCCGGCGCCCTTGCCGGCCGCAAGCATACGGTGGTAACGGGCAATCCCGTGCGCGCCTCCATCGCCGGCCTGCCTCCCCCCGAGACGCGCATGGAGGATCGGCACGGTCCCCTGCGCCTGTTGGTGCTGGGTGGCAGTCAGGGCGCCCTGGCCTTCAATGAAGCGGTCCCGGCGGCCATGGCCCGCCTGCCCGTGGAGCGGCGCCCGGCCATTCGTCACCAGGCCGGCGAACGTCACCTGGCCACGGCGCGGCGGCAGTATGAGGAACTGGGGCTGGCGGGCGAGGTGACGGCGTTTATCGAGGACATGGGCGATGCCCTGGGGTGGGCGGACATCGTGGTGTGCCGCGCCGGCGCCCTGACCATTGCCGAACTCACCGCGGCGGGGGTGGCTTCCATTCTCGTTCCTTATCCCTTTGCCGTGGACGATCACCAGACCCACAATGCCCGTTTTCTCAGCGACGCCGGGGCGGCGGTGCTGCTGCCGCAGAGCGAAACCCTCGCCGCTGAGCTGCAGGCCTGGTTCGAGGAGCTGCTGGGAGATGAAGCAGCGGCGCGCCGCCGCCTGCTGGACATGGCTTGCGCGGCGCGGCGCCTGGCGCGGCCGGATGCGGCGCGTACCGTCGCCCACATTTGCATGGAGGTGGCCCATGGCTGAGGCCACAGCACCCATGAGCCGCAACCCTGCCGAGAGGGCTCGTGGCCCCCAGGGCATGGGACGGGTGCGGCGCATCCATTTCGTCGGCATCGGCGGGGCCGGCATGAGCGGCATCGCCGAAGTGCTGTCCAACCTCGGTTACCGCGTCTCCGGTTCCGACCTGGCGCAAAGTGCGGTGACCCGACGCCTTGAGGAACTCGGCGTGACGGTCGCCATCGGCCACGATGCGGCCCAGGTGCGGGATTGCGACGTGGTGGTGAAATCCTCTGCCGTGGGCGACGACAACCCCGAGGTGGCGGAGGCCCTGCGCCTGCGCATTCCCGTGGTGCCGCGCGCCGAGATGCTGGCGGAACTCATGCGTTTCCGCTATGGCGTGGCGGTCGCCGGCACCCATGGCAAGACCACCGTGACCAGTCTGATCGCCAGCCTGCTGGCGGAGGCGGGGCTGGATCCCACCTTCGTCATCGGCGGCCGCCTCAACAGCGCGGGCAGCAGCGCCCGCCTCGGTTCCGGCCAGTACCTGGTGGCGGAGGCCGACGAGAGTGATGCCTCCTTCCTGTGTCTGCAGCCCCTGCTGGCCGTAGTCACCAATATCGACGCCGATCACATGTCCACCTATGGCGGGGATTTTGCCCGCCTGCGCCAGACCTTCGTGGATTTTCTCCATCACCTGCCATTCTATGGCCTGGCGGTGATGTGCCTGGACGATGCGGTGATCCGCGAGATCCTTCCTGACCTGTCGCGTCCCCTACGCACCTACGGTGTCAGTCCCCATGCCGATGTGCGCGCCACCGGCATCCGTCACGAGGCGGCCCGTTCCCATTTCCGGGTGACGTGGCCGGGGCGTGGGGACTGGCTGGATATCACCCTCAATCTCGCCGGCCATCACAATGTCCTCAATGCCCTGGCCGCCATCGCCGTGGCCAGCGAGCTGGGTGTTGCGGACAGCACCATACAACAGGCCCTGGCCGGCTTCGAGGGCATCGCCCGGCGCTTCCAGGTCTATGGCGAACTGCCCTGTGGCGATGGTTCGGTGTTGATGATCGATGATTATGGCCACCATCCCGGTGAAGTCGAGGCGGTGATCCGCGCCATACGGGACGGCTGGCCGGGGCGGCGTCTGGTGGTGGTCTTCCAGCCCCACCGCTACAGCCGCACCCGCGATCTTTTCGATGACTTTGCCCGCGTACTGGGTGAGGTGGACGTGCTGCTGTTGCTGGATGTCTATGCCGCCGGCGAGGCGCCCATTGCGGGAGCCGATTCCCATGCCCTGTGTCATACCATCCGCATGCGCGGCCAGACCGATCCCCTCTATGTGGAGGATATGGCGGCCCTGAACCGCGCCCTGGCCATGCAGCTGCGCGACCATGACATCCTGCTCACCCTGGGGGCAGGGGATGTGGGTGCCATTGCCTCGCGCCTGGCGGAGCAGTTGCCGTGTGAATCATCCCGGGGAGGACAACACCCATGACGGGTGAAAGGGGGCGCGAACTGACGCAGGCGCAGCTGCGCCTGCTGGGTGCGTGGCGCGAAGACGAGCCCATGTCGCGCCATACCTCGTGGCGCGTGGGTGGTCCCGCCGACCGTTTCTATCAGCCCCGTCACGTGGATGACCTGGCCGCTTTCCTGGCGGCCTTGCCGGAGGATGAGCCTTTGTTCTGGATGGGCCTGGGCAGCAATCTGCTGGTGCGCGACGGTGGTATTCGCGGCACTGTGGTGTGCACCAGCGGCATGCTGAACGAGATCGAGGAGCTGCCGGGCGAGCGGGTGCGCGTCGAGGCGGGCGTGTCCTGCGCCAAGACGGCGCGCTTCTGCACCCGCGCAGGGTTGCGGGGCGCGGAGTTTCTGGTGGGCATCCCCGGCACCATGGGCGGGGCGCTGGCCATGAACGCAGGCGCCTTCGGTGGCGAGACCTGGCCCCTGGTCGTCCGTGTCGAGACCCTTGACCGCCACGGCGGACGCCATGTGCGGGAGACCAGTGAATATGAGATTGGCTATCGCGAGGTGCGCGGCATCCCCGATGAGTGGTTCGTCGCCGCTGAGCTGCAATTGCAGGGCGGAGATGCCGGAGAGGGCATGGAGGCCATCAAGGCCTTCCTCAACAAACGTGCCCGGTCCCAGCCGACGGGTATTGCCAGTGGCGGGTCCGTGTTCCGCAATCCGCCGGGAGATTACGCCGGGCGCCTCATCGAGTCCTGCGGCCTGAAGGGCTTTCGCATCGGCGGGGCCAGTGTGTCGCGGCAGCACGCCAATTTCATCGTCAACGATGGCCAGGCCTCGGCCGCGGATATCGAGGAACTCATCGATTATGTGAAGGCGGTCGTGAAGAGACGGGCGGGCGTCGACCTGATCCTGGAAGTGCACATCGTCGGGGAGAAGCAGCGGAGTGAAAAGCATGAGTAGCACGCCCGAGGCGCACTCCTTTGGCAAAGTGGCCGTGCTGATGGGTGGCGGATCGGCCGAGCGCGAGATCTCCCTGCGTAGCGGCGCGGCGGTGCTGGAGTCTCTGCGGCGTCAGGGGGTCGATGCCCATGGCCTGGACGCCGGCGCCGACGTGCTGACCCGCCTCCAGGACGGCGCCTTCGAGCGCGCCTTTATCGCCCTCCACGGGCGGGGCGGCGAGGACGGCGTGATCCAGGGCGCCCTGGAGACCATCGGCCTGCCCTACACCGGCAGCGGCGTGCTGGCCTCGGCCCTGAGCATGGACAAATTGCGCAGCAAGCAGGTCTGGCAGGGCGCGGGCCTGCCCACGCCACCCTGCCGGCCGGTGAGCGATGCCGCGGAGCTGGATGCCGCCCTGGGGGCCATCGGTCTGCCGCTGATCATCAAACCGGCCCACGAGGGCTCCAGCCTGGGCATGAGCAAGGTTCAGGCCGGGGATGAGCTGGCCTCGGCGTGGCGCATGGCGCGTGACTTCGATCGCGACGTATTCCTGGAAAAGTGGATCGATGGTCCGGAATACACCGTGGCGATCATCGGGGCGCGGGCCCTGCCCCTCATCGCCATCTCGACGGGGAGGGCGTTCTATGACTACACCGCCAAGTATGACGACGACACGACCCGCTTCGAATGCCCTTGCGGCCTGTCCCCCGAGCGTGAGCGTAAGCTGCAGGCCCTGGCCCTGGAGGCCTTTGCCGCGCTGGACTGCCGCGGCTGGGGCAGGGTGGACCTGATCTGTGACGAGCAGGGTGAGCCCTGGCTCATCGAAGTCAACACGGTGCCGGGCATGACGGACCACAGCCTGGTTCCCATGGCCGCGCGGGCGGCGGGACTGTCTTTCGATGAAGTGGTATTGCGGGTGCTTGCCACTTCGCGGGATTGCAGCGGGAGTACAACATGAGGCGCAAAGGCGGCAATCGATACAAACAGGTGTCTCCGGCGCACGCGCCGCGTGCCAGGGTGGCGCCGTTCCTGCTATTGCTGGCCCTGGCAGGGGCTGGGGCGGGTTTGTATTTCGCTCAGCCATGGCAGTGGCCGCTTGCCGGGCAACTGGGACATTACCCCTTCAGGCAGATAAAGGTGGCCAGTACTTTCCGTTACCTGGATGCCGCCACGATCCGCCGCATCGCCGCGCCCTACGCACGGGAAGGTTTTTTTCTCACCGACGTGGGCGGGATACAGCAGGCCCTGTTGGACCAGCCGTGGATCGCCAATGCGGCGGTGCGCCGTGAATGGCCCGATATCCTCAGTATCACCGTGGTGGAAGAGACGGCGGTGGCGCGCTGGGGCGAAACGGCCTGCCTCAATGCACAGGGGCGGATTTTCACACCGGCGCAGGTGCCGGAACAAACCCGCCTGCCCCGCCTCAGTGGCCCACGCGGCAGCAGTGCCGCTGTGCTGGCCAAATACCGGGAGATCGTTGCCCAACTCCGGCCTCT
>Ga0256839_1001952_pt1 | contig 23979 bp, 23 predicted proteins | sample 354166metaG_FD_185968 | JGI IMG/M metagenome (GOLD analysis project Ga0256839, IMG submission 185968) | Hydrothermal vent microbial communities from Mid Atlantic Ridge, Atlantic Ocean - 354-166 | ecosystem: Environmental > Aquatic > Marine > Hydrothermal vents | place: Atlantic Ocean: Mid... | reverse complement strand
AGGGCGTTAACACCTGATGATCCACGGGCTCGAATTCTCAAAGCCAGTGTGCCGGACTCGTCTATGTCGAACGCGTCGGACGTGCCAGCCCCAGTATGGTACGCTAGCGAGAATGGCCCGCCGAGGATATCCGTCACCGACGCTGGCCGCTCCACAATAGCCAGCATGGTGAGGTCACGGATGATCTCGGAACCCAATCCACCCCGAATGTCCAGCTCCAGTCGCCACGCGCCGGTACCGTCGAACCACAGGGCATCGCCCAGGGATCCGGTAGCCCACACCGGTCCCGAGTCGAAAACGACAAATGGCCGGAACGTCCGACCTATCGGATAGAACTCCGTGCTGGAATATCCACAGCAACGACGGTTGAACTCCCAGAACCCAAGGAGCCCGCTGGTCAGCGGATTGTTCGGATTGAGTTTCGGTATCTCAGGACGCCTCGCCGTTATGGCCATCCTTTACACCTATAGCGTAGCTGTAAGAACCCAACAATTGGCCGTGCTAGATGTGCCGCCACTCTGTGCCGTGAACGGAGTCCGAATGCTAGGCCAAGCCGTGGAAATGGGTATCACAAACTCATACGTTCCAGCATTGACGCCAGCAGACACTCTAGCAATTTCCACCCACGTAGTCCCGTTATCCGGAGAACCCTCGACAGTCAACACAGCAGCAGTCGTGGCTGTCCCCACCTGCTCAATGGTCGCCGTGACGATAATGTGATCCGCCGTGCTCACATCCACAGAGTTCGGATTCGCAATGGTTGTCGTCTGGTTGATCAACGTCTGTGTCTGTGCTTTCGTCGTCATGGAACGCCTCCATACCGTTGCAACGCAAAGCGGATATCCTCTGGAGATGGAGGACGCATCAAGCCGTAGGTTGCTTCCGCCTTTGTGCGCATATCATCCCCAAGTGCCATGATCTCATCATAGGTCGCCTGCGTGATCACCCCATTCACAAGAAACAGGTTAAGAAACGCTTGAGCAGTTGGATGATCAAGATCAATCATGGGAACATCGGACATGGTGTCCTTCAAGGCCAGCGCAGTGATGGCCGCGCCACGCAAGTTGACATCCGTAGCATTTGCAGCAGCATCCACGATCTTTGGATACTCGCCATTCTTCACCAATATGTTGAACAGACTCGCTACCTCCGCATCCTTTCTGCCCACTTTCACCACAGTAGCCATATCCGCAGCAATCTGCTCTGGAGTCTGCCCTACATAATTAGATTGCACGATGTCGTACAATCGCTTATAGTCCATTATCCACCCCCCTTGCGACGGACAAAGAATGGGACAAGGTATGCCCCATGTTCCGCATCCCGACGATGCATACCTACATCATCCTTGTGCACCATCCTTGTCTCACCACAAAAACAACACCTTTCTAGCGCTTCCGTAGGATGGGCCATGGGGAAAGTGTCCAGATGCCAGCAATGCTCTCTTCTATGCGGATGGCTACACATCTGCATCGATATACTCCACCTTGTCCCACTCGAACTTCGGCACGTAGTAGACACGGACATCTCCCGTGCCCATGTGCTCGGCACGCTGGGCAACGTAGACCTGTCCACGATGGTCAACCTCGAACTCGGGAGAGTTGGGCACATAGCCGTCAGCAAAGATGCTCTTCTGCAATGCAGCGTTTGGATTGAAACGAATCACCTGTTCCTCCTGCGCTCTCGACACAAGAACCTGAGCCAAGGATGGATCCGGAGGAATAGGAACCGCATCCCCAGGCGGCCTCGTGCCGCCGTAGTCCCATATAGCATTGTCCCAAGCACTGTTCTCGGGGATCAAATCCAGCATGTCACGGATGTCCAGCGAGCCAAAGGGCTGAGAGAAGTCCCATGTGAAGATCTGCAAGCTGTGGATCCTCCTGTCGTTCATGATGTCATGATACCGCCAGAGCTGATCCATGTATTGCTCGGGTGTCAGCCAACCCTTCCATCCCCAGCGAGACGGAGGCACGTTCGGCGATGTCACGCGCTCCTCAAGGCCACATTCTCCGATGATGATAGGGACATCCCAAGGACACTTGAGAGCACGCCCCGCCATCCAACCCAGATGCATCTCAGGTCCCTGATGAGGCCAATACTCATGCAAAAACAGGATGTGTTGACCCTTGCGGATCGAATCGTACACGGGACGATATGGTTCCCACACAGGCGGCATATCCTTGCCACTATTAGCAGGCCAGCCCACGCTCAAGTTGAGTGCCCCGCCACGAATACCGAGCTTGGTCAACGCATCCAGAAACGCAACGGTGTACTCAACAGTCCTATACACGCCCTGCGCGTAAGGACTGCCAAATCGCTTCGGATCTGGATCATCCCACACCCTCGGCTCATTGATGCCCAACACAACGACCTGCTCATCAGGTACAGGATGCCGCCACCGAGCAAGTTTCTCGGCCCATTCAGCGGCGTGACGCTTTCCGGTTCCCTCCGGATCCCTCATCATATCATCGTGCTGCTCCGACAAAGGATGATCCCTGTACACGATGATCGAATTCGGAGAAAGACGGTACAGCAACGGCACCCTCTCAAATCGGTCAATGATCTTGATGCTCTTGGGAGCAATACGGGATAGGTGCTCCTCATCCCTCTGTCCCCAGTGCGTCGGAATCAGATGTGCAGCAAACTTGTGGTCCCTAGCCATCATTCCTCCAATTCGACCTGACAGTCATACACGAGCTCGCCGTAGAAGACGAGCCCATCCTCATCTGCTTCCGTCTGCCAAGAGAAGAAACACTGCCCATAGTTGGAAACACAACTACTCAGGAAGATCGACGCCGCCACCATCGTCACTGCTAGCGTCTTCATGGCTACCCTCCAGCTCATCCAACAGCTCCTGCAACGCCATGCGCTTTCCCTGCAACACGGCCAATTGCTGTTCCGCCTGACGACGGAATTCATCGATCTGCTTGTCTAGATCGCCAATGCGCTTCCTTAGTGCATCTAATTTCAACATTGCTCAATCCTCCTCTCACACCAGATACGCCGGCAAATAATACGTTGTGCCGCCTATTCTAACTTCCACCCAATCATCCGGCACAACGGATCTCGGATCCTTTGAACTATCCCCCATTGACCATTTGAAATCAATGATACCGTTCAGATTGAAATAGTGCACAGTGTTGTTGGGCCCACTCCATGTCGAGCTACGAGAAGTTACAACCATGCTCCCAGCCTGCAAATTCACATCAAACTTTGGCGCGCCACCGTAAACCCCCCTCCCGCTCTCCAAGTACAATACTCCAGTGTCAGATACATCCTCGTTGTACGCTTTGACAGTAACCTCAAATCTCCCTTTGTGTTCGTATCCTATATCTGGATTCCCAATGGCTTCAATGTGCAATTTGGTAGACAGAGTCCCGAGGTCATCTAGGCCACGCACCCTTATCTCTCCTTGACCGGCCCAAGTGCTCTCTGGATCAACAAGCCAATATATGTGCCCAGATCCTCTTAGAAAGCTCAATCCATCGGAGTCAAGCTCTGCTATCTTAGTCCCCCCACTGAATAGAGAGAGACCAGAAGAATCTGCTACCACAGACCCAGATCCAGCTTTCAGTTTCCCATCTGTTGCGCCTTCCCACTGAATCACATTGTTGTTATACCCAGCAATTCTACCAACGCCGCTCGTATCTGTCCAGAAACGATGACCCGTGAAATTCGAACCAATCGTTCCGGTGCCAATCCTAATCTCTCCCGCGTTCAGCAATCCCATGTCAGCGGAGATTGCTGACAATTGGGCAACATTTATCTTGTCAGATGTCACGGAATTCGCAGCTAGCTCAGATGTCGTAATCGCTCCTGCAGCAATCTCCGCGGATGTGAGAGAATTCGACACGATCTTATCTGCCGTAATCGTTCTCGTCTGTATATTTCCGCCGTCGATGTTGGTAATACCAGATCCATCTCCGACAATGGACATGCTTCCTGTGGAAGGCTTGAAGTGAATATACCCTCCACCAACAATACTCGCATCACCAATGACAAGATCCCCTGGATCCAATGTCAAACCAGCCCAGCTCTTGGTAGCATCCCCCAAGTATAAGCCGAAAGCCCCACGTCCATTCTCCAATCGCGCCCACATTCCCTCATCGTCGACCCATAAAAACTCCCTCGCTGGTGCACGAAACGCAAAAACACTGGATTCCGCAAATACAGGAGCATTGGACTCGTATATGGCACGGATCTCATCAGCAGAAGCCGCACGATCCAACACGACAAGATCATCTACCCATCCATTGTGTGTGTATCCTCCCCCTGGGAAATAGCCAATCTCTATGATATCATACACAACACTCTTCGTGCTCGGCCACGAAGCTGTCGAAACTTGAGTGCCATCCAAGTAAAGAGTAGCATTGCCAGATCCATCCACAGTGATGGCCCAATGCTTCCACGTGTAAGCAGGCCAAGTGTTCCCATCTCCTCCATTCAGGGCAACAGTTTCTCCGGTAGCCAACGCATACGGTTGATCGCCGTCATTCATGTACACAGTGATGCTTGTAGATCTGTCTGGAGTCGCAATGAAGAAATGCCTTCTATCGCCCTGCGATCCAGTCGGCTCAGCCTGTACATCATGGGCGTAGCCAAACCATCCAGCAACCGTGAACGGAACTCTTAGCTCCATATCCGCATACTGAATAGAATAGTCAGTTCGAGTGGAAGCAGATAGATGCGGAGTACCAGCCCAAGAATGGTTCGGCATATCCCCATAAGCGAGAGGGGTTGTGTACGGCTTGTTCTCAAGCTGAGCACCATCAAAATACACCTTGCCCACATAATCAGGTGGAATCCTGAATTGACAACTCACTTTAGACGTACCAACAGGCAATGTCCCATATATGTAGACAAAATTCCACTCTCCAGACTTGATATCTGGAGGATAATATGTCTTAGTTAGGTCAGATATGAAATTGCCGGATGAGTCGTAGCAACGAAGAATCAAGTATATGTGAGACATGTATGAGTCAAAAAACACCCATCCACTCTGAACAAAGACGGCTCCGCTCACAATACTAGGATCAGAGATTGCGGTTGTTGCAATCCCAACATAACCCGTCTGCGTACCATCCAACTCCTGAAATGCAGAATACTTCCCAAATAATCTTCGCTCAGATGTAGTGCCGTAGCTGACCACGCCACCATACGCATTGGCAAAATTCCAGCCAGCAACCGGACCGTTGCTCACAGGAGGGTCATCGTAGCCAAACACAGGATTCGGAATCAAATTCTTCGTCCCAACCGCAATCTGCAACGCCTTGCCGAACTTCCCTGGGCGATATACTTGCGTATTGCTGCTATGGTTCGGCTGCTGCCCTGCATGACCCACAGCAAATCCCGTAAAATCCTCTTCATACGGCAACGGTCCATCGAAATGCACGATCATCTTCGCATCGCTGAGCTGCAACGCATGAGGACCCACCCACCAATCCGCCCGCGCAGGACCACTCACATCCAACGCAAACTGGTTATCAGGCGCACGGTTGATCCCAACGTTCTGCTGCGACACGTCAACAAAGAGAACCCCGGGTGTGGAGTAAGCCGCACCTACGGTCAGATCCTCGGCAATGTCCGCCGCGCCATTCACGCCCAAGGCATTACTGATGTTGACAGAGCCAACAACGTCAAGCTGCACGTTTGGCGTCAATGTACCTATGCCTACTCTGCCATCACCTAGGATGGACACGGCGTCCACCCTGCTCGCCCACCCATTCTGGAGCGATGTCACAAATCGGATTGCCTCGCCTGCCCCCGTCACATCCGACGCGAGAACAAGGCGTTCGGACGAACCCGCTATACCTCCGCCACTCAACACAGCACTCGCCGATTCTCCTCCACCGATGACAGTCAAACCGCCTGCGCCGATGTAGGAAGCATCGCCGCTCAGCTCATCCGTGAAACGAGCCCATATATCGCCAGCAGGAGTGAGATAGTAGCGTCCCGTGCGGATATCTCGTGACACAGAGAAGTCGCCGTTCTCGCTGATCCGTCCAATCTCTGTGGATAAAGTGCCTCCTCCGTCCTTTCCGAATACCAGCGCGGCGTTCGTTGTGTTGTTGTCACTGTCAATGTTGATCCGCAGGCTCCCAGGGGCAGACACAGCTCCAGCAGGATCCAACGACACACCGCCGCCCCAGTTATGCACCGCAGACCAGTTGAACGAGTATCCCTGATTGACCTGCACCGCATCCGAGACAATCTGGAGGCTCGCTCCGACATTCACATCCAAGGTCACATCGGCAGAAAGAGATCCCCCACCGACGAGACCTTGACCCGCAATCACCTGCCTCGACGTGCGAACCACGGTGGAATCCACGGCTACTGCATCGGACACAATCTGGATCCCATCGCCGACATTGACCGACAAGGTGAGCGTGCTCGCTCCTGCGACAGATGAGAGTCCATTTCCACCCACAATCTGTATCAGGTCGGACGGATCCGGAGACACCGTGCTGCCCACATCATCCTTCAGGCCGACAAAGGCATTATGATGTGAATCCGCACTGGCAACATGCGAATCATAAGAGGATTTTAGCGAAGCAACATCGACCCCGTCCACAAGACCGCCAACGATGATGTCGTTCTCCACATTCAAGTTTGCTACGCCCCCTACGCCACTGTTTAAGACGAAAAGGGTCGTGGTCGCATTGTCCACCTTAGGATCAATGGTCATATCCCCAGGATGGGACCACGTAGATCCGGAAAACGTCCCCGCACTGACGTTCGCATCCACCGTGTCCGCGTAGATGACGCTCAACCTTCTACTCGGAGAACCTATATTGTACGCCTTGTCCGCATCCGGCGTGATGTTGCCACCTATCTGGGTGTCGCCACGAGCATACATGAAATAAGATCGTAGTTTCTCAACAAGCTTGGGAATAGTCAATGCAGGCATATCATGTATCCATATCTATGTATTGCGACACAATCTCGATCGGATCCGTGTACTCGAGAGGAGTAACCTGTACATCACCGTTCGGAAAAGACACAGTCACAGACCCCACATCCATGACTATATCTCTTCCATATCTGGACTCCTGCACGTGCAACCTGTCCAGAGGACGAACCCACCACGGTGGAACACTGCTGCCCAACAATCCGCCTAGCCAGACTCTATGCCCAAGACGAACCCGACCAGAGAAAATGGTCTTGGTCTTCAGCTTCGAGCGCCATTCCGCGATAATCCTAGCCTGACCTGCCTCATCCAATGACTCGACATACTCCCTGATACCATCCCTAGCATAGGATAACAGGTCGTACACGGGCGTCGTATATAGAACAACGCCATCCTGCGTGTACGTGATGGACAGCTTATTGTATTTGCCAGAGAGGCCACGAACTACAGAATCCGCCTCCAGATCCACATCCGCATCCTTGGCGGAGATATAGTAGTCTACCGTGTAATCATCGCCTGCTCGGCGCGTCAAGTACAATCTCTGGCCCCATATCTGAAGATACAGCGCCTCCGGTGCCAACGGCATCGCGCCTACTTCGAGCACTCTCATGACAGCATCATAGGCAACGGGCACCGTCTCGCTGAAATTGAATGGACCGATACCGCCCGAAGATGTCTGAGCATTGGCAAGCTCGTAAATGAACGTGTTCGTCCCCGAATCAAATACCTTCCTGTCCACAAACCCGCCATACCCAAGAGAGAGATGTGTTGGACTGGACACCAAGATGTCCATGAGAACATCACGCGTCGTCGCTGTCGCTGACCAATCAACATCGTACCGATATGTCTTCAGCATCTCTATGAGACCAACAGCGACCACAGAAACCCTGCGATCAGATATGGATATCTCATCTATGACCCCAAACCATACGTCTCTGCCTGAACCATCGGAGATCCTGATCGCATCGCCAACCACATCCTCGCTTACCTTGAAGCCATGTCCGGAGAAAGGATGTATCTCTAGCTCGGCACGAATTGGTCCGCCCATAGCACGAAACTCGACACTTCCATCCACAACACGCCCAAGAACTCCCAGATCAGAAAATCCGAGTCCACTATTTCTGTGAACAACGATAAACTGATCGCCCACGGACGGCACGTATGGCATTGGATCCGCAACCGTGACCTGCGTGATATACCCGCCAGACGTGACCGTGGACACAACCGTGCTGCCGTAGTTGACGTTCAAACCAGATATGAAGACAAAATCATCCCCAGTGTCAACCCAAGTCAATGTGCTTCCATCAATGTTGAAAACCGTGTCCGTCGAGCCAGCTCCAATACCCAAGCTCTTGACGCGGCCATCTTCGTAGTTGTACGCAAACGATCTGGAGACAAGATGAGCGTAGAAAGCCATGGATCAATACCTAGGATACAGAAGCCTGTCCTGCACGTATACGTCCAATATGTTCTTGTTCGGATCTGGCTGTTGCACAGGGTCGCTGATGGACCGATAGCCATAATACATGCTGCCGCGCATCGGTCTCACCACCACATAGTTTCGCACTCCACCCACCAACGCAGGAGGAACTCCGAACGCTGACATGGGCAACACCGATACAGGCCGATATGAATCAGACAAGCCCGAGATATCCTCGTCCGTAATGAACACAGATCCCACATACGGATTATCAATATCCAGAGAAGACAGCACGATCCTTCCCAGTGACTCACCCCACACGCCGACAAACGTGCTTACATCATCCTGAGCGGACAGAAGCATGATACCGTTCACGTAAGCGTTGTTCCTTGGAGCCGAATAGTGCGTTCTCACAAAGATCTCGATCTCGAATACAGCGTGCCCCCTCGGATTCATCATCAACGGGTTGCCAAACGCAGTGAAATCAAGGACGGTCAGCACGGTAAACCCATCCGTGTAACCACTGCTGTCATGAGCGACCCAAGGAGTGTAGTACGCATTGGATTCAACAGCACGCCACAGACCATCGTTCGGATATGACGACGGCGACGACGAATACCTTCCCACGGACACTGGCTTCACCTTGGCACGCCACTCTGTCATGACACCGTTGTCCGTGTTGTGCAACAATGCCAAGTAATATCTGCCCCGCGCGGCCACAGGGACATTGACCCAGCACTTGGCAATGCTCACTCCATTCTCGAAGTAATCCGGCGTAGCTGTCGTCGGCTCAAGACTAGCCGTGCCACCCGTGTAATTCAACTCGTATTGATGCCATGGTATCTTCCAAGTAGATGCTGAGGACGGATTGGCAGTGAAGGTGATCTTGGGTTGAGACACACCCCCTGGCCACGGACTGATATTCAGAGATATCGCCTCATTCACCGTAATGGGAATATAATTGGACCAAGCTGCCGTGCTGTTCCTCGCATAGCGGAAGTTGCCCACCCCATCACAGTCAATCATCAGATAGTCGTCAGTCCGCAGATTTGTGGGCGTCTCCAGAGGAGTCGTAGCTGTCACGAAAAACGGAGGCGGAGTTGTCGTGCCAACCGTCTGGATCGGATACCCAGGGAACTCCCATATTGGATTCCCAGCAAACCTAGACACGATGATGGCACTCCCCGTCTCATGCGTGATATACATCTTCATGCCCGTCTTCACGGGAGCTACATCCTTCATATCTAGATAGAAACTGTACCACATGCCTCCGTATGGATACCATCTCGTCCCTGCCAATGTATTGATGTTGTATATGCTTGCCGACCTCACGTAAGGGGCCGATATACATGTCGGCTCAACCGTTAGCTCGACATCTACGGCGTCGAGTACAAATCCCCCCTGTTCATCCCTGAACAACTCGACATCGGAAAACCTCAGAGCAGGATGTTCTATGTGACCCCTGATAACATTCCATGCATATACCCTGTTCCCCCAAGTAGTCGTGCTGGCCGCTCCACCCTCCATGTTCCCAGACACAGTCACGTCGCCAGCGCTCACCGACATCGCGAGCACCGTGCCACGCATACCCGTAAAAATATCATTGTCCGTATCGCCGTACTCAATCATGCCCGAAGCATAGCCTATGTTCTCGCGATGATATGGATCGTTCGCGAGAGCGACAACATTTGCTATCCTACTCAGCTCAGCAAATATATAATCTTCCGAAATGCCAGCCGGCGCTCTCAGCCTAAAGGAAAAACGCACCGTCCGAGGCGCATATTGACCATCCCTGCCCAAGCGCGGCGGACTGATGGAGAAGGATCCATCAATCAACTCCTTGTCCACAAAGTTCGTCGTAGTACTCTCCCTCTCAGAGAAAAAAACAACCTTCTCCTCAGTTGTCAGGGCAGATGCACTGTTGTACCCAACTGAAACAAGCTCAAGATGCACAAGACCCATGTCTACGCTCCTGCCAAGAGGATCTGCCTAGAGATCTTCCTCGCTGCTTCCTCGATGTCCACATCGTCATCCACGTAGAAGTTGTTCACCATGTTCACCACAACGCCATCGCGAGCCCTATCCGGCTTGCTCACATCCGGAGCCAACAACGAGCCAATGGACGCAGGTTCCAACGCGCCAATCAATCCATCCTTTTCACCTAGTCCGACCGGAGGAACGGCCCTCTTGCTGCGACCGCCAAAGCCGCCTCCACCACCGCCTCCGCCGCCACCCCCGTCTCCTCCATCATCTCCTTTCGGGATGTTATCGTTGATAATCCTACTTATTGCATCCTTTATCTTCTGACCCAGCCAAGTGATAAAGCCCTGCCAAGCAGAACTGATGCCAGACTTGATCCAATCCACAATCGCTTCGCCCAGATCGCTGGCAGCGGTCAATATAATATTGGTCGGATCCTCCTTGAAACGAGTCCACCAATCCGAGAATGAAGCGGCTATGATGGCGAACGCATTCCTGAGTTCCCATATCTTGCCAGTGATCCCACCGATAATTGTAACACCGATGCCCTTGGACCTGTTCTCAATATCAGACTTTGATTCCTCATACCAATCAATCAGAGCACCGAGTATGGCACCGAAAGCTGTGTAATTTCCGGTTATGAGCGCAACAATTCCGGCCAAGATGGCCTGAGCAATGATACGACCTTGTTCGTCAAGGCCGGACTCGCCATCTCCCCTGTACCACTCCACAATCGCATCGATGAACGCAGAGAACTCCTCGTATCTCTCATTCAGCCAGTTCTTGAATCCTCCTACAACGGTCTCGGAGAAAGACTTCCCGAAATCCTCAATATCTTGCTTCCTTCTCGAAAACCAGTCCTTCATCCCAGCGAAGATGGATCCAGCAGCCAACAACCCGCTCTTGCGAGCATCCGGTCCACCAAATCCGCCCTTTCCGCCTCCTCCAACTCCACCGCCGCCGATGCCGAACAAGTTGTCCCGCCACTTCTTCAGCTTGCCACCTATATCTCCTTCCTTGAAACCTTCCCACATGGCGATAGCGAGATCGTACCAAGCTCTTCTCGCCTTATTCAAGGGAGAATCCCCCTCGCCACCCGTGATCGCATCCTCAACAGCCTTCTTGACCTTTCCCTTCAGGTCGCCTTCCTTCAGTCCTTCGTATACAGCAATAGCAAGATCGGTGCCAAACTTGGCCGCAACACCGGCCAAAGGATTGCCGGCAAAGAAAATGGTCTTCATTATACTGCCTTGCAACCTGCCGAACGCTTTCGCCAGACTCTCGCTCGCACTTTCAAGGGTCTCATCGCTCTTGCCGATTATCGTGTCGACCAAGTTAGTTAAACCATCCCTGAACTCATCTATGCTGTCCTTGAGATCAGGCCACTGAAATTTGAACCATCCAGCCAGCGCAGCCAGAAATATCAGCAGTCCAAATGCAGTTGCAAGAGAGCCTCCTATGCCAAACGCAGCCAATATAGAACCTACTCCACGACCGATAGCGAGCAACGCGCCGCCGGTACCCAGCAGGGCTCTCCAACCCAGTCCTGCAATCCTGCTGACGACGGATATCACTGCGTTCATGACACCCAGCCCGAAGACGACCGAGGATCTCGCGAACAATATGATACCCGACACAATCCAAGCCAATCCGCCGTACAGAAGCCTGCCGATCCACACCAGCGCACCAAGACCCAATCTGCCAATACCAGCGAGCAAGGACAGAACACCACGCAGGACAAACATGCCAAACAGGACGCCGAACCCACCAAACGCTCTAACTCCGGTCCACAACATCCCCAAGAACCTGCCGATGCCCGTAACCCTGCCCAAGAACATGCCCAAGCCACCCAGCCACTTCAGGACATTCCAGATGGAGATCAGCATTCCAATGCTGGAACGGAGAGTCTTGTAGAGGAACAACGCACCAAATAAGGCGCCGAGAGCCTTCGCAATATCGCTGATGTTGACTGACGTGTCTCCGCCGTCCTCCCCACCTGACATGGCATCCATGGCTCTCTCCAGCAACTCGATCCATTGCCCATCGCTGAAGAGATCCTTGAGATCCCTGATCACATCGACAAAGTCCATCACGGATCTAACAATGCCGTCAATCCGGCGACGAAGCTCGAGGCCCTTCTCGTAGAACAGTTCAGAGAAACCAGATCCTTCAAGAATGCCCTCGATGTCCTCCGCAGGAAGCATTTCCCTCAGCTTCTCGGCATCCTCATCCGAGATACCAAGGACAGCAGAGAGAGGATCCTCCTTCATGAGTCCCGCAATGAAGGACTTCACCTTCGCCTCCGCCTCCGCAACCTTCTGCATGAAACGACCGACCTCCTCGGTCGCAAACTCAAAGGGCTCGGCGAGGATGTCCTTCAACCTACCCAGGGAGAACTCGAATCCGTCAATGGGGATGATGTCATCCACCTTGGGCTTCTCGACCTTGGCAACGGCAGCCTTGGTCGCTTGCTGGATCATCTGCGCAATGGTCTCGATAATCTGTTCCACCTTGCGCAGCTCGTCGCGGAGCACATCGACGCGCTCCTCGGCAGCCTTCTCCTCATCCCTGAGCTGTCTCTTACGTGCCGCCGCACGGATCTTGGCCTGACGGATTAAGGCAGCACGTTCCTCCAATGTCAGATCACGTCGCTGAGATATCTCGAGGATCTCATCCTGCAAGCGCTGGTCGATCTCCTCGAGTTCACGACGCACTTCGGCGAGACGCTTGGTTTCCGAGACGAGATCTGATTGCAGTCCTATCGCGGTGCGTATATCCTCAGCGAACTGCCCAACCGCTCCACTGACCTTCGCCCAAGCACTGTCCACGCTGATCCCAGCGCCAGTTATTGCACCGACAAGCTCACCGATCCCCTCAATGGCTTTGGCGACGTTCTTGCCAGCTTCATCCGGCTTCATCCTATTGAGACGAGCTACCGCCGAGGCAGCCGTGCGAACAATTGATGTCAGCCTGCCAAACGCATCTCCCCACTCCAGAGGCATCTGTCGCAATGACCTCTCAAACGCCTCGCTGACAATTCCAGCATAACGTATGATGCCATCCACGCTGGCAGACGCAAATCCCTCGACGAACGCCTCTGCAGTCCTCCTGCCCCACTCATCGATCTCAGAGAGAGGACCTTCCTTGGGAGGCGATTCAGCCCTGAAAAATCTCGCAATGGCTTCCAAGAACTGCTGCACCACGCCAATTGCATACTGCACAGCAGACGAGAATCCATCCGCGAATGCCGTGGCAGCGTTGCTTCCCCAGACAAACATATTGCGGATGAAGCCAAAGAACAAATTCCTCGCGCTGTCGCTGAACATGAGGATAGCAGCAGCAGCAGCGACCAGAGCTACAGGAAGTCCGCCAACGACATTGATCAGAACGCCCACCACACCAGCCAGACGGATGGGCAGAGTCATGATGGAGAACATGGCGCTGGCCAAGGCCACAAAGCCAGACGCCATCATGCCGAGGAAGAACAGCGTGGAACCAAATGCCAGCATCAGCGGTCCCAGAACCGTGGCCAACAGAGTGAACCCAACCACGGCAAGCTTGGTCTCCTCGCTCAACATCTCGAAGCGACGAGCCAGCTCGCGAACGGCCGGAACCGCATAGGTGAGGATCTTGGTGATCTGGGGAAGAAGAACCTTGCCAATGGAGATGGACAACAGGTTGATGTTGTTCCGCAGCAGCTTGAGCTGGTTCTTCACGCCATCCATCGCCCTCGAGAACTCAATCTGGAGCGATGTCGCATCTGCAAAGGCGCTCTCGGATATCCGTATCTTCTCGGCGACCCGATCCACGCCCGTGCCAGCAGCAGCCATAATGGAGACGATCTTCGCGCCCGTCTCGCCGAACAATTGAGCCGCCGCAGCCGCTCGCAAAGACTCGCTCTCGATGTTGCCGATTGCCTCGGCTACAGCCAAGAAGACCTCAGTAGGATTCTCATCTATCAGCGCCCTGAACTGCTCTACAGGCAATCCGACCGCCTTGCCCACATCCACCGCATTGGTCGCTAGCTCGGATAGCGCCCTGTTCAACTGAGTGCCACCACGCTCCGCGCTGGCAGCCGTCTCGACCACGGCACCCGCAAGGCCGATCAACTGCTCCACGGGCATCCCGATGGCCGCGGCAGCAGGAGCAGCACGCACCACAGCGGACAGAATCTGCGACTCGGTCGCCGCAGTGGCCTGACCCACCTCATTCAAGGCACTGCCTACAGCGTTCAGGAAACGATAGTATTCCTCCCCGCTCTTCGCCCCCCTGTAGAACAGAGCGGTCAGACGAGCAAGGGCCTTGGCAGCATCCTCGGCCTCAAGGTCCGTAGCCACCTCGAGCTTGGCTACCACATCCGTGAACGCTGTCAGAGCCGCTGTGCCTCTGAGACCAAGGCGAGCCGCCATCTCAGCCATCTTGCCGAGCTCTACCACAGTCTGAGGAACCGTAGCAGACATCTGCGTCAATGCATCCCCGAGCTTCCTCATCTCGTCAGTTGTCAAACCCGCAGCCTTCCGGATCTCGATCAGCACCTCGTCGAAATCCAGCATCAGGTTGATGGATGACTGCAGGAAAGATCGAAGAGGAAGCGTCACGAACACGGACAACATAACGCCCGCATTCTGCAACGCCTGACCAACCATGCGAACGCCGCCAAACACATCGTGCAACGTGGACCGAAATCTCCTCAGTCCAGCATCCACCTTGTCCAACACGGCATTCATGCTGACAAAGCCGCGTCCGAGCTTCTCTGTGCTCATCGCGACCCTGTCCAAGCCACTGCGAGCCTTATCCCCAGCAGATCTCAGCCTGTTGAAACCCTTGACAAGGTTATCAACGCCAGCCAAGTTGGACTTGGTTACAATACTGATGACGACGTTCTTCTGGTTGGATGCCATGCTACAGAATTCCCCTCCTGCGCAGAGACTCCTTCAGAATGTTGATGTTCCTCCTCATGTCGCGCAGAGCTTTCTTGGCCGCATTGTGTTGCCTATTCGCCGCATCCCTACTCTGTGGCGTGTGGCACATAGAAGCCACAAATAGTTCCCACTGCCGCCTCTCGTACTCCACAACCCTATATCGGTATATCAGCCGTGACAACGCCCTGTAGCCCATGTCCAGAGCATCGCCACGGCTGATACCCACCTCCACCATAGCTATCTCTACAAGCTGCGCTAGCCCTGAATTCGGGAAGCAATTAACGTAAAATTTCTAATTACCCTCTGCAGATCAATGGCATCGAGGAGAGCAACCAGACCCTCTGTGATCCACCCAAGATCAAAGTTCTCCCGAACCCATTCCTCATCCTTGCCACTGACAAGCTGCCCAAGCTCAACCAAGGCATTGCCGTCAACAGCCATGAGCAAGGCAGAGATCAGCGCGATGTTGTCCACATCATCTAGGCCGGACAGGGACTCACTGGCGCCACGGAAGTAGCGACCAATAATGTTCGTCAACCCAGCCACCTGCTCAGGGGATACACGCCCAACAACAATCTCTTCATCGCCCACCTGAATAGTCGCCATCACTTCCTCCTGTCTGAATTTACTACATCGAGATTCGAGTCAGTTGCCCAGTCCCCGTGAAGGACAAGCTCAAGGTCACGAAATCATCCGCAGGAACCTGTTCGCTCATGTCCACGAAAGCATTGCCGTACCAATACTTGTTCAGATTGTTTCGGTCCTCGTACAGGACAATCTGCGCAGCGGTGTTGGCAAACGCAGCGGTGATCGGGGACTCATCCGCATTGTCGTAGTACCCATCGATGGAACCACTCCAAGAGCGATACCCAGGGATCTGATCCGTCCAACTCCCCGCGGCAGGATTAGACGTGAAAACACGAGCCTCACGGTACTCGCGGCTGATGTCGAGACTCCAGCTATTTCGCTGAGGCATCTCCACACCACCCACGTAGACAAGGGCATTCTCGCCACCGGTGACTGCCATATTCTACCTCCTCAACAACTTCAGTGCATCATCCCAAATATCCAACATCCGAGATACGTTCGTGTCGTACTTTCTGCTCTCGATCGCGCTCCTCGCCCTACGCGCTATATCCGTCCAAGCATCCCTGTCTTGGACAACGTCCCTCGCAAGCCCAACAGCATCCTCCACATTGCTGTACAACAGCACGGCATCCTTCCCAATCTCATCTAGCTCAGGCCTGTGATCAGTCAACACAACACAACCGCAAGCCATAGCTTCCACAACCCTCGGGGAGACAGCGTGCGGCGGATACCTATACGTCTGCGACTCATCCAGCACAGAGCCCATCTCCCTGTGCTTGTTCAAACAGATCTTCGACCTCCGATACAGCTTAGCCAACTCGTCGTTGGACACGTTGCCAAAGGAAAGATCAACATCGTTTCCCAGATCAGATCCACCAAAGACGCACACCATATCCCCCCAGTCCGCCTTCAGATACGGAACTCTCTCGGGATATACGGTGCCTACAAAGAGCAGATCGATGTCCTTGCTGTCATAGTCCAAATTTGGACTATGGACCTCCGGATCATAGGCGTGCGGCATCCAGTAGACCATCTTGGATCCGTCGGGATCGAACTCAGACACCGCATAGGCATCGTTCACAAAGACCACATGCGCGTATTTGCGCATATCCTCGAATCCCGTGGCACTGTACGGCTCCTCCGTCATGTGTATGGAGACAACGAACGGATCCGCCATGGATTCAGACAGCCTTCTCAGGCGGGCCATCAGGTGATGACCGAACAAGCTCCCATCCACCACATGAACTACATCGGGAAGCGTATCCGCCACAGCCCCCAACACATCCATCACCGTAGAACCAATTACGCTCACCGTGTAGCTGAGGCCGAGATCCTCTATTGACCTCTTTCCAATCTGATGGTACGTAATGCGTGAATGTGAAGCGAACCCAAAGGAATCAACATCCAGCCTGTCCAGAGCTCTCAGCGTGTACCAATATATGTCAAATGTACTCGTCGTCGGCCCCGGGGCCACCACCATCGTTCGCATCAGCGCCTAGCCTCCTGTACACAATGTAGTCCCCGTCCTCGTCCACACGCTCAAAGCCCACGAAGAGATCGTCATCCGTACCCAGATCCACATGGATCCTCAGGATGCCGCCCTCTGCCACCACACGGTGAAACTTCGGTCCAACCATGTGCATGGGCCACGGAGTCGGATCAACCGTCACCTCATCAAACACAACGTCCTCGCCACGCAGAACGGCACGAATCGCTTCGATCCCATCCATAGTATCACCAGCAGATTTCTTCTTCTTCTTACCCCTCTTCTTGCCCTTCTTCTTGTTTTTCATCATCCTGTCTCCACCTGAAAGTCTATGGGAACGACGTAGTAGTAACGGTCACTGCGAACGTACTGGATCACAGGACCTGCCCCAACCCTGCGCACCACGTAGTTCTTGAACATCCCAGAGGAACTGATGTTGTCTAACGCTTCCTGCACCATGGACACGGCCCTGCTATACGCTCCAACCAGATCAGACCCATCTACCTCGGAGAACACGTTGGCCATCACAGAGTAGATCATGCGCCTATCGACAAAACGACTTCCAACGGAATCGGCCGTGTCATAAGCAACTACGCAACCCACGCTGTACCCGCCGGTCGCCATCGCGCTGACAACAGCAAGCTCATCGCCAATGACGACATTTCCTCCATCCAATCCGGTCACATAAGACTGCATATACGCCTTGACCGTGTTGGCCAGATCAATCCAACTCACTCAGGACCTCCTCCCACGCCTTCTCCATGTCGGTACCGCCAACCTCAGATCTTTCAACAAGAGAAAACGCCACTTCCCGATACTCGTATGCACGCTTGCCCTTGGGAGGCAAAGCAACCAGCGTGGATCGTCCTGTCTTCCCAAGCCCTCTCTTTGTCTTAATCGCCCTCTGGATGGCATACATCGTTCTCTCAAAATCCTTCTCGTCGAGATCCCTCAACTCGGGCTTCCTTCTCGCCCACGCCTTCAGATCCTCTATGGATGGAATACCCTCATCCAGCTTGCCATCAGGCAGTATGGACACACCATACGGCTCAGTTGTGTAGATATCGGACCAGTTCTCCCTCAGATCGCACCCGAACGAATTGGCAAGCCTACCACTCCTCGTTATAGGCCTGAGAGCAACTCTGATGGCTCTGACAATCCTCTCAGACAGCCTGCGCAGTCCAAGGCGAGCAACCCTGGGATGGATCTCCCTGATCGCGTGGCCGATAGCAAGCCGTCTTGCGCCAAAAACATACATCACGGCTACCATGGAGCCACGCCTCAGCCTCCCCGAAAGAGCCCCCTTGAACTCATCCCCATATCTCTCAGCTATCCTTCTGCCAAGACCAGCAATCCCTTCATCATCGCGCATTGAACTTCCCTCTCGGCAGCAGGGACTCCACAATCTGGATGACGCGCTTGTGGGCAGCAGGAGAAAGAGCTCTCAGGTCATTCTCGTTCCTCTCACCCGAGACAAACGTCTGAAATCTCACAAGACCACCCTGCGTCTTCTTGATCGTCGCCAACTCCCTGATCACCAGCGCGATTGCATTGGCAACCACATTGTCCGGATCCTTCGTGGTGTACGTCACCTCGACGTTGGCAATGCCGACGGGAAACACATCCATCTCGACATGCGGATTCACGGCAATCTTGTCCACGAGGACGACGTACAGCTCCGTGTTGGTGTACAGATTACTTGGTATAACAGCGTCCTCGACCTTGAGCTGAGACACGAAATCAATAGGAGGACGACTCACCCTAATGTAGCGAGTTCCGTTCCCATTCAGCTTCTCGGTGACCTGAACCGGCTGTACGGCACTCTCTCCGACACGACGACGGATGAGGTCCACAGCAAAATCGTACCACCTGTCGTCCAACTCCTGAACGGTCAGGCCACACATATCGGCTACATAGTCCGCGCTGACAATCTCCCAAGCCATTCGGTCCCCCAAGGAGGATCTGGGGGAAGGACGATGGAAACCGTCCCTCCCCCGACGATATCATTAGCCAGCTCGCACGTTCCGGATGATGACATTCACCACGGGCTGTTGCACAACCAGAGCGGTGAAGGACTCAATCATGAAATCGAACGAGCTCTTTCGAGTAGCAAGCGGAGTCAGGGTCACGAACTCCTCGGTCTGCTCACCCAGAGGCGACACACCACCAGCCAGATAGAGACCCCGATCCCGACTCAGATTCACGAGGTAAACAGTCTCATCCACGACGCCGGACACGACCTGCAACGGCTTGATCTGAGCCACAGGAGTCTTGGTCCCATCATCGCTGTAAGACGTGACATTCCCCGTGGGGGCGCCGTTGGTGTAGGTCTTGGCAGGGATCACATCCAGCAGCTCGAGATTGCCGGAAACGGTACCACGCCACACCTTGTACAGAACCGCATTCGGATCCGCGGTCCAAGTCAAGTTAGTGGTGTTGTTGCCGGTGCCCAGAGTCACATTCGCCTCGGCGCCAACAGTCTGCTCCCCGTACATAGTCACGCTGCTGATAGCGTAGTAGTAGGTCCCATCCGGAACCGTGCCGCCCGCAGCAGCCGTAGCGGTTACAGCAGGAGAAGTAGTGGTATTCGCGGGCCGAACGAACCCACTGGGCAGCAGAGGAACACCCCGATAGGTCGCTACACGGAAACCGCCCTCGATCTCCACCTCGGACACGGTCCGCTGGATCCGAGTAAGCAGAGAAGTAACACGGCTGATCATCTGCGGAGACATCACGAAAGCTTTCGGATCCCGCATGACGCCACGGTAGACCTCGACCGTGTCCAGAGCATTGTCGAGGTCAGAGAGGGTCAACGCAGCAGCCGGAGCGAAGATATTGTTCGCCAGAGCCGTGCTATCCTCCCGCATGAACTGCTCGAGACCCTTCATCTGCAAGGCATCGGCCGTGTCACCCCACAGAATCTGGTTCTCGAACACATCCGTAAGACTCGCCATGCTGCCGTCGATCTCAGCAGCCAGCGCATCGATGAACTGTTCCGTGAAACGCTGGGTGAATCCGGTCACAGAACCCCAGCTTCGAAGAACCTTGATATCCACCGACTTCCGTTGATAGCTGCTATTGCTGAACTGCGGATCCGTGCCCTCCGCCTCAACCCAAGCATTGGGCAGGGCAGTCCGGACCACATACTGGTGCGGAGTGGAAGTCACACCACGCCGCGGCAGCATAGCGAAGAGCGGAGATGCCTTCTGAAGATATTCAACAAGGGCGGGCGATAGATCCTCGGGAAACAGAGCAGAACCGGTCGCCGAAGTCAATGCATTCTTGATATACGTGCTCATATTCACATTCCTCCAACATTAAGATTCAAAAATCATCTTTGCGACACGCTCGGCAATGACACGGACATCTCCGTCCGAGATCTGCTTCTCCGTGTCCTTCTCGACAGTACGCCGAGCCACACGAGATCGGCCACCGCGGAGCTTCTTCGCAATCCTGTCGGCGACTGTGTCGAGGAACTTCTCATCTGAGAAGATGGCAGCCATGACCTCGATCGCATCTAGGGCTTCCATCTCACCGTCATCCTCATCGCCAGAGATAGCCGAGAGCTTCTCATCCACAACAAGGGAGAACTTCTCGGTCATTTTCTCCGCGAAAGCCGACATCTCAGCACGAACACATTCCGACACAACATCCTTCAGAACATCCATATCGTGCTGAACAACGAAGACCATCACATCATCGCTCTCGCCCTCCTTTTCATCCACGCTCTCAACGTAAGCCGGATCAGCATGAGTCTCCATCTCGACCTTCTCGTCAACATGGACCTCAGCCACGACATCCTCTTCAACCTCCGCTTCCCCGACCTCGACGGACTTCACAACCTTATCCACGGAAGGAAGTTCCATAATCTCTCCGTCGGAACCAAAATACTTGGTCAGAGTAGCAAAACGAGCACGAGGATTCGCAGGGCGATCCACGATGCTCACCTCAATTAGGGCACAGTCCGTGATCTCCACCACAAAGCCCACATCCTCGACCATCTTTCGGACCGCACCGGTAACGCCAGCGAACTTCTCCTCCGGAACATCCTCGAGGTCGACAAGGCGAAAATCCGTGACCAGAATGCCAACGCTGAACCCATTGTACACACCCTTCATCACAAGGTCCCAGACCTCGTCGTCCATGATCTGGGCCTCGATGTAGTTCCAAGGCTCGCCGCCAACACGGATAGCCTTGCCAACGGGACGACCATGCATATCACGGATATTCATCCACTCCTTATACTCCTCAATCGCCTTCTCCATGGCCTCCCGAGAGATCATGTGGCCGTACTCGTCCACAAGATCATCCGTGAAGAAACCGCCCACGATGCGTTCATCCTCGGAGAGGATGCCATCCATGGACTTGTAAACAGACTTTCCGTACTTCATTCCTCTCCCCCATATACTCTACTGAAACCAGCGACCCTGCGACATTCCTCGATGATCTCCCTCATCCTCTTCCTAGGAATTCCAGTCTTCCTAGACCACCTGACATAGGAATTCCCCACGATGTCAACAAAGTCCTCCGCCAAAATGTCCTTTACACCGCCGCCAAAATCCTGAACAGGGCCCTCCCACACGGCAAGAATCCTGTTCAGCTCATCCTCGCTCCCGATGATGTCGCCGACGCACAGACTCAGCATGACAACCCTCCTGCGCATATATTATACCACATATTTCATGAAATGTCAATGTATTCAGCCAACCTTATTCACCATAGATCGACGGGCAGCACGCTTGAACTCCTCAGCGATCTCATTGGCAATATTGGTCAGCCTATCCGACACATACCAGACCTTGGTCGCGCCACAATCAGGACAATGCACGATCACCTTGTTCCCATCCACGACAACCCTGTCCACGTCAGCAGTAAGCACGCCGTTCTCGATGGATCCGAGACTCGTGCCGCACGCGACGCAATCCCATCCTCTAGTCGCACTCATATTCATACCCCTTTTCTACAGCATCCATGATCTGCCTGAACACTTCTTCCACAATCTCAGGATCTTCTACACCATCAATTCTGTCCTCGATCAGCTCAGCAATGGGCCTAGGGACATGCCTCACGAAAAACTTGCGCTTAGCACGCTTCCCCTGACGAATGCGTTTCTCGAAGCGCATCCACTGCCTCAATTCACGAAGAACATCCTTGCTCGTGTCCTCCTCATCCCTGGGCGGCCTTTCGGGTTCTGGAATGTCGGATTCGCCATCTCCTGCCACACGCGAGGGAGCACGTCCCTGGGTTGGATCCACATATACATCGCCACCATCCCTGGGAGGCATTCCCTTCTGAGCCCTCGCCTCGTTCGGACTGATGACGCCGGTTTGGATCTCCCGCATGTTGACCGTCGCTCGCTCCAGCGCGTTGAGAAAATCGGGTTGACGGAACTTGAAACAGAGACGGTCTTCGCCGAACAGCCTCCAGATAACCTGATCCGTGATCACCTCCTCCATGACACGGAGAATGGGACCCTGAGCAGCCTCGAAGAAGTCCCGCCTCGACTCCCTCATGTTGGCCTTGGTCGCATTGGCCGTGATCCCAAGCTTGTTCGTGTTGACTCCCGTGACCGATGCGACCTCATCTCTGCTGAACTCTCTCCCTCCCAGATATGGAGCATCCTCGTCAGATAGAGATGCTGTCGGCTTCCAGTTCACGGTTCCACGGATCGCCACGATGTTTCTGCCGTAATTCCTCGACCCCGTGTAACGTTCATCCAGCAAGTTGAGGAAGAACTCGAAGTCCTCGTCCGAGACGTTCGGGTCCACCTCCCAAACCCCGTTGTACGGAGCATTGATGTTCTCAAAGATCTCCCTGTAGGATATCCCAGCATGGATATCAGCAGGAATGACCACGTCCAGCAACGCATCATACTCGCTGTCCCCCCACGGAGCTCCTTCCCGCCACGGCATCACGAAGTAGACGATGTCACCGACCTCGTACTCAACCTGACCGCCCGTCCACAGATGAGCCGTAAAAGCAGGCGACTCCAGATACCCGTCGTCGTCTACATTGGGAACAATGTACCCAGGAATCACATCAAATCCGGTAGGCACCCCATCATCGTCATACAGGATCTCCCAAGCCGCTTGTCCATGCAACTTGAGATTCGCAGCCGTGTACATGAGCTTAGAGCCAGTAGTGATGTAGTCCCTCACATGGACGTAGTCCTTGTAACGATCCTCGAAGAAGGACCGAATGGGCTCAACGTCATCGATGTCCACATCGATGTCAGTCCGAATCGGAACAACATCCCACTGGATAGCCACAATTGGCCTAGCAATAGACAGAACCGTGGCAGCAGTCCAAGAATGAACTCCGGCAACACGAACCCTATCTCGAGCCCTATCAAGCGCCTGCTCAGCGTTCCACTCCCTATCCTCCTTGGCCAACCGCATTGCCAAGGACTGCGAAGTGGATCGCCCAGACACAACAACTGGCTTTCTGTCCGCGGACTTCCTGTATACGACCTTCATCCTAGCCTCATCAGTTGGACATCGAAAGAATCCGAGACGACAACGATAACATCCGAGACATGCCTGCCCAGTTCAGCGGAGAAACGAGCCACATCCTCGTCATCGCCACCACGAACTACGACAAGCAAAGGTTTATCCGGATCAAGCCTACGCACATCCTTCACATAGAAACCGAAAAGCTTGCCGAGCAACCATCCGATCAC